>Ga0080006_1137770_pt1 | contig 31319 bp, 24 predicted proteins | sample RS3BMetagenome_FD_69209 | JGI IMG/M metagenome (GOLD analysis project Ga0080006, IMG submission 69209) | Ferric oxide microbial mat and aquatic microbial communities from Rainbow Spring, Yellowstone National Park, USA - RS3B (SPADES... ...
GGCGTTGCTGGGTGCTGACGCTGCAAACACGCGAGCAGCATATTCGCCGCGAAAAAGCGACAAGCAACATCTGCACCAATCAGGGCCTGATGGCGCTCAAGGCCACCGTGTATCTCGCTGCTCTGGGACCGCAGGGCTTGAAAGAGACAGCGGACCTCTGTATGCGCAAGGCCCACTATGCCGCCGAGCGCTTGACCCAGCTGCCAAACGTGCGGCTGCGTTTCGAGCGGCCGTTTTTCAAGGAATTTACGCTGCAAGTGGAGGAATCTGTACCGGATCTTCTCGCTAGCTTGCTCGACAAGGGCTATCATGCGGGGCTGCACCTGGGTCGCTGGTATCCGCACCTGCAGGACTGCTGGAGCGTGGCCGTGACGGAAAAACGGACGCGCGCGGAGATCGACGGTTTGGTATCGGCCCTCGCGGACCGGCACGACGGTGTGTGCAACGGTCTTGCGGTTTCACAAACCATCGGGGAACGAGTGGAGCAAAATATTCATGGATAAAAACCAATCGACCGAGTTGCTCTTCGAGTTAAGCCGTCCGGGACGGCGCACGCATCGTCTCCCGGAATGCGACGTGCCCACGGAAAATCCCTTGCCGTCCGCGGCATTGGCCGACAAACCGCCGCCTTTGCCCGAAGTCGGCGAGATCGACTTGGTCCGCCACTTCGTCAATCTGTCCACGCGCAATATGGCCATCGACACCAATTTCTATCCGCTTGGATCGTGTACCATGAAGTACAATCCCAAGCGGCACGAACGGCTGGCGTCGCATCCGGGCATGACCGACTTGCACCCGCTGCAAAGCGAGGAATCGTGCCAGGGTATTCTCGCCATTCTCTGGGAAATGCAGCAAATCCTCGCGGAAATCGCCGGCCTTGATGGTGTCTCGCTGCAACCGGCAGCGGGCGCGCAAGGCGAACTAACGGCCCTGCTGATAGCGGCGGCGTATTTCCGCGACAAGGGCGAGAAACGTTCGCGCGTGCTCATCCCCGACAGCGCCCACGGCACCAATCCTGCCAGCGCTGCGTTGGCCGGTTTCGACACCGTCAGTGTCAAAAGCAACAGCCGCGGCCTCGTCGATCTGGACGACCTGCGTTCCAAGCTCGACGAATGCACTGCCGTGTTCATGATTACCAATCCGAACACGCTCGGCCTATTCGACGAACAGATTGCCACCATCACCGAGTTGTTGCACCAGAAGGGCGCTCTGGTATATCTGGACGGCGCCAATATGAATGCCATCCTCGGCATCACGCGGCCGGGCGACTTCGGCGCCGAGCCCGCGAGCGGCGCCGGTGACGAACACCGACCGTCCGTTGATATCCAGTTCTGCGCGGTTGCCGAGTAGCCCGCCGACCAAGGGCAGCGCCTGCCCGAGCCGTGACGCGGTGCGCATCAGCAATCCCATCGCGTCCTCAATCATGACGTTTCCTCGAAGGTTCGTCGGCGCCGGCCAAGACCCGGGCAGCGCTCGGCTGATCCCAAGCATGTCGGTTCAGCTAGTTAAAAGCCAGCCAGCTGGGCAGTGCCCGCTCGTGGGAGTCGCAGAGCACCTGCCGGGTGTCGCACGATCCCCTCGGCGATCCGGCGCCGGCCCACATACCCCCGGTGTCGCGACGCAACACAATGGCCGACGACCCGCCTCCGTCCAACAGGACCGCGGTGTCACTGCCCAGCCCGCGGAACAGATCCTGCATGTTGTCGGGGGTGTAGTTGCCTCCTTCGAAGACGTACATCTCGTCGCGTTGCCGCACGTAGGCCAGAGCCGTCCGGGCCGCGCTGGGACCGCCGTCGTTGAGCTGTCGGGTCTTGCCGGGCGCCAACAACCCGATCCCCGACACCGCGACGAACTTCTCGTTCTTGTCGAGCAGGTCCTGGACGACCGGGGTGGCGGCATCGTAATCCTGCTTCGTCCTGGGCCACACGACGTAGGGCGCACCACCCGACGGCAGGATCATCGTCGTCAGGGCGCTCCAGCTCTCGCCGCCGCCGGACAGGCCCTGCTTTCCGGGATAGGCGACGGTGCCGGTGACGAGCTGGTTGGCGCGGCCCTGGCCGTGTGTGTTGTCAACGAAGGCGCCCAGCGGTGAGCTGCACCCGGTCTGACGCCACGAGCCGCCCCTTTGTCCGCGCACGTCGAAGAAGTTGGCGTTGATGGCGATCGTCGGCTGACCCATGCGCTGCCAGGCCTGAAGCGGCGTGTAGAGCTCCGACGCCTGCCACAGCCCCTCTCCGGTGCGGGCCGCGGGATTGTGTTCGCAGCGGGCCTGATCGCCCTGATGGGTGTCGACCAGCAGGTGGGGTGCGAGGCGTCCCGCCGCGTCCTTGATGACCATCAGGTGCCCGCCGTTGTTCATCTCATACCAGCTGCCGGAGGCGTTGAGCATCGGCGCGGGGTGACCGGGCCCGAAGTTATAGACCAGGTAGGAACCCCTGGTGGTGTTGATGGCGTTGGCCAGCAGGTCGCGGCCATCCGCGGCGTGCGCAACGGGCTGTCCCGTGGTGGCCGTCAGCGCGACACCCGCGACCACGGCGGCGAAGCCGGCCGCCACCCGGCGCAACCTGGCGCTTGGGGTCAGCACGATCGCCCTTTCAGCCCGAATGTGGATGCAACATCAAAATCATCAGTCACACTGACCCCACTGTCAACTTGGATAACGGCGCGATGAATTTTCGGGTGCGTTCGAATTAAGTTTTCTCGCTTGGTATTTCATCCTCAGGCTGAACCGGCTGCGGGCGCTTGCCCTGGCGGGCTTGGTGCTGCGCTTGGTGTTCCATCGCGATCGCCATCTCGGCCGCCCCCTGAATCCGGTGAAAGCCCTTGCGGTCGTACAGGTGGGTGACGATGCCGCCCAGCAGTAGACCGATGACCAGGCCGATGGTCGTCATTGTCAACGCCTGGGACAAACCGGTGCCGGTACGGCCGTCGAGGTACAAAAGCGAACGCACACCCAGAAACACCTGGTGCATCGGTTCGAATTCGGCCAGCCAGCGAAACAGCGGTGGAGTGGCTTCCAGGGGGACCGTGGCGCCCGCCGACGGCAGTCCGAGGATCACGAAGATCAACATGCTGACCAGCAGGCCCATCGAACCCAGCACCGACAGCACCGAAGCGGACGTGATGCCGACCGCGGTGACCGCGAAGACGCCGTAGGCCCACAACTGCCAGCCGAGGTCGATGGGCATGCCGAGTCCGTGTGCGATCGCGAGGTACACCCCCGATGTGAGGAGCGCCAGTAGCAGCATCATCGCCCATTTGACGAGCAGTGTCTGGAACCGCGAGATCCTGACCTGCTCGGAGAACCGGTACACGGGGCCGAATTCCGCCGGCACGTAGCCGAGCAACGCGTCGACCAGGGTGCTGACTACGACGCTGCCGGTAAATCCCGCCAGCAGCAGCAGGAGCGCGTAATAGAAGGCCGACAGCCCGTTGCCGGTACCGTTGGGCAGCGGCTTGTACACGGTGGACTTGATGTCGACGGGGCCGGCCAGCCCCAACCGTGACGCCCCGGTCAATGGCGCGCCACCCGTCTGCGCCGTGACCTCAGCCGTAAGCTGTTGTCCCACTTTGTTATTCACCACGGTCATCGCCCGATTCAGGGTCTGGCCGGCAATGCTGGACCCCAGTGTGCCGGCACGTGGATTCGTTGCGATAGTGATCGACGGCCGTTCGGCGCGGCCCGGCGCCACGGCGCTTTCCCCGAAATCGCGCAGCTGCGAGGAAAACGTCGGCGGTATGACGGCCTCGCCGTACACCTGAACCCGGTCCATCAGCTGCTGGGCTTCGTCGTGGGACACGACCCGGATGTCGAACTTGTCCTTGTCCAAGCCGGCAACGAGGCCGTCGACGATCTGCGCACCGACAGGCCCGGCGTCCTCGTTCACCACGGCGATGGGGAAATGCCGCAGGTTGGTCATCGGGTTCACAATGCCGCCGAGATACAGCGCGCACAGTGCCGACATCAAGGCCAACGTGATGAGCAGCGGCGCCGCCCAGAACCGCACCGTCCGAATTGCCTTGACACTCCGGTTGGGATCCGGCGCTGCGTGCCGCGACCGCGATTGAGACATGCGGGCTCCTGTCTGTCGCGTCCAACTCTATGTGGTCTGGCCGCCCCGTCTTTTCTAAGTCGCGCGGGCGCCCCGAGCGTATGCAACGCCGGCCAGTCCGAGAATCTCCGCGCGATCCGCCGGCAGGATGAACCCGGATCGGATCGCGGCGTCGAGCGCCTCGGTGAAACGCGCCAGGTAGTCCTGATCCCCGGTCGGGTACAGTCGGCGCACGGTGGCGGCGTCGAAGGGTTCGCCGGAGCCGAAAAGTGCGGACATGACGCTCTCTGCTCCGCCATCCGAGCCGCCGAGGCCGGATGTCCGGGCGATCGGGACGTCTACCCACGGGGTCCGGACGCCGCCCCGGGTGAGGCCGTTGGAGTCCAGGACGGGTTGCGGGTTGTCGTCTCCGCTGACTTCAAGGGGAGGGGCCGTGGGCGCCGGGTCACCGGTGTTCAGCCAGGTGTTCAGGGCGGCGAGGGCCGCCTGCAGGACGTAGTGGTGTTGCGGCCCGAAGTTGATGTAGTGCGAGAGTTGCTGACCCATCAGCATGTTGGTCGGCGCGTATGCCGCGGCGAGGTCGGCGAGCGGCGCCGAGCCGCTGTCGATCGGCGCGACCTGAATCGTGTAGTTGTCGGCGTGGGCGGCGCCGGCAATCTCCCAGACCCGCAGCCGCTCGTTGTCGGGTTGGCGCGCGAAGTAATAGCCCTGCCGAGCGGCATTGAACACGTCGGTTTCGGTGATGACCGTCATCAGCGGGACGCGCAGGTCGGGGCGGAAGGCGACGGTCTGCGGCGGCCCCGTTTCGTCGAAGATGGAGCTGCCGTCCAGCGGTGCGGCAGAGCCGAATCGGGAATGGACGAGGAAGCCGTCGTAGATTTTGGTGACCGGATCGATGGCGTTGACGTAAGTGGTGAGGTACATGGCCGACTGAGACTCGCCCACGGCGACGATGTGTCGGGGGCGCAGGCCGCGCAGGACGTCGCCGTGCTCGGGATCGGCGATCAGCGCGCCGATTTGGGCGAAGATGTCATATGCGAAGCCGTCGCCCGGATGACGCAATGACGCATACCGCTGCGGTGCTTGGCTCTTCAGGGACATGTCCACACCGAGCAGGCCGGCGCCGCCCTCCACCCCGACCCGCTGGGCCGAGACGGCGACGTACGCGTAACCCGAGCGAAGGATTTCGCGGTGCGCCATCATCCACACCGCGGGAGCGTCGATGCCGGCGCTCACATTGAGCCACTCGACTAGCACCGTGCCGTTGAACCGCGCCGGATCGGCAGGCGTCAATGACGCCATCCGGGTACTGTAATCGGCTGTTGCGCAGGGGGTTACAGGCCATCTCCCGTCGGATCCGAGCTGGGCCGCGGGAGCATAGGATTGCGCAGTTCCCGAGACGAAAAACTCCTCGACAACGTAGCCCACGCCGCCGAGATCATAGGCACCCAACAGCAGATGCGGTTCACCTGGTGCGGGCGTGACGCGCACGGGATCGGCGCCCACAGAATCGGTCGGGGTCATCGCCAACCCTGCCGGCCGCATGCGACTCCCGGCTGCAACGTCCCGGTCATCTGGTCGCAGTGCGCGGGAAGTTTCCAGCGCCAAGGCTCGGCACGGGCCGAGAAATCGCCGCCGACTGTCGGGCCACCGGCGGAGCCCTCGGCTTCTGTGCCTTTTGCAGTTAGCAACTCCGCTGGCAACTCCACGATGCACGAGCCTACGCAGTGTCTCAGGCCCTACCGGCACCCGACCGCCGCGCCAGCCGTTACGCTGCCCGTGATGACTAGGACCTCGACGACTCGCTCCGAGCGTGATTTCGACGGCGTCGGCGGCGTGCGCATCGTTTATGACGTCTGGACTCCGGACGTTCGGCCGCGCGCGGTGGTCGTGCTGTCCCACGGTCTCGGCGAGTACGCCCGCCGCTACGACCACGTCGCACAGTGCTTCGGTGACGCGGGGCTGGTGACCTACGCGCTGGACCACCGCGGCCATGGCCGCTCGGGCGGTAAGCGGGTGCTGGTGCGGGACATCTCGGAGTACACCGGCGATTTCGACACCCTGGTCGGCATCGCCACCCGGGAACATCCCGGTCTGAAGTGCGTCGTGCTCGGGCACAGCATGGGTGGTGCGATCGTCTTCGCCTATGGCGTGGAACGCCCGGACAACTACGACCTGATGGTGCTGTCCGGCCCCGCCGTCGCGGCCCAGGATCAGGTGTCGCCGTTGTTGCGGGTGGTCGCCAAAGTCCTGGGCGTCATCATGCCCGGTCTGCCCGTTCAGGAACTCGACGTCGACGCCATATCGCGGGACCCCGCGGTGGTGGCGGCCTACAACGACGACCCGCTGGTGTACCACGGAAAGGTCCCGGCCGGCGTCGGCCGGGTGCTGCTGCAGGTCGGCGAAACCATGCCGCGACGGGCACCTGCGTTGACCGCACCGTTGCTGGTGGTGCACGGCTCCGACGACCGGCTGATCCCCGTCGCTGGCAGCCGCCGCCTGGTCGGATGCGTGGGATCGACCGACGTCGAGCTGAAGGTCTACCCGGGCCTCTACCATGAGGTCTTCAACGAGCCCGAGCGTGACCAGGTGCTGGGCGACGTCGTCTCGTGGATCTCAAAACGGCTGTGAGCGGGCGTGCGCGACCTGTCGCACGGCTCCCGTAGTTTGGCGCCATGACCGACGACAAGATGCTCTCTCGCATCGCCGCGCTGCTGCGTCAGGCCGAAGGCACCGACAACCCGCACGAAGCCGACGCGTTCATGAGCGCCGCGCAGCGGTTGGCGACGGCGGCGTCCATCGACCTGGCGGTGGCGCGGTCCCATGCGGCGACCCGCTCGCCGGCACAGGCCCCGACCCAGCGCACCATCACCATCGGCGCGGCGGGCAGCAAGGGGCTCCGCACCTACGTGCAGCTCTTCGTGCTGATCGCGGCGGCCAACGACGTGCGCTGCGATGTGGCGTCGAATTCGACGTTCCTCTACGCGTACGGGTTCCCCGAGGACATCGACGCCAGTCACGCCCTGTACGCCAGTCTGGTGGTCCAGATGGTTCGCGCCTCGGACGCCTACCTCGCCTCGGGAGCGCACCGGCCCACCCCGACGATCACGGCCCGGCTGAACTTCCAGCTGGCCTTCGGGGCGCGCGTCGGTCAGCGCCTGGCCGAGGCGCGCGACGAGGCCCGCCGCGAGGCCACCAAGGACCGGCGTCGGCCGCCGGGAACCGCTATCGCGCTGCGGGACAAGGACCTCGAGTTGCATGACTTCTACCGGGGTGCGTCGAAGGCACGGGGCACCTGGCGCGCGAGCCGGGCGACAGCCGGGTATTCCTCGGCGGCGCGGCGCGCGGGCGACCGGGCCGGTCTGCGGGCCCGGCTCGGCAACAGCGCCGAGCTGCCCGGTGCACGGAGTGCTCTGGGCCGGTGAGTCCGGGCGATTCCGGCGGGAGGGACTCGCAGCGCGCCAAGGTCTATGCCGCCGAGGCCTTCGTCCGGACGCTGTTCGACCGGGCCGCCGAGCACGGATCACCGGCCGTGGAGTTCTTCGGCACGCAGTTGACCCTGCCGCCGGAAGGGCGATTCGGGTCGGTTGCCGCCGTCCAGCGGTATGTTGACGACGTGCTGGCGCTACCGGCGGTGCGGGACCGGTGGACGGATGTCTCGCCGCTGCGGGTACGGCCGCGGCGGGCAGCCACTGCCGCGCACTACGAAAACCGCAACGACGCGGGCGTTATCGCAGTTCCCGACCGTGACACCGCCGACTGGGCACTGCGCGAGCTGGTGGTGCTGCACGAAGTGGCCCATCACCTGTGTCGTGCACAGCCGCCGCACGGTCCGGAGTTCGTCGCCACGATCTGCGGGTTGACCGAGCTCGTCATGGGGCCGGAGGTCGGGCATGTGCTGCGCGTCGTGTACGCCAAGGAGGGGGCGCGGTGACCGAAGGGGATCCCGACGCCCGGGCGCGCGAGGTCGAAGCCCAGATGACCGATGACGAGCGGTTCTCTTTGCTGGTTGGCGTGATGGGGGCCGGTGAACTGTGGCCGCTACGTGACGAGCGCATCCCGCCGGAAGTCCCGATGAGCTCCGGGTATGTTCCCGGGATCCCCCGGCTCGGGGTCCCGGCGCTGCTGATGAGCGATGCGGGACTCGGTGTCGCCAATCTCGGTTACCGCCCGGGCGACACCGCGACCGCGCTGCCGGCCGGGCTGGCGCTGGCCGCCAGTTTCAACCCGTCGCTCGCCCGCGCCGCGGGTGCCGTGCTCGGCCGCGAGGCGCGCAGCCGCGGGTTCAACCTGCAGCTGGCCGGCGCCATGAACCTCGCGCGGGATCCTCGTAACGGCCGCAACTTCGAATACCTCTCCGAGGACCCGCTTTTGACCGCCACGATGACAGCGGAAACGGTCAACGGGATTCAGGAGCACGGCGTCATTTCGACGGTCAAGCACTACTCGCTGAACTGTAACGAGACCAACCGGCACTTCTTGAACGCGGTGATCGATCCCGCCGCGCATCGCGAGTCCGACCTGCTTGCCTTCGAATTGGCCATCGAGCGATCACGGCCGGGTGCCGTGATGACGGCCTACAACAAGGTCAACGGTGACTACGCGGGCGCAAACGACGTGCTGATCAATCAGGTGCTGAAGGGTGCCTGGGGATACCGCGGCTGGGTGATGTCCGATTGGGGCGCGACCTCCAGTTGGGAGTACGCCCTGGCCGGCCTCGACCAGGAGTGCGGGGCGCAACTCGATGCGCTGCTGTGGCAGTCCGAGGCATTCGGTGCGCCCCTGCGCGCCGCCTACACCGAGGGCAGGCTGCCCAGGCAGCGGCTCTCGGACATGGTCCGCCGGATCCTGCGTTCGGTGTTCGCGGTGGGAGCCGATAAGGCCGGTGCCATAACGGCACCCGATCTGGCTGCCCACCACGACGTTGCCTTGCAGGTCGCCCGCCAGGGGATCGTGCTGCTCACCAATCGCGGAGTGTTGCCGCTGGCGCCCGGGTCGACCGCTCGCATCGCCGTCATCGGCGGCTATGCCCAGTTGGCCGTTCCGGCCGGCTACGGGTCGAGCGCCGTGGTGCCCCCGGGCGGCTACGCGAACGTCATCCCGATCGGCGGGACCGGCCTGGAAGCTGGCATGCGCAACCTGTATCTTCTGCCGTCGAGTCCGCTGGAGGAGTTGAGGAAGCGGCTTCCTCACGCGCAGATCGACTTCGACCCCGGGATCAATCCGGCCGAGGCGGCCGCGGCGGCGCGCCGGGCCGACATCGCGATCGTTTTCGCGATCCGCGCCGAAGGGGAGGGATTCGACACAGCGGACCTGTCGCTGCCGTGGGGCCAGGACGCGCTGATCGCCGCGGTGTCCGCCGTCAACCCCCGCACCGTCGTGGTGCTCGAGACCGGAAACCCGGTGGCGATGCCGTGGCACGACTCCGTCAACGCCGTCTTGCAGGCGTGGTATCCGGGACAGGCGGGCGGGCAGGCCATCGCGGAAGTCCTTGCCGGCCAGGTGAACCCGTCGGGCCGGCTACCGATGACGTTCCCGGTCGGCCTGGCTCAGACGCCGCGCCCGGAGCTACCCGGCCAGGGTGTGCCGTGGGGGACGCCGAGCACCATCGACTACCTCGAAGGGTCTGAAGTCGGGTACCGCTGGTTCGCCCGAACCGGCCAAGTTCCGCTGTTCGCGTTCGGTCATGGCCTGTCTTACACCGGCTTTGAGTATCGCGCCCTGGTGGTCACCGGCGGTGAGACCGTGATCGCGAACTTGCGGATCGTCAACGTCGGCGAGCGGTTCGGCGCCGATGTGCCACAGCTCTATCTGACCGCCGCACCCGGCGGGCCCCGCCTGCGGTTGTTGGGATTCCAGCGAGTCGAGCTCGAAGCGGGCGAGAGCTGCCAGGTGACCATTGAGGCGGAACCCCGCCTGCTCGCCCGGTATGACGGCGGCGCGGGGTGCTGGCACATCGAGCCGGGTCGCTACACCGTGGCGGTGGGCAGTTCGGCCGCCACCCCACAACTCACGGCTGGGGTCGAGCTGGCCGGCCGTGCATTCGGGCGCTGACACGCGCGACCGGTCCGGGAGCGCTACTCGACCGGCGTGAGTTCGTCACCGCAGGTGCAGCGGTACGGCTCCCCAGCGCCGGAACAGTGGCAGGGTACCTCGATGTGGACCCGGCATCCGCACCCCTCGTGGCCACAGGTCAGCAGGCTTCCCGCCTCGTAGCTAGCCATGTCAATCACCCTCATCCGTGTCGTCGACTCTTCGATGTGAACAGAACCGCACAACTCAACATATACCCCCTACGGGTATCTGGAAAAGAGTTGGCCCGGAGGCGCGGGTGCGGCCCCGCCGTGCTAGCGTTGGAGCGATGACCGGCAGACCGACCCCTGAAGACGTCGACGCGTTCTTGGACAGCACGTTGATTGGCGACGATCCGGTGTTGACCGCCGCGGTAGCGGCCAGCGACGTCGCCGGCCTTCCGCACATCGCGGTGTCGGCGCAGCAGGGCAAGTTCCTCAGCTTGCTGGCCGCGGCGATGCAGGCGCGGCGCATCCTCGAGATCGGCACCCTGGGCGGCTTCAGCGCCATCTGGCTGGCGCGTGGCGCCGGCCCGCAGGGGCGGGTGGTGACGCTGGAATACGAGCCCACCCACGCCGAAGTCGCCCGCGCCAACTTTCGGGAAGCCGGCCTCGCCGACCGGGTGGAGGTGAAAGTCGGCGCCGCGCTCGACACCCTGCCGACGCTGACCGGTGGTCCGTTCGACCTGGTGTTCATCGACGCCGACAAGGAGAACTATCCCGCGTATCTCCAGTGGGCGGTCCGGCTGGCCCGGCCCGGCTCAGTCATCTTGGTAGACAATGTCATTCGTGAGGGAGAGATCCTCGAGACGGCGTCGGGGGACGGCGCGGCGCGCGCGGTCCACCAGATGCTGCAACAGATGGGTAACCACCCTCGGCTGGACACAGCGGTACTCCAGACAGTGGGGGTCAAGCGCTGGGATGGCTTCGCGCTGGCCCTGGTGCGTTAGCGGGGTGTGTCGCGAACCCGGCGGCTCGGGCGACGCGCGCCCGCGGAGTATCAGCCGCAAACCGCGCCGATCGCTGCCGAGCTGACGAGCTTGACGTACTTGGCCAGCACGCCGGTCTCATAGCGCGGCGGGGGCGGGCTGAAATCCCTGCGGCGTGACTCGAATTCGGCCGGGTCGGCCAGCACGTCGAGGGTGCGGGCGCCGGCGTCGAGCCGGACGCGGTCGCCGTCGCGCAGCAGGGCGATCGGCCCGCCGTCGACCGCCTCGGGTGCGATGTGCCCGACGCAGAAACCGGTGGTGCCGCCGGAGAACCGGCCATCGGTGAGCAACAGCACGTCCTTGCCCAGCCCGGCGCCCTTGATCGCGCCGGTGATGGCGAGCATCTCGCGCATGCCCGGGCCGCCCTTCGGGCCTTCGTAGCGGATCACCACGACGTCGCCCTTGGTGATGGTGCCGTCCTCGAGGGCGTCCAGTGCGGCCCGTTCGCCGTCGAAAACCCGCGCGATGCCTTCAAACACGTCGGACTCGATGCCGGCGGTCTTGACGACCGCACCCTCGGGCGCCAGCGATCCGCGCAGGATCGTGATCCCGCCGGTCGGGTGCAGGGGATTGTCCAGCGCGCGCAGCACCTTGCCGTCGGGGTCCGGCGGTGCGATCGCGGCCAGGTTCTGCGCAACGGTCTGGCCGGTCACCGTCAGGCAGTCGCCGTGCAGCAGGCCGGCGTCGAGCAGTGCTTTCATGACCACCGGCACACCGCCGATGTGGTCGACGTCGACCATCACGTGCTGGCCGAACGGCTTGACGTTGGCCAGATGCGGGACTTTCGACCCGATCCGGTTGAAGTCGTCCAGGGAGAGTGCGACCCCGGCCTCGTGGGCGATGGCCAGCAGGTGCAGGACCGCGTTGGTCGAGCCGCCGAACGCCATTACCACCGCGATGGCGTTCTCGAACGCCTCCTTGGTCAAAATGTCGCGCGCGGTGATGCCGCGCCGCAGTAATTCGACGACGGCCTGGCCGCTGCGGCGGGCGAACCCGTCGCGGCGCCGGTCGGTGGCGGGCGGGGCGGCGCTGCCGGGCAGCGACATCCCCATCGCCTCACCGGCACAAGCCATGGTGTTGGCGGTGTACATGCCGCCGCAGGCCCCTTCGCCGGGGCAGATCGCCCGCTCGATGGCGTCGACGTCCTCGCGGGGCATCAACCCGCGCGCGCAGGCACCCACCGCCTCGAACGCGTCGATGATCGTGACCTCGCGTTCGCTGCCGTCGGAGAGCTTGGCCACCCCCGGCAGGATCGTGCCCGCGTAGAGGAACACCGCCGCCAAATCCAGGCGGGCGGCGGCCATCAGCATCCCGGGTAGCGACTTGTCGCAGCCCGCCAGCAGCACCGACCCGTCGAACCGCTCGGCCAGCATCACCGTCTCGACGCTGTCGGTGATCAGCTCGCGCGAGGGCAGCGAGAAGTGCATTCCCTCGTGTCCCATGGAGATGCCGTCGGACACCGAGATCGTCCCGAACTCGAGCGGGTATCCGCCGGCCGCGAAGACTCCCTCCTTGACGGCGGTAGCGAGCCGCTGCAAGGAGAGGTTGCACGGGGTGATTTCGTTCCACGACGACGCGACGCCGATCTGCGGCTTGGCGAAGTCTTCGTCGCCCATCCCCACCGCGCGCAGCATCCCGCGGGCGGCGGTTTTTTCCAGGCCGTCGGTGACGTCGCGACTACGCGGTTTGATGTCGGCGGTGCGAGTCGAATCGGAGGTGGTGGCCATCGGCCAAGTATGCGCTGGCGGGGGGCGCCGCAAACGGCCGGGTGATACCCTGGCGGGGTATAAGGTTGCGGTGACCGCGTGGGCGTCGCGACCTGGGCGGGGTGAGTGGCAAGGTGAGTAGCAGGGTGAGAGGGGTGAGAGGAGATGACGACCGCGGACGGATATTCGCAGGAAAAGGACGACTACACCAAGCGGATGCGGCGCATCGAAGGCCAGGTGCGGGGCATCGCGCGGATGATCGACGAGGACAAGTACTGCATCGACATCCTCACCCAGATCAGTGCCGTCAGCAGTGCGTTGCGGTCGGTTGCGTTGAATCTGCTCGATGAGCACCTGAATCACTGCGTCACCGACGCGGTGGCCACCGAGGGGCCGGAGGCCCCGGAAAACGCTCGAGAGAAGCTGGCCGAGGCCTCCGCCGCCATTGCGCGGCTCGTTCGTTCGTAATCGCCCAGGCGTGTTGAAACGGATAGATGCTTTAGACCGCTGCCGCGGTGCGTACGGTTAGGGGCAGCGTGACCGCGCCGTCGGCATCGTCGGCGATTGTCCGCGACCGACCGATGACCCCCATGACTGCCGAAACCACCGTTGCCGCGCGAACGTGGACGCCACGGGTCGCGGGGCAGCTCGCCGTGCTGGCGGCGGCGGCCTTCACCTACGTCACCGCCGAGATTCTGCCGGTGGGGGCGCTGTCTTCGATCGCGCGGAACCTGCACGTCAGCGTCGTGCTCGTGGGAACCCTGCTGACCTGGTACGCACTGGTGGCGGCCCTGACCACGTTTCCGCTGGTGCGCTGGACGGCGCACTGGCCGCGGCGGCGCGCTTTGGTGTTCAGCCTGGTGTGCCTCACCGTCTCCCAGCTCATCTCGGCGCTGGCACCCAACTTCGCCGTGCTGGCCGCCGGGCGAGTGCTGTGCGCGGTCACCCACGGCCTGTTGTGGTCGGTGATCGCCCCGATCGCCACCCGGCTGGTGCCGCCGAGCCACGCCGGGCGCGCCACGATGTCGATCTACATCGGAACCAGCCTGGCGCTGGTCATCGGCAGCCCGCTGACGGCCGCCATGAGCCTGATGTGGGGCTGGCGCCTCGCCGCGGTCTGCGTGACTGTCGCCGCGGCCGTGGCCACCGTCGCGGCCCGGCTGCTGCTGCCCGAGCTGGTGCTCACCGACGACCAGCTCAAATGCGTGGGTCCGCGGGCACGCCATCACCGCAACCGCCGGCTGATCATCGTGAGCCTCATCACCATGGTCGGCGTTACCGGGCACTTCGTGTCCTACACCTACATCGTCGTCATCATCCGCGAAGTCGTCGGCGTGCGCGGGGCCAACCTGGCCTGGGTGCTGGCCGCCTACGGCGCCGCCGGGGTGATCGCCGTGGGCCTGGTGGCGCGGCCGCTGGACCGCCGGCCCCGCGGCGCCATCCTCCTGTGCATGGCCGGGCTGACCGTCGCGTTCGTCGTGCTGACGCTGCTCGCGTTCGGCGGCGAACCCTTCACGCCAGTCGCGGCCGGGGTGCTGATCGGGACCTGCGCGATCGTGCTGTGGGGGGCAATGGCCACCGCGGTGTCACCAATGATGCAGGCCGCCGCGATGCGCAGCGGCGCAGACGATCCCGACGGTGCGTCGGGGCTGTACGTGACGGCGTTCCAGGTGGGCATCATGGCGGGCTCGCTGGCGGGCGGGCTGCTGTATGAACGCAGCGTCGCGCTGATGCTCACCGCCTCGGCTGGCCTGATGGCTGTCGCCCTAACCGGCACCGCGGCCTCCCGGCAGATCCTGGACGTTGCGCCGCCGGGCTCACGCAATTCATAGCTGGCCAGATCAGCCCGATATCTCACCACTTTTTCGGCCGCCAGGGGCGGTTGAAAAAGTTTGCTGGTCGCTTTGCTATGTCAAACTGGTGTAGACCGCGACTGGAGGGGTGCATATGCCGGGCTGGGCTAGGGGCTGGACGAGGCGAAGCCTGTCGGCCACCCTCAGGGCAGCCGGGTCGGCATTGGTTTTGGGATCGGCATTGGTTTTGGGATCGGCTCCGGCGCTGGCCGACCCGGACCCGCCACCGGGCGATCCGGGCCTGGTAGCCGCACCGCCGGGCCCACCCGCGCCGCCGCCCTTGCTGGCCCCGCCCGCCGACCCGCTGGCGCCGCCCGCGCCGCCGCCGGCCGCAGTGGGGCCCGTGGCCGGTCAGGATCCCACACCGTTCACCGGCACGCCGCCGTTCGGGCCGCCGAGTTTCGTTCCCGCCACCGGCTCGACGGTGGGTGTGGCCCAGCCGATCATCATCAATTTTCCCGGCCGGGTCGCTGACGCCGGCGCGGCCGAAAACGCCGTGCACGTCTCGTCCGTACCGCCGGTGCCCGGCAAGTTCTATTGGATGACCCCGACCCAGCTGCGCTGGCGTCCGTTGAGCTTCTGGCCCGCCAACACCGCGGTGACCGTCGACGCGGGCGGCGCCGTGTCCAACTTCCGCACGGGAGACACGCTGGTGGCGACCGCCGACGACGCGACGCACCAACTGACCGTCACCCGCAACGGCGTCGTGGAGAAGACTTTCCCGATGTCGATGGGCATGGCGGCGGGGGGCCACCAAACGCCCAACGGCACCTATTACGTGCAGGACAAAAAAGCGTCGGTGGTGATGGACTCCTCGACGTACGGGGTGCCCGTCAACTCGGCCTACGGGTACAAGGTGACGGTGGAAGACGCAGTCCGCTTCGACAACGTCGGCGACTACGTACACAGCGCGCCGTGGTCGATCGGCGACCAGGGCAAGCGGGATGTGAGTCACGGGTGCATCAACCTGAGCCCCGCCAACGCGAAGTGGTTCTTCGACAACTTCGGTCCGGGTGACCCGATCATCGTGAAGAACTCCGTCGGTACCTACACCAAGAACGACGGCTCCAGCGACTGGATGCCGTAGCGGCGCCGCACAAGCACATTCCCGCGCGCATCGAAACACGGCGAGCAGACACAAAAACCCCCGTCTGACGGCGTGTTGCGGCGCTTTTGCGTCTGCTCGCGGGAGGGTTGCCCGGCGGGTTTAATTCCAGATCCTGACCCGGCTCCCCGGCTCCAGGAACAAGGCATCACGCGCGGTCACCTCGAAGGCGTCGTAGAAGGCGTCGATGTTGCGGACGACGCCGTTGCACCGGAACTCCGGCGGCGAGTGTGGGTCGACCGCCAGCCGGCGGATCGCCTCCGCCTCGCGGGACTTGGTCCGCCACACCTGAGCCCAGCCGTAGAACACGCGCTGCACGCCGGTGAGGCCGTCGATGACGGGAGCGGTCTCATCGCCCAGTGAGAGCCGGTAGGCCAGCAGCGCGATGGACAGTCCGCCGAGGTCGCCGATGTTCTCGCCGACGGTGAATGCGCCGTTCACGTGGTGTGGATGGCTCGGGTCGTCGAGTTCGCGCGGCGTGTACGCGTCGTACTGCTCGATCAACGCCTTGGTGCGGGCGCCGAACTCGGCGCGGTCGGCGTCGGTCCACCAGTCGACCAGATTGCCGTCGCCGTCGTACTTGGCGCCCTGGTCGTCGAAGCCGTGGCCGATCTCATGGCCGATCACCGCGCCGATGCCCCCGTAGTTCGCCGCATCGTCGGCTTCGGCGTCGAAGAACGGCGGCTGCAGAATCGCTGCCGGGAAGACGATTTCGTTCATGCCCGGGTTGTAATAGGCGTTGACGGTCTGCGGCGTCATGAACCATTCGTCTTTGTCCACCGGGCCACCCAGCTTCGCCAGCTCGCGGTCGTGGTTGACCGCGTACCCGCGCTGGTAGTTGCCGTAGAGGTCGGCGCGGGCGACCACCAGCTTCGAGTAGTCACGCCACTTGGCCGGGTAGCCGACCTTGGCGGTGAACTTGTCCAGCTTGGCCAGCGCCCGCTCGCGGGTCTGCGGCGTCATCCAATCCAGATCGGTGATGCTCAGCCGGTATGCCGCTTGCAGATTGTCCACCAGCTCATCGATGCGGGCCTTGGCGCCCGGTGGGAAAAACCGCTGTACGTACAGCTTTCCGACGGCGTCACCGATCAGGTTCTCGACTAGCGACACCGCCCGCTTCCACCGTTCGCGGAGTTGTTCGGCACCGGTCAGCGTGCGGCCGTAGAAGTCGAAGTCCGCGGCGACGAGATCGTCGGTCAGCCAGGGTGCGCGGGCGCGGATCACCCGCCAGCGGGCCCAGCGCTTCCAGTCTTCGAAATCCTCGCTGTCCCAGAGCGCTGCGAATGCTGTCAGGTAATCAGGTTGGCGCACAACAACTTCGGCAAAGTTATCGGGTGTGCTACCCAGTGCGCTCACCCAGCGGGCCCAGTCGAAGCCGGCGCCTTCGGTCTCCAGGTCGGCGAAGGTGCGCAGGTTGTAGGTGAGGTCGGCGTCACGCCGCTTGACCACATCCCAGTGCGCGGCGGCCAGTTTGGTCTCCAGCGCCACGATGCGGGCCGCGGTGTCGGCGTGGTTGCCGGCGTCTCCACCGAACACCAGGCCGAACATCCGCGCGATGTGCCCCGGGTAGGCCGCCAGTACCTCGGCGTGCTGCTCGTCGCGGAAATACGATTCGTCGGGCAGGCCGATTCCCGACTGGGTGACGTGCACCAGGTAACGGGACGAGTTCTTGGCGTCGGTGTCCACATACATCGCGACGCCGCCGCCCACCCCGGTGCGCTGCAGGGCGCCCACCACCGCGGCCAGGGCGGAGGCGTCGGCGGCGGCGTCGATGGCGGCCAGCTCGTCGAGCAGCGGTTGCACGCCCCGGCGTTCGACCGTCTCCTCGTCGAGGAAACTGGCGTAAAGGTCGCCGATGCGTTGCTGGTCGGTACCGGGGGCCGTGCTTTCCCGGCTCGCCTCGACGATGAGGTCGCGCACCTGTTCCTCGGCGCGGTCGAACAGTTGGCGGAAGGCACCGTCGGTCGCCCGGTCTGCAGGGATGTCGTAGTCGGCCAGCCACCGGCCGTTGACATGACCGAACAGGTCGTCCTGGGGACGGGCGGTTACGTCGACGTAGCTCAGGTCGATGCCCGAGCGGATGGCCTCTACTGTCACCCCGCCATCCTTCCATCTTTATTCGGGTGCGACGATCGGCCCATGTCCGACGGCGAGCCCACCGAACCACCCATCGGCGACGAATCCGCCGACCCCGACGAGGGTTCCGGAACCGACGCGCCGGAGCCCGAACCCGCCGCCGGCCCGATGTTTTCCCCGTACGGCATCGCCTCGGCGGTTCTCGGGCTGCTGTCGGTGGCCGCGGTGGTGCTCGGTGCCGTCATCTGGTCGGCACACCGCGACGACGCAGGCGACCGCACCTACCTGAGCCACGTCATGGAGACCGCAGCGGTATGGACGAACGTGCTGATCAATATGAACAGCGGCAACATCGACGCCAGCTTGCAGCGGCTGCACGACGGGACGGTCGGGGAGCTCAACGCCGACTTCGACGCGGCCGTCCAGCCCTACCGCCAGGTGGTGCAGAAGCTGCAGTCGCAGAGCACGGGCCGCATCGAGGCGGTGGCGATCGAGACGGTGCACCACGACCTGGACGGCCAGCCCGGTGCAACCCGGCCCCCACGAGATGTTGTGAACACCAAAGTGCCGCCGTTCGCCACCCGGACGGACTCGGTGCTGCTGGTCGCGACGTCGGTCAGCGAGAACGCCGGCGGCAAGCCGACCACGGTGCGCTGGAACCTGCGGCTGGACGTCTCCGACGTGGACGGCAAGTTGATGGTCTCCGGACTGTCCTCGATCAAATAAGAGATCCGATGCGAAACCTTTGGCGGCTGTTGGCCTTCGACATCGTGGCTCCGCTGGCCGCGATCGCCGCGCTGCTGGCGATCGGGCTGGTTCTCGACTGGCCGCTGTGGTGGGTGTCGGCCTGCTCGGTGCTCGCCCTGCTGATCGTCGAAGGCATGGCGGTCGACTTCTGGCTGCTGCGCCGCGATTCGGTCAGCCTCGGCACCGACGACGACGCGCCGGGGCTGCGGCTGGCCGTGGCCTTCTTGTGCGCGGCCGCCCTGTCGGCCGCCGCGCTGACCGGGTACCTGCACTGGACGCGACCGGACCGCGACTTCAAACGCGATTCCCGCGAGGTGGTTCAGGTCGCCACGGCGGTGGCGGAAGCGATGGCGTCGTTCACCCCGGGTGCCCCGACGAGCTCAATCGACCGCGCAACGGCGATGATGGTGCCGGAGCAGGCGGGCGCGTTCCGGGAGCAGTATCAGAAGAACGGCGCCGAACTGGCCCAGCACAACGTCACTGCTCAGGCCGCTACGCTCTCGGCCGGTGTCGAGGCTCTCGGACCGTCGGCGGCAAGCGTGGCGGTGATCTTGCGGGTGACGCAGACCTCGCCCGGCCAGCCGCCGAGTCAGGCGGCGCCCGCCCTGCGGGTGGCGTTGACCAAGCGCGGCAACGACTGGCTGGTATCCGGCGTGCTGCCGATCAATTCCCGCTGAGTCAGTTGGATTCGGGTGAGCGGGCGGACTTCACCTTCACGAACCGGTCCGACAACCGACGCATTCGCAGCATCAGCGCCGCCGTCGGGCACGTGCTGCCGTCGAGGTAGCAGGCCAGTTCCTCGGGAGTCACCCCGATGCGGGAAGCGAACTCGTGGTGAGTCAGGCCGGAACGGGCGATCAACAGCCGTGCGTGGCGGGCCACCTCGGCCCGCTCATCGGCTGCGAGCTGGGTGCGGGCGCGGTCCAGCACCTCCCACAGGGCTTTGGCGACGCCGTAGGGTTGGCTGCGCGCGAGGACTTCCTCGACCTGGCGGGCGGTCCGCCCGTACGGGTCACGCTTGAGTGCGGCGGCAATGCGCTTCCAGGTCTCGATGTCACCGCCCTGCAGCGCCGAATGGATCGCGGCGGTTGGCCAGAACTCCACCGGCCGGCCGGAGTCGTGCAAAAGCTCACCAACGGGCCCGGTGAGGTCGGGGTCCGTTCGGGGGGCGGGTCGCTGCGGGCGCGGTGCGGGGCGCCGGTCGGATGCCAACGTCACCTCGCCTCCTCCAGCATTGCCACAGCTACGGACAGGCAGCGCTGCCTGACTACCTCCCAGTCTGCCTCGCCGTCGGCGTTCGACGCCTTCTCATCCGGGAGATCGCAAGGATGGGGATCTGCGAGCTGACGGACGAGTTGGCTGACCATCCAGTCCCGTCCGGGTGATTGACAACAGTAGTACTTATCCATCCCCGCCAGCACCAGAGCGGCGGTTTCGGGCTCCACGGTATCGACCATGTCAGCAAAGTCGGCGTAGTCGCGGCAACTGTTACGGCACATGATCAGGTAGCACTTGAGCCGCAGCGCCTCGGCACCCGTCGGGACCAGCAGGCGGTCGCCGGTGGGCAGTTGCACGTGGGTGGTCTCCACCGGGCTGCGCCGCTCGTACCGCTGCTGCCCGGCGCCGTTGGTTTGCAGCGCATCGAGGGCCACCGACAGCCGCCCCCGCCACAGCGTGACCGGATGGACGGGCCTGTCCGCCGCGGCGATCGCCCGGGCTACACCATCGACGCCGCCGATAGCTTTGCGCGAAACCGGGCCGCCGACCAGCTTCCTGGCCCCCGACAGGCCGTGGTCGTGACCGTTGGTGCCGGTCCTGGCGGTGCCCGCCCCCAAGCCTGCCCTGTCGCCGCCGAGGTCGACCTGGCGGGGGATCTGTGCGGGGCCTCGTCCCCGGGACCCTGAGCGGCTCTTTCCCCCGGCCCACGCGGGACCGGCCTTCGTCGTCTTGTCGTTGCGGCCGCAGCCGGAGAAGGCGAGCGGGTCGGCCACGCACACGGCGTCGGGTGCCAGGTTCTTCAGCTTCGCGGCCGACTTGAGCACCATCCGCAGGTCTGCGGTGGGCGCGGTGAGTGCCGAGATGTCGTCGGGAATCACCACGACGTCACCGAGATCGACCTCAGGCAGCGGCCGGTCGAAGTCGACCGACGGCAGCACCCGCAACAGCCACGCCGGCATCCACCAATTCCATTGGGCGAACATCGCCATCAGTGCCGGCACCAGCACCAACCGCACCACGGTCGCGTCCACCGCGATCGCGACAGCGCACGCCACGCCGATCTCGGCCACCAGCGGCATGCCGGCGAACGCGAATCCGATGAACACGGCGATCATGATCAGCGCGGCGCTGGTGATTGTGCGGGCGCTGGTGCTCACCCCGCAGGCGACCGCGTCGCGGGTGTTCCCGGTGTGCAGGAAACGCTCCCGGATGCGGGTGAGCAGGAAGATCTCGTAATCCATCGACAACCCGAACGTCATCGCCAGCACCAGCGGGGGAACCGTGCTGTCGATCGAGCTGATATGGGCGAAGCCCAGGTCCTTCAACCAGCCCCACTGGAACACCATCACCAGGCTGCCGTAGGCGGCCGCGACCGACAGCAGCGTCATCAGCACGCCCTTGACGGCCAGGAACACCGAGTGGATCGAGATCAGCAGCATCACGAACGCGATGATTGCCACGAACAGCAGGACCAACGGCTCGGTCTGCGACACCCGGTCGTCGAAGTCCTTGATCAGGGCGGTCGGGCCACCGACATCCACCCGCGCCGTTCCGGCGCCGGGAACCCTGGGCAGCTGGGTCCGCAGCCAGCCGACGGTTTCCCGCGCGCCCATGTCCTCGGGGTCGACCGACAGCACCGCCGACAGCAGTGCGCTGCCGTTGTCCTCGGCGAACTGTGATGCGGAGACCGAGGCGATGTCGGGGGCCTGGGTAATGCGCTGGCGGATCGCGCCGATCGTCTGGGCGTGCTCGGGGGAGGCGGCGCCGCCGTCGGGGAAGGTGATCAGCACCCGGATCGGGCCCAACGCTCCGGGACCGAGCGCCTGGGCCGCGGCGGCCACCCCGGCGCGAGCCTCGTGTGACGAGTCGAACTGGCGAAGCAGGCTGTTGCCCAGCACCATCGACGTCGCCGGCACGGCCATGACGAGCAGGATCGCCGCAGCCGCCAGCGCCGAGACCCAGGGTCGGTGCATCACCCACCCGACCCAGCGGTTCCAAAAGCGGGACTGGGTGCAGTCGGGCTGGCGCGACCAGTGCAGTAGTGCCGATCTCTTGGCGGCCGCCCGTCCGAACGTCGTCAACACCGCAGGCGTCAAGGTCGCCGAGGTCAGCATCGCCACCGCGACGGCAAGGATTGCGCCGGTGGCCATCGACTTCAGCGCGGGCGTGTTGATCAGGTAGATCCCGGTGAGCACGGCCACGACGGTCATTCCGGACAGCACGACCGCCAGCCCGGACGTGGCCATCGCGGCGTCGATGGCTTCCCGGGGCTCGCGTCCCGTGCGCAGTTCCTCGCGGTAGCGCATCAGGATGAACAGCGAGTAGTCGACGGCGAGCGCGATCCCGAACATCGACACCGTCGGGGTCACGAACACCGACATGGTGGTCAACTCCGACAGCAGGTCGACGAGGCCCATCGTCACCACGACCGTGCAGACGCCGAGGGCGAGCGGGATCGCCGCAGCCGCCAGCGAGCCGAACACCGCCAGCAGCACGATCAGGATGATCGGCAGGTTCCAACGCTCGGCGGCGGCAATGTCGTGCTTGGTGTGCTCCGCCGCGGCGGCGCTCAGCGCGCCCTGTCCGATGACGTAGAGCCGGACCCGGCCGTTCGCGGTCTTACCGGGCTGATCGCCCTTGATCCCGACCTTTTTCCGGAGCTGCTTGGCGAGGTCGCTGGTGCCTGCGTTGCGGGCGTCCAGCCGCAGGGACACCACGTAAGGCCGGTCCGGTTGCGGCGGCCGCTGCGTCGGGTTGGGTTCCTCCGTCGCACCGGGGAACTGCCCGGCGATCCGGCGCAGCAGCGCGACCGCATCGTTCATGTCCTGGTAGCTGGCATCCGGCCGCGGCGCAGCCACCAGCGCCAACGACGACGCCCCCTGATCGTGGTAGAGATCCTCGAGTTGGTCGTGAACCAGCAGCGACTGCGAGCCGGCGACTTCGAAGCCACCGCCGGTGAGATTGCCGGACGCCGACATGGCCAGGTAGACCGCCGGCACCAGCGCCAGCAACCAGCCTGCGAACACCAACCAGCGGTACCGGCGCAGACTGCGGCTCAGTCGCATCATGAACTGCTGGATTTTCGGCTCCCCGGTGTGTCGCGCGACGCGTGCAGGCGAGAATACCGCAACGGGCTGTGGATTATGTCGGCTCATCTACTTGCTGAGCTGCGGCAACGCCGATGTTGCCGAAGTGCTGCGAAGCTGTTGTGAACCGGTGACGTACAGGATCTGGATCACATGGGCTGGCAGTGGTAGCGGCGGGATGGCAGGCTGCCGGATGGCCTGCGGGGTCCCGGGGGGATTCGGGGGACCTCTGCGACACGTAGGGGCCGTCCCTGCGAACCGTTCGCGATCCGTTTGCGAGCCGTCCGTACCCGGCGGTCTTCCGCAAACTCCCGAGGAGTCATCGATGACGACAGGCACCATGACCAAGCGCCGCAGGATCTTCGCCGGGCTGATCGCCGCCCGGCTCTTGGGGCTCCTGGGCCTCACGGGCCTCGCCTTCGCCGTGCCGGCCGGTCCGCCGGCAACCGGTGCGAACGACCCCTGCGCGGCCAGCGAGGTCGCGCGGACGATCGGTTCGGTCTCGAAGTCAATGGGCGACTACCTGGACTCCCACCCGGAGACCAACCAGACGATGACCTCGATGCTGCAGCAGCAGGCGGGCCCGCAAACGTTTCCAGGGGCCCAATTCTTTTCCGTGTTGAAGTCCTACTTCGAGACGAACCCCAGGGTGGAAGGCGATATGACGTCCATTGCGCAGCCCCTGACGAACTTGTCGCTGCAGTGCAGATTGCCGATCGGCATTCCGCAGGCGATGGGCATGATGCAGCAGGCGCAGGCCGTTGTCGGCCCGCCGGCTGCCACTTTGCCGGGAGTCACCATCGGGGGCACCGGGCCGGTCGCACCGGCGGCGGGGAGCCGGTTTTCGGGCCCGCCGCGGGGCGACAACGCCGGCTAACGGACCTCGGTCGCTGCGGGCTCCGGGGTTTCCCGGGGGGTCTCAGGCGTCTTCGAGTTCCGGTCGGGCGGCAGGGGACCCTGCAGGGCGGCCTCAGTCGGGTCGAGGGTCGGGTCGAGGGCCCGGTCGAGGGTGGGATCCGGTTGGTCCGGGCGCGCCGGCCCGGAGTCCTCGTCGTCGGGGACGGTGACGTTCTCGGTGCGGAACACGCAGAAGAACACCACCCAGCCGACGGCGGAAATCAGCAGCCAACTGATCAGCCGGTAGATGAGCATCGCCGAGATGGCGTTGGGCAACGACATGCCGCTGGAAACCAGCCCGGGCACCAGGACCGCCTCGACGACCAACAACCCACCGGGCATCAGGGGGATCGTCCCGACCGCGCGGGCGGCCGCGTAGGCAACCGTCAACCCCGCGACCGACGCGTGGTCGCCGGCCGCGTACGCGGCGAAGCCGAGGCACGCCACGTCGGCGATCCAGTTGAACATCGACCAACTGAACGCCACACCCAAGTCGCGGCGGCCCAGGCTCACCGATTCCAGTTGCATAAGCGTCTCACGCCACCGGTCGCGGCCGGTGTCAGCCGGTTTGCCGCGAATCGAGTTGAACCATGCCAGGATTCGGCTGCCGATGCCTTCGATCAGCTCAGGCCGCGACGCCACCGCCCGAGCGAGGATCAACAACGCGACGAACCCGCCGAGCGTGAACAGCAGCGAGAACGGGTTGTTCTTGGCTCCCAGGAAGAAGGCCCCGCCGAGCCCGAGCAGCGCCAAGCCGACCGCCTGCAGCACCCCCGACATCACCAGCTGCCACGACGCCACCACGGTCGAGGCGCCCCAGATCCGCTGCTGACGCAGCAAGAAGGTGGCCGACAGCACCGGCCCGCCCGGCAGCGTCGTGCTCAGCGAGTTGGCGGCGTAGAAGGCCGCTTCCGACCGCAACTGCTTGACCTGCACCCCAGCCGACTTCAGCAGCGTGCGCTGAATCTGGGCAAAGCTGTGCATCGACGCGGCGGCGGCCGCCACCGCAGCCAGCAACCACCACCAGTTCGCCTCGTAAAGGCTCATCCAGGCTTTGGCCAGGTGGTCGAAGCCCAACGAGATCTCGATGGCGAGGACGGTCGCGACGATGCCGAGGATCGCCCACCGCAACCACCAGTACTTGCCGCGCGTGGTCTCTTCGCGTGGCAGGTCGAGCTTGCGGACGGGTGCGTCGTGCGGCACGTGCTTTAGGGTAACGGTGCAGGTAACGGGTAGTCGTGACGCAGTTCGGACTGTGTCGGGGTCGTTCCGGGGTCGTAACCGGATCGTGCCAGCAGTTCGGCCGCGTGACAAGGCCCGTGACACGGCCGGGACCGGCCGCGCAACGGCCGCCCGACGGCCTTGGGGGCGGCGCCGTGACGGCTAGGCTTGGCTGATGTCGGCAAACATCGACGACGCCTCCGTCGACCCCCTGGTCCGCAAGGCCGCAGCGTGGGCATGGCGTTTGCTGATCCTCCTGGCCGCACTGGTCGCCCTGGCGTGGGTCCTCGAGAAGCTGGAAGTCATCGTCGTTCCGGTGCTGGTGGCCTTGCTGCTGAGCGCGTTGCTGGTGCCGGCGGTCGACTGGCTGGACCGCCGCGGTTTGCCGCGCGGTGGAGCGGTGACGCTGGTGCTGCTGGGCGGCTTCTCGGTCCTGGGTGGCATCCTCGCGTTCGTCATCAACCAGTTCATCGACGGCGTGCCCGGTCTCACCGAACAGGTGACCCGCAGCATCGAGTCCACCCGCAAATGGTTGATCGACGGGCCGGCCCACTTGCGCCGCGAACAGATCGACAACGCGGGCAACGCGGCCATCGACGCGCTGCGCAACAATCAGGCGAAGCTGGAAAGCGGTGCGCTGTCCACCGCGGCCACCGTCACCGAGCTGGTCACCGCGGCCGTGTTGGTGCTTTTCACCTTGATCTTCTTCCTCTACGGCGGCCGCAACATCTGGCAGTACGTGACCAAGATCTTCCCCGCCGGAGTCCGCGACCGGGTGCGCGAGGCGGGCCGCGCCGGATATGGCTCGTTGGTCGCGTATGTGCGGGCGACCTTCCTGGTCGCCCTGACCGACGCGGCCGGGGTCGGCACGGGACTGGCGATCATGCACATCCCGCTCGCCCTGCCGCTCGCCTCGCTCGTTTTTCTCGGCGCTTTCGTCCCGCTGGTCGGCGCCGTGATTGCCGGGTTCCTGGCCGTCGTGGTGGCTCTGCTCGCGAAGGGCATCATATATGCGTTGATCACGCTGGGTTTGCTGGTCGCGGTGAACCAGCTCGAGGCGCATCTGCTGCAGCCGCTGGTGATGGGGCGCGCGGTGCAGATTCACCCACTCGGGGTGGTGCTCGCCATCGCCACCGGCGGGGTGCTCGTCGGGATCGTGGGCGCACTGCTGGCCGTCCCGACCGTCGCGTTCCTGAACAACGCCATCCAGGTGCTGCTGGCCCCAGACCCGTCCGCCGTGGCCGATCCGCAGACCGAAGACGCCGGGGTAATAGGGTCAGTCCTACAGGTGGAGCCGGACCACCCGCCGCACGAGTCCGGCTGACGACTACAGCCGTCCCTCGCGGCGCAGCAGATCCTGGGCGGACAGGCCGCCGCCGACGCGGCGGCGCATGCGCGACGGATCGCCGTTCTCGGACACGCCGCGGGCGTTCATTTTCTCGGTGGCCGCCTCGGAGTCCTTTCCCTCCGACCGCATGACCGGCAGTGCGGCGGTGGGGTCGGCGGCATTGCTGTTGGTCTCGCTCATGTCGCTCGTACCGCCGGTGCCGGGGCGCTTCGTCGCGACCGGCATGGCGCGGGTCTGACCGCTGGACGGCGGCGTGGGCGGTGCCGTTGACGCCGGGCTTGCCGGCCTCTTGGTGTGGGCCGGCCGTTCGGGGCCGGACGGCTGGTTCGCCGGTGCGGGATCGGCGGAGCTTCCGGGTGCTGACAGGCGCGACGTCTTGGCCTCCGTCGGCTGAGTCTGAGCGCGCGTCGAGGCCGGCGCGTGGTCGGATCCGGCCCCCGACGGGCCACGGAGGTCCGGCCGCGTAGGCCGCGACGGCTCCGGCACATCGGGGTGGGTGGGGTGGTGCGCCGGCTGCGGCGAAGCGGCGACCAGGCTGCCTGCCGCCACCGGGGGGCGTGCGGGCCGGCCGTTGAAGGTGGGCCGCTTACGCTCGTCGGGCAGGTCGATCTCGCCCAGCCCGATCTTGTTCTGCAGGCGCCTGGCCCAGCGCGGTGCCCACCAGCAGTCGTCGCCGAGCAGCTTCATCACCGACGGCACCAGGAACATCCGCACTACGGTCGCGTCCAGCAGCAATGCCGCCATCAGCCCGAACGCCAGATATTTCATCATCACCAGATCGGAGAACACGAACGAGGCGGCGACCACGGCAAGCACCAGCGCGGCTGCCGTGATGAGGCGACCGGTGGTGGCGGTGCCGATCCGGATGGCCTCCGCGGTGGACATGCCGCGCTCGCGGGCCTCGACCATCCGGGAGACCAGGAACACCTCGTAGTCGGTGGCCAGGCCGTAGCCGACGGCGACGACAAGGGCGATGATCACCACCATCAGCGGTGTCGGAGTGAAGTTCAGCCATGTCGAGAAATGCCCGTCGACGAAGATCCACGTCAGGATGCCCAGGGTGGACCCGATTGTGAGCACGCTCATCACCGCGGCCTTGATCGGCAACACGAACGACCCGAACGCCAGGAACATCAGGAGCATGGTGGCGGAGATCAGCACGAACGCCATCAGCGGAGCCTTGTTGACCAGACTGTGAATCGAATCCTCGATCAGGGCCGGCGTACCACCGACCATGATGTCGATTCCCCTGGGTGGCGCGATGTTGCGCAGCTCGTTGATCTTCTTCGCCGCGTCATTCGGGTTGACGAGCGCGTTCTGCAGGACCCGGACCGACGGGTCCTTCGACGCGCCCGGCGCATAGCTGCGCTCCTGCCACATGTTCGCGGGGTCGTTGTCCTGCTCGCTGAAGCCGCCGATGCTCATCGCTCTGCTGCGCACGTCCGCGATCTGCGCGTCGGTGACCGGCTGGTGGTTGGTCGACTGGATGACCAGGGTGAGCGGATCGGTGCGATACCCGGGGAAAAGCTTGTCGAAATGTTCCTGCGCCAGGCGCACCGAGTTGTCCGGCGGCAGATATTTCTCGCTGATGGCGCCGAACGACAGGTTGCCCAACGGGATGACCAGCAAGATCATGCCGACGGCGATCGGGATGGCGAACGCGAGTGGCCGCTTCATCACCCGTGTGACGAGCTTGCCCCAGAAGCCGGCCTCCACCTCTTCGCGGGTCTTGGTCTTCTGCAGCCGGTCGGCGAGCCAGTTCAGGTAGACCCGCGAGTATTTCCAGTTGCGGAGAAAGGGCACCCGGAACAGCGTCCGAACGCCCAGCGCGTCCACGTGGCGGCCCAGGATGCCCAGGCAGGCCGGCAGCAATGTGATCGACAGCAGCGCGGCCAGCCCCACCGCGGCGAAGATCGCGTAGGTCATCGAATGCACGAAGCCCTGCGGCAGCACCATCAGGCTGGCGGTCGAGACCATGATCAGCGCCGCGGAAAACGCCACGGTGCGCCCGGCCGTCATGACGGTGCGGCGCACGGCGGCCTCGGTGTCGTAACCCTCGGCGATCTCCTCCCGGAACCGGCTCACCACGAAGAGCCCGTAGTCGATGGCGATACCGAATCCGATCAGCGAGATCACCATCAGGGCGAAGATGTGCACGGGACCGAAGAGGGCGACGAACCGCATGATGCCCAGCGCGCCGGCGATGGTCAGGCCGCCCACGATGGCCGGGAGGCCCGCGGCGACAGCGCCGCCGAACACCAGGAACAGCACCACGGTCACCGCCGGTACCCCGAGATATTCGAACTTTTTCAGGTCGCTGGCGATGCTGCCGGTCAGGGCGTTGGCGATCGGCTCCAGCCCGGCGAGCTGGACAGTGCCGCCGTCGAGCTTTTGCAGCTCGGGTGCGATGTCCTTGTAATTGTTGAGGATCGTGTCGTCGTCGTCGCCCTTGAGCGGGATGGAGACGAACGTGTACTTCTTGTCCTGGGTGACCATGCCCTTGACGATCGGGCTGGTGGTGTCGGGCGCACGCAGATAGCCGGCCCATCCCATCACCTGGTCGGCGTGGTCTTTCTGGAACTGGTTGAGCTCGTCGGTGATCTTCTTCTGCCAGGCCGGGTCGGTGACTTTCTTGCCGTCGGGGGCTTTGAAGATGGCCACGATGTGGCCGCTTCGGTCTCGGCCGTAGACCTTGTCGCCGATGACCGAGGCTTTCACGGATTGGCTGCCGTCGTCGTAGTAGCCGCTCGACGTGAGGTGCTTACCCAGGCCTATCCCGAAAACGCCGCCGATCAGGCACAGAGCTGCCGTGACCCCGATAACGATGTACCGGTAGCGGTACACCGTTCGACCCCACCAGGCGAACACGCAAGCTCCTTACTGGATCGTTATCGACCCACGCGTAGGTTGTCCAGTGTCACACACGGGTGGTCAACAGCGCTGACAGCGGCCGGAACGGCTGCAGCCACGCCCCCTGATCGGGCAGCGAATCCAGGCCGATCCGTGGCAACGGTTCCCGGAAGACACCGGCGATGTCCTCCAGGTCGACGAAGTCCAAGGTATCCGAGGCTAGCGCCCAACTAGCGTGTTCGCGAAATCCGATCACCTGAACGCCGACCCCGGTGCGCGCAATCTCCTCCAGCGGTCGGCGGAACGCCTGACCGTCGGCGGAGACCACCACCAGCGCCGCCAGCCCTTCGGCACGCCGCCGTTCGATGTGGACGAGCATGTCGCGGTCGACGTCGCTGTCCTCGCCGATCTTCGGCTTGGCGAAGACGGCGAACCCCACGTTGCGCAGCGCGTCCACCCACGGTCGGACCACGTCGGCGCTACCGGCCGCGATGTTGGTGAAGACGGTGGCCTCGGGCTCGATCACGACTCCGGGGCGGGCGGCGCTGACCTCCGCCGTCCGGGCGAGCAGCCAGCGGCCGAGGGCGTCGAAACGCGGTCGCTCCGAGGCGGTCGGGCGGCGACCGAGGATCGAGCCCAGTCCCATGTCGAGGTTGGGGGCGTCCCATACCAGCAGGACGCGTCCACCGGTGTAGAAGCTCCCCAGGGACCCGATTTCAGGGGCTTCCGGGGCTTCCAGGGCTTCTGGGGCTTCTGGGGTTTCTGGGGTTTCTGCATGTTCTGCTGTGGCGTCTTCTATCAGGCTCATGGTCGTCGTCTTCTTCTCATCGTCGAAGCCAGATGAATTCGGTTACGGCACTGCCCGCCCGATGGGCCTTCGTCTCGTACTTGGTGGTGGGACGCTGGATCGAGATGGGCAGCTCGCTGCCGGGAGCGGCGCGGCACAGCCGGGGTTCGGCGTCGCCGACCTCGGCGATGTGCCGGGCGTAGCCGGGATGGTCCGTCGCGACATGCAGGACACCGCCGGGGAGTAGCCGGTCGGCGATCAGGCCAACCGTTCCCGGCTGCAGGAACCGGCGTTTGTGGTGGCGCGACTTCGGCCAGGGATCCGGAAAGAAGACGCGGGCCCCGGTCAGCGAGCCGGGCGCGAACAGTTGCTCCAACACGACGATCGCGTTGGCGCGGACCAGCCGGATATTTCCGACCCGTTCCCGGTCGATACCGCAGAGCAGCTGCGCCAGCCCCCGCCGGTAGATCTCGACCGCAACCACGTCGACGTCAGGTTCCTGTTTGGCCATCGCCAGCGTCGAGGTGCCGCTGCCGCAGCCGATCTCGAGCACCACCGGCGCCTGGCGGCCGAACCACGCACGGACATCCAGCCGCCCGGGCAGAACGGCTGCTCCCGGGGCGGGCGTTCCCACCGACAGGCCCAACCGGGGCCACAGCCGCTCCCAGGTCTCGCGCTGGGCGGCGGAAAGCGCGGAACGGCGCGAGCGGAAACTGGTGGCCGGGAGATAGTAGTCCTGCCGGCGATCCACATCCGGCGGCTCCGGTGCTGCGACCACGACTGGACCAACCCCCGATCCGGCTTCCGCTTCGACCGGCGTGTCGGGATCGCTCCCCACTCCGGATCTCGCATGCATTTGTCCATGGTGGCCCATGAACTGCCGCCGTAGCCGCCCGTGGTCCAGATTGATACCCAACAGTTGCCTTCGGCTGGTAACGGTGGCTCGCGTCTCGACGAACCAGCTGTCACGATCAGTTGCGGGCGTGCGCTGGGGCAACGTCAGTCGGGCCCGGCGGACCGGGTGGAACGGGCAGGGGATGAGGGAACGCGGGCACGGCAGTTTCGCCGACGCGCTGGCACGCTTTGCCGGCGGCCTCGCCGACCCGGGCGTGACGACGATCGCCGAGCGGGCCGCCGCCCCCCTGCGGGTGGTGGTCCGCGGCCGACGGGGCGTGGGCGTCAGCACGGTGGCGCGGGCCCTGGACCGTGCCGGCCGGGCCTCGAACCTGTCGGTTACGCCGGGTGATGGTGACGGCGATATCGACGGGGATGTCGTCGTATACGTCACCGCGGAGGTGTTCAAACCCGAGGAC
>Ga0080006_1146207_pt1 | contig 31269 bp, 30 predicted proteins | sample RS3BMetagenome_FD_69209 | JGI IMG/M metagenome (GOLD analysis project Ga0080006, IMG submission 69209) | Ferric oxide microbial mat and aquatic microbial communities from Rainbow Spring, Yellowstone National Park, USA - RS3B (SPADES... ...
GGCGGCGGCGGGCCGGGCGGCGGCGGGGAGCGGGGCGGCGGCGGGGGGGGCCGGGCGCGGGTATCCGGTCTGCCGCCCCGTGGGGGGATGTGCGGCGCGGGCCGGGGCTGGGCATCGGGCGGTGGTGGATGCCTCCCAGACGCGGACGGCCGCGATGACGGCCCGGCCGGAGCGGGAATCCCGCGGGGGCCCGCCGAACTGTGGAATCGGCGTTTCCAGGTCGGGGCGCCGGCCCGGAGGCGAGGCGGGCCCGCCTCGTCGCCCGGGTGCAGTGCCGACCCGTCCCCGGTGCCGGCGGGAGGGATGTGGCGGTGGCGGCGCTGTCCCGGCGGGCCTTCCTCCGAGGGTCGGTGGCCGCGGCCGGTGTGGTCATCGGCGGCGCGGCCGTGAGCGTCCTCGGCGGATGCGGCCTGCAGGGCAACGGCAGCGGGGGCGCGGGCGCCGCGTCCCTGACCCTGCTCGGGGAGTCGGGCGTTGCCTCCGCCCCGGCGAACCTGATGCCTGTGGCGGCCGCCCTGGCCGGCGGCTACGACGCCGCGGCCGGGGCGGCCGCGAAGGGGGTGGCGCGGGCCGCGCCGGCGCCGTCGGGCCTCGCCGGCTACATGGCGAGCCTGCTGGAAGGCGCACCGCCCTTCACGACCGATCTAATGCTCACCACGCACGACGTCCGCGACCTGCTGGGTGCCCCGAGCCTGATGATCGACCTCGACGCTGCGTTTCAGCGGACCGGCCTCGCCGCCGGCATCTACCCCATGGTGCTCGCTTACTGCGCCCCGGGCGGGCGCCAGCGCATGATTCCGATCTTCCGCGACCCACTGGTCGTCTACTACAACGCGGACGCGTTTTCACGTGCCGGGGTGGACCCTCCCGCGGCCGACTGGACGTCCGCGAACCTGCTGTTCCTCTGCGGGCAACTCCTGACTCAATCCCGTGGTGCGGTGGTGCCGCTGGCCAACGTGGTCAACGTCTTGGATATCGAACTCCTCGCCGCCTTCGTGGAGGGCTACGGCGGGCAGATGCTGGCGGGCAGCGGCAACGCGAGCGTGTCCGGGTACCTACCCCGCTTCGCGGAGCCGCCGGCCATCCAGGGCATCGACGCCCTGCTGCGGCTCCATGCCTTCGAGCCGGCGCGTCCGCCCGCCGCGCCGCTCGCGCTCTTCGCCAAGGGAACGGCGGCCATGTGCTTCGGCCACCATCGCGATGTCGCGCGGCTGCAGGCACAGATCGCCGATCTCTTCGCCTGGGGCGTCGCCCCGCTCCCCCGCTTCCCCGTACGCGCGGCGCAGCCCGTCCGCGCCGACGGGCTGGCGGCCGTCACGCGCAATCCCCAGCGCCGCGAGGCCGCGATCGCGGTCGCCCTGTATGCGGCGACCCCCGACGGGCAGTTGGCGGCGGCGCGCACGGGCATCGGCGTACCCGCCCTGCGCGCCCTCGCCGGCAGCGGCACCTGGCGCCAGGCCGCGCCGCACCTGGACAACGACGTCTTCGTGGCTCAGCCGGAGGCCGACATCATCGTGGATCCCGCCTTGGTCTATATCGCCCCGCAGTTGGAGTCCGCCATTCGGGCGGTTCTGGCCGGCGCTCCGGTGGCCACCACCTTCGGCGAAGCCAGCACGGCGGTGGAATTCACCCTGCAGACCTGGCCGAACGTTTGAGGGCGCCGGGGGCGCACCCGCCGCGGCGTCAGGCACCCCGGGGCCGGGCCGACCGGCGGCGGCTCGGTGCGAGGCCTGCAACCGGCGCCCGCCGGGGGTTCGGCCCATCGCGCCGCTCAGGGGGCCGCTCCTGCCGGCCACTCCCGGCCTCAGGCCAGATCGTAGGTGCGTCCCTCCAGCGCGATTCCGCATCCGGGGTAGGCGGCCCGCGCCTCCGCGACCAGCGTGGACGGATCGTCGGCGGGATCCAGGTGCGACAGGAGGAGCCGGCGCGCACCGCAGGCCGCAGCCAACCGTCCCGCGGCCGCGGCCGGCATGCCCCCCTCCATCCCCTCGTCGAGGCCGCCGCTCGGCCCCCCCACATCGACGACCAACAGGGAGACGCCGACCAGCAGGCCGACCAGATCCGGCGTCTCCGCCCCCGGTGTCGCCAGGCCGAACGTCTGCCCCTCGGGTCCCTCCGCCCGCAGCGACGCCCCCGGCCAGGGGTGGGCCGCCGGGCAGAAGGTGAAGCGCCACCCGCCGGCCCGCACGGTGTCGGCACAGGAGAATCGGCGCACGTCCAGGACGCCCGGGCGCTGCAGCCGTCGCCATTGGTCCGGCGGGTCCGGATAGGCGTAGACCAGGAGCAGACCCCGCCGGACGCCCGCCGCCGCGGCCGCCGCGGCCATGGATCCGACCGTCCACAGATCCGAGCAGTGGTCGGGGCGCAGATCCGGGAGCACGACGGCGACCGGCATGGTCGGAGCGGCCGCCGCAAACCCCAGACGGCCGGCGACGCCGCTGCCGCAACCCACCAGCACGGCTCCGTGGACGGGCCCCGCGTCCACAAGGAACCCGCGGCCGGCCCCGCCGGGCGCCGGGTAGGCCCCGTATCGGCCGAGCACGGTGAGGGTCGCGGGCTGCGCCAACATCGGCATCCCCTTCCCGGGGCCGGCCGACCCCGGCCACTCCTACGGTGTGCGCCCCCGAAGGCGGTCCAAGGCGAGCGAGAGGTCCCCCGGCAGCGGGGCCTCGAAAGCCAGCGGCCGCTCGTCGATGGGATGCGTGAACTCCAGGCGGTGGGCGTGCAGGGCCTGACCCGCGAGTTCGAGGCCCGCCGCCGCGTCGAGCGTGGGCCGCCCGTACGCCGGGTCCCCGGCCAACGGATACCCGGAGAAGGCCATATGCACGCGGATCTGGTGGGTGCGGCCCGTCTCCAACCGCACCTCCAACAGGGCGTAGGGCGGCTCCCCAGGGAACGCCTCCAGCCGGGCGGCGTGGCTGCGGGCGGGCCGCCCGCCCTGCACCACGGCCATGAAGCGCCGGTCCGACGACCGCCCGATCGGCGCATCGACGGTGAAGCGCGCCGGCGGCGTGCCGCGGACCAGCGCGAAATAGCGCCGGGACATCTGCCGCATCGCGATCTGCCGGCGGAGCCCCGCGCCGGCGACGGCAGTGCGCGCCACGACCAACAGGCCAGTGGTGTCCTTGTCGAGGCGGTGCACGATGCCCGGGCGGACGTCCGCGCCGAATTCCAGCAGCGATCCATCGGGGGCGTCGGCCTCGATGTCGCCATCGGATTCCAGGCTCCCGTAGCGCGCCAACAGCGCGTTGACCAGGGTCCCCTTCGGATTGCCCGTCGCCGGATGGACCACGAGCCCCCGCGGCTTGTCGATGACCGCGATGTGATCATCCTCGTAGAGGACGCGCAGGGGTATGGGCTCCGGTTCCAGCGAGGGACCCACCGCGCGCGGCAGGCCAGCCACCACGATCTCAGCGCCGGGGCCCAGCCGCTGCGCGTCCTTGCCCGGGCGGCCATCGACCAAGACCATGCCCGCGGCGATGGCCCGCTGCACCAGGGAGCGCGAAATGCCGGGGACGCCTAGGGCCTCGGCCAAGAAACGGTCAAGCCGCTCCGCGCCGGCTGTCGCCACGATGCGGCAGGGGAAGTGGGCCGTGGAGGGGGATACGCCTTCGTCCGCTCCGGTCACCGGCGTTCCCGTGCCTGCGGCGAGGGGTCGCGGAGGACCACCAGCGCGAAGAGCGCGCCGCCGATCGTGATCCCCATGTCGGCGACGTTGAAGATGAATGGGAAGCCGCGCACCTCCAGGAAGTCGATCACCCGCAGATAGAGGATGCGGTCGACGAGGTTGCCCAGGGCACCCCCGAGTTGCAACCCGAAGGCGACCCCGAGGAGGGGCATCTCGCGCGCGGCGCGCCGGCCGTAGGTCAGGATGAGGGCGATGACCACCAGCGTGATCACGATGAACAGCAGAGTCTGGCCCTGCAGCAGGCCGAAGGCGGCGCCGGCGTTCCGAAGGTAATAGACCGAGAACAGGCCGGGAACCACATGGATACTCTGCCCCGGCGTCATGTGGGCCGACACCCACCGCTTGGACAGCAGATCCAGCACGAAGACGACGGCCGCGACCACGCCGATGAGCACCGCGGACGCCCCCCCTCCGGGATGCCGACCCCCGTCGGGGGAAACCCGGACCTGCAGCATTGTAGCACGGCCGCACCTCGGACGCTCGCGCCCAGGACGCCGGCGGGACGGGAGCCGCGTGGACGGCAGGGGCATCCGGAAGGGGGCCGGTGCCGACCGGGACGGCTGTCCCCGAAAGCGGGGACGGCGGGGGCGGCCGTCCCGGGGAGCCGGGCGTCCGGGCAGGTGGCCGCCGGGACGGGGCGCAGAACCCCGGCCGGGGGTAGGACGGGTCCTGCCCCTCTGGCGGGCCGGTACCGGTCGGCCACCGCTTGAGGTGGTCCGGGTTGGAGTCGCGGGCCCTTCATCGGGCGTCGAAACCGCTGCCGCCCGCGGCGCGCCGACGACCGCCGGGCTCGGGGGGGGGCCGGCCGGGCGAAACGGTCGTGACCGCGCCAGCGGTTGCCGGGCGCGGTGGGCATGTCGGCGGGCGCGGGCCCCGCTCCCCGTGGAATCGGCTCCCCACGCCTCTGCGCCCGCCCCGGAGCACCCCGGCGTCCCGCCGTCAGCGGTCGTCCTCGGCGCCGGGGACGGGCTCCCCGTCGGCCCCGACCGCGTTCTCCACGGCCTCCACTGCGCCGTGGCGCTCGTCCGCGTCGATGACGATATGCGGGTAGCGCGCCCCGGGGACGTCCGAGGGGGTGTCGCTCGATCCGAACTCGGCCACCGCCTGCCAGGTGTCCTCCCCGTCGAAGCCGACCTGATCCTCGCCGTCGGTGAATGTCCGTCCGAACGGGGGACTGAGCAACTCCTCCTCGACGGGCCGGGCCCGGGCGTCCCTCTCCCGCCGGTCGCCGAGCGCGGCGCTGCAGGTCACGCAGTGGCGGGTTTCGGGCAGCGCCTGCAACCGCCCCTCCGGAATCGGGCGGCGGCAGCGCTCGCACAGGCCGTAGTCGCCCGCCTCGATCCGTCCGAGGGCGGCTTCGACCTCCTCCAGCGTCTCGCGGAACTGGGTCCGAAAGGCGAAGCCCTGCGACCGCTGCCAGGTCTCCGTGCCCAGGTCGGCCGGATGGTTGTCATAGCTGGAGAGTTCGGAGAGGGCCTCCTTCTGGCTCTGACCGAGCCCCCCGGCGTCCATCTCATCCAGCGCTGCGACCAGGGTGCGCCTTCGGGTCTCAAGCCGGTGCCGCCAGCCATCGCGCCGGGCGTGCTCTGGGAGCGCGGCCCCCGCCCGATCCACCGGGGCGTCCCCCCCGTGGCCCGCCGTGCCTTCGCCGTCCCGCCCCTCCGTCATCAAATCTCGGCGCGGCCCTCTCTGATACCCCCGCCTTCAGGCGTGGGCCAGCCCGCGCCTCCCTCCCCTGTGGTGAACTGACCCCGGCCGTGCGCGCCGAAGCTTTCGGCCGGGCTCCCGGAGGCTCGCCGGACCCCGCCGAGGTCCGGGACGGTATCAGGATTCCCCGGGGCGCGACGGATGTTGCGTGGCCGCGGGGGCCGGCGCGACCGGCCGGGGACGATTGGCCCCAACCCCCGGCGGGCGGGGGCCGGCGCGACCGGCCGGGGACGATTGGCCCCAACCCCCGGCGGGCGGAGGCCGCCGCGCTTGGACATCCGTCGAACCGGCTGGGGAGGGTAGGACCGACCGGGGGCATCGGGCGGACCGACCGCGTCCCGGGGGGCCTCCCGGCTCCGGGCGCCCCACGGGGGAGGGCGCGGCGCGGTGAAGGCCATGGGCGCACTCGAAGGTGGTTGCCCGCGGGGCGCGCGGGGGGCGCGGGGGGCACCCCCGAGGACCCGGGCGGCGGACGGGCCCCGCCGCCCGGGAAGGGGACCGAGGAAGGCCGCGCGTCCCGCCGGGCCGGGCGGCCGCGACCACGCCGGCACCGGCGCGGCACCTGCGGTTCAGGTTCCGGCCGCGGGATCCGCCTGTTGCGCCGGGGCGGCGTCCGAGAACGCCAGGCCGCAGCGCCCACAGGAGCCTGGGCCCGTCTCTCGCGGCGAGAGCGTGTAGGTGCCGCAACCGGGGCAGCGCCGCACCGTCTCGAACGGCCCCCCGGCCAGGGTGAGTTCCGAGGTGGCGTGGCCGCCGGCGGCGTCCTCGGTCGCGAGGCGCACCGCTCCGGCGGTGTGTTCGGCGATGGTGGCCAGGGAGAATACGAGGCAGTTGTCGCAGATGCAGGCCGCCGCCGGCCCCCGGACCATCAGCCAGGTCTCCGGCGCCGCGCGGCCGCAGAACGAGCAGTAGACCGGCTCAGGCTCCTCGGGGCGCAGGACGAGCTCACCGGAGCCTGGTTCGGAGGTGAGTTCCACCACCGGTCCGCCGGGCAGACGGACCTCCAACTGTCCCCCGGCGGGGACGCGGATCTCCGCCCTCGTTCCGGAGGGGCGCTCGGGATCGGGGCCGCTTCCGTCCGCCAAGACCATCCCACCGTTCGCCTAGACCTCGGAAAACCGTGCGCGGGCCCCCGAGGGACCGCTGCGCTGAGCGACGATTCCCGGCCCCGACTCGGATAGGTTGCCTCTGGGCCCCAGGGCGGCTCCATGGGCGCGCCCGGTGCAGAGACGGCCGTCTGGAGTGGGGGCGGCTTTGGGGCGGTGCCTGCCGGGAGCCCCGGCGCGGCGGGCGGCCGCACCGGCACCGGCCGCTCCTGGCGGCGGCCGGTGCCGGTGGGATGGGGTGGCGCCCGTGCCCTTCAGATGCGGATGTCCAGGCACGATCCGGGGGACGGGGGCCCCTCCGGCGACGCCTGGACATCCGGGCGGGAGGCAAGGGATTGCAGCGGGCGATCATCGGACGCGGCCGGGATCTGGACGGCCGGCCCGTCGTCCGCTCGGGCCGGGGACGGGCTGCCGACCGGCCTCCGGGCCCGCGGTTGCTCTCGATTCCGACCCTCTTGATTCCGGCGCCGCCGGTCCTGGGCAGCCTCCACACCCAGCAGAGGCATCAGTGGTTCCTCGGAGAGGCCCTGGAGCACAGACACCGCGCGCCCTCCCTTCGGGGATGGTGGCGGACGCCGCCCGGCCGCGCGCCTCCCGGCGTGGCCGAACGAACCCGTGGGGACGTCGCCCCCCTCCCTGGGCCGGCGCTCAGAGCAGCGACCGCTGCGTCTGTTCGAGGCGGCCGCGCAGGCGCAGGACCGCGCGGCTGTGGAGCTGGGAGATGCGGGACACGGACACGCCGAGGATGGTCGCGATCTCCTTGGGCACCAGCCCGTCGTAGTAGAACAGCGTCAGGACCATCCGCTCGCGCTCGGGCAGGGCTTCGACCGCATCCGCCAGGATCTGTTCGCGGTTGCGCCACTCGGCGGTCTGGGTCGGGTCCACGGCATGCTCGTCCCGCAACAGGTCCAGCAGCGCGTAGTCCTCGCCGCTGTCCTCCCCCCAGAGCTCGTCCAGGGACAGCAGGCTCGCGCGTTCCATATCCGCCAGGACCCGGGCGAATTCCTCCGTGTCCATTCCAAGTTCGGTGGCGACCTCGCCGTCAAGGGCGGCCCGGCCGAGGCGGGCCTCCAGGCGGCCGAACGCCTCCTCGACCTGCCGCGCCCGTTGGCGCATGGATGCGGGCACCCAGTCCATCGCCCGCAGGCCGTCGAGAATGGCACCCTTGATCCGCGTGAAGGCGTAGGTCTCGAACTTCACGCCCCGCCCGGGATCGAACTTCTCCAGGGCGTCCAGAAGCCCGAACACGCCATAGCTATGCAGGTCGTCGATCTCGATGTGGGCCGGGAGCCCCATCGCGAGTCGGGCGGCGACGTGCTTCACCAGCGGGAGGTAGCGGAGGACCATCGCCTCCCGCGTCTCCGCGTCGGCGAGCCGATAGGCCGCGCGTGCCGCGACTGTGGAAAGCGCCACCGCCTCGCCCTGTCTGAGCGCGCTCAATCGGCCGCACCTCCCCGGGGACCATGCAGCGTCGGCGCGGAGCCCGCGCGCGCCCCTACGGCAAACACCTGATCCCCCACCGGTTCCGGCTCCTGTTCCGCCCCGGACGCCCGCGGCCGCAGGAGCGACAGGAGCACCTCCCGCAGCCCGGCCGAACGCGGCGCCGCCAGGGACGTCTCGTCGCAGAAGACCGCCGCCAGGTGGCGCATGGCGCGGGCGGCGGGACTCCCCGGCGCCGACAGCAGGAACGGGCGCTGCTGCCGCACGGCGTGCAGGACCCCGGCATCCCGGGGGATGCCGCCCAGGTACTCCGGCGTCCAGTCCAGGAAGCGGCGGCAGACCGCGGTGACGCTGCGCACCGCCGCCTCGGCGTCGCGCGCGCCGTCGGCCATGTTGACCACCAGCCGGGTGAGTGCCCGCGCGTTGTCCTTGTGGATGGTCTTGACCGTGGCGTACGCGTCGGCGAGGGCGGTGGGCTCGGGCGTCGTCACGACCAGGATCTCCTGAGCGGCGCGCAGCAGGGCGCGGATCTGCGGGCCGAGGCCGGCGCCGCTGTCGAGCACGCAGAGGTCGTACTCCGCCGTCAGTTGGCCGAGCGCCTTGATCAGCCGCCCCACGTCCACGGCCGTGGCCCGGCCGATCGCCTCTATGCCGGAGGCGGCCGGCAGGAGACGCAACCCGCCCGGCACGGTGATGAGGGCATCCTCCACCGCGCAGCGCCCGCTGACCACGTCCCCCAGGTGCCGTTCCGGGCAGAGGCCCAGGAGCACGTCGAGGTTGCCGAGCCCGCTGTCACAGTCCACCAGAAGCACGCGACGCCCGCGCTCCTGAAGCGCCAAGCTGAAGTTCAGACTGAAGTTGCTCTTGCCGACGCCGCCCTTGCCCCCGGTGACCAGCACCAGACGCTGTCGCAGACCGGCCGCACCCGGCTGGCGGCCGGTCTGCGCACGCACCTGCGCGATCCAGTGCGCCAGATCGGAGCCCTGCTCTGCCGGTCCGGGGACGGTCGGACCTTCCACCCGCCGTACTGCCACCGGAACATCGCCCGCCCTTCGCCGGTCCTTGGCTCGCGCACCGCTGTCCCGGCCCCGAGGGCCGATCGCGCTTGGTCCCCGCGGCCGCCCGCCCCCGTCCGCCGCCAGCGGCGACGGGTGCCCAGAGGCCAGAAGCGACTCGCCCTTCACACCATCGTCATCCGCGCCCCGGCCTTTAACAGATCGGACCTGGAAATCCGTCATTTCGGGCCATGTTCACCCATCCGCACCCGGAAACCGGCCGCCCGGCGTCCGTCACGCCCGCGCCGGCTGCGCGGGGGCCGGGAGCCCCATCGCCGGGGCGGGCCGCGCGATGCCCGTCGCCAGACGGTCCGGCCAGGCCAGCGCGAGATCCTCCGGCACCCGCTGCCCGGCGGAGCAGTACGAGAGGGTCAGCCCCGCCGCGCTGACCACCGGCAGGGCTTCCGGGGGCGCCTCGCACTCGTCGAGTTTGGTCAGGAGGCACCGGTCGATCTGCGTCCTGTAGGCATCCACGATGGCGACGACCTCGTCGCGCCGGGTCGGCGCCGCCAGGACCAGGTGCACCTCCAGCCCGCCGGGGCCGTGCGCGGGCTGCGCCCGGGCGTCGTGGAGGCCCTCCGCCTCGGGACGGGCCGCCCCTCCCCCGGTGCCGACCTCGCGCGCCACATTCAGGAAGCTGAACAGTTCGCCCATCCGCCGCAGGTCGCGGTGGCCACGGCCCGAGGTGTCGATGAGCACCACGTCCGCGGAGCGCATCCGCTCCAGCGCCCGCTCCAGGGCCCCGGGCGTCGGTGTGACCTCCAGGGGCAGGCTCAGCAGCCGGGCGTAGGCCTGCAATTGCTCGACGGCCCCGACCCGGAAGGTGTCGGCCGTGATGAGGCCGACCCGCCAACCCTGCTGCAGGTGCAGGTGCGCGGCGATCTTGGCCAGGGTCGTCGTCTTGCCCGCCCCCGTCGGTCCGACGAAGGCGACGAGGCGGCGCGTCCCCGGTTGGATGCGGATCGCCTGCGGTGCCGGCAGGTTCCCCGGGGCCAGATCGTCGGCGAAGAGCGCGCGGCGCAGGGCGTCGGGCGCGCCCGCCTCCCGGATGTCCACGCCCGCCCGGCCGGGGGCGGCGTCCCCCTCCGCGGCCTCGGTTCCAGCGCCGACGGCGGCGGCCGCCGGCACGGCCGGCGGGGACGGTAGCGGGCGCAGTGTGGGGAAGGCCCCGTCGGCCGTGGCCGCCTCCGGGACCGGCGGTCGGTGGGCCGGGAGCGGTCGCGGCCGCAGGGCCGGCTCCGGCGCCGGCGCGGCCGTGACCCCGTCGCCGGCCGCCCCGCCCGGATGCGCCCGCATCCCCTGCAGGGTGCGGGAGACGTGCACCGCGAGCGCCGCCTCCTCGATGGCGGCGGCGACCTCGATGCGGTCGAATCGCCTGAAGATCCGCCGCCAGCCGGGCCGCGCCACGCGGCGGGTCGTGAGGATCACGGCCTCGCGCCCCAGTTCCCGCCGCACCGCCGCCACCGCCGAGGGTAGGTCGTCCGCCAGGAAGCGCTTGATTTTCACCCCGCACCCCTCCCTCACGCCGCAAAGCGGCGCCTCCATGCCCGCGGCGCGCCCGGGCCCGGCCGCCCCCCGGCGCCGGCGCGCCGCGGCGACGCACCCCCCGCTTCCCTCACGCGCCCACCCGGCCGACGCTCTCCACCTCGACATCCCCCACCAGTTCGGCGGTCGAAACGACGCGCACCTGGGGGAAGGCCCGTTCGACGAGGCGGTGGAACACCGGCCGCGCCGCGGGCGTGGTGAGCACGACGGGGGTCCTGCCCCGCGCGGCGAGGGTGCCGAGGTGCTCCTGGAGCGAGCCCCGCAGGTTCCGCAGCCCCTGGGCGTCGAGCGCCTGCCCGGCTCCGGCGGCCACCTCCGTCAGGCGGGCCTCCAACTCTGGATCCAAGGTCAGCACCGCAAGCCGGCCTTCCCCGGCGCGGATGTCCCGCGTGATCTCCCGGCCGAGCGCCGCTCGGGCCCGCTCGGTGAGCGCCTCCGGGTCCTTGATCCCGGCGGCGGCGCCGTCGGCGAGGGCCTCCAGCACCGTGGTCAGGTTGCGGATGGAGACGCCCTCCCGCAGCAGGTTCTGGAGCACCTTCAGGACCTGCCCCGTGCCCAGGAGGCTCGGCACGAGTTCGTCCACCAGCGCCGCCTGGCGTTGCCGCGCGAGTTCCAGCAGGGCCTTGCACTCCTGACGCGAGAGGATGTCGGCGGCATGGCGCTTGCAGACCTCGCTGAAGTGGGTGGCGAGCACGGTCGTCGCATCCACCACGGTGTAGCCGAGGATCTCGGCCCGTGCCTTGTCGGCCGCCGAGATCCAGAGGGCGGGGAGTCCGAATGCCGGCTCGCGGGTGGGCGTCCCCGTCAGCCCGTCCCGCTCGCCGGCCCCCGCGTCCATGGCCAGATAGGCGTCGATCCGCAGGTCGCCCCGCGCCACCTCGACCCCGCGGAGTTTGACGGCGTACGTGTGCGGAGGGAGTTGCACATTGTCGCGCACGCGGACCAGCGGCAGCACCAGTCCGAGGTCGAGCGCGATCTGCTTGCGGCAGAGGGCGATACGCGTCATCAACTCCCCGCCGCCCGGCCCCTCGGCGATTCGCAACAGGCCGTAGCCCAGTTCGATCTCCAGGGGGTCCACATCGAGTAAGGTCATCGTTTCGGCCGGCGTGCGGCCGGGCACGGGGGCGGACTCGGCGGGGCCCGGTTCCCCCCGCCCGGCGGCACCGGCCCGTCCCCCGCCGGCGGCGGCCGGCACCGCGGCGCGGCCGGCGGTGGTGAAGCCGAGGACGGCGAGGCCGAGACCCAGACCCCAGAACGTCGGCTTGGGCAGGCCAGGGACGAAGCCGATGGCGCAGAGGGCGACGCCCGCCCCCATCAACGCGCGCGGTTGCGCCAGAAAGGCCATCGACAACTCCCGGGCGAGGTTGTCCTGGGCCGCGGCGCGGGTGACGATGATACCGGTGGCGGTGCTGATCAGCAGGGCCGGTATCTGCGCGGAGAGCCCGTCGCCCACCGTCAGGAGCGTGTACTGCTGGAGGGCGGCACCGATCGACAGATGCCGTTGCAGCATGCCGACCAGGAAGCCGCCGATGATGTTGATGCCGATGATCAGGAGGGCGGCGATGGCGTCGCCTTTGACGAACTTGCTCGCGCCGTCCATCGCGCCGTAGAAGTCGGCCTCCCGTTCGATCTGCTCCCGCCGCTGGCGCGCCTTCTTGTCGTCGATGAGCCCGGCGTTGAGGTCGGCGTCGATAGCCATCTGCTTGCCGGGCATGGCGTCCAGGGTGAAGCGCGCCGCGACTTCGGCCACGCGCTCGGCGCCGCGGGTGATGACGATGAACTGGATGATGACCAGGATGAGGAAGACGATGAACCCGACCAGGGGGTTGCCGCCGACGACGAACTGGCCGAACGCCTGAACCACCCCGCCCGCATTGCCGTCGAGCAGGATCAGGCGTGCGGTGGACACGTTCAGGGAGAGGCGGAAGAGGGTGGTCAGCAGCAGCAGGGACGGAAAGGCGGAGAAGTCCAGCGGCTCCCCCGTGTACATCGAGAGCAGGAGCACGCAGAGCGAAACCGCGAGGTTGCCCGCGATGAGGATGCTCAGCAGGGCCGGCGGCAGGGGCACGACCATCATCAGGACCATCACGATGACCGCCAGGCCGAGGCCCAGGTCGGAGCCGAGGCGGAGGCCGCCCTTCAGCACGCACCGTCACCCCCCCGTGGGTCAGGGTCGGCGGACCGGGCCGTCGTGCCGCCACCCTGTGGCGGCTCGGGGCCCACGCGCGGCAGGTCCCACGGCACGCGGCCAGCCAGTGCCGCGCGCGGCCGCTCCGTGCGTCCGGACTTACACCCGGCCGCGAACGCGCCACACAAACGCCAGCACCTCCGCCACGGCCTGGTACAGGGCGGCGGGAATGGCGCCGCCCACCTTCACCCCCGCATACAGCGACCGGGCCAGGGGCGGGTTCTCGATGATGGGGACGCCGGCGGCGGCCGCGACGGCGCGGATGCGTTCGGCCATGTAGTCCGCCCCCTTGGCCGCGACCACCGGAGCGGCCATGTGTTCGGGGTCGTAGCGCAGTGCGACCGCGTAGTGCGTCGGATTGGTCAGCACCACGTCGGAGCGCGGCACGTCCCCGAGCATGCGCCGGCGCGCCATCTCCCGCGCCCGCCGCCGGCGCCGGGCCCGCAGGGCGGGGTCGCCCTCGGCCTCACGCACTTCCTCGCGCACTTCCTGGGCCGTCATGCGGAGCGCGACATCCGTCTCAAGGCGCTGGTAGAAGAAATCCGCCAGGCCCGCCACCAGGAGCACGACGGCCGCGCGCAGCAGCACGGCCTCCGCCGTGCCCAGGGTGAGCACCGCGATGGCGGGGAGGCCCAGCGTGCCGGCATCGGCCTCCCGCACCAAGGTGAGGCAGGGACCGACCGCGAGGGCGCCGACGGCCAGGAACTTGAGCAGGCTCTTAGCGAGTTCGACCAGGGCCCGGCGCGAGAAGATGCGCTGCAGCCCCTGCAGCGGGTTGATGCGGGAGAGGTCCGGCGCCAGCGCCGAGGGCGTGAAGGCGAGCCCGGTCTGGGCGATGCCCGCGAAGACGGTCACCGCCAGGGAAGCCGCCATGACCGGTACGGCCACCGCCAGGGAGGCGCGGCCCGCCGCCAGGAGCAGGGACCCCGCCGAGGACGCGTCCAAGCCCCCTGCCGGCAGGTGGCCCCAGATGCCGGTGGCCCACCCCGCGTAGGTCGCGCCCGCCCCCGCCCCGCCCAGGCGCAAGACCGCGGCCCCGGCCAGCAGACCGGCGGCGCCGGCCAGTTCCGCGCTCCTGCCCACCTGCCCGCGCTCGCGCGCCTTCTGCCGCCGCCGGGGCGTGGCCGGCAGGGTGCGCTCGCCGGCGAAGCGCTGCAACTCGAAGACCCAGACGGCCGGGCCGCGGGGACCCGCCCCCGGCCGTCCCCCTCCCGGGCCGGCGCCGGCGCGCCGGAAACCCGCCGTGGTCATGTGCCTCACCGCCCCCTTCACGGCCACAGCCTCGAGATCCAGTTCATGGTGTCGGGCACCAGCGCGCCGAAGGCCGCCACGAGCAGCGGCATAGCCACGAGCACCACCAGCAGGGCCGCGACGATCTGAGCCGGGATGACGGTCTGGAGCATGTTGAGTTGGGGCATCGCCCGGCTGAGTAGGCCGAGGAGGATGCTGGTGAGGAAGGCGGTCGCCATGGCTGGGGCCGCCATACCGAGGCCGGTGACGAACGACCAACCCAGGGCGTCGACCGCCGTGCGCGCGCCGGCGGCGAAGACGGTGGCGCCCCCGATCGGGATGTGGCGCAGGGATACGGCCACCGCCCCGACCAGCACCTCCAGGCCCCCGGCGCCGAGGAACGCCAGCGCGGCCAGGGTGTTGAACCAGTTGCCGAAGAGCGACACGCTCTGGCCGTACACCGGGTCGACGGTGCTGCCGATGGAGAGCCCCATCTGCACGTCGAGCACCCCACCCGCCAGTTCGGCCGCGGAGAACACCACCCGGGCGAGGAAGCCGATGACCAGGCCGACCAGCACCTCGTGCGCCGCCATCGCCGCATACGGCAGCACCGCCTGCGGCACCCCGGCGGCGGGTGCGGTGGCCGCGGGCATCGCCGCCAGGGCCACCAGGAACGAGAGGGCCGCGCGCAGCATCGCGGGGGCGCCCTGCGTCGAGAGCAGCGGCGCGACGGCGAACACGCCGCCGGTCCGGGCCAGCACCAGCCAGAAGAGACCGAACCGGTCGGGGAGCGCCGGCATGGACGACCTCCTTCGGGGTGGCCGCTGCAAAAGTCCACTCTTGCGAGGCCACGGTCCCACTCTTGCGAGGCCACGGTCCCTGGATTCCTGTGCCCCGAGGCTTTGCGGCTCGCGTCCGCCGGGGAGGGCGGGTCTTGCGCGGCGTCGGCTTACGTGGCCGCCGCAAAACCCGCGTCTGGGCCCACATCGCCGGGAGGCCGTGAGGGACAAGGGACGGAAGCCCGGGGGCGTGGCGAAGGCGGACGTTCGCAACACCCCCCTAGATCCAGACGGGCAGGCTCAGGATCAGGTGGCGCGTGAAGTCGACCATGTTGGTCAGCATCCAGGGTCCGAAGAAGAGCAGCCCCAACATCATCGCGGCGAGCTTGGGGAGGAAGCTGAGCGTCTGCTCGTTGATCTGGGTCGTAGCCTGCACCAGGCTGACCAGGAGCCCGACGACCAGCCCGAGGCCGAGGATCGGCCCCGCCAGCAGGAGCATCATCCAGATGCCCTGCTGGCCGATCTGCAGCGCGAGCCCTTCCGTCATGGACCTCTCCCCCTGCCACGCACGTGTCCGTCCTTCGGCCCAGGTCGCTGCGGACGCGTTGCGTCCTCCACTCCCGGCATCCGGCCCCCGAGGCTTTCGGAGCCGGGTCCGGTCGGAAACGATCGCTTGGCACTGCGGATGCCTTACCCAGCGACCTGAGGGACAGGGGATCGGGGCCCGAGGGCGCGGCTACGACCCCACGGAGGGGGCGGTACCACCGACTGCCCGGCCGCGATGGAAACGCGGCGAGAGGACCTCGCAGCACCCTCCTAGCGGAAACTGAGGACCAGCGACTGCACCAGGAGCGTCCAACCGTCCACCAGCACGAAGAGCAGCACCTTGAAGGGCAGCGAGACGAGCATGGGGGGCAGCATGACCATGCCCATGGCCATCAGCGTGCTGCCGACCACCAGGTCGATGATCACGAAGGGGATGAACAGGACGAACCCCATCTCGAAGGCCGTGCGCAGTTCGCTGACGACGAACGCCGGTATGAGAACGGTGAGGGAGACGGCGCTCGTGCCGGCGGTGGCACCGGCGGTCGCGGAGGAGGCGCCGGCCGTACCGGTGCCGGATGCGGTGCCGGATGCCGTGCCGGATGCCGTGGGGACTGCCCCCGCCGTACCGGTCCCGCCCCCCGCGGCGGCCTCCCGCTTCTGCATCTGTTCGAAGAGGGTGATGTCCGTGCTGCGCGTCTGCCGCAGCATGAAGGCCTGCAGCGGTCCCTCGGCCCGCTGCAGGGCCTGCGGCAGGGTGAGGCTGCCGGCCTGGTAGGGCTGCCAGGCCGAGGTGTAGATCTGTTGAAACGTCGGGCCCATGACGAAAAGAGTGAGGAAGAGCGCGAGGCCGACGAGGATCTGGTTGGGCGGGAGTTGACCGGTCCCGAGCGCGCTGCGGGCGAAGGAGAGCACAATGATGATGCGCGTGAAGGACGTCATCAGCAGGAGGATGCCCGGCGCCAGCGAGAGGATGGTCAATGCCAGCAGGATCTGGACGCTGCTGGCGACCTGCGTCGGGGTCTGCGCACTCCCCAGACCGACGGTGATGGAGGGCAGGGACGTACCCGCCGTTCCGGCCGCCAACACCGTTCCGGCGGCCGGCGCGAGGGCGAAGAGCAGGGTCGCGAGGACCGCCCCCGTCCCCCAGCCCCCGGGATCTGCAGCCGGCCGGGCCCCGGGGCGCGCGACCCCGCCACCCCGCCGGAGGGCGCCGCCAGGCGGCCGGAGCGCCTGGCGCGCTTGGCCAGGGGACCCGCGCAGCGCGACGCTAGCGGTCAAGGGGGCGCCCCCCCGTCCGGGAGCGTGCCTTGGCCGCGGCTTCCGCGAGCAGGCCGCGGAAGCCCCCCGATCCCTTGGGGGCGTCCCAGTGGGCGCAGAGCGCCTCCACCTCTTCGGGGTCGGTGATCGAGTCGAGAAGGCTCACCTGCTTGTCGCCCAAGCCCAATACCAGCACACGCCTTCCCACGCGCACCGCGCAGATCTGCCGCCCGGGGCCGAGGGGCAGGCCACCGAGCCAACGAAAGGGCGAGACGCCCCCGCCGCCCGCCCGGAGGGCCACCGTCCGGCTCACCAGCGCGGCGAGCGCCAGCACCACGGCGAACCCCAGCAGAAAGCGGAGCAACGGCCACACCAGGGAACCGGTACCCATACCCCCGCCCCCCACCCGCGGCGGTCCGCCCCCGGGACCCCCCGGCCGCCGCGCCGCCTCGCACTGCAAAAGTCGGTCCCGGCACCGGATGTCCACCGGGGCCGTCGGGGGACAAGGGGCATCGGAGCAGTGGCCGGCGCAAAAGAGGACTTTCGCGCCGGCCATCTAGCCCAGGCGCGCCACACGCTCCTCCGGGGTGAGGATGTCGGTGATGCGGATGGCGAAGCGTTCGTCCACCACCACCACCTCCGCCCGGGCGATGCGCCGGCCGTTCACCAGCACGTCGATCGGATCCCCGGCCAGCCGGTCGAGCTCGATCACGCTGCCCGGGACCAGCGCGAGAATCTCCCGGATCGGGCGCTGCGTCCGGCCGAGTTCGACGGAGACGTCCAGCGGCACGTCGAGCAGGAGGTCGATGCCGACCTCGCCCTGCGGCCCCCGCCCTTCGCCCAGCGGGGGAAAGGGATCCGGCGCCGGCGGGGCCGCTCCCGGCGCGGCCGCCGCGGGGGTGGTGATCGCGTCCATGCAGTCCTGCAGCAGGCCCGGCTCCAGCCAGAGCCACGCCGTGCCGCTCCGCCGGCCGAAGGAATAGGAGAAGCAGAGCGCGCGAGCGCCGAGCGCGTCCGGGTTGTCGGGCGCCGCGGTGGGCCGCACCTCGACGGGCTCGCCGAACATCCCGCCCAGGGCGTCGCCCACCCCTTCCAGCCACGCGAACAGGGCCGCGTCGTCAACGCCCGGCTGCCCCCCGGTCTCGGCGGCGGCGGCGCGGACCCATCCGGCGGCGGACCCGCCCCGGCTCACCGCCACGGCCGCGAGCGCCGCCTCGGCGGGTACGGGGGGGGCCACCCCAGGCTCGACGACGGCGCTGCCGGGGCCCAGGCTCCCACCCCACGCGGCCTCGGCCACGTGGGCCAGAGCCGCGGCCAGCGGCGCCAGCCCCTCCGCGGCCACCGCCTCCCCCGCCGCCGGCACCCCGCCCGCCGCGCGGGCGCCGCGCGCCGCGTTTTGCGCAATACCCAAGGGTCACCCTCCCCTTCGTTCTCGCGTGCGGGTCTCGGTCGGGTCAGACGCCCTTCCGGGGCGGCGCGCCGGCCGCCGCCTCCGCGGAGGCGATTTGGAGCGCGATATGGCCGCCCTGGCGCCCGACCCGCCCCAGAAACTTCGGTTGTCCGTGGACCTGCAGTCGCGCCGGCGTCCCGACCGGGACCCCGAGCGGCAAGAGGTCCCCGGGGCGGAGCCCGAGGACCCTGCGCAGGGGGAGGCGGGTACGTCCGATCTCCACGCTGACGGCGACCATGACGTCGGCGAGCCCGCTGCGCAGTTCGGTCTCGCGCGTGCCGGGTGCCTCCGAGGATGTCGCGGCCCACTGGCGCGAGGCCAGCCTCTGGAGTAGCGGCTCGATCATCGTATGGGGGAAGCAGAGCCGGATCCGGCCCTCCTGGCGACCGAGGCCGCACACGAGGGTCACCGCCAGCACGATCTCGGTCGGGGCGACGACCTGCGTGAACAATGGATTGGTCTCCACGCCCAGGATGCGCGGCCGCAGCCCGCTCACGTGGCTCCACGCGTCCCGCCAGGTGTCGAGGATCGCGTGCAGCACGCGGTGGATCACGCCGAGTTCGATCTCGGTCACGGGCCGCGCCAGCCCGTGTGCGTCCCCCGAACCGCCGAGGAGGCGGTCGATCATGGGGAAGGCGATCACCGGTTCGACCTCCAGCAGGGCACTGCCCATGAGGGGCTCGGCCGCGAAGGCGGCGAGAATCGCCGGGTCGCTCGCCTCGCGGACGAACTCCTGGTAGGTGCGCTGCTCCGCGCGCGCGTCCTCGACCCGTACCGTCGCCCGCAACTGGGCCGACAACTGCGTCGTCAGGGCGCGCGCCATCCCGTCGTGCAGGTGGTTGATCTGGCGCAGGACGTCCTTGGGGAACTTGTCCGGCACACGGAAGTCGTAGCGCCGGACGTTCTGTGGCGCCGGCGCCCCCGGCGCCATGGACTCGTGGCGCACCGCCTCCCGCAGGGCCGCGAACTCCTCCGCGCTCAGCTCGGACACGTCAGGACGTCCCCCTTCATGCGCCGCGCGGGTGCGTCATTGCACGACGAACTGGGTGAAGTACACGGCGCGCACCGCGGCCTGGTTGCCCAGCACATCGTCGACCGAGGTCGCGATGGCGCTGCTGAGTCCGGCCATCCCGCCGGACCCCGCCAACTGCGTGGAGGATCGCTGCCGCAGATCGGCGATCACCGCGTTCTCGATAGCGGCGAGCCGCGCGTTGAAGGCCTTGGCCACCGCCGCGTCCCTGAGGCTCACCGTCATCGCCACCTGGGCGAAGTGGGCGCCCCCGTGGTCGCTCAGATTGGTGGTGATGGTCGGCACCGCCACCTCGACCGGCGGCGGCGCCGGCCGGACGTGGGGGTGCGCGCGGAGACCCAGGAAGGGGATGGACAGCCGGCCGGACAGCACTGCCGCCGTGGCGGCGGCGCCGAGGAGCACAAGCACGGCCGCAAGCCCCAGTAGGATCCGTTTCATCCAGACGTCCTCCCCGCGGGGCGCTGCAGGCCCGGGGGCCGGGGCGCCGTAGCGCGCCCCGGCCCCCGCCCCGTCACTGCCCGAGCTGCACCAGCGTCTGCAGCATCTGGTTGGTCGTGGTCACGACCTGGCTGTTGGCCTGGAAGCCGCGCTCGGCCGCGATCATGTCGGTGAACTCCTTGGCCAGGTCGACGTTGCTCCCCTCAAGCGCGCTGCTCTGGATGGAGCCCGCCCCGGCGGTGCCGGCCACCAGCACGTTGGCGTTGCCGGAGTTGGTGCCGGCGATGTAGATGTCTTGGCCCTGCTGCACCAGGCCCTGCGCGTTGGCGAAGGTCGCGAGGGCGACCTGGCCCAGTGTCTGGGAGAGCCCGTTGGTGAAGTGGCCGGTGATCACGCCGGACTTGTCGATAGACAGCCCGTCCAGGGTCCCCGTGCCGTACCCGGTTTGCGTACCGGGCAGCGGCGCGTCCGCTGCGGCGTACTGCGTCATCTGCGTGAAGTTGAGCGTCACCGTCTGGTTGGGGGTGGAGCCGTCCGTGGGCGAGACCGTGAACGTGGGATTGGTGGTCGGGGTGCTGTAGGCGCCGCTGGACCCGAACGTGATCGTGCCGGTAGCCCCGGCCCCCAGGCCGGCCAAGCCGCCGGTCGACGGGTCGCTGATCGTCCACGTCCAGGACCCCGGCGTGCCGGAGACGGCCTGGAAGGTGCAGATCAAGTTCTGGGGGTTCCCCAGGGAGTCGTAGACCTGGAACGGGACCTGGACCTTGGGCGGGGTCGTCTGGGAACTGTCCGCCGCGTTCAGGTTGCCCACGAAGGGCGCGGTGGCGGTGGGCTTGGGCGGGATGCTCTGGTTCTGGGGGATCGTGATGTTCGAGAGGTTGGTCTGCGTCTCCGTCGACGGCAGGGTGCCGCCGCTGGCCATCCAGCCCTGCACCTTGAACCCGGTCGCCTTCTCCACCAGATTGCCGGCGCCGTCCTGGGAGAAGGCCCCGACGCGCGTGTACCCCGTGCCCTGCCCGTTCATGTTCAGCAGGAAGTAGCCGTTGCCCTGGATGGCCAGGTCCGTCGGGCTGCCGGTCTGCTGCAGGGCGCCCTGCGACTCGTTCTGGGTGATGCTGCCGATGCCGACGCCGAGGCCGATCTGCTGCGGGTTGGTGCCGCCAAGGTTGCCGTTGGGCGCACCGCCGCCGTACAGGGTCTGGGCGAAGAGCTGGGAGAAGTTGACGCTGCTCGCCTTGAAGCCCGGCGTGCTCACGTTGGCGATGTTGTTGCCGATCACGTCCATCCACTGCTGGTGCATCTGCAACCCGGAGACCGCGTCGTTCATGGCTCGAAGCATCGCTCTCGGCCCCTTCCGTGAGTGGGTCGCGGCACCGTGACGTTCAGCCGGAGCCGGTCTGCGCGCCGCCGGCGGCCGAGGCGGCGCCGGAGGAGGAAGCGGCACCGGTGGAGGAAGCGGCACCGGACCCGGAGCCCGTCCCCGAGCCGCCCCCCGCAGACGCGGCGGGCGAGCCGCTCCCGCTGCCCGTCTGTGCGGCGACCAGGGTATCCAGGTCCTTCTGCATGGCCATGAGGACACTGAGCATCTGGAACTGGGCCAACTGCGTCACGAACTGGGTGCTGTTCACCGGCTGCATCGGGTCCTGGTACTGCATCTGGGCGACGAGCAACTGCAAAAAGGTGTTCTCGTTGAGCGCGCCGCCCGGGGGCGTCAGCGTCGCCGAACCCGTCGTCTGCGTCTGGCCGGTACCCGAGGCGGATGTCGCGCTGCCGCTCGCTCCAAGACCCACCCGCCTGACCCCCTTGCGCGCCGCCGTCGTCAACCGACCAGATCGAGCCTGGAGCCGCCGACCGCCCGGCGGACGACACCGCCGGCGCCGGAACGAACGGGCGGGGATCCGGCCGAGGATCCGGGCGGGGGGCCGGAATCGCGGCCCTGCGGCTGCTGGAAGCCGCCGTTGGTCCCGCTCCGGCCGCTGAAGGCCTGGCCGGCGTCGCCCCGGACGCCGACCTGCATCCCGGCCAGGTTGAGGCCGTGCCGCCCCAGGGACTGCGCCAGCCCCTCCGTGCCGGAGAGGATGGCCCCCTGGACGGTGGAATGGGCCACGGTCCACGCGGTGTCGACCTCGCCCCCCCGGACCTGGATCCGCACATCGAGCGCCCCCAGTCCGGGCGGGTTCACCTGGAGCTGGATGGCGTGCATCGGGGGCTGCGGCACGGCGGTTGCCGGGGTCCGCGGCGCCGGTGGGCCCTCCGGCGCCGGAGCCGCGGCCACGGTGGGACCCGTCGTCCCGCCGCCGGGGGCGAGCACGGGGACGGTCGCACCGGGGGCCGCACCCTGCACCGGGGCGGCGGCCGTGGGGGCACCGCCCGACGGCGCACCTGCCGACGGGTGGGATCCGCCCCTGCCCGACCGGTCGGCCTTGCCCTGCCCGTTGCCGCGCCCCCCCGCGGCGACAGGGGACGGTGCCGGGTGGAGTGCGACCGCATCCGGTAGGGTCGTCGGAGGCGGCGCGGTCGCCCCGACCTGGAGCCGGTTCTCGGCGGCGCCCGCCGCGGGCCGCTGCGGCATGGGGTCGCGGCCGGCCGTCACCGGGGCCGCCCCCTCGCCCGGGGTCGGACCCTCGCCCGGGGTCGGACCCTCGCCCGGGATCGGAACCGCAGGGATCGGAACCGCAGGGTGCCCCGCCGCCAAGGCGCGGGGCGGCGGGGCGGGCTGGGCCGGCGCTGGGGCTGTGCCGACGTGCAGCGCGGGTGCTGAGGGTGCCGCCGCCACGGTCCCGCCCGCGGTGGGTGGGGCCACGGATCCCTCGCCCGTGGTCGAATCCGTCGGCGCCGTCCTGAGGACCGCCGTCGGGGTGTACCCCGGGGCCTGCCCGGAGGCCGCCGGCTTCGAGGGCGATCTCGCCTCCCCGGGCGACGTGCCCGGGGCACCGCCCACGCTGGCCGCCGGTGGCGAGGCCGGGGACGCGACGAGCGGAAGCGGTACGGTCGGGGGAGGGCCGCCGACGGCGGGCCGGTGACGGCGGTGCAGGGACGGCCCGGAGCCGGCGGTTCCCCCAGGGGCGGCCGGCGAACGGCTGTGGGACTCGGGATGCGGCTGTCGGGCCGCGGCGAGCGCCGCGACGAAGGCACCGGCCTCGCCGCCGGCCGGTGCCTTCCCGGTGACGCCCTTGCCGGGCGCGTGTTCCGACGGGGCCGGGGCCGGTAGTACGCTGGTCAGCATCACTGTTCCCTCCCTTCGGAGCCGGCTGGCCGCCACACGGCTGGGCTGCCTGCGGCCCGCGTCTTGGCCCGGGGCGTCGCGGGGACCGCGGCTGGACGGGCGCGGATCGACGGGAAGCGGCGGGCCGGCCCGTTCCGGACCGCCTGTCGGGGAGGCTCATCCCCGCCGGCCGCCGGCCCCACCCCCCCGGCGTCCGGCGATGTCGTCGAGCGCTGCCTGCTCGGCGGCGGCCTCCCCCGCGCGCCACTCCTCCTGCCGGCGGTCCCGCAGGCGGTTCAGCACCTGTTCCTCCCGCCGCGCGTCCAGATAGGCCCCCTGCGCCGCTCGGACGTCCACCTCGGCGGCGCGCAGGTGCTCCGCGGACGCGGCCTCCTGGCGCCGCGCCCCCTGGTAGTCGGCCCGGCCGGCGCTCCAGGTGTCGATGTCGACCGGCTCCGCCCGCGCGCCGCGCGCCTCGGCGAGCAGGCGCTCGCGGTGCGCCGCGTTCTCCTCCAAGCGCAGGCGTGCACCATCCTCGGCGGCCCGGGCGCGGGAGAGGGCCGCGGCCTGGGCATCGCGCGCGGCCCGGCGCACTTGGAGCAGTTGCTGCAGCCGGAAGCGGAAGGCCGCCAATCCGCGAGTCCCCCTTCATTCTCGCCGCCGGGCCTCGCCGCCGGTGCCCGGCCACCAGATCTATCCCGCCGCTGAGCCGGGTGCCGGGGCGCCGAGGCGGAGGAGCGCGGCGCGCACGTCCACGAAGGAGGCGCGCTCGTCGCGGTCCTGGCGCTGAAAGGCCCGCACGGGCTCGATCCAGCGGAGTGCGTCGTCGATGGTCGGGTTGGTGCCGGGACGGTAGGCGCCCACGTCGAGGAGGTCCTCCGCCTGCTGGTGGGTGGCCAGGATCCCGCGCACCCGCCGGGCCGCCCGGACGTGCTCGCCGTCCACCAGGCGGTCCGCCAGGCGGCTGATGCTCTGCAAGACGTCGATCGCCGGATACTGGCCGCGGGCCGCCAGGCGGCGCGACAGCACCACATGCCCGTCGAGAAGGCCGCGCACGGCGTCGGCCACCGGTTCGTTCATGTCGTCGCCCTCGACCAGCACCGTGTAGAAGCCGGTGATACTGCCCTGCGCCGCGCGCCCGCTGCGTTCCAGCAGGCGCGGCAGGGCCGCGAACACCGACGGGGTGTAACCGCGGCTCGTGGGGGGCTCCCCGCTCGCCAGGCCGACCTCGCGCATGGCCTGGGCGTAACGGGTCAGCGAATCCATCACCAGCAGCACGTCCAGGCCCTGGTCCCGGAAGTATTCGGCCACCGTGGTGGCGACGAGGGCCGCCTTGAGCCGCGCGACGGGCGGCTGGTCGGAGGTGGCCACGACGACGACCGACCGCGCCATGGCCGCAGCCCCGAGGTCCTGCTCCAGAAACTCCCCCACCTCGCGTCCGCGTTCGCCGACCAGCGCCACCACTGAGACGTCGGCGGCGGTGTGGCGGCACAGCATGCCGAGCAACGTGCTCTTGCCGACGCCGCTGCCGGCGAAGATACCGAGGCGCTGGCCGCGTCCGCAGGTCAAGAGGCCGTCGACCGCCCGAACGCCCACCGGCAGCGGCTCGTCGATGACCCGCCGCGCGAGCGGGGGCGGGGGCTCCGCCTCCGCGGCCCGCCACTCCGCGGCCCGCAGCGGCCCGCGGCCGTCGATCGGGCGGCCGAGTCCGTCCAGGACCCGGCCGAGGAGCTCCCGGCTGCAGGCGACCGCCAGGCGGCTGCCGGTCGCTGTGGCGGTCGCCCCGGGGGCGAGGCCGGCGGTCCCCTGCAGCGGCATCAGCAACACGCGGCCGTCTCGGAAACCGACGGCCTCGGCCAGGAGGGGCAGGCCCGGTCCCGCCTCCGCCTCTGGTTTGGGTCGGTCGATGTGCAGCAGTTCCCCGATCTCCACGGCCGGCCCGACGGTCTCCACGACCAGGCCCACGACCTGCGCCACGCGTCCCCGGCGCGCGATCACGTCCAGGCCCGCGACCCCCTGCCGCCACTGCCCGATCTGGCGCGCGAGCGCGGCCATCCGCCGGCGGGCCCCGGCGCCCGGCCGCAGGGGGCGCGGGCGCGCCACGGACCGTCGCGGGCCCCGTGCCCGCCGCGACTCAGCCCCCATGGCCGGGATCCCCCCGCACGGCCGATTCCACGCGGCGCAGGCGGGAAGCGAGCGTTGCGTCCAGCAGGCCGTCATCCGTCTCCAGGATCAGGCCGCCCGGCGAGACGGAGGGATCGGGCAGCACGGTCAGCGGCGACCCCGCGGCGGCCGCCTCCGCCTCCAGGACGGGCGCGAAGGTGGGGTGCACCAGTGCGCGGGCGGAGCCGTGGACGCGGTGCAACAGCCGACGGGCCAAACCGACGACCTCCTCCGGGGACTGTTCCAACTCCCGGTCCAGCACCCGGCGCGCGATGTCCATGGCGAGTCCGGCGATGTCGGCCACGAGGCTGTGCAGGAGCATCCGCCGCTCGGAGCGGGCATGGTTGCGCTCCCGGCGCGCCTCCCGCAGCAGTGCCGCGTGCTCGGCCTCCGCCTGCGCCCGGCCCTCTGCCTGCCCCTGCTCCAACCCCGCCCGGCGGGCGCGCTCCAGCACGCTCCCGCGCTCGGCCTCCGCGGCCGCGACGATCGCCGCCCCCTGCGCCCGCGCGGCCTCAAGGACGCGCTCGGCCTCGGCCCGCGCCCGATCTGCCTTGTCCTCCTCTGACCTTCGCGCGGGGGTCTCCACCCCCCGGACGGTCTGTTCCAGCGGCATCCACTGCAGTGGGCGCGGGGCGGCGGCCCGCGCACCCCCGGCGGGGGCGTCAGACCACAACCTCGTCCACCCCACCCCGGGAGATGATGATCTCGCCCTCGTCCTCCAACCGCCGGATGATCGCCACGACCCGCTGCTGCGCGTCCTCGACCTCCCGCAGGCGCACGGGGCCCAGGAACTCCATGGCCTCGGTCAGCTGGTCGGCCTGGCGCTTGCTCACGTTGCGCATGACCTTGGCCCTGACCTCGGTGCTGGACACCTTCAGGGCCAGGGGCATGTCGGTCGCGAAGTCCACCTCGCGCAGGGCCCGCTGCAGCGAGCGGTCGTCGAGTTGCACGATGTCGTCGAAGACGAACATCCGGCGGCGGAGCTCCTGCGCCAGTTCCGGGTCCTCGGTCTCCAGGGCCATCAGGATGCGCTTCTCGGTGGCGCGGTCGGCCCGGTTGAGCACCGACACCGCCATCTCCACACCGCCGACCCGGGACTGGCCGCCCGCGACGAGGGTCGTGAATTTCCGCTCCAAGACGCGCTCGACTTCCTTGACGACATCAGGCGAGGTGGCGTCCATCAGCGCCAGACGGCGCATCACGTCGATCTGCCGCTCGGCCTCGAGCGCCGCGAGCACCGTGGAGGCCTGCTCCGGATGCAGGTGGGCGAGCACCAGGGCGATGGTCTGCGGGTGCTCCCCCTGGATGAAGGTCAGCACCTGCGCGGGGTCGCTCTGGCGCGCGAACTCGAACGGGCGCACGGTCAAGGTCGAGGTCAGCCGGGAGAGCACGTCCGCGGCCTTGGCGGCGCCGAGCGCCTTCTCGAGGACCTCGCGCGCGTACTCGATCCCGCCCTGCTCCAGGTACTCGTTGGCCAGCAGCATCTGCCGGCACTCCTCCAGGACCGACACCTGGTCCGCCGGCTCCACCTTCCGGACCCCGGCGATCTGGAGCGTGATCTGCTCGATCTCGTCCTCCCGCAGGTGCCGGAACACCTGGGCGGCAAACTCCTGGCCGAGTGAGACGAGCAGGATGGCGGCCTTCTCCGGCCCGTCGACCGGGGCCACCCGCGCGGGCGCATCCACATGAGCCATCGTCGCCGGTTCCGCCACGCCCGTCCGTCGCCCCATTTCCTGTTCCGCCTCGCGCTGGGAGAACGCCGCAGAAGTCGGTCGCCTGGCCGGAACCGATCCCGAAGGCCTTGGGGGACGGGGGTCATGGAGGCAGCGGCCTCGCATCCGGAGGACCTTGGCAAGGGCCACCTAGTCCGACTGCTCCAGCCAGACGCGGATGACTCGGGCGACGTCCTCGGGACGCTGCCGCAGCGAGGCGTGGAGTCGGTCCCGGGCGGCCTGGGCCGAGGCGATCGCCCCCGCCAGGGCGTCGCCGCCGCTTCCGGCCACGCTCATCGATATCGGGGACGAAAGGGTCGCCCCGCCGGCAGCGGCCGCCGCTTCCGCGGCGATCGGCGCCGGCGCGGGCCGGCGGCGTACCAGGAGGACGAGGAGCAGAAGGAGGAGGAGCCCGGCGGCCGCGGCGATCTCGGCGACGGGCAGGGGCTTGGCCTGGGGCTGGGGCGCCGCGAGGGCGTTGGCCAGGCTGTGGTTGAAAGGCAGGCCCACCACCGTGATCTGGTCCTGGCGGGCGGGGTCCGCACCCACGGCCGCCTGCACCGTCGAGCGCACCAGGGCCAACTGGGAGGCGTTCAGCGGGCTGTTGACGACGACCGCGACCGAGAGGCGGGAGACCGATCCGGGGGCGACGACCGTATGCCGGCTCTCCTGGCTGACGTCGAAGTTCTGGGTCAGTTGGTTCGACGCCGAGGAGGTGTTGGAGCCGGTGCCGGCCGGATAGGTGGGGAAGCTATTGCTGGCGGTGCCCGGGACCCCCGCGGCGGCGGCCGCCTGGCCGACCACGGTCTGCTTCAACTGCTGCATGCTCTTGACCACGGCGGGCCCGCTGCCCTTGGGCAGGAACAGCGTCTGATCCACCGTGCCGCTGTTGAAGCTCATCTGGGCCTGGACCTGGGTCACCACGTTCCCCGGACCGAATACCTGTTCTAGAAGGTGCTGCAGGTTGGTCTGCAGTGTCTGGTCGAACTGCTGCTCGATCTGCAACTGGCTCGCCGCCTGGCTGGCGGGCCCGCCGGCGGCGCCGCCCGCCACCCCCTGGCCGGTGGTGCCCTGGGCCCACAGGATCTGGCCGTTCTGATCGAGCACCGTGACCGCGCCGGGCAGGAGGCCCTGGACGCTGGCCGCCACCAGGTGGGCGATACCGCGCACCTGGCCGGAGGTGAGGCTGATCCCCGGCTGGAGCTTGACCAGCACGGCCGCGGAGGCCGGGGTGCTTTGCCCGCTGAATGTCGCCTGCTGCGGCATGACGATCTGCACCCGGCTCGCCTGCACACCCTGGATCTGATTGATGGTCTGCTCCAGTTCACCCTGCAGGGCGTTCTGATACGCCACCTGCCGTGTGAAGTCGGTGGCCCCGAACGGCAGGGACAGTACGGAACTCAGGCCGACCGGCCCGGACTTGGGCAGCCCCAGGCCGGCCATCTCCAGGCGCAGACGGTCCACCTGCGCCTGGGGGACCAGGATGGTCTGGCCATTGTTGGCCAGTTTGAAGTTCACCTTGTCGTGGCTGAGCTGGGCCACGATGGCGGCGCCGTCCGTCGGCGCCAGATTGGTGAAGAGGGGCGCCATGGCCGGACCGCGCGCCGCGAGGAACGCCAGCAGGAGCACGCCGGCGGCGACGGCGGCGAACGCGCCGAGGACGGTGCGCCGACGGGCGGGCGCCAGGGCCTGCCACTGCCCGCGCAGGGATGTCCACGTCGCGCCCATGTTCAACGACCCCGGAGGCATGCGTCACCCCTCCCTCCCGAACACGCTCCGCGGCGCCAGGTCGCGGTCCCGGTGCGTCAGACCTGCATCTGCATGATCTGTTGGTAGGCGCTGACGACACGGTTGCGCACCTCGACCGCCAGTTGCAGCCCGAGGTTGGCCTTCTCCGCGGCGACGACCGCCGTGGCGAGATCGGCCGAGTTGCCGGAGGCCAGCTGGCCCGCGGCCGTGTCGGCACCCACCTGTAGGGAGTTGAGACCGGACAGCGCCTGGGAGAGGACCTGGCCGAAGCCAGCCCCCCCGCTCGCCGTGGTCTGGGTGGTCGACGCGGATGCGCTCGGGGGCGTGGGTGGGATCGGCGGGATCGGGGCGACGGGCATGGGGATCGCCCTCCTTCCAAGGCTCGGGGCCGGGCTGGGCCGGGGGGGCCGGCGCCGGGACTCAGATCTGCAGGGCCTTCCGCCCCTCCTTGACCGCGTCGGAGAAGACCGCCGCATTGGCGTCGTAAGCACGGCTGGCCGCGAGCATGTCGACCATCTCGCTGGTGGGGTTGACGTTCGGCATGCGGACGTACCCCTGGGCGTTGGCGTCCGGGCTTCCCGGGTCGTAGGCCACGGGGAAGGGGGACGGGTCGCCGACGACCGCCGTCACCTCGACGCCCCCGGGGCTCCCCCCGCCCAGCGGCAGGGCCATGAACTCCACCATCTGACGCCGGAAGGGCCCTCCGCCGGGGACGCGGGTCGTCTGGACGTTGGCCAGGTTGTTGGCGATGACATCCAGGCGCATCCGCTCGGCCGTGAGGCCCGAGGCACTGGCGTCGAGCGCTTGGAACAGCATGGCCTAGGCGCCCCCCTTGTCGATGGCCTCGCTCAGGTTCGTGTATGTGAGTTGCAACTGACGGGACACCGCCTGGTAGTCGAGGTCCGTCTGGCCCAGTTGGGCCATCAGGGCGTCGAGGCTCATGCCGTTGCCGTCGGGGGTGAGGACGCCGCTGCCGCCAGAGGCCATGGCGGATAGGGGCAGGATCGCCCCGCCGGTCGTCGCTCCCGAGACCAGGGGCAGCAGTGCCGCCGGCACTGCCGGCACGAGGCCGTTCTGAGCACCGGCCGGCGTGGTGCCCCCGAGTTGCGCGGTGACGGCCGCCTGCATCTGGGCCTCGAACGCAGACGCGCCCTGGGCCCGGTAGCCGGGGGTGTCCAGGTTGGCGATCTCGTCTGCGAGGACGCTTCGGCCGGCGATGATCTGTGCCAGCCTGCCCATGAGTTCCTTCTGGCCCGGCGAGCCGAACATACCGGAAACCACCGTCGTCGCCCCCTCGGCGCCGCCCGTCCGCATGGCCGCGGACGGTGCCCTCGGGGTCCCTTCCCGAACCGGCGCGACGGGGCCGGCGTCCGGCCGACCCCGCCCGATCGGCGGCGCAGATGCCGGAACGGCCCCGAAAAAGGCAAAGCGCCCATTTCTCCCACGGCCGGAAGAAGGGCGCAAATAAGCCCTATCTTCGGCAACCCGGCTACCCGCGTGGGGCCCGTGGCTTTGCGTCACCGCCTTACGACGGCTTTGCCCGTTCGGTTAGGGACCCTATGAGGCACCTTTCGGTGCACGTTGTCGGCACTGTTCGCCAGTATTCGACAAGTGCCTTTTCAATGGAAGCCAAACTCCACCAAATTCGTTCGACAAACTTCGACACTCCCGGGGGGTCCCGCGGCTCCCCCCTCGGTCCGAGGCGTGGGTGCGGGGGCCCTCTGATATACTCCCGTGCGGGGAAGTGCGGCAGGCTTCGGACAATCGTGCCCACCCACTCCCGCCCGTGCACGTGCCCGGCTGGTAGGCGTGGAGGCGATGCGTGTTGGCGATCGATAAGCGGGCCGTCGTCCAGGCACTGAATCGGACGACCCTGCGCGGCAGCGACAGGGGCGCCGTGGCCCTGGGCCTCATCATCGACGTCCTGATCGAGGGCGATACGGTCACGGTGCTGGTCAACGAGACGGTGGGCGGGAGAGACGGCACCCCCCTCCCGGACGCGTGGGCGGAGGCCTTGGAGGCCGCGGTGGGCGGTGTGCCCGGGGTGCGCGTCGCGCGCGTACAGCGGCGGCCCGTGGGGACCCCCGCCCCTTCGCTGCAGCAGGCGGCCCAGCGCTCCCGGCCCGTGCTCGACTTCGGCTCGGTGCGCGTGATCGCCGTCGGCAGCGGCAAGGGCGGCGTCGGCAAGAGCACCGTGACCGCCAACCTGGCCGCCGCGCTCACCGAGATGGGACGGCGGGTCGGGGCGGTGGACGCGGACATCTACGGTTTCAGCCTACCGACACTGCTGGGCGCCACGGAGCCGCCCGGGGTTACCCCGGAGAAGCGTTGGATACCGGCGCAGGCCTCCGGCGTGCAACTGGTGTCGATGGACTTCTTCGCGCCCGCCGGACAGGCCGTCATCTGGCGCGGGCCGATGCTGGGCAAGGCCCTGCAGGAGTTCCTCTCCAAGACGGTGTGGGATGGGATTGAGTTCCTCCTGCTCGACCTGCCCCCCGGAACCGGGGACATCGCGCTGGACGTCCACGAGATGCTGCCCGGCGCGGAGGAGGTGGTCGTGACCACCCCGGACCCTCTGGCCGCGCGCGTCGCGATCCGCGCGGGGCAGATGGCCCAGCGCACCGGGCACACGGTGCTCGGCGTGATCGAAAACATGAGCTTCATGCCCTGCGAGGGCTGCGGCCGCGAACTCCACCCATTCGGGCGGGGCGGCGGGGAGCAGGCCGCCGCCGGGCTGGAGGTACCACTGCTCGCGCAGGTGCCCCTCGGCGGCCCCGCGCGCCCCGGGACGGGCATTTACGGCCCGGAGACCCCGGCCGGACGGGCGTTCCGGGAACTGGCGCAGACCATCGACCGGCAGCCCGCGGGGGCCGGTCGGTAAACGGCGCGCGGCTCCGGTTCCCGGCCCCCGGGCCCGGCTGGGCCCGCCGGCCGCACGGCTGCCCGGGCCCCGCGACTTCCCCCCCCGCCCCCCGCCCCCC
>Ga0080006_1136640_pt1 | contig 31231 bp, 21 predicted proteins | sample RS3BMetagenome_FD_69209 | JGI IMG/M metagenome (GOLD analysis project Ga0080006, IMG submission 69209) | Ferric oxide microbial mat and aquatic microbial communities from Rainbow Spring, Yellowstone National Park, USA - RS3B (SPADES... ...
TAACGCCCAGAGAGGAAAGTCCGTCAGCCCATCCCTTTGCCACGTCGCGGTCCGTCACGTCCAATATTACGCTACCCTTCACTCTCAATACCCCAACCAAAAGGGAAATGGCGTGGAGCGCGTCGGAGAAGTTTGAAGGCGCGACGCCGATCACGGGATATCCCTCCCTCCTAGCGCGAGGGTAGTAGACGAGGAAGTTACCCGTACCGCCGAAAATGTCGTCTACCATAACAGTCGGTTTTTTCTTTTCGAGAACAGAGTTTATACCGGCTTGACCAGCCCACTCGGTGAGAAGATAAAGTACGTAGCCATCAACATCAGTTGGCAAACCAGCGGTCAGCTGCGGCGACCAGGGAGATGCCTCAAACTCTTCTACCTTCTGAAATTCTCCTTTCTCGTCCCAAGTGACCAATGGAACGAATTCGACTTGAGGAAAGGCTTCCGTTATTTTCGGCAAAAGCTCTTTGATCCTTGAAACGTAGTCGTAGTTGAGGTAAGGCCAGTCCGCTGCACCAGGCTTCGCGACGGTGAAAACCAACCCGATTCTCACGGGCATAACGGTTATTTTGCCAGCGCTTTTAAGCTAACCTCAGGCCTTGGGAACTTCGTTAGTTACACGATTTACACGGGCAAGCCAGAATTGGAGAGCCCTCATGTGGCAAAACTCAAGTGGTCGCTACGCCCTGAAGACGGGCTTGTCGTAGCGGAAATCCAACCCAAGACCGGTCTCCCTAGGCCGGCTTTTTGCCGCACCGTAGGCCTCATGCGCGACGAAATCCTGGCCGTCAGACCGCATCACCGCGGAAACTTCAGGGTTCACGCGCATCCACTGTGACGAATTAAAACGTTCTGCGAAAAGGCCGTAAACAACTGATGGACAGAGATTAAAAATCGAGCCGTTGACTTTACCTTCCCGGTGCGGTAAAAGGTCTGAGATGCGAGACCCCTAAACGAGCTCGCTTAACCACCACCGATGAGAAGCGTTCGTCGGCATACACCTGTAAGCGGTTGCTCATGATTTCCTCTTTTGCACTTGGGCTGCGGTGCCCATCGAGGACGCTTTCCACGTGCTGTTGAGCGCTTATCTGAAATCTAGCAGTATCGCCATCGCGTTCAGCCGTTTCCCGAAGGGATCCAACAAATCTGCGTATACTTGTTTGGCCTCCTCCCAGGGACGAACCTCGCTGACTAGCTCCTTGACAGAGACCACTCCACCGCTGATCAAATCGAAAAATAGCTCGGTGTTCCTACCCATCGTCCACTGGTTATATGGAGTCTCACAAGAGGGTTGGCTCGAATCGTGCGTACCTATAATGATATTGCTGGGCGCATTGACCAAGTCATGGAAGTCTAACGTCGTGGGCCCTCTCGGGGAGCTCAGCAGGATAAGCCTCCCCTGTCTCTTGAGGAGCGCAAGCTCCGGCGGTATTGCTTCGGGGTTACCAGTGACTTCGAATACGACGTCTGCCATCCTGCCCTTTGTCAGCGAAGAAACGGCATCCCTTGCCTCTTCCGACGTCCCCTTCAGCGTCGTCGTCGCGCCCAACTTCCTCGCGAGCCCCAATCTGAACTCTGACAAGTCTACACCTATTACGGGAAAAGCGCCGGCGAGCCTGCTGAACAGGCAGGCCAGCTGACCCAGCAAACCCAGGCCAACCACCACCGAGCTCTCTCCCAGCGCCAACTTAGAAAGCCTAATAGAGTTCATCACTATGGAGGCCAGGTGGAAAAAAGGAGCCTCAGGGTCCGAAACCCCTTCAGGCACCTTGAAGACCCTATCAGCACTAACCATTACGTACTCGAAATGCGGAGCGGTGCTAACCACTCTATCTCCTGGACGCAAGCCCTCAACGCCCTCTCCCACTTCTTGAACAACCCCGTAATTGGAGTAGCCTGGAGAAAAGGGGTACTTCACGTACCGCCCCCAGGCCGATTGAGGTGTAAACTTCCCACTCAAGGCGGTAAGCTCGGTGCCAGTACTTATCAGGCTCAGCTTGGTCTTGATTAGGACGCGACCGCGGGAAGGGTGACCGAGCTCCATTTCCTGGATTTCCACTTCCCCAGGCCTGGGGAAAACTATGCCTTTCGTCTGCATGAAGTTTAGGAGATCGATCGTTTAAACCTAGCGCAAAGAAAACCCTCGCCGTGATCGTCACAGTACGCGCTTACTTACTTACTTCGCTCGGCACAAATCCGGGGGGAAATCCGGAACGTCTTGACCAAGCCCCATTTTCCGTCAACCGATTTAAATTAGCGGAAGAGAGGCGTTCCCCCTCCCTCCGCCACGTTATTAACAGTTGATAAATCGGAGACCCTTGGCGAAACGGGTTGATCAAGAAAATATACTTCAGGAAGTAACGCGTTTTAACGGGGGTCTGGCGCTATAGATCGAAAGCGAAGGGGTAAGACAGACTTTTGGTTTCGGACCGCGGGGCTGGATATGAAAATACATATATATGACCGCGCGTTGATCCTCGGGAAAAGATGACGGATCTCGCTAGGCTGAATCAGCTGGCGAACGAAGTGCTGAAGCCGAAAGGAGATCCCGTGGGTTTCAAGCTCTACGATAACGAGGCCGATCTGCCATACTTCGGTAAGAACTTGGCTCTCTGCCAAGTCCTTAAGCTGTCCGCCGTTTATGGGCAAGCATTAGGGGTCAAACCAGATAACGTCGACTCGTGCGTCGTTGGCAGTTACATCCTTGGATTCAGAACACCTCCGGCCGACCTGGAAAAGAGGTGGGTTGAAAACTTCGCTTACACTCCTGAACGTTTCAAACAACTGGTCGAAAACGTACACGCGCTTAGGATGAACCAATACAAATCCGCCCTGTTCGCGCCACTGAGCTATTTCTCGGAGCGGCACGAGGACCCTGATGGGGTCATTCTGATCGTAAACTCAACGCAGGCCTACCTGCTCATGGTGGGCTACTTCGACGCAACCGGCAAAAAGATGCGTTCTGACTTCAACGGGCACGCTGCCTGCGAAATCGTTGCGACACTCAAGGAGGGCAAGACACCGTGGCTCACCATACCCTGCGGTGGAGCCAGGGGAATAGCCGAGGCAGGAGACGACGAGCTTTGGGTCGGCATGAAAATACCAGAGTTGGAAACGACTTTGAGCAGGTTACAGTCCGTAGGTTTCAAGTATCCACCACCGCTGAACGAGATGCTAATATCTCCTCTCTTGCCCGATCACGTCTTGAGTAAGCTCATAGGCAGAAATCCTCGATCCCACGAAAAGGGCCGACGAGCACCAAGCCTGATCTAAAACTGCCTTTTCAGCAGGACTACGACCTAAACAAGACGTTTTTCTGAGGTTCTTGCGGACGTGTTTTCATTCACGCTTTTCCTGGCAAGCGCCCAACCATGACAACCAGATACCGTACGCATGGCAAAGGCTTGATACTTGGTATTCTCGTCGAACTCCTAGCGACTTTGCTAAAGGCTAAGCCCGGAGAATAACCTTTTCGTTTTCCTTCTCGGCTGACAACTCAATTATCCTGCGCATCGGAGCGACGTTTTGACCAAGCAACGTCAGACCGGATATGGCACCAACTAGCGGCGAATACACGTTCATGCTTGCGTAAACCACTCCCACCAGGTTCCCAACGGGAAGCCTACCGGCCTGAGTTGCGCGTATGCCGAACACCGCAAGCAGGAGGGGAACGAGGTAGCTATAGGCAAGCGATGATGACCAAAAAGTCCTATCGTAGAAAACTTGCTTGGTCATTCCGCCGTACCACCTGTTGAGTGCTTCCTTGATTTGTTCCGAGTCAGCATTTCCCTTGAAGTATTCATCAATCAAGTGCATGACCTCACTGTAGGAGGATCTCTCGATTTTCCTCGCACCTTCCACTCCCCCTATGTAGGGCTCCATGATCACGAGCGACAACGGTGCTAGGGCCAACGCGATCACGGCCAGCATCGGGCTGAGCTCAAATATGGTTATCAGGGAGACGGCGGCCGTCAATAGGTTTGGGGTGAACGTGGTATACATACCACCCACGTTCCACATAACGAAGTCAACGTCGTTTGCGACCCTCCCCACCATGTCCCCGACCCTCCCGCGGCTGGTCCTGCCATCCAACTCCGCGATTAGTTCCTCTTTCACTTTGACTATGCTCTTGGCCACCGCATTCCAAAAAGGCCTGAAGAGCCACTCCGTAGTCGCGAATATGACGGCTGCAGCCGCTATCATAAACAGGGCCCGAGTTACCCCTTCTCCTGCCGAGGCCGCTGACCCTGAGCCCTCTAGCGAGTTAACCAAGCTAGTTAGTGCTAACGGGATCAACGACCCCGAGGCGACAGCCCTCAGGGCGAAAGCGATCAAGGCCGCTAAGAAGCCCAGATCCATCTCTCTAGACCGCGCGTATTTTTTATAGAATTTCCAGGTCATGGCCATGACTTCAAATACTTTGGGCTTCATCGCGAACAAAGTTTTCGGTTGACCGCTTAAACGCTTTACTGTGCGCACAGCACGAAAACAAAAATCGAGTTAAGGAAGAAGCTGCATGCTCAGTTTACGGGAGTAGCTGACCCCCTCCCGCCCTGAACGGCGAAGTTTGTCATTCTTTTTATCAGGAGCCATTATTAGCCTTTTTTCTTCAGAGTGCATCGACCATTACGCCTCTGCGCGAGACCTATAAAAGGCGCCCTTCGATCATCGAGCCAAGCACTGTGCCCTTGGCCAACCCGCCGATCTTATATTTTCTCCGGCCTAAACGTCAAAACATAAGCCTCAAAATACCCCAGCCAGAGCACACTCCATCATTATCACTTCGGACAAAGGATCAAGCTACGACCAAACGAATTCTTCTCCCTCGCTGAGATTTTTTCTTGTTGTCGTGATAAATTTTTCCCCTCTTTTTTCCATTCTTTACCAATTTTGGTGCCCGCAACACGGGCGGACGCGTATAAGCTATCCCTTTTCTGGGCTCATGTTTTTATCGACGGATTGTGGAGGCCAAGTGCGCAGCACAACGTAAGCTCTCAAAACCTCAACGCACCATGCCCCAGACACCAACGAATCTTCGTTGGATCGAAACTCATAACGGTAATGCATTCATAAATGTCTAGGTGGACTACCGATGCAAACAAGGCGAGATTTGCGTCATTTCTACGGCCAAGCAATAAGCTGACCCCCTCCCCGCCCCTAAGGGCGAGATTCCCCGAAGTCTCAAGGGCTATACCCCCCTTACGGTGCTATTCCGTTGTGGTCCACCAGGAAGGAGAAGGGTATATTTACCGTTGAAACAACTGAGCCGCTGGCCTTCTTAAGGATGTTCAACGCACCGTTAAGGTCGGAGTCGAGCCTGTGACCCATAGGGCAACCAACTACTCCCAAAGGTCCCCCTTGACTTCATAGTCTTGATAGACACGGTACTTGGAAGTGTTGTACTCGACGACCTCGAAGGCCTTCACGCGGTACTCCGCGCCTCCAACTCGATGACATCCGTCAGTCCACGGTAGGATCACATGTTTGGCGCGAACTTGTTGCCCTTGCCCTGTGCGATGTTGAAAGGGTAGCCCGAATAGATCGCTGAGATGCCGAGATCGTAAAGGGTTTTCACCAGGTGGGAAGCGAGGCCCCTGCATAGGTAGAGCACTCCGCTCGTTGACCTCCTGAAAAACCTCCTCTTTTCCCTCGACGACGCCTCGTGTGCTCTGCGTTCTCCTTCCCCTTTGCCCCTGCCTGCCAGAGATTATACTTGGGCGATCCTCCTCGCCAGGTAGAAGTAGTTCTCCTTGGTCCTGACACCCTTGTAGAGAAAATAAGCGCCCTGGCGAGCGCCCTCGTCAGCGACGGCGCTTATTTTGTGCCCACGTCGATCAAGGTGGCCTCGTCTCCCTTGGCGGACTCGACCGGGGTCGACCTCCTCTAATCGCGGACGATGTACTTCGGCCGGTTACCATTCTTCGTCATCTCTACATCTACATCCCTTGGAATAGAGGCGTAGCAGGCGTTCCTGGCCACGTCGCAGTGTCTATAGAGCCTACCTTCTTTTCCGAGCCACGTCCGCCTGCCGGCGAATTTGACCCCGGGCCATAGTTCTTCAGGGTCGGCTTGCGACCCGCTCGTCTACAACGAAGCCCTCCTGCCTCACCGCTAGTAGTGATTTTTCCTCCCGGTCTCCTTTTACTTCAGGTATTCAGGTGGGCCCATGCGCATCACAGAGGGTGCTAGCCTTCTTTCCTCCTTCCTCATCCTTAGGAGGGAGAAGAAAGAAGACCAGGCCTCGTCGTTCTTCTGCATCACAGCCCGCGCGTTCAGTCACAGCTTCTCCTCGTACTTAACGTATACCCATCCCTAGTGGTGTTGAAGTCTATCTGATGCCGTTAGAAGAACATTTGGCTCCTGTCATAATTCAGTTCATTGAAGGGCTTGACCAGAGGTCCGCGAGCCTCCTGAGCTTCCTTTCCCTAAAACCGCTAGGCAAAAAGCGTGCTAGGTTTATCCTCCTATTTGCGTATCTCACTTCGTGCATGCCCTCCTCAGGCATTACAGGAAAGATCGGCTCCCGCCCCCTCACGCCCAAGGAGTTGACCCGAGTAGGACATCGCAAAAAGAGAAACTCAAAAGTTCAATAGCCTTTCCACGAGGGGCCTGTCCATCCTTCGCCCTAGGGGCGAGGTTTCCGCCCCCTTTTAAAATCCCACCTTTAAGAAACATTTACAGGTAGCTAACATTACAACCGGAATCCATGCTTAAACTAGCTTCGCTTATTGCCCAACGGGTTCCGAATTGGACAAACTTTAATTCCCACGCCGCGCTAATAATCGTAAGTGGGGCCTTGGAAACCGCTAGAGATAATGGGGGATAACTCTTTAGCCGATTCGGCAATAGGTTTTCTGCAAGGTAAAAACGTCAGCCGGAGTTCATTCCTCGATTTCATCAGGTTTTGGGATGCCTATGTGATCTATGATTCATTTCACGTAGAGAAGTTACCGCAAAGAGACGTACACATATCGCGGGCTGAATTTCTTGATTCGCATCCCGAAGTGAAAGGATTCTTGGTGGACTTAGAGTACACCCCTAGCGAAACGGACGAGAGGTGGGAATTCGCAAAGGACCTCCTGACAGAACCTCATTACGTAAGGTTTCTTTCACGGCATGGCCTTCCCGAGTCCCTTGCAAGGCTAAGGGGGGATGAGGATTCTGCGTTGAACTACTTGAAGGCCAGGTATCCCTACTCCAAGGACGAAGTGAAACAGGAAGTCTTTGACGCGGTCGCGAATGCGATTCTCAAAGATCAAGCATCACCAGAAACGAGCGAGTTGTCGTTGTTATTACCACACCTGATACGTTCCCACATGAATATTTATTCGCAGACAAAACGGGGGATTGAGGCGAGATACATAACCATAAGAGAAGTACTGGTAGACCAGACGAGGCAATACGCCAACAATTTGGGCTTGTTCGGGAACCCACGGCCTCTAACTCAGGATATAGACACTCGCATACCCGAGGAAGCTACTGCAGCAAGAGAAATGATGACAGAGCTCGAAAACAGGCTTCGGCGCCTCTCCGCTTTGAGCCATCCCGTCTACTTGGCCTTAGACGCCGTGAGTTCGGCAGGTGGTACAAAAGAGGATCTCATAACTCAACTGCAGACAATGAGAGAAACCCTGAACCCTTTTCGTCAAAACCTGGCCCGGAGCTTGACCGAGCCAACCAAACTCATCGAAATCAACGCCATGCTAAGAGAGTTCGAATCCGAGTTTGGAAAAACCAATCACAAGTTTAGGAGAGTGCGCAAATGGCTTAGCACAGTACCATTGTTTACGCTGACCGTTGGGGCACTGACCATATTGACACACCTGAACCCTTCTGAAGCTGTGGCTACTGGAGTAACCGAGGATATGGCATACAAGATTTACGAGGAAGTGCGGAGAACGCTGAGGGAAAGAAAGTATGGCTTTTCAGCTTTCAAAGAGGTGTTTAGGGGCCCCGTCCGCCTCGGGCCCGGAACTGATGAAGCAGAGGCCTACAAGCTCGCGCGCCAAATAATCCTCGGTTAGAGATCCAGCCATCATTTGTGATCAAGGGAACTTTCTACTCGGATGGAGCACACCGTTCTGATCGCGCTAGGGGGGATGCGCTTAAAGCTAAACGGCCAATATCCGTCCGTCGCCGAACCAAAAGGGAAAATGCACTTTTACGTTCGAGAATTGTCAGCAAGGGGTGGCACGAGCCCGTTTTGCCTTGTTGGCAACGCCCGCCAACGGATATAACTCATCGTCGGCTAAGTGAAAAATCGGAAACGCATAACGGACCTGACATCCTCTACCGACTGACTTTGAACGCGCTAATTCGAAAAGTGATTGCCAAACAGAAGGCGGCTCGCACTATCAGCCCTCCGCTGTTTGGTAAAGGCGTTGTCGAACACATCTGTGAGTTGGGAAATCGGAGAGGCGTTTTGTCTTGTGTTAGAGGATGCGAACCCAGCCTGTACAACCCTTAATTCAGGTGCTTAAAAAATTAACCAAATACCGATGAGCAACGCTAATAAACCTAGTTAGACTTTGATTGGTTTGTCTCAGTTTATGGACTTTTAAGCGCTGCCGATCCAAATTCACGTTGACGGAGATGAAAAGAAGGGAAAGCATTAAGCGTCAAGGCGGACCAGTTTTATGGCCTACTCGTGGATGAATTCGAAAAGCCCCTTCGCAAAGGCCCGCACCGTACCCGTCGACTCCGTTACGCTGAAGGACGACTTTTGGAGGCCGAGGCTTGAAGACTTACGCTCGGTCACTTTACCTTCTCAGCTTACCAAGCTCGAAGAGACGGGCCATTTACACAACTTTCGGCGGGCAGCCGGATTAGAGGGCGGGAGTTTTGAGGGTCTAGTGTTCAACGATTCAGATGTCTACAAATGGGTCGAAGCGACCGCGCTATCCTCGGCGTATTGGGGTGATAAAGAGATGTTCCGCTTGATCGGCCCAGTGGCCTCGCTAATCGAATCAGCCCAAGATGAAGACGGCTACATAAACACTTATTTCACGTTGGATAAAAAACAAGATAGATGGAGAAACCTCAGAGATAACCACGAGCTTTATTGCGCTGGCCACTTAATACAGGCCGCCATCGCTTACCATAGGGCAGCAAATCGGCTTGGCAACCCGGAAGAAGGGGGGCGGCTACTGGGCGTGGCCCTGCGGCTGGCAGATCACGTGGTCAAGACCTTCGGTCACAACCCAGGACAGACTGAGGGTGTTCCTGGGCATCCAGAGATCGAAATGGCCCTCGTGGAACTGTACAGGGAAACCGGAAAGCCAGAATACCTGCGTCAAGCGGAGTACTTCATCGACGCGCGCGGAAAAGGGCTGATCGGTGGAAGCCCGTATCACTTGGACCACATCCCGCTTCGGGAAATGAATGAAATAACTGGCCATGCGGTCCGTGCGCTTTACCTTTTATCGGGGGCAGCGGATGTCTTCATGGAGACAGGAGATGCCGCGCTTTTGGCCGCGCTGGAGAGGCTCTGGGAAGACCTTCAAAGGAAGACGTACGTGACCGGAGGTGTCGGCTCAAGACACGAAGGAGAGTCGATTGGCGAAGAGTATGAACTACCTAATGCCAGAGCCTACGCGGAAACCTGCGCCGCGGTGGCCAACGTTATGTTCAACCATAGGATGTTTCTGATCACCGGTGACTCCAAGTACGTGGACGCGGCCGAGCTGGCGCTCTACAACGCAGCGCTGGCGGGGATCTCTCTTGACGGGACACACTATTTCTACGTTAACCCGCTGGCGGATAGCGGCAAGACTAGAAGGCAGGAGTGGTTCGAATGTGCTTGTTGCCCCACCAACATAATAAGGCTTCTCTCGTATTTGCCCTCACTTCTTTACGCCACATCTGATGGGAAGATCTGGGTAAGTATGTACGCTAAGAGCGAGGCAACTGTAACGGTTTCAGGGGTCGAGGCGGAGATGGGAAAAGCGGACGTAAGGATAATCCAAGACACCGATTACCCATGGGACGGCAGGGTGAAGCTGAGGGTGAAGCTGGCCAGCCCTACTGCCTTCGAGTTGAGACTTCGCGTGCCCGCGTGGGCGGGAAAAGCTGAAATAATTTGGCCGGGGGGAAAGGCCGTGGCACTACCGGGCAATTTCTTCTCCATAAGGAGGACGTGGAGAGATGACGCAGTAAGTATCCGCATGCCGATCAGGGTCAGGTTGCTGACCGCACACCGGCGCGTAGCCGAAGACACTTGCAGGGTTGCCATAGCGCGCGGCCCTTTGATTTACTGTGTCGAAACGGCGGGTAACCACTTCGACCCTCGGGACCTCGCCGTACCCGGTAGGCAGCCTTTCCATCAAATCAAGCAGCGCATCAGCGGGAAGATGATCACTTCTGTGGTCGGCGGCGGTTTCCTCCTGGAATCTCCCGCTAATACCTACGCGGAGCTCGGCAAGGCCACCAAGGCCGTTAAAACGAGGGTTAAATTCGAGGCAGTCCCCTATTACGCTTGGGGCAACAGGGAGCCAGGGCCAATGGCCGTTTGGTTATTGAGGTCAAAATACTTCCCCTAAAGGCAGCCTCACAGCGCAAATTATGAGAGAAAACATGACCCTCGGAGACAACCTGGCGCTTTCGTTTCAGCTTGATTGCGGCGCAATGCGTGAACGGCCATCCCATCTCGAGCTTGAACCCAAAAGGCGAATTTTATCGACCGAAAACTCAAACGACAATTCGGCGATTTTAAGTCACCGATAAAAATGCCACTTTACGTTCGCTTGGGTACGTCTATGAGGTTTCTCTGCTGTTCATAACTGGCCTCTTTATACCGCCTCAGGCCGTACTCCACCCACGCCCTAGCTGGCAGACCGACCTCCGTTATCTTTTTCAAGGGATCCACTTTAGGCCCTAGCTGCTCCTGCTCCCAGCGCCTTAGCTCAAGCTCAAGCTGATCTCTCAGCTCTTTATCGGAATCAGAGAGATCCTTCTGCTCATTGGGGTCCGTGGATAGGTCGTAGAGCTCCACGGGGGGCACCGGCCAATATGACGCATCGTAGGTGATTACAACCTTGTACCGGTGACCTTCCAAGTCTTTTATCATAGTCCTTTTGGCCGTCCAAAGGGCCTGGTTCGAGAACGCTCTGCTCCTCGGCTCTCCGTTCACGGCGTTTAGAAGGTTTATCCCTTCTAAACCTTCCGCGGATAGCCCAGCAAGCTCAAGGAGGGTCCTAGTTATGTCGATGTTTTGAACTAGGCCCCTTACCCTCTTCTTGGGAAAGTGCCCAGGCCACCTTATGATCAGGGGGACGTGGATCGTGGTCTGATAGACGTCCGCGTGATCGAAGTAAAATCCGTGCTCGCCAAGGCTTTCGCCGTGATCAGCTGTGAAGATGACCAGCGTGTCCTCCGTTATGCCTAAGTCTTCGACTTCTTTAAGCAACTCCTTAAACGCATCATCCATATGTCTTATCTCCCCGTCGTAAAGCGAAACGATATAGTCGATATCGGTCACGTCTTCGATCTTCGTTTCCTTGAGCCAAGATAAAGCGTGGTACCACAGATCGGTTTTCTTGAACGCATCAAGACTATGGTTGGCGGGATCATTGTAAGTTCCCTGATAGAAAATCCTGTATTGAGGCGGCGGCAAGTAGGGAGTATGCGGGTCCCAATAGTGCACGAACAAAAAGAAATCTTCATTCGCGTGCTGCCTTATCCAAGGTATGGCAAACGAGTTTATCTCCTCCGCCTGCACCCTTTGAATCCTATCTGGATTGGAAGCCACAGGGTTCATGTAATAGTGGAAACCACGCGCAAAATATTTCTTCATTATGTAAAGAGTGGAAACCGCCCCCGTCGTCATTTTGGCGCCAAGCCTTTGCTGCAGAAGCGGAACCGAGTCGTCAATGCTCTCAGATGGATGATGAGATATCACGCCGTTATGGATGCCCCTCAAACCCGTCATCAAAGACGTGAAAGAGGGCTGGGTCGGTACATCGCTCGATATCGCATCCTCGAAAAGCGAAGAGTCGCGTGAGAAGACGTCAATTGCTGGACTGGTATTCTTAGGGTACCCATAACAACCAAGGTGATCTGCACGAAGTGTATCTCCTACTACGAGGATAATCTTCATTTTTTCGCTCAGCGGTAGTGAGCCTGGGGCTAAATGCCTTTCGACATCAAAAGACATGGGTGTTTTTAACTGAGCGGCTCGCTCTCTGCGAACAACGTAACGCACCATATGCACCCTTTTAGCCGCTATCGTCAAGCAATACCTCTTGACACCAACGCCAGTATAACTGGAATGTCATGGGGGTCGCTTCCCAGCGTGCTTGGCTTCCTTTTCCGCATGTCGAGACAAAATCCGGCGGGCATTGTGCCTTCAGGCATGGCGTGAAATCCGGAGTGCCCCCATTACTAGACCCGAAAGGCGGACCCAAATACAAATCTAGCCCACCTCGCGAGATCCCGAGTAGAACAGGCGTCGCTCTAATTCCCCCTCGTCGCTGTGAACTACCCCGCCTTTGCGGACGGGGCTCGCCGGTTTGCCGACGCGCTTACGAGGGGAATACCTCAGGTATTGCACCGGCGCAGAGACGCGTTCACCCTCGGGCGTCTCCTTCCTTTCCTCCTTATTTCTCCCTTCCCCACCCGCTCCAGGGGAAGGCCCGACCCTCCTCATAGTAACCGAGGCACCAGCTGCCGTTCAAACCGCCTATAAAGACCTTTTGTAGGGGGGTTATCCATTCCCTCCCTCACAAAGGACCTTCGCCCACTTAATCCCAAGAGTTGAAACGCTCCATGCCAAGGCCGCTGGTTCAGCAAAAGGCACTCGCCAGTAGCGATCACAAAGTTTATTTCTTTATGCCTGGAAATCAACGTTTTCGGTTGAACGACAGAATCCATAACATCGTTTTCTTGCTGGTGTCTCGCGCACTCAGGAGCTTCGTAGCGGGCTTCGTCGCCATAGCGTTCAGCCTTTACCTTTACGATGTACTGAAAATGCCCATAGTTCAAGTCGGCCTAGTGTTCGCAGCCGGAGCATTGGCCACGCCCCTCATCTCGTTATTGGTAGGGATAGCAGGAGATATATATGGAAGAAAACTAGTGCTTATCATTGATCTGCTGACTTTACCCGCGGGGCTGTCCATACTGCTGGTTTCCCGCGCCTTTCCGCTCTTATTGCTGGCCAGCGCCCTGGGCGGATTTGGCGTGGCCGGAGGACTTGTCGGAGGAGGGGTAGGGGCATCGGTTGGTCCGCTAGTAACGGCGTTGCTGGCTGAGAACACGGAAGGGGAAGAGCGTACTAAGGTCTTTTCGATGAACTCGGCCATTTCGACCTTTTCAGGGGCGGCAGGCGCCATCTTGATTTCCTTCATTGGTTATGTCCCTCTGTTCGCATTGGGAGTCGTCCTATCTCTCGCCTCAACCCTAGTCATCGTGCCGTTAAGGGAACAACAAAACTTGGCAGAAGAGCAGAGGCCGGACCAGCCTACTGGCGTTCTTTCTCAACGTGACAAAACGATAATAAAGGCCTTCGCAGTGACGGGCATCATTAACGGCATCTCACAGGGTCTTGTCACACCTTTTTACCCGATCATTTTCGAGCACGCTTTCGGACTTACGGTATCACAGCTTGGCTACTTGATGACTGGCGGTGGGCTGCTAACGGGCTTTGCGAATTTCTTCACGACTCCGTTGAGCAAGAGGCTCGGATTTTTGAGGCTGATAGTCGTTACAAGAGCCGCGTCGGCTACGATGGTGCTAGCCCTTCCCTTCGCTCCTAACCGGCTCGTCGCATCGACGCTCTACCTGATGCTTACACCATTAAGAGCTGTGTCACTCCCCGCTCAGAGCTCCCTTCAGATGGCGTTGATAAGTCCGTCCGCCAGGGGTACTTCCGGTGGTATAAACCAAGCCGCACGGTTATTGGCAAGCGCGGCTGCCACGTATACCGGCGGTGCCCTGCTGGCCGCTTTCCCACTGTTCGCGCCCTTCGTCTTGGCATCCGCGTTCACTTACGCGAACTCCCTATTATATCACTACTTCTTCGGAGGGATACCCGAAGCAAACGCCCCTCCTGCTAAACCACAAAACAAAAATCAATCTCAACTGGCCGAGGGACGACGGTCAGGAACTTGAAAAACATGCGTAGTGGAGCGATCGCCACCGGGAAAGCGCATCCACGTATTCATAGTTAAAATGACGAAGGCTCATCCAAGAGGAAACTCGGTAGCGGTAATCTCTACCTCTACTTCTGGCTAATAGGAGGGATGCCGGTCCCTTTAACCGCTGGCGACGTGATTTAGCTTGCCCTGATTCTTCCTGATCAGCCAGAGAAGTATGACCACGGGGAACACCAGCGAAAAGTAAGTCAGCCGCAATCCCACCAACGTTATCAATCCCCCTGCCAAGAGCGGGACGGCGACGCCTATGGCCATCATCATCGAAAGGAAGTAAGAGTTCGCGGCGTTCCGAATCCTTTCTTCGAAACCGCGACTTATGTAAATTAAAGAAATCGGGTAAGTGAGCCCATGCGGAACCCCCAGCAACGCAAAGGCTACCGCCAGCATGGCCAGCGACCTAGCGCCCGCCATAAGGGATAACCCGACCAGGGTCAAGGAAATGCCGAAGTACGTCAGGCCAAAGAGGTTTTCGAAGTGCTTCAAAGACAGCATTAGCCTCATCAAGAAAGACAAAGCAAAGAATACCGCAAACAGAAACTCAACCTGAGAGTATGAAGCACCGAAAATATCTTTGGCGTAGATACCGCCAAATGCGGTAAGGATCGCAAAGGGCACGTTATAACTGAGTATGTTAAAAACCGCGGTTAAAAAATATGGGTTGGAATACATTTCAGAAAACTTGCCGGGCTCCCGCCCTTCTGCCTCGGGAAACCTAATAGTAGGAGACAAACCTGCCGTCATCAGTCCCAACGGTGTGAAGAAAAGGAAAACCTGCCTAAGCGAGAACCTCATCAATATGAAGCCCTCCAGAGATGGACCAGCTATGAGGCTGGTACTCAGGCTCAAAGTGTAAATCGCAAGCACCCTTTCCCTGGTTTTCGGATCTTTGAACAAACCAGCGGACGTGACTATATTCGGCATGAGAAAGCCCAGCACGAAACCCGAAAATGCCGCCAACACCCAAAGAGTAATGGATGTCGCAAAGTAAAAGAGTGGTAAAGAAAGCGCAAAACCGGCGCTAGAAAGCACGAAGAAAAACCTTCTCCTCCTGGCACAAAGCTTGGTGTTTATGAAGGCCGTCGCCAAAAAAGTAAAACCAGAAAAGACGCCCGAAATAGCCCCTATGTAGGCCGAACTCAGGCGCAAGTCGTACTTCGCCAGAAGCGGCACGGTAGTGACGACCATGTTGTTGCTCGCTCTAAGAGCAAACGTCATGACCACTATTACCACAACGGCAATGAGTACCGAAGAGTCCATACCGTGGTATCGAACGGGAACGCATAAGTCTAGCCCCTTAGATCGCCTGCACGTTTGGCCTCGGGCCGCAGCCCAAACGGCGCTTGGCTTTCGCAGGCATTTGATCTAATTCAACCCTTATCGTGAACGGTGCTTGCCGGCCTCGGAAGGCAACCGGTGCTATGTCCCTGAGCCCCGTGGCAATCACTAACGTCAAAGAGGTCACCAGCAAAGAGAGGAAAACCGCCAACGCGACTTGCCAAGGAGTGTGGGCCCTCGTCTTGACCCTTGAGTACCCCACGAGCAGGGCTAGGGCCATCAGTGCGAAGAACGGCAGCGCTCCAAATGCGTAAAAAATTACGATAGCAGGTCCAGAAATCCCCCAAACGTGGAGGCTTACCTTCGTAAACCAAAGAGTAACCAAGTAAGCGATTAAGGTGTTCACCGAGTAGGCCAGCATCAACAGGGAAGTCAGTTTCGGGGCCCCAATCAGGAATAAAGCTGCGAGCCCCGTCACGTAAAACACAATAGAAACGGCGAATACGGGACCCCTCCTTCCGCGTTCGCTAACGTAGACATCTACCTTTGCCGCCTTTACATATAACAACAGCACTAGTATCTGCAGTACGGATGAAAACCCCAGGGCTATCAGCAGTGCAGTGAAGGCATTACTGGCCCTTTGCTCAGCAAAGTACAGAAATGAGAACCAATATGCCGAAGATACTTGTGGCGCGAAGGCAGCGGAGAGAAATCTGTGGGGGTTCATTTTGAGTTAAGTCCGGCAGTTTCTAAGCTTTTTTGCACAGAACGCCCTTGTAGTTCAAGTAAGCAGAAGATCCCAAACCGGGTCAGCGATTCTAACAAATCCCTCGCCAAATTTTCCCTTTTCGGATTTAGAAATGAAGAAAAGAAAAGATGCCTTGAGGCTAGCGTTACTTCTATAGCGACCGTTTTGGCGAAGAATTGCAGATAAAGCCGAAGGCTTAATAACCCACGAGGTCGTATAAAACCGCGTATCAATCTCCTTCTCTTGAAATCGACGGCTCCTTCCTGACGTGCCAGAGGCAGTTCAATGGAAAAGACCAGGTAAACCCTTATGTGCCGGAGTGGTCAGTTAAACATGGATATCAGGCTTTATAGGGAAGGTGATGAAAACCAGATAGTCCCCCTCCTCAACAGCTGCTTCGGAGCCCAAGCCAACCCCGAGGATTATCGCAACGCGGGGGCGCTGGATGAAGGTTTCGATCTCGGCTCGGTGTGGGTAGCCGAAGAAGCAGGACAAATAGTGGGGCACGTGATGTCCATAAAAAGAAGGGTTAACCTTGGCTCCTTCGTAAACGTGGCTGGGGTGGCGGCGGTCTGTACTAAGCCAGAGTTCAGGGGGAGAGGGATCGCCACTCAAATGATGAAACAAGTCTCAAAGGAAATCAAGGAAGACGTATCGATGTTATACACGGATTACGCCTCCTCGGCCCATCGGATCTACAGGAGTACGGGCTATTCGCCGCTACACTTCTTCCACGCCTACTCAGGGGAGAAATGGGATGTTGAAAGGACCATTGACCACCTCGCGAAATCGGCGTCGCTTGACGTGAGGCCCTTCCAAACGGGAGACGAAGAAACGATCGAGCGCGTGTATTCGGCCTGGGCAGATATAACCTCGTATTCGGTTGCCCGGAGCCACCGCTATTGGACCGAGAAACTCTTCAAGAGGAATTTCTGGCATACGTTCTCCTTCAGGGATTTCAATCCTGACGAGGTCCTCGTGGTCCCGGGTAGGGCGTACGCCTACTTGGACATGTTGCCAGCCAAAACCATGAGGATTAGGGAGGTACTAGCCATGCCTGGGGACACCGCCGCTCTTGCTTCTTTGCTTTACGGCGCGTTATCGTCGCATAAGGACGTGAACCAGGTAATTATTATTCTACCAGAAGGTCAGGAGGCGTTTGAGAGGTTGCTAGCAGAGATGTATTGGATTAGCAACTCTGAGCTACTAGTAAGCGTAAGGAGGCCCCGCGGACTGTTGCAAGCCCTGCAGAAAGCACTGAGCATCGAGGGATGCTACGAGGAGTCAAAAGACTCTTTTCAGTTACGCCTTTATAATGACGTCGAAGAGCTTGAGCCACTTAACGTAAATTTTCACTTTCAGGAAAGCGACGTCAAACCCTCAGCATCCGTGAAGCTGCACCAATCGACGTTCCTGAGGATAGTTGCGGGGGAGGTAGATCCGGTCCGCGTCTTCTTGAACGGCGGGCTCGAGATGAACGGTGACCCGCTGTTGCCGCTTCACGCTCTGAAGCAGTTCAAAAAAAGACCGATCATGATGTGGCCAACCGATAGATGGCGAGGGCGCGCTCTTTTTTCCAAGCCGAAATAAAAAACGCCGGCATAAGGCAAAGTTCACCGCGCAGTAAGTTATTTCGGCCTCGGGCCGCCCTTGTGTTTCCGATCAGACTATCTGATTAGCAGAAGTCAGCAGAGGAGACCGAACTATCCAGCCTTTGCGGACGGGACATCCCGGTTCACCGCCGTGCATTCCCCGAGGCGGGAATATAACGAGGGCTGCCCACGTCGACGAAGAGAGAACGGCCACCCCCGGGGTTCCGCCTGAGCTTCATGGACAAGCCGGGCCACCCCCATAAGGGCCACCAGAGCGAACACCTTCTTTCCCGCCACAAAAACTACCGTAGAGATATATCCATTCCCACAGGGGGGATTTTCCCCGGGGTCGCTGATATCTCGTTTACGCCTGGGGTGGAGGGGAGATTTCCACAAAGGGGATTCTCACCTGGTTCCCGATTGAGCTAAGCCGCTTGGTACCACCATTGCAGGGTTAACTGCTCGAAGGGGCGTGCGAGTATATCTCCCGCAGCCTTAGCGCGCGGTGAAGCGGTGCTCGCGTTACGCTATTACCAATAGGGCAAGAACGACTTAATAACTTAATAACACTCGACGAAACTACTAGCCAGGAGCGAAAATTCACCGGCAGCTCCTGGAACCCGTGCAATTCAAAATCCCATAGCCAAGAGGTTTAAAATGTCCCGGCTACTAGAGCCCCTTCGCGCTCCGGCTTATCGGTAAGGGCTTTCTCATGCTCGCCGCAAATAGGCAAAATTTGGAAAGCGTTTTTCGCTCGTCCGCTTAATATCAAAAAACAACATTTTTTAAATATTTCCGCCCACGGTTGTGCATTCACCAGCCGCCGGTTCCGATTAAAAGAGAGCAAGGGCTGCCCTTTGCCTGGTGCACTCGGAATTATGACCCGCTACATCCCCAAACCCTCTAAGAAATGCAACAAAAGCGTCAGGTCCAAGAAGAAAGGCGTTAGCGTTTTTCCTGCCTTGTACAAAGATCAACGGTTTCACATGAGTTGGTTTCTTCAGCACCTTTTACGGACGACGAAAACGGCTGGCATTCATTTCGGTGATATTGTATTGGGGTAAGCCGCGGACTGATTAAGCCTTACGCACTATTATCGATAAATTCTTCTGAATGAATTAGAAGCCCTAGCAGCCATGGCATTCATTCCCTCTTTTCGCTATGAGGATTGGTTTATCCGGGAGTTAATTTGCCGGGCCTTTTGGCAGCTTCTGATTTCAAGCGGACTTAGAGGAAACGCCAGGATTTAACCCTTGTGATTTGGTGATTCAGGTGTAAAGTTTTAAGGGGATGCGAGTCGAAACCGAAAGTGATGCGTCTTGAGTGACGTAATAGTGATGAAATTCGGTGGTTCTACCCTGACCAGCGGCGACGACGTGACGCGCGCCGCCGAGATCGTGAAAGCAACCCGTTTAGAGGGCCTCAGGCCGGTTGTGGTAGTTTCGGCGCTCCAGGGAGAAACTGACAGGTTACTGGCCCTGGCTAAACAGTCCGGTATCACCGACCCCTACCTAATAGCCCAAGTAGTCTCTTTGGGAGAAGTTCTTAGCGCCACACTGCTTACCGCCGCCCTCAAGGGTATAGCGGAAAACGCAGTTGCGGTAGCCCCAGGCGATTCCAGCTGGCCAATCACCACCTCTGGTGATCCTCTGGACGCAGAAGTCGAGCTCGATTCCACCGCGAGGCTAGTAGTTGAGCGCCTAACACCTCTAATGGAAAAAGCGATCCCCGTGATCTGCGGATTTATGGGAACAGACAAGGCCGGCCACTTACAGCTCTTGGGAAGAGGAGGTGCTGATACCACCGCGGTGGTGCTCGGCAACATACTGAAGGCCCGGGAAGTTGTCCTGTTCAAGGACGTTGACACGTTATTCTCAGCCGATCCAAAAACAAACAAGGGAGCAGTTCCGCTTTCATCGCTTAGTTACGATGAAGCCTTCTCGCTTTCAGCAGGAGGCGCGAAAGTTATACAGAAAAAAGCCTTCAAATATCTTGGTACACCTCTCAGGATAACAACCCTAAAGAAAGGTCTCAGCGGGGGACTGATAATAACTCCACCACAATCGCAGCTTCAGCTAAAGGTGGAAAGGACCTTCATGATTTCCATTATTCCAGGCGAAAAGTTCTATCTGGCAGATGCGGTACAGCTCATGCAAGGACTGGGAGTCAATGTATATGCCGCCCTTCCCGGTAAGGCTTCATATGCGTTTTTCCTAGACACATCGAGCGTACAGGCTGCTGACCTGCACGACGCGCTCATCAGGAGAGGATTAGCTAAGGCCCTAACTCGCATTTCCCAGGTCACCGAAATTGAACTTGATGGCGTATTTACCGACCCGGAAGAAGCCAGCCAAGCGATCAAGGGTGTTTTACCTCCTGAGGCCAAAGTAGATGCCGTGATCTTCAACGACGGAAACTTGCGTTTTTACGTGTCCGAGAAAGGGGAGGTCGCGCGAATAAATGTGCAAAACGGGGTGAATGGATCTTGAGCAAAACAAGGGTTGAGGTCGGTGTGCTGGGCGCCACAGGAATGGCAGGTACGGAATACGTGCGGCTTCTATCGAACCATCCTTGGTTCAAGCTGAAATTCGCTGTCGGTAAGCGGTCAACGGGCATACCCTTGGGAAAAGCCAAGGAGTGGCCCACTTCCTTCCAGTTACCTGATGATGTAGCCGGCATCACCGTGTCCGCACCTGCACCCGAAAAACAAGACGCCGACATCTTCTTCAGCTGCTTACCAACCGAGGCGGCCAGAGAACTCGAACCGATTTACGCTCACTTCCACCCAACTTTCAGCGATGCCAGCGCGTACAGGCTAGACCCCGATGTTCCGCTGATGATACCCGAAGTTAACCCCGAGCAAGTCGCCCTCCTGGAAGCGCAAAAGACGAGGGCATGGCGCGGTTTCCTAGTGACGAGCCCGAATTGCACCTCCGTGGGATTGGATCTGACCCTGAAGCCCCTCGACCAAGCTTTCGGTCTCAAGAAGGTCGTTGTATCCACGATGCAAGCCGTCAGCGGTGCTGGTTATCTCGGCGTGCCCAGTATGGATATCATCGACAACGTAATCCCTTACATCGAAAGCGAGGAGGAAAAGGTGGCGGCGGAAAGCCGCAAAATCCTCGGCAAGGTGCGCGGAGGTCATCTGGAGCCGGCCGACCTTGACGTGGCCGCCATGTGCCACAGAGTAGCCGTAACTGATGGGCACCTCGAAAGCGTATACTTGGAGACTAAGGAGCGGATAACGCCGGACACCGCTTCGGACGCGCTGAGGGGTTTTCAGGGGATCCCGCAGAAACTGAAGCTCCCGACGGCCCCCGAACACCCGATACTGGTTTTGGACGACGAGGATAGACCTCAACCGAGACTGGATAGGTACGCGGGAAGCGTACCAGGTATGAGCGTCACCGTTGGGCGCGTACGCCGGGGCATCGATGACCACTCTTTAAAGTACTCTCTTCTCGTCCACAACACCATAAGGGGAGCGGCAGGCAACGCCATATTGCTGGCAGAGCTTTTCTACCGCATGGATTGGCTCGAACGTCATTGAACCGGCCTCATCCCCGCCCTGAAGGGCGAGAGTTCCCGAGGTCTCGGGGGTTGGGCCCCTCACAGGTGCTGCTAAGTCGTGGTCCACCAGGAAGGAGGGCGGTTACCTTTTCGTTGAGATTAATGAGTTGGTAGCCTTCTTCGGGATGTTCAGCGCACCGTTCGGGTGGGAATGGAGCCAACGGCACAAAGGACAGCTGACCACTCCTCTCGGTCCTCCCTTGACTTCTGCGCCGTGATAGGCGCAGTAATTCGAGGTCTTGAACTCGACGACCTCGGAGGCCTTCGCGCCGTACTCCTGGGCCCTCAATTCGATGACTATCATCAATTAGCAGCACGACCTCAGGTTCGCGTTGAACTCGTCGCCCTTGTCCTGGGCGATACTGAAAGGACAACTCAATCAAATCGCCGAGACGCCGAGCTGATGGAGGGCTTTGACCAGGTGGGAAGCGAGGTTCCCGTAAAGGCGAATCAGGCCACTCGTTAACTTCCTCAAGAGCCTCCTCTTCTCCGTCGGCAACTCACAACGGGCGTCGCGTTCCCCTGTGGTATCTGTTCTGTCCGCAAGCAACTGAACTCCTGAGAGCCTCCTCTCAAGGAGAAGTAGTCCTCCTCGGTCCTGACACCTCATTAAAACAGACAAGCGCCGTCGCCGACGAGGACGCTCGCCAGGGCGCTTATTCTGTGTCCAAATCGACTGAAGCAACCTGACACTCTTGGGGGACTGCACTTGGACGGATCTCCTTTCACCGCGGATGATGTACCATGGCTCGTTACCATTCTTCGTCGTCTCGACACACACCTCAACTGGAATAGAGGGGTACTAGGCCTTCCTGGCCTGGTCGCGGTATACCTCGAGCCCAACCCCTTTGCCGAACCACGTCAGCCTGCCGGCAAACTTGGCCCCAAGGCCGAAGTTCTTCAGGTTCGGCTTGCAATCTGCTCATCCACCGCGTGATTTTCCTGCCTCATCACCCGGGGCGACTTTCCCCCTCCCGGTCTCCTTTTACTTCCAGTATCTGGGTGGGCCCGCGCGCTTCGCAAAGGGTGGTAGCCTTCTCCTTCTTTCTTCAACTTCAGCAGAGAGAGTGGAGTTCCACCTTGGTCCTTCTTCTGCATGACCGCTTGTGCCTTAACGCCGAGTACAGCCTTGTACTTCTCGTAGTATTTGCCCCACGTTTCCTCAAAGCCCACTTTCTCCCCATGAAAGAACCCTTGTCTCCTCTCATGGTTGATCTCGTTGAACAACCCCGCAGAGATGTTCGCTAGCCTCCTGAGCTTCCTTTCCTGAAAGCCGTTTGGAAGAAGACGGATTACGCATGCCCTTCTGCTCATGTACTTAACTTCGGAGACGCCCTTTTCCGGCATTGCGAGAGTAAGTGTCGGCTCCCGCTCCTCATGTTCACAGAGTTGACCGGAGGAGAGCATCTCAAAGAAGGATAATAGTCGTATTTTAAATCCTAACCCCCCAGAAGGAAGAGGTTTGCCGTTCGCTTTATCAAACTAGGCAAACCCTTCCTTGAATGCGGGCCAGCAAGCGTTTAAGCCAGCGGGAGAAACGCAAACGAAACGAAACCCTTTGCGGCAAGAGCAGTCACGTGCTGAGATGAAACAGAGCTGGAATTCGACGGGGTAGCCCTTGAGAAGTGGTGTTCGCACGAAGGCATTTCGCTTGCAGCTGTCCAGCACTTCCAAGGCCTTACCGCGTTTTATGAGCTTACCTAGCCTAACGGCACACGTCTCCAGATAAACCAAGTCTATATCATTTGCCTTAGCGAAGCCCTCCAAGTCATGAATCTCTAGCCTATCGAGGGCGAGTTTCTCCAGGGGAGTAGGCTTCGGCCTGGCCAACGGCCATATCCATCTCATATCCCTTAGAAATACTGATATCGTCACATCACCGATTCCTCTTCCCAACGATTTTATGTCACTCTCGAGTTCGTCGGGTGTCGAGCACGAGTTATACAGTCCCCAGAGACCGCGGTAACGCGAAATTAGGTTACCGAACACCTCTAACAGCCTCGTGGCAGTGCTGAAGTCATACCTGGTGTATCCGCCCTGATCAAGCGCCGCAACCAAGGAATCCCACCCGGCTTCCACTATGCGTTGGGCCGAGGCGAGACCTAGCCGGTCGAAAACCGCGTAGGTGCGCGTGGCGGTTTCCTCTCTGATGGGATGGGAGTAAAGGAGGGAGGCCAAAAGCCATTTTTGCATTTCTTCTTCTTTACCTCCCTTCAAATCTATGCCCAGCATGAGAGAGTAAGGCTTCCCAAGGCGGTCCACCAAGCAACGCACATCCACAGCGATATCCCATTGTTTCGCTGCGAAGGGTTTTAAGGAATTATCGATAGCCGCGCCCGGTTAATGTGTAGTTACAAGCACAAGACTCGGCAGCAGGCTTAGACGCGAAAGGTACTTGCACTAGACAAACTTTGAATAGACTCTGCAGGTCGCACAGATCTTGATGACGAAGCGAACGACGAACCTCGCCCTTGAGGCCGGGAAGAGGTCAGTAGGACGGTCTTTTATGTGATAATTGTAGCAATCTACACCAGACAGGGACGCAAAAAATCGCTGTAGCCATCCGTCAATTCAGGCAGGCAGGCAGACATTTCTTCATCTAGGTCCTAGGTCCTTTCCTAGGATACCCGAAATCCTTCAGGGTTTCCGGTGGCTTGTAAACGATTGCTATGGCCCCCATGCTAACTTCGTCGTCTCCAAATGACGCCTTTTCGATCCTCGGCTCCCGGACGCGCAGATGTCCCGTTAACCTCCGAAGTATCCCGTCGTACAAAAACTGCCAATGATTTAAAGCAACCGAACCACCTATGACTATAACCTCGGGATCGTACGCCACACATACGTCGGTTATACCAGCAGCGTTAACGTCTAACCAGTAGTTGAGAAACCTGATTGCCGCTTCATCACCGGCCTCGGCCATTGAAAACACGTCCGCTGCTTGAACGGGCTTCTTTTTAGGGGAGAGACCCCATTTAGCCGTCATGTAGTTAAAGGCATCTACCATATGCCCCCCGCTGGCCAGACCCTCCCAATAGCCAATTCCTCCGCAACACTGGAACCCGGACGATAGGTCCACAACAAGGTACCCGATCTCGTGCGCGTTGCCATCCTTCCCCAGCAGAAGCTGCCCGTTCACTATCGCACCGGCCCCTATACCCGTCGAAAAAGTTATGTAGACTAAGTTTTTTACGCTGTTCCACCTGTAGACGTACTCTCCCCACGCGGCGGCAACCCCGTCGTTGGCCACGTAATACGGCTTACCCAGTTTTTCCAGAGGATCTACCAAAGAGAATACGCTAGCGGGGGCGTTAGCAGACCCTACTACTTTTCCGGCCTTGAGGTCCAGCGGGCCGATGCTACCCACCCCAACGGCGTCAAAATCCCAGTTTTTGGCGACCTGAAGGGCAGAAGACACGGGATCTGCGGTAGTGCGAAACTTTTCCCTCTGAACGAACTCACCGCTTTCCTTCGAGAGTACTACTCTGGTCCAAGTGGCACCCACGTCAATACCCAAGATCATGGCGTCCTTACGTACCGGGCCTATAAATGTTTTCTCGCGGGGTGTATCCTTATGGGATGGCCTTCGAGACCAGAGCTGACCTCTCATCGCCCTAAACGGCGAGGCCCAACCTTCTCTTTGCCATCGTGCCCGACAACGGGAGCTAACCAGGGCAAGCATGCGCGAAGGTCAACCAACGGAGTGAAGCGATAACATCCTTTCCTTTTTCCTCCTCTTTTTCGAATCAATTCAACGTACCAACTTGAAGCCATTATGATTTCCCACCTTTCAAATCTAATTCGACCCCATTTCAAGAAAAGTAAACCTCGAGATTCTGTGAGCTATTCTTTTTCCGCAAAAATGACTTGGCTGACGCCAATCTCAGCATAATTTAGAAATACCGGCTCGAACGACTCTACGTTAACCTTTGCCCGCTGCCCGCTCGGTGATGTTATTGTGGATTTCCCGGAAACGCAATCCAGCGAATCTTGAGAGGGATTCGGCCGTGTTTTCGGCCGTCCCTGTCGGGCGATGCAAGCTGCTCGGTGAAGGAGGCTTTTTCTGGCGGCCTCGGACGCCCCTCCGATAACGGGCTGGCCATGACCGGGCAACAAAATGTCGAAGTCTAGGTTTAGCAGCCTCTCGACGCTTTTTTTCGCCTGCTCGTGATCCCAATCGTAAGCCTCGGGCGTTCCCTGGATCCCACCTTGCCTGTTATTCATGTTATCGCCTGAAAAGAGAGACCTTCCGTCATAGAGGGCCACGGAACCCGGCGTGTGCCCCGGCAGGCTCAACACTCTGAAACCAAACACCAAGTCCCCCTCTTTCAACAAGTGGTCAGGTTTGACGGGCTTGTAAGTGAAATCGGCCCTCGGTTGCTGTGAAGATTGGGCTCTGGGAGGCAAGGGAAGAGGGAGCTGGCCAGACACGTAGGCCGCATCCTTCTCCCCAACGTACAACTCGGCCCCAGTGGCTTCCTTTAAGTCGGCAGCGCTACCGGCGTGATCCGCGTGACAATGCGTCAATATTATGGCGCTGAGTTTTCTGTTCAAGGCCTCCAATTGGGAAAGGATCTTGGAGGCGTTCCCGGGCGTACCGGTGTCTATGACGAGGGTATCCTCCCCCCTGATCACTACGTAGGAGTTCCCACCTACCTGCTCAATCGGAATTCTGTAAAGCGCAAAAACCAAGTCAGCCATAATGAATTACGGACGAGCTTCCTTAAGGTTTTCCGACCCCGGGAAACCCCAGAAATGCCCGACCCCACTCAAACGCAAAACCAAAGCCGGGTCAAACCCGGCCCGCGTACTTGGAAAACCAAAACACAAAAACTCGCGAAACTGACAAACCCGCAACTATCCAACAGTGCAGAAACCGTTTACTAGTCGAAAACCATGCAAACCTATCGGGGCGGAATAAGCCACGCTCTAATTAAAAAAATTCGCAGGCAGTATTTCAAGATATCTTTATGTCACCGAGATTCAGCAAAGATTCAATGTAATTCCAGACTTGTCTCTCAATCTCAAATGACCACAAGGACTCCGGCACTTCGACGAAGAAGAGCAGGGGCGTTAATATGAGACCTTCGATCGCTGCCACGCCCAGGTTTTGCAGCCATTTGGCCACCCCCATGCGCACAACCACCTTGTTGGGGTCCCCGGTTATAGTTATAGTTAAGGCCCTGTCAGCGGCCAATAGAGTCCTCAGTATTCCCCCTTTCTGCGCCTGTATAACTATCCCTTGGGGGTGCTCAGCCAGTTGAGTTTTATACCCTTCTTCTTTGAAATATTCCTCGAGTTTTTGCCCCAATTTTTTTATGTCTATGTTTTTACCCTCATATTCTCTGATGGCAGACTTCATGACAATAATCTTACTCGCATTAATACGGTTTTCGCTTTAATCGCCTAAGCAGCACTGAGGAAGGTCGAACTCCTTCCTCCGCAGCCAGAACTGTCCTTCACCAACGATTCTGCTACAATGAGAAATAAGGCGAAGCGCAATTTATCCGCTCTTGCCCACTCTTGCTACAATTCGTTTGCTCATGATGATTGCCCTTGATAAAGACCCCCGCCTTGGTCTGAAATCGGCGTAGTTTATCCGGCGTGCGTGCGACGCTCGGTCTAGGCTAGTGCCCTTATTTAAGGCTACGGTGACCCTCTTAATTTCTGCTCAGAGTATTAGAATCACTCATGAAATCCACTAGCATACGCATCTTTAAATGCGTTCAAACACTAAACGCCAAAAATCGGCGTTGACTCCTCTTTTCTTTCGGTTCCCTGGCTTTGTTGCTGCTGCTACTAACTGGCCTAGCCGAGGAGCGGCCGACAAAGATTCCAATGACTTCATTCTCACGTCATAACCTCTTAACTTCCACCACGCCGCGGCGACTAAGCCGACCCCTTGAAGGAAAGCCCCGTATATGACGAAGGCCCATTCGGGGAAACCCGACGTAGCGTAGGTCGAGGCGGTATAAGCAAGCATTGCCACGGCCCTCACCGATCCAATCATCAGTCCCCTCCTTTGGGTTTGAAAGAGAAGCGGTTCGTAAATCGTCCTGACGAACCAGGTCATAGTTATGAAGAACAGGTTGGAAAAGGTTATTAGGTAAAACAGCGGCGCATCCTTGAAACCTAGGATAACATAAGCGAAAGCTGGAAGAAAGCTCAATACCGCCCCAGAGAACGAGACCATGGCATAATTCCTAGTATCCATTTTATCTATGAACATGGGTACCAGCAAACCGGCAGCCGAAGCGCCCAAATTCGCGACGAGCATGACCAAAAACACATCAGCCCCCACAAAATAGTAATCGGCCAGCACGAAAGCCATCAATCCCCAAGTTAGGTAGTTCGCCACGCTCCAAGCCACCAGTACGGCAAACCTGCCGCGAAAACTGACCCCTTGTTTTACGCTCTCAAGGACTAGACTATTGTCTTGCTCTCCTCCGATCCTAGAAAGCTCCTGCATAGCGATCTGCTCTTTTCCCTTTACGCCCAGCCAGCGTATCGACTCCGGCATGAGTACTCTTAACACCACTGCTACGGCCAACCCCACCATGGCCATAAAAACCACGGATAGGGAATCAACCGCGTAAGACCGCGCCCCGAGGAAATACGTAACATAGGCTATGGCTGCGGCGGCAGCCGCCCCGATGTTCTCAAAGTTGGGGCTCAAAATGAGGGCTTTTTGCCTTTGTTTGACCGGAATTATTTCGGCCAACAAAGCCAAACCGATCGGCACCTCGCCTTCTACCCCTATCATGGATATGCCATAACCCAACAGGAAAACGACCATTTGCAACTCGTCCTTTGGGAGAAAAAGTAAGTCAAGGGCAATCACTAAACTGCCAATGCCGTATAGGCTCATGGTCACGAGGTACATGCTCTTCCTTCCCATGAAGGCATCAGAAAGCCAAGGCAGAGCTAGCGTCCCCAGCAAAGGGGCCGCGGCGACCACAACTATGTAGGCGACGTTACTGTATTCCGGATAGAAAGCGTAACCCAATGTGTTTATGATACCCCAGAGGAAGAAACCTACTGCCGTCGACGCGAATATTAGCCAATGCGCCTTACCCCAGCGGGCCTTATCGATGAAGGAAAGCATACTCGAGGACATCTTTACGAACAAATGTTCGGGAATTAAAAAGCTTTTTCTAATCTCACCCTTCACGGCCCCAAGGCAGGGATAGATGCCATCCGAACCGCGACCTAGGATAATGTGAGCAACAATTCGATAGCCTAGGACCACGCTCCGGCCGCGGTCGGTCAAGACGCAGACCTGCGCTTAGAATGTTTCTAAGGCCAATCGGACGCCGAAAAGTAAGACGCGCCTCTTTCGCGGTCGCATGAAATGCTTAAACCCGAGTATACGGACTTTTTTACCCCCAGGAGGTGGCTTATTACCGTTTCGACAGCTATAACGAAAGGACCGTTTCGTTCTCAATAGGCCTTCACCCATGCAGCGCCAGGCCCTTCGGTTAGGGCAATCCGCGAGAAAAGACACGCCAATTTACGCATTTTCGCTTTCGATCCTCACGTATATCGAATATGGCCAAATAATTCAATCCCCTTCCGTTGCTCTTGATTGTTTTCCCCTGGGGACCACCTCGTCCGAAATGAACGGCGTTGATTTTCCCGCCGTCATTCAAAACTCCGCGAATAGCACCTTCGGACACCTACGAATTAAAAGCTATCGCCTCATTTCATCCAAGCAACGCCAACTGGGTTAAAGCGTCGAGAGGTATAGATAAAGAATCATTCTTAGCATCCTCATCCGAATCTGGTGAGGTCTTTACCTGGCTTACCATGACCGTTCGAACTGCCAAAGCGTGAACAGCTCTTGCCAGCAAGGGCTTTAAGCGGCTGTGCCCTTACCTTATGAAAGCGCTAGTATTTCCGCTGGGTTTCGGAGGGTATGAACTTGACGTAAACATAGAAAATCTGGGTTATTCCCTGGTGAAGGGCAACAAAGAGGTCCTTTCAACAGACCCCAAGGAAGGATTTGTGGCCGAGCTGATAAAGTTCGGCCAATCCACAATCTCAATGGCGATAAAGGAGGCCAGGAATCCCGATAACCCGATTTCGCTGGTGATTTCGGTCAAGGGTAGCAGCCTCAGCGTTACCTGGAATTCGAAGACAGAAAGAGACCTCGGCGAAGAGTTCCGCACCAGAGATCGCGTCTATGGAGCTGGTTTGATATCCCCCCAGTACTTTCCCATGGAAGCTGAAATCAAGGCAGATCGGTTTCCCGCTGGGAACGTTCAGCTACCATACCTCGCTACGTCATCCGGCGTCGGCGTGCTAATTCGCTCATATGAGCCCCTTTCCGTAGGTTTTCGCAAGGACGAAAATGGAGAGAGTCACTTCTACCTGCGCAGAAGGGGAACTACCTTCAATTACGAGGTTCTCCTAGCAACCGACATGAGGGCGTTACATAGGGAACTTGTCGCCAGAGTCGGCAAACCCAGGTCGTCACCCGCGGATGTGCTGTTCTCTCGCCCAATATACAGTACTTGGGCCGAATACAAGAAGGATGTGAATCAAGAAAAGGTCTTGTCCTACGCCGCGGACGTGGCGGCTAAGGGCTTTCCCATCGGAACCATCGAAATAGATGATAAGTGGGAAGTCAACTACGGAGATTTCGAGTTCGATAGCACAAAATTTCCCGATCCAGCGAGGATGGTCAAAGCGCTGCACAAGGCGGGATTTTCAGTGACGCTGTGGGTTTATCCGTTCGTGAACGTCGAATCGAAAAACCACTCACTTCTGGGGGAGCAACACCTCCTCGTTATGGATGAGTCTGGCAAACCTCTGAGCGTGAGGTGGTGGGACGGCGAAGGCGGATTGATTGACTTTTCTAATCCTAAATCGAGGGAGTGGTTCAAGAGAAGGCTTCTTGAACTCAGGGCCCTAGGATTCGATGGCTTCAAATTTGACGCGGGAGATGCCGGCTTCTTTAGAGAGGGTGCTCACAGCTTTAAAAACTTATTACCCTCTCAATATACAGACGCTTACATGGAGTTCATCGCCGAGAACTTTAGCGACTTCGCCGAGACGAGGGTAAGCACCTTCGCGCAGTCGCTGGGCTTGCTAACCAGATTGGGGGACAAAGACTCCAGGTGGGGACTTAACAACGGTTTACGGTCGGTTGTAACCTCGACGCTGACCTATTCGATTTTGGGCTACCCGTTCATCATGCCGGACATGGTGGGAGGTAATGAATACGGAAACGAGAAGTGCGACGCCGAGCTCTTTGCAAGATGGGTGGAGGCTTCCTCACCTATGCCTTCGCTTCAATTCTCAATACTCCCTTGGAGGTATGACCAACGGACGCTTGCAATCGCAAGGGAATACGCCTGGCTGCACGTAGACCTCTCGCCCTACCTGCTAAGGCTCGTCCAAGAGAGCATGAATGAGGGGTGGCCCATCGTCCGCCCAATATTTTTCGCGGACGCAGGGTCTGGAGAGAAAACGGAGGTTGGAGAGAGCGAAATCTTCGATGTAGGGGACGAATTCATGATCGGGGACGGGCTACTTTTTGCCCCGGTCCTGGACCAAGGAAGCACCGAAAGGGATATAATACTGCCAGGGGGTAAGTGGCTCGACCTTTGGAACGGTGATACGGTCGACGGACTAGCCGAACTCAAAAATCACGGGGCTCCCTTGCACGTGCTACCGATGTTTGTCCGCGCCGGGGCAGAGCTACCGGAGGGCTTCGTCGAGGCTCTGGTGCAGCGCACAAAAGCCATTGAAGCGGCCAGCAATCAGCGACGCTGGCGCCGCCCAGAAGAAGCCGCCGCAAGAGGACGAGACATCACCCCAGCCGAACACGATCAACTTTCAAAGCCCGCAAGCTGGAAACGCATTGGTTTTATGTCTCGCGGATCGATTCGTTTAAACACCGA
>Ga0080006_1150529_pt1 | contig 31221 bp, 30 predicted proteins | sample RS3BMetagenome_FD_69209 | JGI IMG/M metagenome (GOLD analysis project Ga0080006, IMG submission 69209) | Ferric oxide microbial mat and aquatic microbial communities from Rainbow Spring, Yellowstone National Park, USA - RS3B (SPADES... ...
CGGCCCGCAAGGCGGGATCGGTCGCGGGAACCGACCAGTCGTCGAGCAGCGACTGTATGTATAGCATCGAGCCGCCCGCCACGATCGGCACCGCGCCCCGGGCCGCGATCGCCTCGATGTCCGCGGCGGCAGACCCCTGGTACCGGGCGACGGTGGCGGTTTCGGTGACGTTCAAGACGTCGAGTTGGTGGTGCGGAATGCCGCGACGCTGGTCAAGCGTCAGCTTGGCGGTGCCGATGTCCATGCCGCGATAGAGCTGCATCGCGTCGGCATTCACGACCTCGGCGCTCACGTCGCTGCTGATCCGCACGGCGAGGTCGAGCGCCAGCTGCGACTTGCCGGTACCGGTGGGACCGATGATCGCAATCGGTCTCATGGTTGCCAGGTGCCGGCGAAATAACCCACTCCGTAAGGCGCCCCGCGGTAGAACTCCTCGACCGAGTGGGGCCCCGGCTCGGCCAGCCCGGCCAGCACCTGAAATGCGACCCGCCCCAGTATCTGCTGCGGCAATGCGGCCAGGGCGGCGACGTCGCCGTTGGCCAGCGCGTCATCCAGCGCGAGTTGTGCGTCCGCGTCGCTCGGGTGATACCCACCCGGTGCGGCCGGTGTGAGGGTGTTCGCGCCGTCGGCAACCACGAGCACCCCGGTCGGATCGGGCTGCCGGTCGATCTCGGCGCGCAGTCGCCTGCCGTGGGCCAGCGCGGTGTCGGCGTCGTGGTCATTGCGGTAGACGCGAACCTGCGCGGTCGCTTCGGGCCGGGTCTGGCCGCGCAGCCACCCGGCCAGCAGCGCGCACACCGGGAAGGCGGTGGTCCGGTCGGCGTGCGGGGAGAGCCGGACCGGCACGTCGACCCCGAAGCCGGCGAAGGTGCCGACGGCGTCGGGGTGCAGGACGTGGTCGGCGTCGCCCGTTCCGATGACCACCCAACGCGGCGGCAACAAGGCGGCGGCCGCAAGTGCCGCCGTGACCACATCGGCCACTTCGTCGGCGGCTGTTCCCGCGAGTTCGGGAACAAGCACCGGCGCCGAGGGGACGATCGCAATGGCGCTGAGCACGCCACCAAACTAGCGTCTTGCGGGCGGCCCGCGGTCCGGTCAGGGGCCGAAACGGATCCCGGACTAGGTGATCGTCCGGGTGCCCTCGGACGCAGCCGGCGTCGCCGGCTGACCCGACCCCGGGTCGGCGCCGGGGGAACTTTCGTGCGAGCCGTTCAGCTTCACGTCACGCCCCACCTCGGCCGCCATCGAGGCTGCCTCACCGCGCGCCAGCGCAACCGTGGCAACGATGACCACAGCGACCGCCGCAACCAGCACAATCGCCGCGGGACCCCGGGCCCCGAGCGTCTCGCCGAGAACGGTAACGCCGAGCACACCGGCAACCACGGGCTTGGCCACGGTCATCGTGGGCAAGGACGCGGTCAGCGCGCCGGCGCGGAACGCGGACTGCTGGAAGATCATCCCGCACAACGCCACCAGCAGCCACGGATAGAACTCGAACGTGCGCAGCAACGGACCGAGGCCGCCTTCGAGCACCTCGACCACTCCCTTGGTGAGCACGGCGAACAGCGCCAGCGACGAACCGGCCACCAGTGCCAGCAGGATCGCCGCGATGGGACGTCCGGACCAGACCTTCGCCGCCAGCACGCACGCCACCAATGCGGGGCCCATCACCAGGGCGACGATGAGCCAGGTGGACAGCGGCGCCCGCTGCTGGCCCGATGCCGGGTCGCCGACGATGATGACCACCGCCAACGCGCCGGCCAGTACGACCGCCCACATCCATTCCCAGCGGGTCACCCGGTGGTGGGTCAGTCGCGCGTAGAGCGGCAGGGCGAAAAGCAAAGTGGTCACCTGCAGCGCGGTCACCAGCACCACCGAACCCCAGGCCAGGGCCCCGGCCTGCAGGCTGTAGTTCACGACCGCCGCCAGGCCACCCAGCCACCACCGCTTGTCGCGCAACGACATTCTGAACAACTCGAGGTGACCGACGTCTTTGTCGGTGATCTCCTGCGCCGAGCGCTGCCGGATCACGTCGCCCACCGCGGAGGCCAGCGCCGCGCACAAGGCGATCAGCGCCGCGACATCCACTTTCGACATGGAAACCCCCTCACCAGCGCTCCCCCCGAAAGCTGCACGTACACGTGATGTTCGAAACCTGTTAAGCCACCACTCTAGTGCGAGCGAGCCACGGTCCGGTGCCGACGAGCCGCGACAGCAAATCCAGTCCTACTGCACCAGCCTATGCCGTGGCTGTGCGCCACCTCCCCGGTCTCGATACCAGGCCACCGGGCCGAGCCTGCGGCCCGGGCGCCAGTGGAGTCGATTCCTCGTCGACGTCTGCCGACGCCGCGAGCCGGGCCACAAGCCGAGACAGGTTGCGGCACGCGGGCCGCCAAGCTGCTTGAATACTGGGGGAACGGTAACGGGCAGCCGGTGGCCGCGACAGGACGACACCGGTCCCCCGGATCGGACGGGTGCCGCTTAGCGCGGCAGGTGCGCGGGCTTTCCCCGCGCGAAAGGCGCGAAAGGGTGGTGGCAAGCGCATGACTGCCGACGAGCCACGCGGCGACGAATCGGCCGGGGCGGTTTCGAGACCCGTTCCTGTGCCGGGACCACGCCCCGGACCGCGCCCCGGTCCTCGGCCGACAAGCTCGGGGCCACGACCCACCGCCCACCCGGTGCCGGCGGCCCCGCCCAGCGATCCGCGTCGGTTCGGGCGCGTCGACGACGACGGCACGGTGTGGCTGATCAGCGCGTCCGGCGAGCGGGTCATCGGCTCCTGGCAGGCCGGCGAGCCGGAAGCCGCGTTCGCCCACTTCGGCCGCCGATTCGACGACCTGAGCACCGAGATCATGCTCATGGAGGAGCGTCTGGCGGCCGGCACGGGCGACGCCCGCAAGATCAAAGCCCATGCCGCGGAGCTGGCCGAGACCCTGCCGACGGCGTCGGTGCTGGGCGATGTCGATGCCTTGGCGGCCCGGTTGGCCGGCCTGGCCGAGCACGCCGCCGCAGCGATTGCGGAAAACCGCGCCCGGCGCGAGGAACATCGGGCCACCCAGACGGCCCGCAAGGAGGCGCTGGCCGCCGAGGCCGAGGACCTCGCCGCCAACTCGACGCAGTGGAAGGCGGCCGGCGACCGGCTGCGCGCGATCCTCGACGAGTGGAAAACCATCGGCGGCCTCGACCGGAAGGTCGATGACGCGCTGTGGAAGCGGTATGCGGCGGCCAGGGAGGTCTTCAACCGGCGGCGGGGATCGCACTTCTCCGAGTTGGACCGGGAGCGCTCAGGGGTCCGGCAGGCGAAGGAACGCCTGTGTGAGCGGGCCGAAGAACTGTCCGACTCGGCGGACTGGGCCGCCACCAGCGCGGAGTTCCGCAAACTGCTCACCGAATGGAAAGCGGCGGGGCGAGCCAGCCGGGAAGTCGACGACGCCCTGTGGTGCCGCTTCAAGGCCGCCCAGGACGCGTTCTTCGAGGCCCGTAACGCGGTGACGGCGGAGAAGGACGCGGAGTTGCAGGCCAATGCCGCCGCCAAAGAGGCGCTGCTGGCCGAAGCGGAAAAGCTGAACATCGACAACCATGACGCCGCCAGGGCCGCGCTGCGTTCGATCACGAACAAATGGGACGCGATCGGCAAGGTGCCGCGGGAACGATCCGCAGAGCTGGAGCGGCGCCTGCGCGCGGTCGAGAGGAAAGTGCGCGACGCCGGCGACGCGGGTTGGTCCGATCCCCAGGCGCAGGCTCGGGCGGAGCAGTTCCGAACTCGGGCCTGGCAGTATGAGCAGCTGGCGCAGAAGGCGGCCGTCGCGGGCCGGACCGAGGAAGCCGAAGAGGCGAAAGCCAACGCCGAGCAGTGGCGCCGGTGGGCTGACGCGGCCGCCGAGGCGTTGACCCGCAGGACCTAGCCGTCAGGAAGCCGACGGCGTGCCGGTCCCGTCGTCGGTCCGGTCAGCAGGCCCTGCCTTGTCGTCGGAGCTGGTTTGCAAGCCGTCCAGCAGCGTCGTTGACTGCTGTTCTCTGGCGAGCCGACGCCGCTCCTCCTCGGCCGCAAGCTGCACGATGGTGCGCGTCCACACCACGCGGATCCATTGATACGTCAAGGCGACGACGGTGATCCACGCCAAGATCAGGCCGATCCCGGGGCCCGGATGTCCGGTCTGCACGGTCTGGCGCGACCAGACGGCCAACAGCCCGGCAGCGCAGGCCAGCCCCGAACCCGCCAGAGCGATCCAGGCCAGCGCCCAGCGCCGGGTCGTCAACGCCAGCATCGAGAAGCCGATACCGAACACCAACGCCAGCCAGGCGAACACCCGCGAGGGCAGGGCCACCGCCGCCGCCCCGGCGCCGTGGGTGCTGAACAGCACATCCCACCCGCGCACGCTGCCGGTGTGCGGCAGGATGAACGTTCCCAGTAAGATGAAAACCAGGATCGCGATCACGAAACCTCTTGGGCCAGGGTCGATTTCGCTGGCCACCCGCCGTTCGGCGGCCTCGATCTCATTGCGCAGCGCATCGAGGCCGGTGTGTTCTTTCTTCATCGTGCACATCCTTCTACGGAAGCTTCTATGGCAGCTTCTGTGGCAGCTTCTGTGGCAGCGGCCGACGGCCCAAAGGCGGGCATGCCGAGACCCACGCTTGCGCTCGGGCGCCGGCCGGCCGCGTACGCATCACCGGCCCGGGTGCGGCGGTGGGTCAGGATGCCCGCGTCCGCGATGAGGTGGTGGGGCGCGGCCTCGGTGATCGCCGTGGTGAGGACGTCGCCGGGTCGCACCGGCCGATCCGCCGTGAAATGCACCAGTCGGCCGTCACGCGCGCGCCCGGTCATTCGCGCCGTGCGGCTGTCCTTGCGCCCCTCACCGGTGGCGACCAGCAGTTCGACAGTCTGCCCGATCAGCGTCCGGTTCCCCTCTAGCGAGATCCGTTCCTGCAGCTCCACCAGCCGCTCGTATCGTTCCTGCACAACGACTTTCGGCAACTGCCCGTCGAGTTCGGCGGCCGCCGTGCCGGGCCGCCTGGAGTACTGGAAGGTGAATGCCGCCGAGAAGCAGGCCTGCCGCACGACGTCCAGCGTGGCCGCGAAGTCCTCTTCGGTCTCACCGGGGAAACCGACGATGAGATCGGTGGTGATGGCCGCGTGTGGCATGACCGCCCGGACCCGGTCGATGATGCCCAGGTAGCGGTCCGCACGATAGGACCGGCGCATCGCGCGCAGGACCCGGTCGGAGCCCGACTGCAGCGGCATGTGCAGGGCGGGGCAGACATTGGGTGTTTCCGCCATCGCCTCGATGACGTCGTCGGTGAACTCGGCCGGGTGCGGCGAGGTGAACCGGACGCGTTCCAACCCGTCGACGCGCCCGCAGGCCCGCAATAGCTTGGCGAAGGCGCCTCGATCGCGGGGCAGGGCCGGGTCGGCGAACGACACCCCGTAGGCGTTGACGTTCTGGCCGAGCAGCGTGACTTCGACGACGCCGTCGTCGGCAAGTGATTGCACCTCGGCCAGGACGTCGGCCGGGCTGCGGTCGACCTCTTTTCCGCGCAGGGACGGGACGATGCAGAAGGTACAGGTGTTGTTGCATCCGACGGAAATGGAAACCCATGCGGCGTAGGCAGATTCGCGGGAACTGGGCAGCGCCGACGGGAACTGCTGCAGCGCCTCGGCGATCTCCACTTGAGCTACCTTGTTGTGCCGCGCCCGGTCCAGCAGCGTGGGCAGCGACCCGATGTTGTGGGTGCCGAACACGACGTCGACCCACGGCGCCTTGCGCAGCAGCGCATCCCGGTCCTTTTGTGCCAGGCAGCCGCCGACCGCGATCTGCATGTCGGGATTGTCGCGCTTGCGCGGCGCCAGGTGGCTGAGGTTGCCGTACAGCTTGTTGTCGGCATTCTCCCGCACGGCGCACGTGTTGAAGACCACCACGTCGGCATCGGCACCCTCGGCCGCCCGCCGGTATCCGGCCGCCTCCAGCAGACCCGCCAACCGCTCGGAGTCGTGGACGTTCATCTGACAGCCATAGGTGCGGACCTGGTAAGTCCGCGCCTGTGCCGCCATTGAAGTCACGCAGCCATGGTACGGCGAGCTGACGTGGTATCGCCCGGACGTCGGTCAGCCCACCCCGTGGAGGTAGCTCGGGTGATGCGAGCAGCAGGGGTGCGCAGTTCAGTCGCCGGCACGCGAAACCCTCGCAGTGACTGGCCCCTACTACGCCGACCTTTGTATGCCGAGCCGACACCGCCCCAGCCGAGCCGGCGGTCGCGCTCACGTTGCGCCGTATGCCAGGCTGCTCGCATGGAGACGGGCGTGCACACGTACCGCGCCCGCTGTCAGTGGAGCGGCTCGACGGGGCGCGGGTACCAGCACTACCACCGGGAACATGCCGCAACCGCCGATCCGGCGTCGGACTCGCTGACGCTCTCCGCTGACCCGGCCTCCCGGGGGCGACCCGACCACCTGAACCCCGAGCAGTTGGTGGTCATGGCGGCATCCTCCTGTCAGTTGCTGTCCTTCCTCGCGGTGGCGGCGCGAGCGGGGACTGACGTGCTCGCCTAAGATGGCGCCGCCGAGGGCGTTATGCTCGAAGATCACCATCCCGTCAGCATTACCCGGATCACGCTGAGGCCGCGGATCGTCGTGGCGGCAGGCCCGACCGTTGAACAAATCCACCACCTGGTCGAAATTGCCCACCGTCACTGCTACGTCGCCAACTCGCTGCGCACCGAGGTCGACGTTGCGCCGGAGGTCGAGTTCGCGAACTACTCAGGCGACTAAACCCGCCGGCGCGCCCGCTCTGCGGCCAGCTCGGCGAGCACCACCTCGCACGCCAGGTTTTGGCTGTACCCGCGCCTTGCCAGCATCCCGACCAGTCTGCGGCTCATTCGCGCGTCGTCGTCACTCAGCGTCTCCCGTCGCAGCCTCGACCGCACCAGCTGCTCGGCCCGGTCCCGCTCGGCGCCGGCGTCGATACCGGCCAGCGCCGCGGCGATGACCTCGCTGTCGACACCTTTGGTGTGCAATTCCGCGGCCAGGGCGCGCCTGCTCTTGCCGGCGTTCGCCCGCCGGGAGGACACCCACTGCTGCGCGAAGTCGGTGTCGTCCACCAGGCCGACGGCGGCGAGCCGGTCGAGCACCCGGTCACTAACGTCCTCGGGATAGCCGCGTTTGGACAGCTGACCGGCCAGCTCAGCCCGGGTACGCGACCGCGCGGTGAGCAGGCGCAGGCACAGCGCCCGCGCCTGCTCTTCGCGGGAAGGCTCAGAAGTCGACGGGGGCGGGCAGGACGCTGTCATCGGACAAGCCATCGGTCACGACCGCGCCAATGCCAAGCTTCTCCTTGATCTTCTTCTCGATCTCGTTGGCAATGTCGGCATTTTCCATCAAGAAGGTGCGGGCATTCTCCTTGCCCTGGCCCAGCTGCTCGCCCTCGTAGGTGAACCAGGAACCAGACTTGCGGATGAAGCCCTGATCCACCCCCATGTCGATCAGCGAACCCTCTCGGCTGACGCCCCTGCCGTAAAGGATGTCGAACTCGGCTTGTTTGAAGGGTGGGGCGCAGTTGTGAACGACAACACCTTCCGCAACGAGGTTGTGCAGTTCTTCGACCTCAAGGTCGAACGTCCGTGCCCGCCGCATTGGCAGCACTTCCCTGATCGCCGAGTACCGGAGATCTTCCGCCAGCACGTCATGCAGAAACTTGTCATCCAAGGCATCCGCGAGTTCCTGCACACGATCTCTTCGCAGACGGCTGGCACCTAGGACCTGCTTCATTCCACCACGAGGGTCCCCGGCGCCCGCACCGATCATTGCCGCGGCGTCCTGCGCGGTCACGCCACGCTCGTCGAGGTAACCCAGCACGGCACCAGCCACCTCCGCGGCCAGATATGTCGCCTGCGATCCACGCCGCCGCCCCCGCATAGCCCCGGGAATCGACTGAATGAGGGCGATACCACGCGGACCCCGCATGGGAACTGATTCCGCGAACGCTGTGACGTTCTCCATGCCAGAGACCCGGACCTCGAAAATTTGACGCCGACTATGGATCCGTCGACCGCCGACGATGCTCGGCCGCTTCCGGGTCGAGTCGTAATCCCGCACGGTGCTCACGATCCCGAATCGCATAAGCAGCCAATGAATCTGATGGGCAAGCTGTTCAGAGGTCGTCGTATAACCGACCCGAAGCGCTCCGGTCTGTTCTCGGCTCACCCATCCGTCACTCTCAAACAGGCCAAAGAGCAGGTTGGCAACAATATCCGCCGAAATATCCGGCTGGAAGAACCAGTTCGGGATGGTCTTCTCCCATGCGAGCTTGCCGTAGATGCCAGCCCGCCGACAAAGGTCTAAAACACCGTTGCGCTCTCCGAGTCGATGAGCGATCGCAAGTGACATACGTCCCTGCGGATGGGCCGCACAACCGAGCTCCGCCGCGATTCGCGTCACGTCGTCGATGAGTGCCTGCTGAACGTTGATGAAGTTGACCGAAGTCTTACCGCCCACGTACCCATCCCCGAGCAGATATCCAAGTAGCCGTGCATGATCCGCCGGAATCGGCGCGCTGTCACCGAACCCGTCGAAGCGCCGCGGTTGCGCCACACGGTCTCCCTTGCGGAGTTCCCCGGCCCGGCGCCAGCCGTACTCTGTCAGCACCTTGTGATCGGGTGTCGCCCACACGGTCGTGCCACCGGTGATCCTCAACCCGATCACGTCTTGTTTGCCCTGATCGAACCAGGACACCACGGGCCGCGCATGCAGTGTTCCGTCCTTTGCCGCAGCCACGACATGGATGAGCTTGCGCTCATCGACAACATCCTCGATGCGGTGAGTTGTACCGGTGACCGGATCGAAGATCCGGGTGCCCTCTGCGAGGCACTTGTTCTTCACTACCTTGACCCGGGTGCGGTTGCCGACCGCGTTGGTGCCGTCCTTGAGTGTCTCGATCCGGCGCACATCCATTCGTATCGACGCGTAGAACTTCAAAGCCTTTCCGCCCGTTGTCGTTTCGGGACTGCCGAACATGACACCGATTTTTTCCCGGAGCTGGTTGATGAAGATCGCGGTGGTGCCCGAATTGTTCAGGGCGCCGGTCATTTTCCGCAGCGCCTGACTCATCAGCCGGGCCTGCAGCCCGACGTGGCTGTCCCCCATCTCACCTTCGAGTTCCGCGCGCGGAACCAGGGCTGCCACCGAGTCGATGACCAGGATGTCCAGCGCGCCGGAGCGGATCAGCATGTCGGCGATCTCCAGGGCCTGCTCGCCGGTGTCGGGCTGGCTGACCAGCAGCGAATCGGTGTCGACGCCGAGCTTCTTGGCGTAGTCCGGGTCCAGCGCGTGCTCGGCGTCGATGAACGCCGCGACGCCCCCGGCGGCCTGGGCGTTGGCCACCGCGTGCAGCGCGACGGTGGTCTTACCCGAGGACTCCGGTCCGTAGATCTCCACGACCCGGCCACGCGGCAGACCGCCGATGCCCAGGGCCACGTCCAGCGCGATGGATCCGGTCGGGATGACCGAGATCGGCTGACGCATCTCGTCGCCGAGACGCATCACCGAACCTTTGCCGTAGCTCTTCTCGATCTGGGCCATCGCCAGTTCGAGAGCCTTCTCGCGGTCTGGGGCTTGCGCCATGGTGCCTCTCCTATGGTCGGTGTGTTCGGGACCGGTATCGGTCGGTTGGTCGCGACACTAGAGAAGGCCACCGACAAGTTGTCGTCTCCGAACGCTCACCACATTAGACGAACACCTGTTCGACTCAAGCGGACACGCCGAGCCGTGGCGGCGAGTGTGCGCTGACGGCGCCCCACACGCACACCCGATTACGACTCACCTGGCTGGGAAAAGCCCGGAACTCACCACTGCTCGCGGGGCACGTCGAAGTCGCTGCACAGTGCCCGCCAAACGTCGCGGGGATCTACACCGTCCTCGATCGCCTGGGCGGCGGTCCGGCCTCCCAAACCCCCGGAACCGGTCAGCACGTGGTCTACGAGCACCGATGAACTGTAGGCAGCGCCGAATCGCAGGACAACCCGCTCGTGAAACTCCGTCAGCCGCACGTCAGCCAAGATACCCAGCGATTCAGCCCGCCAAAGCAAGCGCTTCCCGGCACACCCGAACCGGGTCGGCGACGCCGGCGACGCCGGCGCCGGCCACCCGCGCCGCCTCGCGGTAGCCGGGCGACGACAGCACCTCACCCACCGCGGCGACCAGCGCGTCGGCCGTCAGCGGGCGGATCAGCCTCCCGCTCCCCTGCCGCACCACCCGGTTGGCGATCTCCCACTGGTCCCCTCCGCCGGGAACCACCACCAGCGGAACCCCGGCCAGCAGGGTCTTGGCCACCATGCCGTGGCCACCGCCACAGATGACCAGGTCGGCCCGAGTCAACAGGTCAGCCTGCCGTCCCAGACCCACCACGGCCCACGGCGGCGTCGCCAGCTCCGGCCCACCCAGCCGCGACACCACCAGGCGCGACCCGGCCGGCAGCGTCTCCCCCGGGACCAGGCACCCCAGCGCGACTTCGGCCAGTTCCCTGGTGCCGGTCAATGCGGTCGACGGCGCGACCACCACCACCGGCCCGGGACCCGGCGGGACGTCCAGCACGCGATCGGTCGGCTCGAAATGCAGCGGGCCCACCACCACCGCCCCGGCCGGCCAGTCCGGCCGAGGGACCTCGAGGGCGGGCAGGGTGGCGATCAGCCGCCGCAGCGGCCCCGGATCCACGGTGGGCAATCCGATTTCGGCCCGCACGGCCGCGCGCTGACGCAGCCCGGCACGCCAGGACCGCGCGGTCAGCGCCCGCATCGCGGCGTCGCGCAGCCGGCCGCGCAGCCCGGTGCCCGGCGCCAGTCCGCTGCCGATCGGCGGCAACCCCTTCGACGGTAGGTACAGCGGATGCGGGTTGAGCTCGATCCAGGGAATCCCCAGCAGCTCGGCGGCCATTCCGCCGCCGGCGGTGATGACATCGGACACCACCAAGTCGGGTGCCAGGTCGCGCAGGGTCGGCACATTGAGCACGGCCATCCGCGCCGCACGCCGGTGGATTCTGGCGCCGGCGTCGAGGTCCTCGTCGGTGGCCGCGAGCCCGTCCAGCCCGGCCGCGTCGATACCGGCGGCGTGTGCGGCGTCCGACCACTCTAAGCCGGTGAACAGCGTTGGCTCGTCGCCCGCTGCGGCGAAACGTCGGCACAGCGCGATCGCCGGAAACGAGTGCCCGGGATCCGGCCCGGCGACCACGGCGACACGCATCGGCCCTACCCTGCCACAACCCTGCTGCAAGGGCGGGCCGTCACGCTGCCTACGCTGGCAACCATGACCGAGGTGAATGGGACAGCCCCCGAAATTCTTGCGAACGCCCGCGTCGTCGAAGGCTTTCTGCACGCCCTGCAGGACGGGGATTACGACGCCGCGGATGCCGCATTGGACGACAACCTCGTCTACGAAAACGTCGGCCTGCCGACGATCCATGGCCGCGCCAGTGCGATGAAGCTGTTTCGCCGGATGGACGGCCGTGCCGCCTTCGAAGTGAAGATTCACCGGCTTGCTGCCGACGGGTCCGCGGTGCTCACTGAGCGCACCGACGCGCTGATCTTCGGCCCGCTCCGGCTTCAGTTCTGGGTGTGTGGCGTCTTCGAGGTTCACGACGGGCGAATCACCTTGTGGCGGGACTACTTCGACTTCTTCGACATGTTCAAGGCGACGGCGCGGGGCCTGGCGGCCCTGGTGCTGCCGTCGCTGCGAGCGACGTTCTAGCGCCGCCGTCCGGGCAAACCGCCGAGTTCGTCGAACGCCTGCGCCCACCCGGTCAGGCGATCGGTAGCCGCCACCAGCTCGGCACGATAGCGCTGCCGCGGCGCAGCCACCCCGTCAGCGTTTGCCGAAGACACCAGATGCGCTGCGGCAGTGACCATTTCGTTGTATTGGCGAACACCGGCGTTCAATTGGGCGGTGAACGCGTTGATGGTGGGCACCAGATACGACCGCGACGATGCCGAGTTGCGTGCCGCCCGCTCCATCGACACCACCTCCGCGGCGGTGGCCGCCATCGCCGCCGACGTCTTGGTAGCCGCAGCGGACAGATCACGAATCTCGTCCTCCGGCACCATCGAGCCGCGCTGCAAGACACCCAGCAGGGAGAAGAAGCCCCGTTCCGACGCGCCCAGCGCATACATCGCCGGCCGCGCCGCCGACCCGGGCGGCTGCAGCCGGCGGGTGTTCACGGGCCGCTCGGCCGGCAACGGCTCGGAACCCAGCCAGCGGTAGCGGAACAGCAGCAGCGTCGCCGGAATCGCCAGCAGCACCGAGACCGCACCGGTGATCTCCAGCAGCAACGCGAACCAGCCCCAAGCCGCCAGCACCACCGTCACCACTGCCCAGAAGAGACACCCGGCGCCGAAGATCACACCCCACCGCAACGCCCGCCGGCGGCGGCGTAACAGCCGTGCACGCGGATCCGCCGCGGCGTGGGCCTTCCGCGCGAGGAAGTCGAAAACGTCCGCGGCGCTGTTCAATCCACACTGCAGCAATGCCCGCCAGGACCCGCGCTGCGCCGAGACCCCCATCCGAAACCGCCTGCGGTGTTACTGACCGAGCGGCTTTTCGGTCAGCGCGCCACCGGCGGGCTGAGCGGACGCGGGAGTGGCCGCCGGAGACGCCCCCGCTGCCGGTGTACCCCCGGTCGGCAACGCCTCGCCGCGCATCGACGCGCGGATCTGCTCCAGCCGGGAATGCCCGGCCATCTGCACACTGGCCTGCTCGACCTCGAGCATGCGGCCCTGCACGGACCCCTGGGCGAGTTCGGCCGCGCCCATCGCGCTGGCATAGCGGCGTTCGATCTTGTCGCGCACCTCATCGAGGCTGGGAACGTTGCCGGGGGCGGCGATCTCGCTCATCGACCGCAGCGATGCGCTGACCTGTTCCTGCATCTTCGCCTGCTCGAGCTGACTGAGCAGCTTGGTGCGCTCCGCGATCTTCTGCTGCAGCAGCATCGCGTTCTGTTCGACCGCCTTCTTCGCCTGTGCCGCCGCGCTCAGCGCTTGGTCGTGCAGCGTCTTGAGGTCTTCGACGCCTTGCTCGGCGGTCACCAGCTGGGCGGCGAACGCCTCGGCAGCGTTGTTGTACTCGGTTGCCTTGGCGGGGTCACCGGCGGCGGTGGCCTGGTCGGCCAGAGTCAGTGCCTGACGGACGTTGACCTGCAACTTCTCGATGTCGGCCAACTGCCGGTTGAGGCGCATCTCCAGCTGTCGCTGGTTACCGATGACTTGCGCCGCCTGCTGGGTGAGCGCCTGATGAGTGCGCTGCGCCTCCTCGATGGCCTGCTGAATCTGCACCTTGGGGTCGGCGTGCTCGTCAATCTTCGAGTTGAACAGCGCCATGAGGTATTTCCACGCCTTAACGAATGGATTGGCCATGGTTTAGCTCCACCTTCGTTTCTTGTCGGGCCGATCTGCGCCGGTTCTGTCGCTCAATTTATCGGGTCGACGCCGATCACCCCACCCCTGGCGTTGATACGACCGTCCGCTCAGGCCACCGCGAGTGACGCCACCGGTGGAATGACGACCTTGGTGCCGACGTCGATGGTGGCGCCGGGCTGCCCCTCGTAAGCCGCGTAGGCTATGCGTTCCTCGCTTGCCATCCGCGCGCCCGCGTCGGTGAGGACCGCCGACAGCGGGACGTCCAGGGCGTCGCAGATCGCGTTGAGCAATTCGCTGGAAGGCTCCTTGCGGCCACGCTCCACCTCGGAGAGATACCCGAGGCTTACCCTCGCCGAATCGGACACCTCGCGCAGCGTCCGGCCCTGTGACATCCGGGCGCGACGCAGCACGTCGCCGATCACCTCGCGAACCAATACCGGCATCTCGCCCTCCTTCGTCCGATCGCCCCTGCGCAGCAGGTCACATACCCGATTCGCCGGGGCGCTACAAAGTTGAACGCCGGCGGCGGCCGTGTTGGTTCCCGTCCTGCGGCGAAACTTGCACAAATGCGCCGTGCTCAGCCGCCGGCCGTCCGGCGAAGTTCCCTGATCGTCGAGGCCACATAATCGATACCGGTGACAACCGTCAGCACTACCGCGACCGCCATCACTACCGAGGCCGCCACCAGAAACGGCCCGGACAGCGGCAGCACGAACAGCCCGATCGCGGTGGCCTGCACCACCGTCTTGAGTTTGCCGCCGAAACTGGCGGGTATGACCCCGCGGCGAATGACGGCCAACCGCAACAGGGTCACCCCGACCTCGCGGACCAGGATCAGCACCGTGACCCACCACGCCAGTTCGCCCAACATGGACAGTCCGACCAGCGCCGAGCCGATCAGCGTTTTGTCGGCGATCGGATCGACGAACGCGCCGAATTCCGTCGCCAGGCCGTAGTTGCGGGCCAGCAAGCCGTCCAGCCGGTCGGTGATGGCGGCGACCGCGAAAATCACGAAAGCCACGATGCGAAAACCGATTTGATGACCATCTCCGGCAAACAGCGCGAGCAGGAAGATCGGGACCAGCACCAGCCGCAGCAGCGTCAGGGTGTTGGCGAGGTTGGCGATCCGCACGCGGCCCGGCGGTCCCGTTAGCGGACCCGTTTGCGGCTGCCCCGACACCGCAACAGAATAACTGTTGACCAGCTGTTGACCAGCGCGGCCGTCCCGGATGCCGATACTGTTATCCGTGACCGAAAGTCCACGTGATCCGCGACCGGTGGTCCGGCGCGCGCGCACACCCGACGTGCCCGCTATCAAAGGCCTCGTCGACACGTACGCCGGAAAGATCCTGCTGGAAAAAAACCTGGTGACGCTGTACGAGGCCGTTCAGGAATTCTGGGTGGCCGAATATGACGGCAGGGTGGTCGGTTGCGGGGCGCTGCACGTGTTGTGGGCCGACCTCGGCGAGATCCGCACCGTCGCCGTCGACCCGGCGATGACGGGCCGCGGCATCGGGCACGCGATCGTCAACCGGCTTCTCGACGTTGCCCGCGAGCTGCAGTTGGAGCGAGTGTTCGTGCTGACCTTCGAGACCGAGTTCTTCGGCGCACACGGGTTCACCGAGATTGAGGGCACGCCGGTCACCGCCGAGGTCTTCGAGGAGATGTGCCGCTCCTACGACATCGGTGTTGCCGAGTTCCTGGACCTGAGCTACGTCAAGCCGAACATCCTGGGCAACTCCCGGATGCTGCTGGTGCTCTGACCGCGAGCAGACGCTAAAGCCCCCGCCACGCCGAAGGCGCGGGGGCTTTAGCGTCTGCTCGGCACTACTCGGGATCGTCCCCGCTGTCCGAGCCCAGGCCGCGGACCGCGGCCAGGGTCGCGGCCAGCTCGTCGGGTTTTACCAGCACCTCCCGCGCCTTGGAGCCCTCGGATGGCCCGACGATGCCGCGAGTCTCCATCAGGTCCATCAGCCGGCCGGCCTTGGCGAACCCGACCCGCAGCTTGCGCTGCAGCATCGAAGTCGAGCCGAACTGGCTAGAGACCACTAGCTCGACGGCCTGCAGGAAGACGTCCATGTCGTCGCCGATATCCGGATCCACGTCGGTGCGCTCACCGGTGGGCTTGGCGGTGGTGACGCCGTCGGTGTACTCGGGTACCGCCTGGTCCTTGCAGGCTGTGACGACGGCGTGGATCTCCTCGTCGGTGATGAACGCGCCTTGCAGCCGGACGGGCTTGCTGGCGCCCATCGGCAGGAACAGGCCGTCACCCATCCCGATCAGCTTCTCCGCGCCGGCCTGGTCGAGGATCACCCGGCTGTCGGTGAGCGACGAGGTGGCGAACGCCAGCCGGGAGGGCACGTTGGTCTTGATGAGCCCGGTGACGACGTCCACCGATGGCCTCTGCGTGGCCAAGACCAGATGAATGCCGGCTGCCCGCGCCTTCTGGGTGATCCGCACGATGGCGTCCTCGACATCACGCGGCGCGGTCATCATCAGGTCAGCCAGCTCGTCGACGATCGCAACGACGTAGGGGTAGGGCCGGTACTCGCGCTGGCTGCCCAGCGGCGCCGTGATGGCTCCGGAGCGCACCTTCTCGTTGAAGTCGTCGATGTGGCGCACCCGAGAGGCCTGCATGTCCTGGTAGCGCTGCTCCATCTCCTCGACCAGCCACGCCAGCGCGGCCGCCGCCTTCTTCGGCTGGGTGATGATCGGCGTGATGAGGTGCGGGATGCCCTCGTACGGCGTGAGCTCCACCATCTTCGGGTCGATCAGGATCATCCTGACCTCTTCGGGGGTCGCGCGGGTCAGCAACGACACCAGCATCGAGTTGACGAAGCTGGACTTGCCGGACCCGGTGGAGCCGGCGACCAGCAGGTGCGGCATCTTCGCGAGGTTGGCTGAGATGAAGTCGCCTTCGATGTCCTTGCCCAGCCCGATCACCAGCGGGTGGTGGTCGCGGCGGGTCGAGGGCGCGGAGAGCACGTCGGCCAGCCGCACCATCTCCCGGTCGGTATTGGGCACCTCGATGCCCACCGCGGACTTGCCCGGGATGGGGGCCAGCATGCGCACGCTCTCGGTGGCCACCGCGTAGGCGATGTTCTTTTGCAACGCGGTGATCTTCTCCACCTTCACGCCCGGCCCCAGCTCGACCTCGTAGCGGGTGACGGTGGGCCCGCGGGTGCAGCCGGTGACGGCCGCGTCGACCTTGAACTGGTTAAGCACTTCGCTGATGGCGTCGGCCATGACATTGTTGGCAGCGCTGCGCTTCTTGGGCGGATCGCCCGCGACCAGCAGACTCAGCGGCGGCAGGGCGTAGGGGCCCTCGACGACGCGGTCCAGCGCCTGGGTTTCGGCTTTCCGGGACGTGCGACGGCGACTCTTGGCGACCGCGGGTTCGGGGACGGTCGGGGCCTCATCGTCGCCGGGAAACTGCGCGGTGTCGGTCGACGGCTGCGACGGCCAGGCCCGCGACTCACTGTCGAAGGACGCCCCACGGGTCTCGTCGTAGTAGCCGTCGGAAAAGTCTTCGCGCGCCGCGCCGCCCGCGGCGATCTCGTCCCCGTAGTCGTCGTCATAGTCCCCGTAGTCGTCGTCATAGTCCCCGTAGTGATCCCCGTAGTCGCCGTCGCGCTGCGCCAGCCGGGTGCCGAACATGGCCCGCACGGCGTCGGGAACTTCGCGGATCGTGGTGCCGGTCAGCAACAGCAGGCCGAACATGAAGCCGAGCAACAGCAGCGGCGCGGCGATCCAGGCCGTCAGGCCGTCCGACAGCGGCCCACCGATCGCGAAGCCGACGAATCCCGCTGCGCGACGGCGCGCTTCCGGTTCTTCGGGCGACCCGGACCACAAATGGCGCAGGCCGAGAACCGACAGAGCGATCAGGCTGGCGCCCAGGATCAGCCGGGGGCGGGCCTCGCGATCGGGCTCGGTCCGCATCAGCGCCACCGCCACCGCGGCGGTGACCAGGGGCAGTGCCAGGACTCCCGCGCCGATGAACGTCCGCAACAAGGTGTCCACCCAGGCTCCGAGCGGGCGGGCGGCGTGGACCCAGGAACTTGCGGCGACGACAACGGAGAGGCCCAGCAGGGCCAGCGCGATCCCGTCACGGCGATGTCCGGGCTCGATGTGCCGGGCACGTCCGATCGACCGCGCTGCGCCGCCGGTACCTCGTGCCGCCAACAGCCAGGTGGCGCGCACGGCCCGACCACAGGTCAGCCCCGCGGCGACCAGCACCGACCGGTTGCGCCGTTGGGCGGGCTTGCCTGCCCGGCCGCGCTGTACCGCCGGTCGAGCACGTCCTGACCCACTCCGCGAAGTAGCCTTTGACCTGCTGGTTCGGGTTCCGGAGCGGGCGGCGGTCTTGCTCGACATGGGGACTAGCCTAGTCGCAAACGTCTCAGATTTACCATCTGCCACACGGGTCACAAAAGTGTGTCAGTTCGGTGGGCGTGGGATGACCATCGCGGCTCGCCCGTGAGTGGGTAGGGTGACAGCCGTCACCCCGCCACCCCGAGGAGTTCCCCGCATGCACGTCGTCGTCGCCACCGTGACCGTCAAGCCCGAATCGGTCGACACCGTCCGCGACATCCTCAAGCGCGCGGTGGAGGAGGTGCACGACGAGCCGGGCTGTCAGCTGTATTCGCTGCACCAATCGGGTGAGACGTTCGTGTTCGTCGAGCAGTGGGCCGACGACGAGGCGCTCAAGACCCACAGCACCGCGCCGGCCATCGGCAAGATGTTCGGCGCGGTCGGCGAGCATCTGGCGGGCGCGCCGGACATCAAAATTTTGCAGCCGGTTCCGGCCGGGGACCCCGATAAGGGACGGCTGCGCCCCTGATGGCCCGGGTACTCCAGGGTCCCCTGAGCGGCAAAGTGGCCTTCATCACCGGCGCGGCGCGCGGGCAGGGACGCGCCCACGCGGTGCGCCTCGCTTCCGACGGCGCGAACATCATCGCCGTCGACCTGTGCGAGCAGATCGCCAGCGTCCCCTACCCGCTGGCCACCCCGGACGATCTGGCCGCAACCGTCAAGCTGGTCGAGGACGCCGGCGCCCGCATCGTGGCCGCTCGCGGCGACGTGCGCGACCGGGAATCGCTGGCGGCCGCGCTGCACGCGGGCCTCGACGAGTTCGGCCGGCTCGACATCGTCGTGGCCAACGCCGGCATCGCTCCCATGCAATCCGGTGACGACGGCTGGCGCGACGTCATCGACGTCAACCTCACCGGCGTGTACCACACCATCAAGGTCGCGATACCGACCATGGTCAAGCAAGGCACCGGGGGGTCGATCGTGCTGATCAGTTCCAGCGCGGGGTTGGCCGGCGTCGGCAGCCCGGATGCCGGTTCCGTCGGCTATGCCGCCGCCAAGCACGGAGTGGTCGGATTGATGCGCGTATACGCGAACCTGCTGGCGACACAGTACATCCGGGTAAACTCGATCCACCCGTCCGGTGTCGAGACCCCGATGATCAACAACGAGTTCACCCGGGAATGGCTGGCCAAGATGGCCGCCGCGACGGACACGCCGGGAGCCAGGGGCAACGCCATGCCGGTGGAGGTCCTGCAGGCCGAGGACATCGCCAACGCTGTGGCCTGGTTGGTGTCCGACCAGGCGCGCTACGTCACCGGCGTCGCGTTGCCGGTCGATGCGGGCTTTTTGAACAAGTAGCAGCCATGGCACGAAATCCCCTGGCGCAAAACGCCTTCGGCCCCATGGTACTGGCGGCCGTCGAGCACAACGAGCCACCCGGCCGTCGGCTCGTGGACGACGACCTCGCGGAGCTGTTCCTGCCCGGCCCGCTGCGTTGGCTCGTGGCCGCCACCCGGTGCGCGCCGCTGCGCCGCCTGATGGTCCGGGGATCGGAGTGGTCAGGCCGCGGGCTGTGGGCCAACCTGGCCTGCCGCAAGCGCTTCTTCGAGGACAAGCTCACCGAGACGCTCGACGACATCGACTCGGTCGTCATCCTCGGGGCCGGCTTCGACACGCGCCCTTACCTACTGACGCGGAAGGCCCGCATCCCCGTGTTCGAGGTTGACCTGCCGATCAACATCGCCCGAAAGCTGGAGACGGTGCGGCGGGTGCTGGGTGCACCGCCGCTGTCGGTGCGGCCGGTGGCGTTGGACCTGGAGCGTGATGACCTCCTCACGTCGTTGGCCGAGCACGGCTATCGCACCGACTACCGCGCGTTCTTCATCTGCGAGGGAGTGACCCAGTACCTCACCGAAGCGACCGTCCGGCGGATCCTGGAGGGGCTGCGCGCGGCCGCGCCGGGCAGCCGTTTGTTGTTCACCTACGTCCGCAGGGATTTCATCGACGGCACGAACCGGTATGGCACCCGCACGCTCTACCGCAGCGTGCGGGTGCGTCGGCAGCTGTGGCAATTCGGTCTGCAGCCCGACGAGATTGCCGACTTCATCGGCCCCTACGGTTGGCGGCTGGTGGAGCAGGCAGGGCCCGACGACCTCGTGCGGCGCTATGTCGAACCCACGGGCCGCAAACTCGTGGCCTCCCAACTGGAGGGGTCGGCCTACGCGGAAAAGGCCTAGAAGAAAACTGGATCGCGCCCGCCGCGACACATAAACGTTTGCGGCGATACGCCGAATGGCTTTGCAGCAGTTTATGTTTCGCGGCTGGTCAGACCTCGATCACCGTCGGCACGATCATCGGCTGGCGACGGTAGGTTTCCCCCACCCACTTGCCGACGATGCGCCGCACGGCCTGCGCGATGCGCGCGGGCTCGGTGACCCGTTCGGCGGCAAGGGCTTCCAGCTCGGCTTCCACCTTGGCCACGACGGGCTCGAGCGCCTTGGGGTCTTCGGAGAAACCCCGTGAATGCAGGTGCGGCGTAGCTACCGCGCGGCCGGTACCGCGTCCGACCACCACCGTCACCGCTACGAATCCCGACGACAAGATGAGCCGCTCCCCCAGGGTGATGTCGCCGACGTCGCCGGTGAGCAGGCCGTCGACGAACATCTTGCCGACCGGCACCGCCCCGGCGATAGAGGCCCGCCCAGCGATCAGGTCGACGCTGACACCGTTCTCGGCCAGGACTATTGACTCCTCGGGCACTCCGGCGCGCGAGGCGAGCTTGGCGTTGGCCCGCAGCATCCGCCAGGTCCCGTGCACCGGCATCACGTTGCGCGGCCGCACCCCGTTGTAGAGGAACAGCAGCTCGCCCGCGTAGGCGTGGCCCGAAACATGCACGCGCACCTGCTGATTAGTTACAACACGGGCACCGATCTTGGCCAGGGCGTCGATCACGCCGTAGACGGCTTCCTCGTTACCCGGTATCAGGGAGGACGACAGGATGACAAGATCGTTCGACGTCAGCGTGATGCTGCGATGCTCGCCGCGCGACATCCGCGACAATGCCGACATGGGCTCGCCCTGGGTGCCGGTGGTGATCAGGACCACGAGCTCGGGCGCCATCACCTCGGCGGCGGAGATGTCGAGCAGGTCGGAATCCTCCACCCGCAGAAAACCCAGTTCCCGCGCGATACCCATATTCCGCACCATGGACCGCCCTACGAACGACACCCGCCGGCCCAGGGCCACAGCGGCGTCGACGATCTGCTGCACCCGGTCCACATTGGAGGCGAAACACGCCACGATGACCCGACCGTCGGCGCCCCGGATGAGTCGGTGCAGGGTGGGGCCGACTTCACTCTCCGAGGGGCCGACACCGGGGATCTCGGCGTTGGTCGAGTCGCACAGGAGCAGGTCTACCCCGGCGTCGCCCAGCCGGGACATCCCCGGCAGGTCGGTGGGACGTCCGTCGAGCGGTAACTGGTCGAGCTTGATATCGCCGGTGTGCAGGACGGTACCGGCGCCCGTGTGGACCGCGATGGCCAGCGCGTCAGGGATGGAGTGGTTGACCGCGAAGTATTCGCATTGGAAGACGCCATGCGTGGTGCGCTGGCCCTCGGCGACCTCGAGGAAGAACGGCTTGACGCGGTGCTCCCGGCATTTCGCGGCGACCAGCGCCAAGGTGAACCTGGAACCGACCACCGGGATGTCCGGCCGCAGCTTGAGCAAGAACGGGATCGCCCCGATGTGGTCCTCGTGCGCGTGGGTCAGCACCAGCGCCTCGATGTCGTCGAGGCGGTCCTCGAGGTGACGCAGGTCTGGCAGGATCAGGTCGACACCGGGCTCGTCGTGGTTGGGAAAAAGCACGCCGCAGTCGATGATCAGCAGCCGGCCGAGATGCTCGAAAACCGTCATGTTCCGGCCGATTTCGTTGATGCCGCCCAGCGCGGTGACCCGAAGACCGCCAGGAGCCAGAGGACCCGGTGGGGCGAGGTCTACATCCACTTGTGGACCATGCTCTGGCTCGACTTCCGGCTCACCTGAGCACCGAGGCCGCACGCATGTCGGCGGCTAACGCATCGAGTTGTTCCGAGGTTGCGGGCATCTGGGGCAGCCGGGGATCACCGACGTCGAGCCCCTGCAGCCGCAGACCTGCCTTGGACATCGTCACCCCGCCCAGGCGGCCCATCGCGTTGCAGAGCGGGGCGAGGTTGACGTTGATCTTCCGCGCGGTTGCAACGTCACCGGAAGCAAAGGCCGACAACAACTCTCGAAGCTGGCTCGCGGCCAGATGAGAGATCACGCTGATGAACCCGGTGGCGCCCATCGCCAACCATGGAAGGTTCAGTGTGTCGTCGCCAGAGTAGTAGGCCAGTCCGGTTTCGGCCATCAGCTCCGCACCGGCATGCAGGTCACCCTTGGCATCCTTGATTCCCACGATGTTCGGGTGAGCCGCCAGGCTGCGGATGGTTTCGGGCTCGATCGGAATCACCGAGCGTGGCGGGATGTCGTAGAGCAGCATCGGCAGTTCGGTCGCGTCGGCGACGGCGGCGAAATGCGCGACCAGCCCGCTCTGCGGCGGCTTGGAGTAGTACGGCGTGACCACCAGGAGCCCGTGCGCGCCCTCGGCGGCGCAGGCCTTCGCCAGCCGCACGCTGTGGGCGGTGTCATAGCTGCCGGTACCCGCGACGACGCGGGCCCGGTCGCCCACGGCGTCCAGCACCGTCTGCAACAGTTCGACCTTCTCGTCATCGCTGGTGGTCGGCGATTCACCCGTGGTTCCCGAGACCACCAGGCCGTCGCAACCGGCGTCCACCAGGTGGGTCGCCAGCCGCGCGGCGGCCGTGGTGTCCAGAGAGCCGTCGGCGCGGAATGGTGTCACCATTGCGGTCAGCAAGGTTCCCAACCGTGCGGGGACGTCGAATCCGACGGTGCTCACGGTCTTCAGGTTACCTGGCCCCGGCAAGCTGTTTGACACCTCGGCCGCGTGTGCGCGTTGCGCGGGTAGGCGCGGCGCAGGGGTCCGCTGCGTCACAAGAAGTACGGGGCGTGCCTCGGATATGCCGACGTGCCCACCTTCTAGCGACAATCCCGTCCAGCTTTCGCGCTTTGTGGCTGTGAAGCGGGCAAAAAGGTAGCCGCGCCTTCGGCGCGACGGGACAGATGACGCTGGATTTCGGCTCAGGCTTCGGTCGCCAACGGGCTGGTGGCGACCTCGGTGCCGTCGGCCATGGTGACGACCTCGAAGTCAGCGAACACCGCCGGCGCCACGGCGGCAAGCTGACGCAGGCACTCGACGGCCAGGCGCCGGATCTCGACATCGGCATGCTCGCTGGCGCGCATTGCGATGAAGTGCCGCCACGCCCGATAGTTTCCGGTGACGACGATGCGGGTTTCGGTCGCGTTGGGCAGCACGGCGCGCGCGGCCTGACGGGCCTGCTTGCGCCGCAGAACCGCATTGGGTTGGTCAGCGAACTTGGCTTCGAGCCTGGCCAGCAGTTCGGTGTAGGTGGCGCGGCTGGCATCGGCGGCTGCGACCAGGATCTGCTGCAGCTCAGGGTCGTCATCCATGCCGGGTGGTAAGACGATTCGCGAGTCCCCCTCCGGCACGTAGCGCTGCGACAGCTGCGAATAGGAGAAGTGCCGATGCCGGATCAGCTCATGCGTGCAGGACCGCGAGATGCCGGTGATGTAGAAGGACACACTCGCGTGCTCGAGTACCGAGAAGTGCCCGACGTCGATAATGTGCTTGACGTACCCGGCGTTGGTCGCGGTTCGGGGATTGGGCTTGGACCAGCTCTGGTAGCAGGCGCGGCCGGCGAACTCGACCAGCGCCGACCCACCGTCGGCGTCGGTGCCCCACGGCACGTCCGGTGGCGCCACGAAATCGGTTTTCGCGATCAATCGCACACGCAGCGGCGCGGTCTCGCCCATGGCGCTCACCCTAGCCCGGAGGGCTCACGGTCGACGGTAGGTGTGCAACCGGTACCGCAGCCCCGCGCCGCTGACCAGCCATTCCCCGGTCTCGCCCAACCACGTCTCGTCGAGCGCCGGGGCCACGGCGTCGTCGTCGTCGCGCGGCAGATCAATGTCGATCTCGGTGACCTCGCACCTGGTGGCGTGCGGCAGCGCCAGCAGATAGATCTGTTCGCCCCCTATGACCCAGATCTCGGGCTCGGCCCTGGAACCGGCTAAGGCCGCCTCGAGCGAGCCGACCACCTCGGCACCCTCGGCCATGCAGCCGGCCTGGCGGGACAGCACGACGTTCCTGCGGCCCGGCAGGGGCCGGACCCGCGGTGGCAGCGACTCCCAGGTACGCCGGCCCATGACGACGGTGTGTCCCATGGTCACCTCTTTGAAGCGGGCCAGGTCTTCGGGCAACCGCCAAGGGATATCACCGCTGCGGCCGATGACGCCAGACGTCGATTGAGCCCAGATCAAGCCCACCTTTGTCATCGGCGGGTTATACCGCAACGGGGGCTTTGATCGCCGGATGCGGATCGTAGTTCTTCACGACTACGTCATCATAAGTGTAGTCGAAGATCGAATCACGTTGAGCTAGAAAGAGTTCCGGATAGGGACGCGGGTCGCGGCTCAGCTGTAGGCGCACCTGCTCGACGTGGTTGTCGTAGATGTGGCAGTCACCCCCCGTCCAGACGAACTCGCCGACCGACAGGCCGGCCTGCGCCGCCATCATGTGGGTGAGCAGCGCGTAGCTGGCGATGTTGAAGGGCACACCGAGGAACAGGTCGGCGCTGCGCTGGTAGAGCTGGCAGCTCAGCCGCCCGTCGGCGACGTAGAACTGGAAGAAGGCGTGACACGGCGGCAGCGCCATCTGCGGGATCTGGCCGACGTTCCACGCCGAGACGATGATGCGCCGCGAGTCGGGGTCGATGCGAAGCAACTCCAGCGCGGCGCTGATCTGGTCGATCTGCTCACCTGACGGAGTCGGCCACGACCGCCACTGCACACCGTAGATCGGTCCGAGATCCCCTGTGGCACTAGCCCACTCGTCCCAAATCGTGACGCCGTGCTCCTGCAGCCAGCCCACGTTGGAGTCTCCGCGCAGAAACCACAGCAACTCGTAGACCACCGACCTGAAATGGACCCTCTTGGTCGTCAGCAGCGGGAAGCCCGCTGCCAGGTCGTAGCGAAGTTGCTGGCCGAACAGGCTGCGGGTGCCGGTGCCGGTGCGGTCGGATTTGGCCGCGCCCCGCTCGAGAACCAGGCGCAGCAGATCCTCATAAGGCGTCTGGATCGCCACGCGGTCAGCTTAGCGTCGATCGCAAGCGCGGCGAAGCCGGGCGCGGCGGGTCGACGCCGGCGATCCCGCGTCGATCGCAGGCGCGGCGAAGCCGGGCGCGGCGGGTCGACGCCCAAGATCCCGCGTCGATCGCAAGCGCGGCGAAGCCGGGCGCGGCGGGTCGACGCCGGCGAATCGACCCCGGGCCGTTAGGAGTACAACGGAGGCCATGCCGAAAATCACCGACAGCATCACCACCCCCGACGGCACCTGCCCCGTCCGCCTGTTCACACCCGACGGATCGGAGGGCCAGGGCTCGGGCCCCCGGCCGGGGATAGTCATGTACTGCGATGCCGGCGGAGTAAGGGACACCTTCGACCAGATGGCCGCCAAGCTGGCCGGATTCGGCTATGCGGTGTTGCTGCCCGACGTGTACTACCGCAGCGGCGACTGGGCGCCGTTCAACATGGCGACGGTGTTCGGCGATGCGCAAGAACGCAACCGGTTGTTCGCCATGATCGGCAGCATCACCCAGGACAAGATGGCCGGCGACGCCGCCGCGTTCTTCGACTACCTGGCCGCCCGCCCCGAGGTGTCCGGGGAGCGGTTCGGCGTCTGTGGCTATTGCATGGGCGGACGTACGTCGCTGGTGGTGAGCGGGAAGCTCCCGGACCGCGTCGCCGCGGTGGCATCCTTCCACGGCGGCGGCCTGGTGACCGACGGCGCGGACAGCCCACACCTGCTGGCCGACCGGATTAGCGCCACGGTGTACGTGGGTGGCGCCGAGAATGACGCGTCGTTCACCGCCGACGACGCCAGCAAGCTGGGCAAGGCGCTGACGGCGGCCGGGGTGTCGCACAACATCGAGTGGTATTCGGCCGGCCACGGATTCGCGGTTCCGGACAATGCGCCTTATGACGCCGCCGCAGCCGAGCGGCACTGGGCGGCGATGACGGACCTGTTCGGTTCGGCGCTACCGCACTGAGGCTCCGCACCGGAGGCCCGGGGCGCCCGGGCAGGTTGCCCCGATCAACGCGGGGCTACCGCGGAGCCAACCCCACCAATTCGGCGAGTCGAGCGCGGTGGCGGTAGGCGGTGCCGAGGGCCAACTGATCGCTCTTGGCCCGCTTGAGGTAGAGGTGCGCCGGATACTCCCACGTCATACCGATGCCGCCGTGCAGCTGCACGCACTCCTCAGCGGCGCGCACGGCCACATCGCTGCAGTAGGCCTGGGCGGTGGCAGCCGCCACACTCACGTCGTCGCCCCGCGCGCACGCGTCGGCGGCGTACCGCGCGGCCGCGGTGGCAGCACCGACGTCGAACCAGAGGTCGGCCAGGCGGTGTTTGATCGCCTGGTACGAGCCGATCAGACGGCCGAACTGCTTGCGCTGCCCGGCATAGGACAACGTGGTGTCGAAGCACCACCGCGCCACCCCGAGCTGCTCGGAGGCAAGCAGGGCCGCCCCCATTTCCAGCGCCTCGGAGATCGGCCCCTCCGCCGGCCCTATCCGTGACGACGACGCCCCCGAGAACCGCACGTTCGCCAGGGGTCTTGTCATATCCAGCGCCGTCAGCGGGGATACCTCCACCCCGGCCGCGGTGCGGGAGACGGTGTGCAACTCGAGTCCGTCTGCCCCGGCGACCGGTACCACCAGCACGTCGGCCTCCGCCACGCCGGCGACGCTGGTCACCGACCCGTTCAGCCCGTCGGCACCGTGACCCACGCCTGCGACACGATCGCCCGGCGCGGTGGACAACGCCAACACCAGCGCCGCGGTCAGCTCGCCCTCCGCCAGCGCGGAGACCGTCTGCGTGTCGCCGGCGCGCAGCAACGCGACCGTGGCCAGGACCGCGCTGGACAGGAACGGAACCGGCGCGACGGCGCGGCCGATCTCCTCCATGACCACCGCGGCCTCGCGCGCACCCGCGCCGGCGCCGCCGAGGGCCTCCGGCACCAACAGTCCGGCCACCCCCAGTTCGGTGGCCAATGTCTGCCAGACAGCCGAGAAGTCTCGCGGCTCGGAGTCGTAAGCGTGCGCTACCTGTTCGGGTGGACAGCGGTCGGCGAACAGCTGGCGAACGCCGTCCCGCAGCGCTTCCTCGGTGTCGGAGTACAGCAGGTCGCCGGTGGTCATCGGTTCAGGTCCTTCCAGGCGACGTCCTTGTCGACGCGGTGTTCACCCGGCAGGCCGAGGATCCGCTCGGAGATCGTGTTGCGCAGGATCTCCGAGGTTCCACCCTCGATGGAGTTGCCACGCGCCCGCAGATAGCGATAGCCGGGTCCGCGCCCGATCAGGTCCACGACTTCGGTTCTGCGCATCGTCCAGTCGTCGTAGTGCAGCCCGGATTCGGCATGCAGTTCGATGTCGAAACCCGAGATCGCCTGCGCCAGCCGGGCAAACGCGACCTTCATGCCGGCGCCTTCGGGGCCCGGTTGACCGCTGGCGGCTTGCTGTCGGAGACGTTCACCCGCGAGACGCAGCACCTCCGCGTCCACCCACAGCCGCATCAGTTCGTCGTGCATCGCCTGGTCGCGCAGAGCCGGCTCGTTGCGCCACGCCTCGGTGACTTTTCCGATGTGCCCGCCTTCGCGCGGGGTGCCGGTCTGCGCACCGATCGCGACCCGCTCGTTGTTGAGCGTGGTGGTCGCGACCCGCCACCCGCCCCCCTCGGGTCCGAGCCGGTTCGCGTCGGGCACCCGCACGTCGGTGAGGAACACCTCGTTGAACTCGGCCTCGCCGGTGATCTGGCGGAGCGGCCGCACGTCGACGCCGGGTTGCGTCATGTCGCACAGAAAATATGTCAGGCCGGCGTGTTTCGGCACCGTCGGATCGGTGCGGGCGACGAGGATGGCCATCTGCGCGTGCTGCGCCATCGACGTCCACACCTTCTGCCCGTTGACAATCCACTCGTCACCGTCGCGTACCGCTCGGGTGGCGACCCCCGCCAGATCCGATCCCGCGCCCGGCTCGCTGAACAGCTGGCAGTAGACGTGCTCGCCGGTGAACAAGGGGCGCAGAAACTTTCGTTTCTGCTCCTCGGTCCCGAACGCCGCGATGGTCGGCGCCGCCATGCCCATTCCGATGAAGTTCTTGACGGTGCCGCCCACCGGAGCCCGCGCGGCGGCCAGCCGTGCGTTGACGCGCTCCTGAACGGTCCGCGCCAGACCCAGCCCGCCGAAACCCTCCGGCAGATGCACCCAGGCCAGGCCCGCGTCATACTGCGCGCCGAGGAACTCGCGCGGGTCGCTGGCCGCGGGGTCGTGCTCGGCGAGCAGCGCCTCCACCCGGGCGTCCAGGTCGGCCGTGTTCATTGCGCTGCGCCCGGGCGTGACTGAAAGCCCTGCGCGGGCCCCAGCAGGAGGCCACCGTCGATCACCATCGTCTCGCCGGTGATCCAGCTCGCCGCATCGGAAACCAGGAACGCGACGGCGTTGGCCACGTCGATGGGCTCACCGATGCGCCCGAGCGCGATCGTCGATGCCAGCGGATCCTCGTTGCCCTTCCACAGCGCCTCCGCCAGCCGCGTACGCACGACACCCGGGGCGATCGCGTTGACCCGCACCTTGGGTGAAAGCTCCAGCGCGAGTTGCTTGGTCACGTGAATGAGCGCGGCCTTGGTGGCGTTGTACAGGCCCATGCCGGGCGATTGGTGCAGGCCGCCGATCGAGGCGGTGTTGACCACCGCACCGCCGTGCTCGCCCATCCACGCCGTGACGGCGAGCGAGGTCCACAGCAGCGGAGCCCACAGGTTGACGTCGAAGATCTTGGCGAACCGAGCATGGTCCTGGTCGATCAACGGGCCGAACGCCGGGTTGGTGCCAGCGTTGTTGACCAGGATGTCGACGCTGCCGAAGCGCTGCAGCGCAAGATCCACACATCGTCGCGCCGCGTCCTCGTCGACCGCGTGAGCGCCGACGCCCACGGCGTGCGCGCCCACCTGCGCCGCGGCTTCCTCCGCCGCCTCCTGCTTGCGGGCGGTCAGGACCACGTTTGCGCCGGCGGCCGCCAATTGCTGCGCGGTCGCCAGCCCGATTCCCCGCGAAGCACCGGTGATGATCGCGGTACGGCCGGTCAGGTCCAGTGAGGTCATGCGCGTGTGCCTTCTTTGCAGTAGTGGAGCAACTTGAGCGGGGAACGATGTTTTAGACACCGGTGTAGGTGGTACGCCAAAGGCATGTTAGCGAAATTAAACCTCGTCAAATCAGCGGCGTTGGCCGGGGCGGTGGCCGCCGCGGTAACGGCGGCGCCCGTGGCTGCTGCGGACACTTTCGCGGCCGGACCTGCAATGACCGCGTCTTCGCCCACTCACGTCGCCTTCAAGGACGATCCTGGCGGCGGCGGCTGCGACGCCGACGGCAATTGCGGCTCCGGCGGGCAGAACGGCGGCCCGGGCGGCGGTCCGGGCGGGCAGGGCTGCGTCGCCGGTGTCGGTTGCGGCTCCGGCGGCCAGTTCGCCGGCCCCGGCGGTGTGCCGGGCGGTCAAGGATGCCTGCCGGGCGTCGGTTGCGGCTCCGGCCACGCGTGACCGGCTCGCACGTCAGCGTCCACGTCAGCGCCCGGGGAGCCTTTCCGGCAGCCTGGTGATCCAGGCCCGGGAGTCTGCGGGGTCGATAACGTCGTCGAGTTCGAAGGTGGTGGCCGACCGCAGCGCCCTGCCGTGTTCATAGGCTGCCGCCACGAGCTTGTCGAAGAGCTCGTGGCGCGCAGCCGGATCGGCTTCGGCGGCCAGTTCCTTGCTGAACCCTAGGCGCACGGCGCCTTCCAGGCCCATGCCGCCGATCTCCCCGGTCGGCCACGCGACGGTGAACTGCGGCGCCCGGAAGGAGCCGCCGGCCATCGCCATCGCCCCGAGCCCGTAGCCCTTGCGCAGGATGATCATGCCGAGCGGCACGGTCAGCCGCGCACCTACCACGAACATCCGGCCGAACCGGCGGACGGTGGCCTCCTTCTCCGCGTCCGGGCCGACCATGAAGCCGGGGGTGTCGCACAGTGAGATCACCGGCAACCGGAACGACTCGCACAGCTCGAGAAAGTCGCTGACCTTGTCGGCGGCCTCGGCGTCGATCGCGCCGCCCAGGTGGTGAGTGCTGTTGGCGATCAACCCGTACGGCGCGCCCTCGACACGCACGAGCGCGGTGAATAGCCCGACGCCGTAGTCGGGCCGCAGTTCGAGGACAGAGCCGACGTCGACGATCGACTCGATCGCCCGGTGCACGTCGTAGGCGCGTAATCGGTCCTGCGGCACGACGTGCCGCGCCACTCGCGGATCGGGCGCCTCCCACTCGCCGAGGCTGCCCTGGAAGTACGACAGATACCTGCGGGCCAGCGTCACGGCCTGTGTCTCGTCGCGGGCAACCAGGCTCACCACGCCATTCCTGCGCTGCACGTCGATCGGCCCGATTGCCTCGGGCGGGTAAACCCCCAATCCGCCGCCCTCGATCATCGCCGGCCCGCCCATCCCGATGTTGGCGTCCGGGGTCGCGATGATGACGTCGCACACCCCGGCCAGAGCAGCGTTACCTGCGAAGCAGCGGCCCGAGACGATCGACACCAACGGCACCGTGCCACGCAGCCCGGCAAGCATCCGGAAAGTGGGCACGTCCAGCCCCGCCGCGCCGCCGACGTCGGTGTCGCCGGGCCGCCCACCCCCGCCCTCGGCGAACAGTACGACCGGTAGCCGCTTTCGCGCCGCCAGGTCGAAGACGCGGTCGGTTTTGGCATGGTTGCGCATGCCCTGCGTGCCGGCCAGCACGGTGTAGTCGTAGGACAACACGACGGCCTCCGCCGCCGGCCCGAAGCGGTCGGCGCCGATCGTGGCCAGTCCCGCGACCAAGCCGTCGGCCGGGGTGTTGGCGATGAGGTCTTCCTCCGAGCGCCGGCTGCGCTGCGCGGCGACGGCCAGCGCTCCGTACTCGACGAAGCTACCCGCGTCCACCAGGTCGGCGATGTTCTCCCTGGCGGTGCGGCGACCCTGCTTGTGCCGCTTGGCAACGGCGGCCTCGCGGCCCGCGTCGAGTGTCAGCAGATGCCGTTGCCGGACCTCGTCGAGGTCGTCTCGCGGCCGGTCGAGATCGACTGAGGCCGCGGTCGATTCGCCGCCGGCGCCGGCGCCCGTGCGGATGAAGACCAGCAAGGGGTCCCCGGCCCCGACGACCTGGCCGGCCGTCACCAGGCTCCGCACCGTACGCAGCGCCGCCGGAGCGACCAGCGCGTGCTGCATCTTCATCGCCTCGAGGACGACCAGTTGGCCACCGGCACCGAACTCGACGCCCTCGG
>Ga0080006_1145421_pt1 | contig 31217 bp, 28 predicted proteins | sample RS3BMetagenome_FD_69209 | JGI IMG/M metagenome (GOLD analysis project Ga0080006, IMG submission 69209) | Ferric oxide microbial mat and aquatic microbial communities from Rainbow Spring, Yellowstone National Park, USA - RS3B (SPADES... ...
CGCGACTGGGAGGCCGCGTCCTGGTCGGCCTGCGCTTTCCTCTACATCGGTGCCAGCAACCTGATCGCCCGTCGTCTCGCTCGTTTGTGGGCTGCTTAAATGCATTTTGAAGACTCGCTCTGAGAGCGATCTTCGATAACTCATTGATTGTGCTCTATCGTCTCCTCTTTATTCTGTACGCCGAGGCGCGGGAACTGCTGCCGGTCCGAGAGAGCGACCTGTATCGAGATATTTACTGTCTCCGGTCGATTACCCGGAAAGTTGCCCAGGATCTCGACCTGGGAAGGAGGTTCCTGCCCGGAACAGCCGGCGTCTGGCAAAATCTCCAGGATCTGTTCGAACTGATCGACCGGGGAAGTCACGACCTGAAGATTGGAACGTTTGACGGCGGGCTGTTCGATCCCCAAAAGCATCCCTTCCTACAGCAGTACCGCATTGGCGATGCTCACCTTCAGCGGGCGATCGACGCGCTTGCTCGCGTCGAGGGGCAGTCTGTCGACTACCGCGACCTCGCGGAGCGGCACCTGGGCGCCATCTACGAGGGATTGTTGGAGTTCCATATCGAGCCGATACCGCCAGAGGATGGGTGGACGGTGGCGCTCGTCAACGATAATGGCGAGCGAAAGGCGTCCGGGTCGTATTACACACCAGACTACATCGTGAAGTTCATCGTCGAACAGGCCGTGGGTCCGGTGCTCCAATCGGCAATCGAGGGAAAGCGGTCTGATCAGGAAAAGATCGACGCGATTCTGAGCGTAAAGGTTGCGGATCCCGCTATGGGCAGCGGTCACTTTCCAGTCGAGGCCGTCGAATATATCGCGCGCTTCCTGGTCGACCAGGCCGTCGTACCCGACGATGGGGCCGGCGAGGCCGACCTGGCGTACTGGAAACGGCGGGTCGCTCAGAGTTGCGTCTACGGGGTCGACCTCAACCCATTGGCCGTCGACCTGGCTAAGCTCTCGCTCTGGCTGGCGACGGCCGCCAAAGGCAAACCGTTATCATTCCTCGACCACCACCTTCGGCCGGGGAACGCGGTCGTCGGCGCCTGGGTCTCGGCGCTCCGGCCCCACGCGGTGAACGCCAAGGCCAATCGAAAAGCCAGGCAGCAGGCCAACCAGACCTCGGCGGGGCAGCTTTCGATGCTCGACGACGATGCTTTTCGGCAGAGTATGAGCACGGCGGTCAGTTCGATGTGGCTCATCGAGGATCGGCCCGGCAACACTCTGACCGAGGTCAAACAGCAGGAAGAGGTCTACGCCGAGCTTCGTCACGTCCTGGCCGAGAAGTACGAGAAGCTGGCAAATCTCGTCACTGCTTCTCACTTCGGCGTGGGGATCGACCCCAAGCACCTGCAGCCGCTCGCCGACCAGGTGGCCGGCCGCACCCTCGTCAGGGTGCCCTTATTCGACGAGTGGCTCGCGGCGGCGGAAGAGTCGGCGAAGCCGTATCGCTTCTTCCACTGGGAGCTGGAGTTTCCGGAGGTTTTCTTCGATCGCCACGGCAGGTCGCTTGGCAACCGAGCCGGTTTCGACGCGGTCGTCGGAAATCCGCCTTACGTGCGACAGGAGTTGCTTACGCCGCTCAAGCCATATCTTCAAGCCGAGTACGCGTCGTTCGACAGCATTGCCGACCTTTACGTCTACTTTTTCGAACGCGGCCTACGGCTGCTTCGCCAGGGAGGGCATCTCGCTTACATTTCGTCGGGCACTTTCGCCCGGGCGAACTTCGCGAAACCATTCCGTGCCTTCTTAAAGGCCTCGGCGCGATTCGACACCGTGGTCGACTTCGGAGAGAACCAGCCGTTTCCCGAGGCCGAAATGGTCCGCCCTTCCATCGTCGTGCTCGCGCGCGAGAAGCAGCAAGCCACCTTCCGGAGCCTGTTCATCGACGGTAAGGTGCCCCCCTCGCTCGATCAGGCCGTCGCGCGGAACGGTGTTACTTGCGACGCGTCGGCACTTGACATGCCAGAGTGGACGTTTCAGGGCGCGAACGAGACGCGTCCGCGAACGGAGCCAGTGGGAGGAATGGCTCACCGAGCAGCGCGACGAACACGAGCGGCTAACCGCCGAGATTGCTGACCTGGAGAGGCAGTTGAACGCCCGGGTGTACGAACTGTTCGAACTTACGACCAGCGAGATCAAGCTCATTGAAGAGAGCACGAAGTACAAGTACGGGGAAGCTTAGGGCTCGTTAAACAGCAACTTCCTGATATGATGCGTCGCCCGGGGCTGCCCCACCCCTCGCCCCTCTCCAGCGTCGAGGTGGAGAGGGAAAAATGCCCTTGTCCTCCCCTCTCCATCGCCATGGAGAGGGGTCGGGGGTGAGGCAGGCCGGTCCGGGCCTCCCGACAATGCGGGAACTTGTTCCTTGACGAACCCTAAGTCCCATCGTAGAGCGCCGTGGGTCATCATGAGACTGCGTTACCGGTGTCGTCAGCCCTGATCCGCTGAATCCGATCGAGAACGTAAACCCGGGCTTCCGCTATCGTGCGCAGCGGATCTACCGTATCATAGGTCTCGAGGATCAGCGGTCCCGGGAAGCCGGCCGTCAGCAGAAAGCGAATCGTTTCGTCGACCCGAGCCGCTCCCTGCCCAATCGGAGCCGGGCGGCTGAGCAGGCCCGGGGCGGTCGGGACCGCGTAGTCTTTGATGTGCACGCCGACGACCCGGGGATACAGAGCCGCCAGCGCGGCGATGGGATCAGCGGTGCTATAGGCGATGAAGTTGGCTCCGTCAAAGTTTATTCCGACCGGCGTGTCCAACCGGGCGAGCAAGGCCAGAAGCTCCTCGGCGGTTTCCTGGCCGGTCTCCAATCCAATCTCGATCTCGCGTCTGTGCGCGTAGGAGGCAATCTGGTCCACGGCTCGCTGTAGTCGCTGGTAGCCCGGATCGTCGGGATCCGCCGGCAACATGCCTACGTGGAACGTGACGAGCCGAATGCCGAGATCCGCGGCGGTATCGATGCAGCACTGACTGTAGCGGACTCGCTCTTCAACCGTTTCGGTGGGAAGCAAGCCGACCGTTCGGTGGACCGCACTGAGGTCGGCGTAACTCTCGCCGTCGTAGACGATGCAGAGGCCTGACGCGATCAACCCTTCCTGATTAAGCAGGCGCGCCAGTTCTTGAGCCCCGGTCGGGCTGTAATAACGTTCGGCAAGCTTGCCGAACTGAATCGTTCGGAATCCGATTTCCCGCGCCGCGGCCAACGCCCGATCGACCTCGCTGAGCCGCGTCGTGCTCAAGAAAAGACCAACCTCTGGTACCGACATGCGTAAACTCCCCGGGTGACTGTGATGCCCAGCCAGCCCATACCGTCTCGGTGGATCGCCGTGTTGACTTCCGGCTCATCCGTCAAGGGCGGAGTTGGGTCAAGAGTATCGCCAGGCGTAGCTAATCGTTCGATCCGGTTCGTAGCTCGTGACGATATTCTGTGGCTTGTCTTTGGGCTCGTACCGCTCGGCGGGATTCTCGGAGTCGTGGACGAGCACCGCGAAGTTGTGTCCGGGCGTGGTAAAGATGTACTCGCCGGGCGTGAATGTCTTCTGGCTCAGGTTTCGCCACGGTGTCCGGCTATTCAAGACCATCTGCAGGCCAAATCCGGTGTAAATCTTGTAGATCACCGTGTCGTCGTCGTACATGATGTTGTTCTTGACGTAGTGGGTATGCCACGCTTTCGGGTCGTCTTGCTGCTCGCTGCCCAGCTCCGGATTCTTAATCCCTAGATTAATCAGAGCCTGGAGGACGCACGCCTTGCCCTGGTCGTACTTCAGCGTAAGGTCGCGCTCTTCGTCGAGCATGTCTTTCGGTCGCGGCATTAACGTCGTCGATTCCGGAATGCCCTGCTGGAGCAATCGCAGGAAGCCATTCATCTGCGACAACGAGGCGTACTGGTAGATCGTCGCGCCGCTGTCGACTTTGCCGTTTAGCGCGTTCCCCTCGGTTGCCGTCGCCACGTTCATCCCCGGAATCGCGTAGGCGTTCTGAACGTTGGTGAGATCCATGCCCGAGAGACCACCCGCGTTCGCGCGCCACTCCCCTAGCTCGGCGTCCTTGTCCTTCTTGCCGGGCAATTGGAGTTTGATCGCCTCGGTGCTGTAGTACAGCTTGTCCCCGAGCTCAATCATGCGTTGAACCGGCGCGGCTGCACTCCGGTCAGACTGCCGGTCCGACTTTTGCGCCGTTTCGCCGCGCGCCGCCAAAATTTGGCCGACGGCTCGATTACCAATCGCGCGTTGCAAGTGGAGAACACTGGCGGTCCGCAACGCCGGCAAGGCAGCGGAGGCTATCGGGTCGCCGGCCAGCTGACCGGCAAGCGAGCGATCTTCGACACTCTGGGCATCCTCAGACGAAACCCGTCGAGTCCGAGACGTCTGCCACGTAGATCGTGCCTTCGCCATCCGATTTCCCTCCGAGACTCCGGCTGGACCGTGACCCTGGCAATCACCGCGCACTACGCGAGACGTGCACTCACGGGCCTGACCAGTATATCATCTGAGTCGGCAACCCAAACATTCTGCTTCTGGGTAATAATGGAGAGCAGCGTGGCAGAACGAACCAGTCGGAGGCCGCTCAAGGTCGGCCTGTTCCTTCCCTTCGCGCCAACCTGGGCGGAGATGCGCCAGCTCGCCGAGCGGGCCGAGGCGGTCGGCTACGACTCGGTCTGGGTGATGGATCACCTGATCATGCGCAGTGATTCGCAGACGACGCCGGTGTGGGAGGGGTGGTCGCTTCTGGCGGCGCTCGCGGCGGCGACGCGGCGCGTCGAGCTGGGCACGCTGGTCGTGGCCACTTCCTTCCGCAACCCTGCCCTCCTCGCGAAGATGGCCGACACCCTCGACGAGATCAGCGGCGGCCGGCTGATCCTCGGCCTGGGCGCCGGTTGGCACGAGCCGGAGTACCGCGCCTTCGGCTACCCCTTCGATCACCTTGCCAGCCGATTCGAGGAGGCATTCGCGATCATCCGGACCCTCCTGCGCGATGGGAAGATCGACCACGTCGGGCGCTACTACGAAGCGCGGGACTGCGTGCTCTTGCCACGCGGCCCAAGGCCGCAGGGTCTTCCGCTCCTCGTCGGCGCCGGTCGGGAGCGGATGCTCCACCTGACCGCCCGCTACGCCGACCTGTGGAACGGCAACTGGTACCGCACGCCGGACGACGCGACGGAGCGGCTCGCGGCGCTGGACCGCGCCTGCACCGATGTCGGCCGCGACCCGGCATCCCTGCAGCGAACGGCCGGGATTCGCTTCGACATTGCCGCGCAGAGTGCCAGCCCCGGCGGATTGCCGCCGCTCGACTCCCCGGCGGCAATCGCCGACTGGCTGCGTAGCTTCGCCGCCAAGGGATTCGGCCACGTCCAGATCCGCTTCGATAGTCTGAATCTCGCCGCCGTCGAGACCCTCGCGCCCGCGCTGGAGCTGCTCGACCGAGGCTAACGAGCGACGAGCGCCTTCGATGCGATCAATCGACTTTTGGACGGAACTCCGCCGGTCGCCGTGAACGCAGGGGCGGCTCGCGAGGTTCCGTCCACCGCCTCCTGACCGCAGCGCCAGGCCTCCTTACCAAACATAGGGGATCAGGCGATATTTGACCCGAGCCATGTAAGCTTCATAGCCCGGCAATTCCTCGCCCAACGCGCGCTCTTCCAGCAAACCTGGGTCATATTTGAGCAGCAGCCAGATGCCAATCAGCGAGAACCCGTAGACCAGAACCAGGTCGATCCAGCCAGCCGGCCAGGCGATGGTGCCGGCCGGGAGAAACAGGACCAGCGCGGTGACCAGAAAGCTCACCGCTAACCACACGAATGCCTTCCTCGCGAGAGTCATCGGACACCCCTTATCGCCCGGCAAGCCGCTCGACGACCGGCGCGAACGCAACCAGCTGGTCCGCGGCGATGGTCACATAGGAAACGCCAAGACGCTCCCGCCGATTCAGAAGTTGCGCGCACATCGCGTCGGTCGATCCCGTCACGATCAGCGGCGAACCGGATTTGATCAGTTCGTCCAGATCCGCGCCGTGGATCGCCTTGACCCGGGCGCGCACGCTCGGCGCCGGATCCGCTTCGCCCACCAACAGTAAATTCAGGCTCAACTCCAAACTGGTAAAGCGCCTGCCGGCTTCCTGGCGAACCAGAGCGATCTTCTCGGCGAGGTCGGCCTCGCTGGCCCGGGCCCCGACGCCAAACGCCAGGATGTCCGCCTCGCGGGCCGCCAGAGCCAGAAGGCGGGGACCGGCTCCGGCGATCAAGATGGGCGGCCGCGGTGTCTGGGCCGGGCGGGGATAGTCTTGCGCTCGATACGCCGACTCGGGCCCGCCGCCACGGCTTTCTCCGGAACCGTCGAAGAACGCCTTAACGCTCTGAATCGTCGCGGCCAGGCGGTCGATGCGAGCACCCGGACGATCGAATGGTATGCCAGCACGTCGGAAGTCAGCTTCCGCTACGCCGGTTCCTAATCCCAATTCAAAGCGCCCATTCGAGAGGAAGTCCAGCGTGGCGCAATCCCACGCCAGGAGCGCGGGATTCCTCAAGCCGTTCGCGATGACAAAGGTGCCAACGCGAAGCGTTCTGGTGGCGCTGGAGGCGGCGGCAAGCGCCGGCAGTGGTGAAAGGACGCTCCCCAGACGGTCCGGGGTGAGGAGCGTGGAATATCCCAGCGCTTCCACCTGGCGCGCCAGATCGGTCCACTCCTTCCCCGAGGTTGCCCGCGCCGCGACGACGCCAAAGCGAAATGGGCGTTGATTCACGTTATTACCTCCACGACCCGGCATTAGCCGGTCGATCCTTCACCGGCGCGATGCCGGGCTGACATCGCTCGCTACCGTGCTGGATCCGCCCGGATCCCGGTCGACTGGAAATTGCAACTCCACTACGCTGTCGAAACGAATTGGGCCAATCGGATCGAGGGGGCGGATACGCTCCGGCCCGACGACCCGGTAGCCGTTGGCCTCGATCCAGTTCACGAGCGCCAGGCAGGCCCGACCAAGCGTCGTCGGCGGTCCCTGGTGGACGACGCACGCCATCGCGTCGACCGCGGGGAGGCTGCTCGCTCGAATCTGATCGTCCGGCGGCAGAGGATCGGCGGTCGCGAAGGCCGCCTCGGCATCGACGTCGGTCTCGCGAAAGTCCGGGTCGTGCCAGACGACCGTCCAGGACGTAGCCGCCAAACCGTGGCGCCGCTGATAACCGGCAAGCTCCTGGAACAGCCCGACAACCGCGGAGCGCCCCGGCAGGATCCGACGAAGCGCGGCCACCCGCTGAGCGTCGACCCGCTTCACCACGACGTCCTCGACCGCGGCCGCCTGGTCCGCGAGCTGGCGCAGGCGCGCCTCGATCCGGCCCAGCCGCGCGGCTTCTCGCTCGAGGGTATCGCGGATCTCCCCTTGCTTGACCAGGAGCAGCGCCCGGAGTTGCTCGACCGAAAGATCAGCGTCGAGGAACTGGCCAATCTGGTCGAGCGACAGACCGAGATCCTTCAAAGCCAGGATGCGGTTGAGTCGCGGCACCTGAGCCGCGGAATAGTAGCGATAGCCGGTTTCCGGATCGACCCGCTCGGCTTTCAACAAACCCAGGTCGTCGTAGTAACGTAGCGCCTTGATCGTCACCTGGGTCAGCCGCGAGAAGTCGCCGATCTTGAACATCGCACCTCGCCCACCGTTGTTCTCGGTCGTCGCTTCTAACCATAGACCTTCCCCTTGGGGGAGAGTCAAGTCATTCCACCGTCGCGCGAAGGGCGGTCAGGTTTTGGCCCCGCCGGAACGCCGGAACAAGCAAGGTTGACGCTGGGTTTCTCGCGTGCTACCGTCGGCATGCGTTGAGCGTGGCGCCGAGCGCGAGCGTGACGGCAGCCGCCGGTTTGTGCTCTAACGGAAGTTGGTTGCCGTTCACCGGAAGGAGAACCTGGATGCCCCTGAACCTGATTGTCGTCGTATTTGACACTCTCCGCTATGACGCTGTCTTCGGAGATCTCGCGGCCACGCCGAACCTGGATCGGTTTGCCAGCGAGTCGGTTGTCTTTTCCAACGCGTGGGGCGAAGGCTTGCCGACGATTCCCTTCCGTCGCGCGCTTTACACCGGCCGTCGCTCCTACCCCTGGGACCAACAGGAGGGCGACCGCGGTTCCTTCCCGAACCTACCGGGCTGGCATCGCATCCCCGATTCGCAAACCACCCTGCCAGAAATGCTCTACGCGCGCGGGTACGCCACGCAATTGGTCTCGGATGTCTGGCATCAGTTCAAGGCGGGACAGAACTTCGTCCGCGGTTTCGTTAGCTGGGACTTCCTTCGCGGGCAAGAGGGCGATACCTACGAGTTTAGCAAAGCTTCCCTCGCGAGCGGTTCGGATCTCGACCCGACGCGCGTTGGACCGGCCAGTTACCTCTACCAGCAGCGTCAGCGGGGTGGCGACGACGACTATTTCGTCGCCCGGATCTTCGATCGCGCCTCCGCGGCAGTTCAGGCCCTGTCCGGCGCCGACCCGTACTGCCTGTGGCTCGAAAGCTTCTCGCCGCACGAGTTTTGGGATCCGCCATTCCGCTACGCCGATGCCTACTATCCCGCGCCGGATCGCCCCAATTACATCGTGCCGCAGCTCTTGAATCCCCTGCCCCCTGGTACGGACGGCGAGCGCGTCAGTCGCGAGCGCCGTGCCTGGTTCGGGACCGGGGGTTTCGCTGTCGGCGAAGAACCGGACGAGCGCGATGTATTACGAACTCGCGCCCTTTACCAGGGTTACGTAACCTTTTGTGACGAGCGGTTCGGCAGATTCCTGAACGTTCTCGAACAAACCGGCGCCATGGACAACAGCGTCGTCGTCGTTCTCTCCGATCACGGCACTGAGGTATGGGACAAAGGGCACTTCGGGAAAGAGGGGGCGCGCCTGCACCCGTACAATACCCAGATCAACCTGATGATCCACCATCCGGATCTCCGGCGGCAGACTCGTTGTGACGTATTCGCTCAGAACCAGGACCTGGCCCCGACGCTGCTGTCTCTTCTGGGCATCCCGGCTCCCCGACTGGATGGCGAGAACCTCTGGCCTGCGGTAGTAGACGGAACCCAAGGGGCGCGAGACCACGTCGTTATCGGCTGGGATCACTGGGCATCGGTACGCGATCACGAATGGAACCTGATCGTCGATACCGCTGCTCCAGAGACAAATCTCCGGCTCTACGACGTGCAGGCCGACCCCGGGGAATCCGACAACGTCGCTGCCCGTTATCCCGACGTCGTCGCGCGCCAACTGGCGCGTCTGGAGGCAACTATCGGGCGCCCACTCCCGGCGGCGTTCCTGCACCGCCCCAATCCCTTGGCAAGCAGCGGCGCGCGTCCTGGCGGGATTCGCGAATCCCGCCGCCAGCAAGCGCGACTCGGCGAAGGCTGGAGCGGGAGCAATCAAGTCTAATGATTTAGCGACGAGCCCTGATCGACGTCAGGAAGCCTCGACCGCCCGAATCGCCATCGCGTCGGGATTGACAACTTTACTGTAATCGCCGTCGAGGTACGCGGTGATGCTCGCCACGACCGAGTCGACGAATCGCTCGCAGTTTTTGGCGGTAACCCAGCCGATGTGCGGGGTCAGCACGACGTTCTCTAGCGTCGTCAGTGGGTGGTCGACCGGCAGTGGCTCGCGGCCAAACACGTCGAGACCCGCGCCGGCAATCTTTCCTTGGCGCAGTAACTCGATCAACGCTTCCTCGTCGACGATCGGTCCGCGGGCGACGTTGATCAGGTAGGCCGACGTCTTCAGCAGTTCGAGGTGCTGCCGGGTGACCAGATTTCGGGTGCGGTCCGACAGCCGGGTGCAGACGAACGCGGCGTCGGCGCGACGGAAGAGGTCGTCCAGCCCCACGAACTCCACCCCGCTCGCGGCGGCGCGTTCCGCGGTGAGGGTCGGTCCGGAGGCGATAACCGTCATGCCGAGGGCCTGGCCGAAGCGCGCCAAACTCCGGCCCAGCCGACCGAGTCCGACGATGCCCATGGTGCCGCCGTGGAGCATGACTGACGGCGCGACACTCCAGCGCCCGGCCCGAACGTTCCGGTCGTTCGCCGGAATCTGGCGCGCGAGGCTGAGCAAGAGTCCCAGGGCTAACTCGGCTACCGCCTCGATCGAGTCCGGCAAGCCCGGTCCGGTGCTCACCGCTACACCGCGAGCGGTTGCCGCGGCGACGTCCAGGTTCGGGCCCACCCCGCCGGTCTGAACGACCAGTTCGAGGTTGGGCAGCGCCGCGATCACCGCGGCGTCGAATCGGGTGCGCTCGCGGTTCAGAACCACGATCGGCGCGTCGCGCAACCGCCCCAGCAAATCGTCTCGATCCCTTGGGGAATCGTGCTGAATCTCGACCTCGGCGAGCCGCCGCAAATCCTCGATGCTCTTCACACCAGGAAAGAAATGATTCCAGTCTTCCAGAACGACGACCTTCACGCGCATCACCGTTGCCACCTCCGCTACGTCCCAAACTGGACTGATTGTAGCGAAACTCTCGCCGCCCGTGCTAGACTCGCCGGGCGCCGGGCGGTCCAAAGCCAGGGGCCGCCCCACCGTGGAAACAAGAGGAGTTTGCCCCATGACAACCCCGAACGGGAGTGACCAGCCAATCGTAACCCCGGATATCACCCGCCCGGACCCCGCGCTCATCGCGGCGCTCAAAGAGATTGGCAGCGCGACCGCGACCGGCGAGCTCAAGCGACTCGGCATCCGGAGCGCGTTCATGCAGGGGCCGGTGGCGCACACACCAGGCGCGTCGATTGTCGGTCCCGCGCTGACTCTGCAATTCATGCCCAAGCGCGAAGATCTCTATCCGGACTCCGAGTACGTGAGCCCGGAGCGACAGCTCCATCGCCACGTTCTTTACCACGCTCAGCCGGGTGACGTGGTGGTCGTCGACGCCCGCGGCGACCTGACCAGCGGCGTTTTCGGCGAGATGATGATGACCTACTTCCGCGGCCGGGGTGGACTTGGTGTCGTGATCGACGGCGCGGTGCGCGACTCCGCCGAGATCAAGAAACTCGGGCTGGGCCTCTGGCTGCGTGGGGTTACCCCGAACTTCCACACCCAAACGAACATCGTTCCGTTCGCCGTCAACGTCCCGATCGCCTGCGGAGGGGTCACCGTGATGCCCGGCGACCTGATCATCGCCGACGACGACGGAGCGGTGGTTGTCCCAATCGCGCTGGCTCCCCAACTAGCGAAGAAGGCCGGCGAGCACGTCGAGTGGGAAGAGTTCAGCCGATTGAAGCTGTCCGAGGGCGGCGACCTGCGCAAGTACTACCCGCTTAGCGACGAAGCCCGTGCCGAGTATGAAGCCTGGCGAAGCGCCCAGGCGCGCTAGCGCAGGGTGCCCTGGCCATCGGGCCGGGCTCGATCGGATCGGCGTCGCCATAGCGAATAAAACATCCTTCGCATCTGGCGCGATCTTGCGTACCAATCTGTAGTGCGGGGGCTTGTCCCCCGCTATGCCTCTGAACGAGGGCGAGTGTTGGGCCGAAGGCAACTCGCAACGAACCACTCACCAAAACGGGATCGGCCAGACCAGATCTCGCGCAAGATGCCGAGTTTTTCGTCGCTCAGGTAACCGTAGCGTTGAACCCAGCAGCCCGGCGCGTCGCTCGCTTGGGCGGCTTCCCGGTGGCGAGCGAACTCCTCCGCCGAGCTCAAGACGATGCCCAGCGTGCGTGCAGCCATAACGACTCCTCCCCGCGCTATTGTAACCTGTCCCGGGCCCAGTCGAAGCGGCCCGACTCGTGTCCTGACGAGCGCGGGGAGGAGTTCATTCCGTCCGTCCACGCGGATCGACGTTCAGCCAACCACGCGGACGCCGTAGGGCGGGGAATGGTCAGCCTGGCGACTCCGTCGGGTGACCGTGGTCGTGGATGTGGGCCTCGGTACCGTGATGCTGTTCCTCTTGCTCGCGGGAGTAATCGTGACTGTGCGTCATGGCGTTGTGGTTGTGCTCGTGGGTATGCCAGTACCCCTCGTGCTCCCACTCGCCGTTCGCGCCCGGTCGATGGTGATGCGTCACGTGATAGTGGTCGTGGGTATGAGTGACCGCGGCATGGGAATGCTCGGGTTCTTTACCCGCGCCCTCGGTAAACTGTCGCACCGTCTCCGCCCCCGATTCACTACCGGTCTTTTGCGGTTCGTGCCGTCGACGTGCCATCCGCGTCCTCCTCTGGTTTTCCGTTTCGTCCGCGAGCGGACGGACCGGCGCGGCAGGAGTCGTGCCAGTCCTCGCTCGATCCGGTATTTCGTATCTCTGTATTTGACGAGAACCGGCAAACCTGCTAATGATGGCAACGTCGGAACCGACGGAAAGCGAGGAAAGCGATGCGAGGGACGGAAGCGATTGCCCAGATTCTGCAGCGAGAAGGAGTCGAGTATCTCTTCTCCTACCCCAACAATCCGCTAATCGACGCCGCCGCCGCGATTGGCATTCGGCCAATCATCGCGCGGGGCGAGAAAACCTTGATCAACCTTGCCGACGGCTACACCCGGGCGACGAACGCCACGAAGCCAACCGTGATCGTTGTCCAGGCGGGCCCCGGAATCGAGAACGCGTTTGGCGGCCTGGCCCAGGCCTTCGCCGACGGCATTCCCATGCTAGTCATCCCCGGCGGTCCGGATCAGCATCGCCTTGGCGAGGCCCCGGAATTCGATCCGCTGCCGGTGTATCGCAACATCATGAAGTGGACCGGCCGAATCAATTTTGCGGATCGAATTCCAGAATTGACTCGGCGAGCGTTTTCGGTGCTGCGCAACGGCAAGCCCGGTCCGGTCCTCCTGGAAATGCCGCGCGACGTCGGCGCCGCGACGCTGGACGACGCGACGTTTGCCTACGCTCCGGCCCGCCGCTACCGCTCCGCCGGCGATCCCGCCGACATTGCCGAGGCAGCGCGCCGCCTAGTGAGCGCCCGACGACCGGTTTTCCACGTTGGGCACGGCGTCCTCTGGGCCGAGGCCACCGATGAACTTCGCGAACTCGCCGAACTCCTCGGCGCGCCGGTCATGACCACCATGGCCGGTAAGAGTGCCTTCCCGGAAAATCACCCGCTTTCCCTGGGCGCGGGCGGTCATACCGTCGCGCGCGCGGCGGCTCAGTTCCTCGTCGAAGCGGATCTTATCTTCGGCATCGGCTGCAGCTTCGCCCGAGGCGGCTTCTCTACCCCGATTCCGTCCGGCAAGTCGCTCATTCAGGTGACCGTCGACGCCCGGGATCTCGACAAGGACTATCCGGTCGAGCACGCAGTGGTTGGCGACGCCAAGCTCGTTTTGGGTCAGCTCATCGCGGAGATTCGTCGGTCCGGCGCGGTGGCTCCGAAGGACGGTATCGCCGCGGAAATTGCCGCCGCTAAAGCCGAGGAGCGTCGGGCATGGCTGCCTCGTCTCACCTCGGACGAGTCGCCACTCAGCCCTTACCGAGTCATCTGGGACCTGATGCACAGCGTCGACCGGACGAACACCGTCGTCACCCACGACTCCGGGAACCCGCGCGATCAAACCCTGACGTTCTTCGAGGCGCTGGTTCCCCGCGGCTACCTCGGTTGGGGTAAATCAACCCAGCTCGGCACCGGCTACGGTATGGCGCTCGGCGCAAAACTCGCCCACCCGGAGAAACTGGTCGTCAACGTGATGGGCGACCTGGCCTTCGGCACGATTGGCATGGAGGTCGAGACCGCGGTGCGGGAGCGCATCCCGATTATGACCGTGATTTTGAACAACTCGTGCATGGGTGGCTACGGGCACCACATGCCAAACGCGAGCGAGCGCTATCGCTCGAATCGCCTGTCCGGCGACTACGCCGCGGTCGCGCGCGGCCTCGGGGCGCACGCCGAGCGCGTCGAGCGACCCGAGGAGATCGTTCCGGCCATTCAGCGGGGCGCCGCGGCAACTCGCGAAGGTCGCCCGGTCGTCCTGGAGATGATCACCCGCGAAGAGCCGACCTACCCGGCCGCGGCCCAGGTCTTCCGCGAGGTCGCCGCGCCGGTCGCGGCGGGCTAACGCAGAATCCAGAAGGGGATTCGCTCCCGCAATGCGTGCCACTGAAGGGGGAGCGAATCCCCTGCGATTGCCTTGATCGCACAAGGGGGACGGTTACAGACGTCCCCTTCGACGGTAAGCCCTCCCAGGAGCCAGTTCTCCTCCTGGATTCTGGATTCTGACTCCTGGATTCCTCGCCGGACAGTTACCCGGTGCCCGGCCGTACCGCGCTCGCCGTCAGTTGGCCCCCACCACACGCCGTGAAGTGCAGCGGCGCGAGCAGGAAATTGAAGGCATTTGGCGGCGTGATCTCCACCATCGCCGAGGTTGGACAGGTCGTCTCGTTCCCAACCGGCACGTCTTCCCAGTGAACCTTGAACGAACTGACCGCGCCCGGAGGAAGGGTGACGGTTTGAGGTCCCGGTTCGGTGGTGAGTTGGTCACCACCCCATTGGACCTTCGTGGGCAACGGTTGTCCCTGGGCGTCGAGCATTTGAAGGCCAGGAAAGCCGAATAGCGTGCAGGTGTGAGACGAAGTGTTCGTCAGAAGAACCGTCTGGAAGAAGTTCCCCGCCCCAGCGTCGACCGGGCCGATTCCGACGCTCAGGTCGGCGGTTGTGCACTGCCCAACATTGCTCATTGCGCCGACCACCGGTAGCCCTTGCGGATTTGCTTCCCAGGAGAACCGCTGACTGTTGAGCCGCTCCTGAACGCCAAACGGCCCATTGACCCAGGTGTGGTAACCGTCCGTGAACGCCGTCCAGTTATCGGCCTTCCGCCAAACCAGCAGACCGTTGGTCGTCGCCTGAAGGCTATCGCCGTTTTGCGGATTGAAGTGTTCGTTTTCGAGACAACTGCCCACGATGGACGGAATCAAGTTGTGGAGCGTCTGGAATCCTAGGACGAATTGGCACGCCGCCGCTTGCGCCGGAGCCGGCAATGCCGGCAGGAACAGCGCGAGCGCGAGGACAACCGAGCCAAAGAAACGCTTCATTCACCTACCCGCGATTAGGGGGCGGCAACCAGACTCGCCGACACTGGTCGACGGCGCCGGCGGGCTACTCCGGTTCGTTCGGCTGCTTCCGCCACCGCGTTTGCCACCGCGGGCGCGACACGCGAGTCGAAGACCGTCGGAATAATGTAATCCGGCGACAGTTCCGCGTCGCCGACAAGGGCGGTAATCGCCCGCGCGGCCGCCACCTTCATGTCCATATTGATCTCGCTCGCCCGGACATCCAAGGCGCCGCGAAAAACCCCGGGAAACACCAGGACGTTGTTGATCTGATTCGGGTAGTCGCTCCGACCGCTCGCGATAACCCGCGCGTAGGGCGCGGCGTCTTCGAGCGGAATCTCCGGCGTTGGATTCGCCAGGGCAAAGACGATTGGATCTCGCGCCATGCGTTGAACGTCGCTGGCAGCCAGAACGCCGGGACCAGATACGCCGATGAATACGTCGGCGCCTTCGAGCACTGTCGCGAGTGACCCGGTTCGCCGCTCCCGATTCGTTTGACGAGCGAACTCGGCCTTGGCCGGATTCATATGCTCGCCGCGCCCTTCGTAAATCGCCCCCACCGTGTCGACGCCGACGATATCTCGGGCCCCTTCGGCGAGTAGCATCTGGGCACAGGCGGCCCCGGCCGCGCCGACTCCGCTGATCACGATCCGAACGTCCGCAAGTTGTTTGCCGACGATTTTGAGCGCGTTTTCCAGCGCGGCAAAGACGACGATGGCCGTCCCGTGCTGGTCGTCGTGAAAGACCGGAATGTCCAGTCGCTGCTTCAACCGCTCTTCAACCGCGAAGCAGCGCGGAGCCGAAATGTCCTCCAGATTGATCCCCCCAAACGTGGGCGCGATGAGCTCGACCGTGCGAACGATCTCGTCGACATCTTTCGTCGCCAAACAAACCGGGAAGGCATCCACGCCACCAAACTCCTTGAAGAGGAGTGCCTTCCCTTCCATCACCGGCATCGCCGCTTCCGGTCCGATGTCTCCCAGGCCAAGAACCGCGCTACCGTCGGTCACAATGGCCACGGTGTGGCCTTTGATCGTCAGATTGTAGGCCTTACTTGGATCTTCGTGGATCGCCATCGACACCCGCGCGACGCCCGGGGTGTACGCCATGGTGAGGTCGTCGCGAGTTTTGACCGGAACGCGGCTTCGTATCTCGATCTTTCCGCCAAGGTGCCGGAGAAAAGTGCGATCCGAATAGTTGACGACGGTTACGCCGGGAACTTCGCGGATGCGCGCGACGATCCGGGCAGCGTGTTGCTCGTCGGCGGCGTTAATCGTCACGTCGCGCTCGATCTCTTTACCGGTCGCCTGGACAATGTCGATCGCGCCGATGTCGCCGAAAGCCTCGCTAATCGCCGCGGCGATCTGGCTGAACATCCCGATATCGTTCGAATAGTGCAGCCGGACGATCACGCTGTAGCCGGCATTAGGCGTTAGCACGGAAGAACCCCCTCTATGGCTCCCCAAAAAGCTCGGGCGCCATTTTGCTCGACCGAGTTTATCATGAGCCTACAAGCTGGCCGCTGAACGTGGCCGGAACGGACGCGGGATCGACCTGAATTTTCCCTGGTCCGTTCTGGACACGCTCGAAACGCTGTGTTTTACTGATCGCGAGGTAGCCAAATCAAGGAGATCACGCATGATGGGGACACGGCGAACGCCGTTGGACTGGCAGCCAGTGCCGGAACCACAACGAATCATTCTAGCGGGACGACTCGCGCGACTGGAACCGCTAGACGCCGACCGTCACGGACCGGCGCTCTACGTCGCGGCTCAGGGTGAAGGGGCAGATCCGGCGCTCTGGGATTACCTGGGCAGCGGTCCTTTCGCGAACGAACGCGACTTCACCGCCTGGCTAGAGGATTGCGCCGCCGCGCGCGACCCGCTCTTTTTTGCAATCGTGAATCAGCAGACCCACCAGGCGGTCGGAATGGCCAGCTATCTTCGGATTACCCCGTTGCATGGGGTCATTGAGATCGGCCACATCTGGTTCGGGCCGACCCTGCAGCGGACTCCACCGGCGACCGAAGCGATTTACCTGCTCGCTCGGCACGCCTTTGACGACCTTGGGTATCGGCGCCTGGAGTGGAAGTGCGATTCCCTCAACCAGCGCTCGCGGCGGGCCGCCGAGCGCTTCGGCTTCCGCTATGAAGGGCTTTTTCGCCAGCACATGGTCGTGAAGGGACACAACCGCGACACCGCGTGGTTTGCCATCCTGGACCAGGAGTGGCCGGCCGTCCGAGCCGCTTTCGAGAAGTGGCTCGCCCCGGAGAACTTCGACGCCAAGGGCCGCCAGCGCGCGTCGCTCGCCGACCTTCGCTCCGCCCGGTTGTCCAGCGCCGCGTCTACCTCGAACGAGTAGCCTCACTAGACGGGTCGCCCCGCGGACTGGTCGGTTGCCAAGCCGATACCGCCGCGTTTTCTGGTGCGGTAGAGGGACGGTCGTCGTCCAAGCGGCCCGTCGTCGCGTGGACCGGCAACGTAAACGCGAACGTTGTCTCCGCCCCCGGGGTACTGTTAACGCGAATTTGGCCGCCGTGCGCCTCGACCAGACCCTTCGTAATATAGAGGCCAAGGCCTAAACCAGCCACCGGACCCTCGCGAGCGCTTGGCGTGCGGTAGTAACGCTGAAAGAGCCGGGGCAGCGCTTCCTTGGAGATGCCTGGTCCCTGGTTGGTCACCGCAACCTCCACCGCGCCAGATTGGCAAGCAACCTGCACCTGAATCACCGTGTCCGGATTCCCGTACTTCGCGGCGTTCGAGAGGAGGTTACCGAGCACCTGCTCCAACCGACCGGGATCCGCCTCGACCGGTGGAATTCCCTCGCCAATCGCCAGGTGCACCGGGTGTCCCAACGTCGCTTCGCCGACACGCTCGACGACCGCGGACACGAAGGATCCCAGATCAATGCTCTGCTTCTTAACGACTAACCGCGACGTCTCGAGGTGCGAGACGTCTAACAGATCCGCGATCATGCGGTTCATCTGACGGGCACTGGTCAGAATGTGATCGGCAGGCGCCACGAAGTCGGGAGCGCTGTAACTCGCCATTCGGACAAGGAGGCTGGCGTAGCCGACGATTGTCGTAATTGGCTGACGAAGATCGTGAGCGATGATCGACGTCCATTCTTCGCGCCGGCGCTGCAGTTCCTTTACCGCGATAATCTCCTGCGCGACGATCACCGCCCCGATGGTCTGGCCATCCCCACTAATTGTCGGAGCGGCGCTCACCAGCACCGGTATTCGCTCACCGGTCGGGCGTTGAACCAGCATCTCGGCGCTCCGCAGAGTCGCCCCACTGAGAGCGACCCGGGATGGCCAATCGAAGACGTTCAGGGGCGAGCCGTCCGGACGAATCAGACGTTCCATGGCAGTTCGGACGTCGATCCCTTCGTCGCCAACGCTTCCAAAGAGTTGGTGCGCTGCCGAGTTCACGATCAACTGATCGCTGCCGCGCTCGACGAAAAGAATCGCGTTAGCGGCGTTGTCGAGAATCGAACGGAGGCGCGCGTGCGCCTCCAGGAGAGCGCGCGACCGCGACGCGAGTTCCTGCCGTTGGGAAGCGATCAAAACGGCGAACGTGAAAACCGCGACGAGAACGGCGGTACGAATTGGCCAGGAGTAATAGATGTCATCGTGGAGAGCCGATTCCAGCGCGTCGATGGCAAGACTGCCAACCGCGACCGTCAGAACCACGCGAGGGGACGCGCGCAAAGCGGCCAGGAGAACGGGAATCGCGTAGAGGATGGTCAGGTTGTGGTTCGGCAGGATATAGCTATCGGCAAGGGTAATCGCAACCAGTGCCAGAACGACCAGAGCGATGACCAGCGCGTCGCCCACGAACTCCGAAACCCGGATTCCACGACTTTTCGTGAGCATATCCCCCTCGCAAACGGCCAGCCAGATGACCTGGGTCCAGAGCCTTATACCCAATTTACAGGTGAATGACGCTGCTGCCTTCACCGGGAATGGTTTATCGACTTTCTTAGCCTAACACTCGCGCCGAGGGAGCAGCAATTTTCGCTGCCGAATCCGCCCGGTCAGTCGCCGGTCCGGAAGTAGGGAGGTAAGAAAATAGCCGGCGATGTCCGATACGCGTTACACTTGAAGAGGGGCCGGCCCGAACGGGCAATCTTCTCCCGACGCTCCACCCCTTGACCGTAACGTTTCTGTCGGCAATGGGGTTGTAACCCTTGATGATATGAAGGTGTCAGGAAGTTATGACGAAGTTGGGAAGGTCCGATTCGAACCATCTGGCGACAGGTGGAGACCGTCGGGGCACCGGTTGGCATTCTTCGACGACGCGGCACCCATCCACGACCCAAGCGAAGCAGTTTTTGACGGCGGCGTTACTCGCTGCGATGACCCTGACTGGTGTCATCGCGTGTTCGGCGTCGCCGTCCGCGACCGCAATCCCCCCAACCAAGATCGCCAGCACAATGCCCTCCGTTCCCTCCGCGCCACAACCGGCGCCAGCAGTCCAGGCAACCGTCGCGCCGGTGATCACTCCGCATCCCCCCACGGCGACCGCGGTTCCCAGCGTTTCCCCGGCCCGTGACCTCCAACAACTCGGCGGCGATCAGAAACCCATTCCGGCCGGTGGCTGGGTGGTTAACCCGGTTGTCCTGAGTTTTCAGGCACCCGCCTCCAGCGTGGACAGCCTCGTTCCGCAAGTAGAGGTCGCCCGGGGTGACCAGCGCTTCGCTGGAACGCCCACCACCCAGGCCGCGGCGGTCACTCCATCCGGCGGGGTGGTTCAGGCCACTATCACCCTCGCGAATCTGGTGCCCGATCAGTACCGCTGGCAGGCCCGGTTTGCGGATCCGAAAAGTGGAACGGTTGGTCCGTGGGTCGGGCTATCCACCGGAGCGATCGATTTTCAGGTGGCCGGACCACCGCCCGCGATTCAGTCTCTAACCCTCAGTGGTTCCTCGCAAACCGCGACCGGTACCGCGTTGATTTCCGCGACCGATCAGCCGGTTCTCCACTGGACCCTCACCACCCCGCAACCACTCGCCCTGGACCATCTCGTCGAAGCCGTCGATCACCAAGCCACCGGACCGTCCGCTCCGCCGACTGACGGCACGACAATTCCGACCACCAGCACGTCGATTCCGATTGGCAATCTTGCCGACGGGCAGTGGTACTTTCACGTTTGGGCGGTCGACAAGGCTGGTCAGGTCGGACCGCCCGCCACCCTGGCGGCCCAGGTTCTTCGAACGCCACCCCAGGTCGAAAACGTCGTCTATCGCTCCTGGGCAACCAATCCGAGCTACCAGACCCTGCCAATCAACTTTACCGTTTCCCGCGATGCCCAGGCGACGCTGTTCATCCTGCCAGAGAGCACCGGCGACCCGCTACGCTCCTATGATCTCGGCAAGCAAACCGCTAACGCCCCGATCCAGGTGAAATGGGATGGCAAAGACGCCAAGGGGCAGGTCGTTCCGCCGGGTTCCTATCGATTCATGATCGAGGCGGTCGACGCCGCCGGCAACCAGTCCCAGGCGCTCTACACCGGCCTGACGATCACCGACAAAGTCATCAAGGTTTCGCTCGCCAAAGAGCAGATGACGGCCTATGCCGGTTCCCAGGTCTTCGCAACCACGGTGGTGACGACCGGAGGCCAGGCGCTGCCGACGCGACCGGGCCAGTTCGAGATCCTCCAGAAGTTCTCGCCCTTCGTCTTCCACGCGCAGTACCCCAAGGGTTCGCCTTATTGGTTCCCGGATGTCACCTCGCACTACGCGATGCTCTACGATCAGCCGGACGCTGACTTCATTCACGACGCGCCGTGGCGAACGATCTACGGTCCGGGAACGGACGGTCCGGGAATCCCGGGCCAGGTGCGAACCGGATCCCATGGTTGCGTCGAAACTCCGCAAGCAACCATGACTCGCCTCTTCGCCTGGACTCCCCTGGGAACGCCGGTCATCGTCACGCCATAAGCTTCGAGGCGACGGAAAAAAACTACCGAGCCGAGGGGTGGGAATCTCGGCTCGGTAAACGACCAGGAAGAAGAAAAGGGGGTCGTCTGTGCGTCATCGCACACCTGACCGCCATTGGTCGTTGACCCGTTCATCATGCCTGACCGCGGGGAAACGAGATATGAATACGCGGGGTCAGAAGATAACGGTTCGATGACAGTTCATCCTAGCGCCTCACCCGCGCGCCAAAGTCAGGCAAGTGTCGGCGCCTTGGTGTACTCGTAGTCGGTTTTCGCCGTCTCGTCCGGTCCGGGAACCGCGGACGCGACCCGCAGGGCAACCGTCGCCACGCTGGCGACGACCAGGTTCGCGATTAGGCCGTACAGCGCCGCGTACGCCGGTATCGTCAACCCGCCCACATGCAGTGGATAGACCGATCCAAAACCCACCGAGACGGCCATCGCCGTGCCGACCACCATGCCCACCAACCACCCGAGCAGCAGGCCCCAGGGATGGAACCAACGGGTGTACAAACCAAAGACGATCGACGGAAAGATTTCAATAATCCAGATCCCCCCAAGCAATTGAAGGTTGATCGCGTACTGCGTCGGGAGAAAGAGGATAAAGACCAGGGCGCCGGCTTTGACCACCAGCGACGTCAGCTTGGCGACGCTGGCCTCTTCTCGCGTTGACAGTTGTGGTCGGAAATACTCGCGGTAGAGATTGCGGGTGAACAGGTTGGCCGCGGCGATGGACATGATCGACGCCGGGACGAGCGCGCCAATGGCGATCGCCGCGAAGGCAAATCCGACGAACCAGGACGGAAACATTGCTAAGAATAGCCCGGGAACGGCCCACTGCGCGCCATAGGGCGCGACTGGTTTAATCGCGGCGGCAACCGCCATGAACCCCATCAGGGCAAGCAAGCCCAGCAGGAACGAGTAGGCGGGCAGTAACGCCGCGTTACGCCGAATGGCCTCGCGACTGTTCGCGCTCAAGACTCCGGTGATCGAGTGAGGGTACATAAACAGCGCGAGAGCCGACCCGAGCGCGAGCGTCGCGTATGCCGAGAACTGGCCGGGCGCCAGGAGCAGTTTGGCCGGGGGAATCGCGCTGAAGATGCGCCCATATCCGCCCAGGTGGGCCGGGATGACGACGATCGCAACCAGAATCGTCACGTAGATCATCACATCCTTCACCAGGGCGATCATGGCCGGAGCACGCAAACCACTGAAGTAGGTGTAGGCGGCGAGAATCGCGAAGGCAATGATCAGCGGCCAATCACCAACGACGCCCAGGCCGGCCAGCACGACCTCGATGCCAACCAATTGGAGGGCAATGTACGGCATGGTCGCCAGGATGCCGGTAACCGCGACCGCCAACGCCAGAACGCTGCTTCCGTAACGTCCGCGCACGAAATCGGCGGCGGTAATGTAGCCGTGGCGATGGGACACCGACCACATTCGCGGCATAACCATGAAGACGAATGGGTAAATGATGATCGTGTAGGGAAGCGCGAAGAAGCCAATCGCGCCGGACCCGTAAACCAGAGCGGGTACGGCGATAAAAGTGTACGCAGTGTAGAGATCGCCGCCGAGTAAGAACCAACTGACAATTGTTCCGAACCGCCGACCGGCCAGTCCCCACTCGTCGAGGAGATCAAGGTCCCCGGCTCGCCAGCGAGCCGCGATAAAGCCCAAAACCGTCACGGCCAGGAAAAGAACGACGAAGACAGCCAGGGCGACGCCATTCATCACGAGCCTCCTAACGCACTGTCCCAGTCTCAGCGGGTCGCGAAGTAGACAATCGCGGTAAGCACGGCGCTTATGACGACCCAGAGCAGTTGGTACCAGTAGAAATACGGAAACCCGGCAAATTCTGGAGTGGTCGCGTTGTAAAACGGTACCCAGAGCGTCGCGACAAAGGGGACGAGAAGCAGGATGTACCACCACCTTCGCCGACGCGGAGCGGTTGATCTTTGCACCTTGGCCTTACCTCCCTCTGTACTACGATCAGAATCGAGTAATTGGACACACGAGTACTGTCAAAGGCGTACCCGCGTGCGCGAGATGGATCATATCCGATCCCACGGTAAGAGGGAAGGGAACAGTTCTAAACGTGTTTGTAGCGCTGATGCCAGCCAACGCCTTGCCAGGTAGTCGTCTTTAACGGAGTGACGAAGATCAGCCAGCGGGGCTCGTTCATGGTTGGCTCCAGATAGTCTGGGCCGTGCTCGCCTAGGTAACGGACCGCCGTGCGGCGAGCAATCTCCACCCACCGGCCGCCGACGTTCGGACTCTCGACGACCTTCGCGGTTCCCTTGACCAGAACGCGCCGCTGCGGCACTCCGACCTCGTCAATGCAGAGAAAGACCCGCGCGTCGCGCTGCAGATAGCGCGCCCAGATCGAGCGCTCCCGCGGGATAATGTAATAGCCACCGTCGGCGTATTCAAACCAGCAAGGCACGACGTACGGCCAGCCTTCGTCGTCGCAACAACCTAGCTTGCCGACTGGACTGTCGGCAAGGAAGGCACGGAGATCTTCGTCGCTCATCGGACCAACCTTACCGCGCCAGGAGTCCTGGTTTCCGGTCTCGCCCACGCTCCTCACCTCGCTCTTCTGGATTGATCCTCGTTTCGCCCAGATTGACGGGCGGTGCCTTATCATATCAAAAGGAACTGCTAAGCCTGGCGATTGCGACAGAAGGAGAGTTCGATGCCTGAACCGTGGCGGGGAGTTTTCACGATTCCTTGCACCCCCTTTACTGACACCGGCGCGCTCGACCTCGACAGCCTGAAGAGCGAAATTGAGTTCTGCGTAGCCGCGGGCGCGCACGGCATCGTTGCCCCGGTCAATGCCTCGGAGTTCTGGACGCTCTCCGACGACGAGCGTCGCCTCGTCGCCGAGACGGTTGTCCGGGTAACCGATCGTCGTATTCCAACGGTCATTGGCGTGGCCGGCGGGTCGACGCCGGTCGCCGTCGCTTTTGCCCGCCACGCCCAGGAAATTGGGGCCGACGCGGTGATCGCTATGCCTCCACACGTCCGGGTCGCCCCACCAGCCGCGATCTTCGCGTACTACCGGGCGATCTCAGAAGTAATCGACATCCCGATCTTCATTCAGAATCACGACGCTCCGGCCGGCACCCGGATGACCCCGGAGTTCGTGATTCAACTCGTCACGACCCTCGATCACGTCGACTACGTGAAGGAGGAGACCATGCCGCCCACTCACGCGATCGAGGCGGAGATCCGGCTCGGTAGCTCAAAACTCAAGGGAGTGATGGGCGGCGTCGCCGGTCGTTACCTGATGGATGAGTATCGCCGGGGCGCTTGCGGCACGATGCCCGCCTGTGAGGCCACCGACGTTCACGCTCGGGTCTGGAACGCGCTGGATGCCGGCGAGCACCGTCAGGCGCGGGACCTCTTCAATCGGTTGCTACCATTACTGAACTTTGAGGCGCTCATGCCGGGGGTGTACAAGGCCGTACTCAAGCGGCGCGGCATCATCGAGACGGATTACCTGCGTAGTCACGCCGGTAACCCCCTGGACGCGTCCGACCATCAGGAGTTGTCGGCCATCTTGGATGATCTCCGGGATCTATTTACGCTGGCCCCACCGCGGTAAAGTAACGGTGCGACGACGCCATGTCGAGGGGTGACCGAGGCCTAACGGCGAACCAATGGGCTTACCTGCGCGCGCACCGGGTGGCCCACCTGGCTACCGCGAGTCGCAATGGCGTTCCCTCGGTCGTTCCCCTCTGTTTTGTCGACGACGGCGACGCCGTCTACTCCGCGTTGGACGCGAAACCCAAGCGGGTCGCGCCGACAAATCTCCGGCGCGTGCGAAACCTTTTGGAAAATCCCGAGGTTGCCTTACTCGTGGACGACTATGCCGAGGATTGGACCCGCCTCGGCTACTTGCTCATTCACGGCCGAGCCACTCTCGTCGAGCCGGGCGGCGAAGAACACGGCCGAGCCGTGGCTTTACTCCGCGAGAAATACCCGCAGTATACGAATATGCCGATTGGAGACCAGCCGCTTATCCGCATCGTTCCAAGATCCGGTAAGAGTTGGGGAAAGATCGATTAGCCGCGTTATTCGAACGCACCGCCGGTGACTTGTTCGTCGGTTGAGTGGGCGAGCAGGGCGCCCAGCGATTCTGGCCGAGGGCGAGCGCTCCAGCGCGCCGAGTGGCTGCCAAGGCCAGGAGACCAGGCTCCGCGACTACCCAAAGCGCTTTGACCGGAAATCTCGCCTCGTTCGTCACGGTCCGAGGTCGGTGAGCCGCTCCCCACAACATTCACACCGTCCACATCCACCTCCCGCCACAACTACTGAATCGACTCGGCATCTGGGGCTCAACCTGGCCTAGCAGTCAACGACATTTCCACCTCACCACCCCCATCCCTCAGCTACAACGGTAGTTATACGGCAATCTGTCGAGCTCGCAGACCCATGATCGCGGGTAACCCATCGTTCTAAATAGATCGTTTAGTCTAGGCAAAAATACCTATGTCAAGATTCGTCGTCTAGGTGAGAACGTATCCGATACCGGAGCGCGCGGCGATGTAACCGGGCTGGTCGCGTTCCATGCCGAGCTTCTTGCGCAGATGGGACACGTGAGTTTTCAGCATAGCCGAGCCACGCTGATCGTAACCCCAGACGTATTCGCTGAGACGCTGGAAGCTCACGACGTGACCGGCGTTAATCGCGAGCATGTAGAGAATGCGAAACTCGCGCGGGGTGAGATAAATCTCTTCCTCCCCACGCACGACGCGGTGCAGGTCTTCGACCAGGCGATACGGTCCAATTCGTAGCGTCGTGGAGTGCGGCGACGCATTGTTCGAGCGGTAACGACGCAAAATCGCTTGAATCCGGAGAGCCAGGTGATGTGGCTTGAAAGGCTTGACCACGCAGTCATCCGCGCCGCGCTGAAAGCCCTGGACAATTTGCTGCTCGTCGGTTGAATTGGCCATCAAGATGACCGGGGTATTCGACTCTTGCCGAATGCGTCGACACAACTCGTATCCATTGACCCGTGGCATCCAGATGTCCGCGACGACGAGATCCGGCTGATCGGTCTCCCAACGTTGGGTCGCCTGGGCGCCGTCGGTCGCCAGGAGGACTTTGAGACCTTCCCGGCGCAGCGCAAACGCGGTACTATCGACAAAGTCGGTGTCATCATCTGCCAGAAGAATCTTCATGACCACTCTCCCTTTATCCCGTCATCGCCACGTAGGTGCTGTCGACGGTGTTGAGATCACAGTTGAGATCAAAATTGTTTTGGGCCCGTTCGCGTCGGCTATGCCGAGTACGTCCGCAGGCTAAACTGGAAGGTCACGCCCTCGCCGGGGGCGCTAGAGACGCCAACCTCGCCATCCTGGAGTTCGATGAGGGTCTTGACGATGTACAGCCCGAGGCCAAGACCAGAAGCACCGGAAAGAATCGCCGCCTTACCGCGCTCGTATCGACCAAAAATGCGCTCTTGCTCGCCCGGTGGAATAAGTGGACCGTCGTTGTGGACCGCGACCTTGACCAGGCGCCCGTCGCTTTCGCACGTGATGCGAATCTCACTGTCCGGGTCGCCATATTTGGAGGCATTCGTCAGCAGGTTGACCAGAACCTGCGTAATCGAACGCTCGTCTCCCCAAATCGTGTTCCACGGCTGGGCGACGCCGGTGACCGTCTGGCCACGTCGCTCCAGCGCGGGCTGGACGATTGTCAGAGCGGTGTCCACGCAGGCGGTCAGGTCGACGGTCGTGGGAAAGAACCGCAAGCGTCGCGAGTCCAACCTCGCGACGACCGACAGGTTGTCGAGAAGGCACTGAATCCAACTCGCGCTCCGCTGAATCCGCAGGACAAGACTTCGCGCGTCTTGGGGATCGATGTCGTCGATCGAACCGGCCAGCAGGTCCGCGGAAGTGGTCAGCGTCGCCAGTGGTGAACGCAACTCGTGCATGAGAATCGAGAGGAGAGCCTGGGCGTCGAGATCCGCGACATCGTTGGGTAAGCTTGGACCACGACCGTGAGTGCGGCGACCATTTCGTGGCGTCGCGGTTGCGTTCAGCATTCCCCACCTCAACCAGAATTAAGAAATAGTTCAGAAAGGCGCGTGGTCTCGGGTTGCCAGCCGACTTGTCACTGTGGAACGATGCCTACTTTACAACATAGCCCAATCAGGCTACATCGGTAGTCGTATTGAATTTCCGGATCAAATCCGACTAAGGTCTAACGATCGAGTGTTGGATTTACCCAATCATAGTGACTAGACCATCATTAAGAAGGACTAGGCATTTTGTTTATCCTAGTCAGCATCTCGAACGATGCCCTAAACACGCCGAGTCTATCTCGTTTGTCCGTAGTAACACTGGAGGATAGGCTATATAATGCGCTCGCCAACTTGCTATCGTTAAAACTCGCGGGTTTGCCGGCGCCGCGGACGATAGATCCGGGGCGCCGGCGGCTGGGCTGGCTGGAAGGGGAAGGTGAAAGTACTGCTCGTAGACGACGACCCGGACCTCTTAGACGTTACCGCGTATGCCCTTCGGCGCAAAGGCTTCGAAGTTGTCCTCGCTTCTGATGGAAATCAGGCGGTGCGTCGGTGGGAATCTGACGAACCGGATTTGATCGTGCTGGACCTGGGATTACCGCGCGTCAGCGGGCTCGACGTCTGCCGGAAGATTCGCCAGAATTCGACGATTCCGATCATTCTGCTCACCGGGTCGGCCGACGACGAACACATCGAAAAGGGATTTCAAACCGGCGCGGATGACTACGTCACCAAACCGTTCAGCCCCCGACAACTCGAGATGCGCATCCGAGCGGTCATGCGGCGGGCGAGCGGCACCGCGGTTCTCGAGGTCGAGCGCGTGGTGCAACTCGGCGAGTTCACACTCGACGTCGAGGCCCATCAGGTTACCCACGACAGTGAAGTTGTTCAGTTGACGCCGTTGGAGTTTCGGATTTTTCACCTGCTCGCGTTGAACGAAGGGCGGGTCGTCAGCTTTGGTCGACTCGTCGAAGGGGTTTGGGGATACGACGCGGGAGAGCCAGGCATGCTTAAGACCCACATCAGCCACCTGCGCAAGAAACTCCATCTCACCCTGGGCCAACGCGGCTACATCCAGGTCATCCACGGCGTCGGATACCTGCTCAGCAGTGGCGCCTCAGATGGGCCTTTGGCGTCCGCTGAGGACGATCCCTCGGATGACGAATGAAGACGCGCTCGTCGCACTGACCGCTATCCGGGCGTTCGGCGTTTGACCGGCGCCCGGACATTTCCCCCTGACTACCAGCTAACGATGCCGAGCAGCTTGCGACCAAGCGGGGTGAGCTCGGCTGGAGGCGTCTGAGATTCAAGACCGCGCGGGTCACCCGGGAAGGCTCGAAACGGAAGCGGACGCTTCTGCTGCCAGCAACTGATTCGGGTCTGGCGCGCCTCCAGGTTGTCCTCGTCGGCAGGATTCATCGTGACGTATTGGGCCAGGCGGGGCCGGCTGGAGACATTGTGACCGTTGCCGTGCGGCAAGAGTGTCGTCCAGATGACAAGATCACCCGCGTGCATCGCGAGCTTGCTGATCGTAAAGCCAGTCGTATCCGGCTTCCGGGGATCCCGGTCGGCCGGCTGGGCGGCAATCCAGGCGTCAAGTTCCTGGTAGAGGTCGGGAATACACTGAAAGCCCCCCATGTCAGCAACGGTATCCGTTAGAGCCAGGACGCCCTGCACGCGGAATGGAATGTTGGGGTACAGCGAGGTATCGGTGTCCCAGTGAATGAATCCCTTGTGATCGTGCTGTGGGTGGGCTGGATCGGCAGGGGGTTTGAAGTTGGTTCGGTCGATGCTCACCCAGAGCTTCTCGGTTCCGTGAACCTCCGCGAAGGCTTCGTAAACCTTCGGGGACTGGCGAACGTCCCACATCGACTGGTAATGGTACATCTCCACCATGCCCGTCGAAGCGATGATGCCCGGTTTGTACCAGGACTCGCGATCGCCTGGGTCAGCTCCAGTATGGCGCCAGATGTCGGCCGCGACGGGATTGAGCAACTGCGGGGGAACCACTCCCGGCACGATGACGTAGCCATTTCTCTCAATCTCGGCGCGTAACCCGGTCTGCGGCGATGCCATGTCGAATCCTCCTCTCGTGCACTTGCCTGCTCTCAGTGTAGACGACGCGTCAAACCCGTGAAAGACATCTCGTGATACATCGGAAGCAGCGACGGAGACACCGATACCAGATCACTATTCTTGATGCTTCGCCTGCGCCGTCCAACCAATCCAAACGCCTGGTTCTGGGCGATGATCCCCGACAACAGTGGTTGTTCCAGTTACCGCCTGAGGGCCCTACTCCTGGGCGCTCAGCAAGCGGTCAACTCCGTTGTCTTCGGCCGGGCGACCGGATAGACTTAGAGCCAATGTCCTTGCCCCGCGGATGGGCCGGGGCTGATGAGTACGCCGACAAGCCGGCCAGGGAGACGTCTATGTCAAACCAACAACTCGACGCGATGACGATCCGGGAACGCCTGGGGCTGGGGGAAGAGAGTCTTGCCTGGCTTCAGGAACTCGAAGCCCTGGGCGCGCCACCCGAGCCGGTGCGTCTGCCCTCGCCGGACGACCTGCCCGCCCTGCTTGGCCGGATCACCGCTCCCGACGAGCAGATTGACGAGGCCATTGCCGCGTTACCTCAACTGGAGGCTGACCCGGCGCTCTGGTGGCTGCTAGAGCGTTGTCACCACCTGCTGATTCAAAAGATGGGCGAGTTTGCTCCGCTGCGCCCCTGGCCGTCGCCACCTGCCGCCCTCGGCGCACCGGGCCGCTACCTCTACGTCTGGGCGTTTCTCGCCACGCTCGACGCGGTCCGGAAATATCATCAGTCTCGCGGTATCCCCGACGACGTTGCCTGGACGACCCTGGCTGACCTGGGGCGAAACATGGGCATTCATAAGCGGACCTATGGGGTGGGCGGCTTAAGCACGGCGAACTGGATCACTCTCCACTTCCGCGGGGCGATCTACGAACTTGGGCGCCTGCAGTTCAACCGCAGCCGAATCAACCAGGATCCCGCTACCCTCGAAAGCCTGGGCGTGCCGTTTCGCCACGGCGATTCGTCACTCGGCATGCACATTCCGGAGAGCGGTCCGATGACCCCAGAAGCGTGCGACGTCTCGATCGCCCGAGCGTACGAATTTTTCCCCCGCTATTTTCCGGAAGATGGCAGCCGCGTCGTGACCTGCGGGTCCTGGCTGCTCGACGACCAACTCGCCGAGTACCTCCCGGCGTCTTCGAATATCGTTCGCTTTCAGCAACGCTTCAAACTTTTTCCCAACAACCGGATCTGCGACGAGGACATCATCTGGTTCGTTTTCCGCCGTCGCGGTGCGTCGATCGACGACCTTCCCCAGCGGACCGCCCTGGAACGAGCCGTCGTGAAGCACCTGCGCGACGGTCGGCACTGGCTGGCACGACAGGGCTGGATCGCGCTATAGCCTGGCCCAGATCGACTATGCCGGCCCCCGAAAGTCCGGCACCGGTGAAAGAACACCGCCGCGTCGCGGACTTGGGGATCGATGTCACAGAACGCGGCGACTCGGACGTCAGTTTACACCGTCTCCCGGCGACAGTGTAAACTGACAGCACGCCAAGCCTGGAGGTTGTAGGTGTCCGAGGAACTCGAGCGGATCGTTCTCGATTTTATGCAGATGCGATCCTTTGCCCAGCATCCATTTCTCTTCGAAGCCGGCAACGGTATTCGCATCACCGATACCGACGGCAAAGAGTATATCGACGGCTTATCCGGCGTCTTCGTCAGCAGTCTCGGCTACGGCAACGCGGCGATCATCGAAGCGGTGACCGCTCAACTCAAGAAGCTCCACTTCGCGCCACCGCTCCACGGGACGACCCCCGTTGCCCTGGAACTGGTCAACACGTTGCTCGAATTTGCCCCCAAGGGCACCGGAGCGGTGAAACTGCTCAGCGGGGGTTCCGAGGCGACCGAGGCGGCGATGAAACTTGCCCGCCAGTATCACAAGAACAGTGGGCATCCGCGCAAGTACAAGATCATCGCTCGCTATGGCGGCTACCACGGCGCGACGATGGGCGCCCTCTCGGCGAGCGGCAGCTGGGAGCGCAAGTCGGTCTTCGAACCGCTGGTCTCCGGCTTCCTCCACGTCCACCCCCCCCACTGCTACCGCTGTCCGTTCGACAAGGTGTATGGCTCCTGCGGGATCACCTGCGCCAAGCTGATCGAGCGCACCATCCAGGCGGAAGACCCCGAAACCGTCGCCGCGGTGATCATGGAGCCCATCTCCATCTCCT
>Ga0080006_1150408_pt1 | contig 31191 bp, 27 predicted proteins | sample RS3BMetagenome_FD_69209 | JGI IMG/M metagenome (GOLD analysis project Ga0080006, IMG submission 69209) | Ferric oxide microbial mat and aquatic microbial communities from Rainbow Spring, Yellowstone National Park, USA - RS3B (SPADES... ...
ACAGGGCGGCCTCCGGGGGGTCGGGGTTCGTGGGCCCGGGGGCCCCGGGCCGGCCGCCAAACAGGCCCCGGGCGGCCCGCCGCGGGGCGGGCGCCCCCCGCCCGGCGGTTCGCCGTTACCCCGCGGGACGAAGAGCCCCGGGGGGTAACGGCTCCGCCGGGGCCGGGGTACCGCCGCGCCGGAGAGGTCGCAGTGCGAATCGCAGTGCCCAAGGCTGGCTGCACGCCGGAGGGCTGGTGGCACGCAGAGCTGGTGGCACGCGAAGAAGCGCCCGGGCCCGCTTTCGGCGGGCGATCGGGCGCTCTGTGTGCAACTGCTGTTCCCGAGGACCCGGCCCCAGGGTGCGTTGCTGCACTTACGGGACCTTCCGCTGCGACGTCCGGACCCATCGTCGGTCCGGGCCGCTCGCCTTCTCAGCCCAGCGCCTTGTCGCCTGTCACTCTGGGCGACTCTCCGGGTGCCGGACCCCCGGGCGGAGAGAGCTCGGTCTGGTCACCATGCCCTTGCCACCTCCTTCGGGGACCTCTCTTTGGGTTCCTCAAATTGTTCAACGCCTCGGGCTAGCCGATTGTTCCCGACGCTGTTCCCGATGCTCTTCCCGATGCCGCCGGCTCGCTCAGATCCGTTCGAGTGCGCCGCCGTCGAACAGCGGCTCGACGCCGAGCGCCGCTTCGTCGGCCAGGAGGTCGGCATCGCCGGGTGCGGCGCCGGCGCCGTCGGCCGCCTCGAGGATGGGGCGCAGGAGGCGGAGGTCGCTCGAGCTGTTGAGGAAGAGCCCCGGCTGGGCGAGGACGAAGCGGACGGCCCGGGCGAGCTCGTCGCCCGGCGGCAGCGGCTCGTACCAGCTGAACCTCGGGCCGTCGTGGCCGGGGGGCCACCGCCGTCGCGCGACCGACTTGATCGTCTGGACGGCCACGCGCCTCTCGGCACACGCCTCGAGGAGCGCCTCGACGTCGCGCCGGTAGCCGTCGTCGGCGAGCAGCCGGTGGTTGTAGGGGAGCAGGACGGAGTCGAAGTCGAAGCGCTCGAGGCTCCGCCGGTGCATGGCGGCGATGCGGAGCCCGTGGCCGGTGACGCCGACGAACCGGGTGAGCCCCTGGTCCCTCGCCTGTGCCAGCGCCTCGACGGCGCCGCCGGGAGCGTGGGCGGTGGCCCACTCGTCCTCCTCGACGAGGTTGTGGAGCTGCACCAGGTCGACCTGGTCGACCCCGAGGCGCTCGAGCGACCGTTCGAGCCCGGCCAGGGCGCCGGCGCCGGTCCGCTCGGCGGTCTTGGTCGCCACGAAGAAGTCAGAGCGCCGGCCGGCGAGCCAGGGGGCGAGGCGGAGCTCGGCGTCGCCGTAGTCGGCAGCGGTGTCGAGATGGTTGACGCCGAATGCGTCGAGCAGCGGGAGCACGTCGTCGGCGCGCTCCTGGGTGATGCGGCTGAAGGCGGCGGCGCCGAAGATCACCCGGCTGCTCCGCTGGCCGGTCCGCCCGAAGGGGGTGCGCTCGATCACCGGACCCATCGTAAGCTCGCCGACCGCCGGTGGCCGGAGCGGCCGGGCGCCCAGGAGGGGATCGCGCCCTCAGCTCCGCGGGATCTGGCTCCACGGGGTGGAGGGGTCGAGACCGGGCTCGCGCGGGAGCCCGAGGACGCGCTCGCCGAGGATGTTGCGCATGATCTCGGACGTCCCGCCGGCGATGGTCGAGCTCTGCGCGCCGAGCAGTGCGAGGGCGGGGTCGCCGGTCGCCCGGCTGGCGGCGCTCGCTTCGGGTGTGTCGTACCCGGCGGTGACGAGCATGCCGGCTGGCCCTTGGAGGTCGACGGTGAGCGACGTGATGCGCTGCATCAGCAGGGCGGAGCCGAGCTTCAACACCGAACCCTCGGGTCCGGGGGTCCCCTTCTCCCGGAGCGCCTGGGCGCGGAGGTTCCCGAGCCGCAGCACCTCCGCCTCGACCCAGAGGCGGAGGAGCGACGCCCGGTGGGCGGGCTGGCGTGACCGGCCGGCGCGCCAGGCGGCGACGGCGTCGGCGATCGGGCCCGAACCGCGCGGGGCGATCGCCCCGCCGATCGAGACGCGCTCGTTCATCAAGGTCGTGTGGGCGACCCGCCAACCTCCGCCTTCGGGTCCGAGCCGCCGGGTGTCGGGTACCCGGACGTCGGTGAAGTAGACCTCGTTGAAGTCACTGCCGCCCGACATCTGCCGGAGGGGGCGGACGTCGACGCCGGGGCCGTGCATGTCGACGATGAAGGCGGTGAGTCCCCGGTGCTTCGGGACGTCAGGGTCGGTCCGTGCGAGCAGCAGGCCCCACGACGACACGTGGGCGGCCGAGGTCCACACCTTCTGGCCGTTCACCACCCACTCGTCACCGTCGCGGACCGCCCGGGTCGCCAGGCCGGCCACGTCGGAGCCGGCACCCGGCTCGCTGAAGAGCTGGCACCAGATCTCCTCTGCGGTGTAGATCGGCCGGAGATGACGCGCCTTCTGCTCCTCGGTGCCCCACACGGCGATGGTGGGGGCGCACATGCCGATGCCCATCGGGTTCCTCGTCCACGGGTAACGGCGACCGGCCGCCGCCAGGGCCTCGTCGACCACCCCCTGGAGCGCCGGATCGGCGTCGAGGCCGCCATGGCCGACCGGGAGATCGACCCGGACGAGGCCGAGGTCGAACTGGAGGCCGAGGAAGCCGATGGCGTCCGACGTCGCACCCTCCTCGAGCAGCCGGTCGACCAGCTGTCGGACCTCGTCGCTCCTCGCCGGCATGGCCCCATCTCCCTGCGTCACGTCGTCTCCCCTGGTCGGTCGGCACCGCAGTGCCAGCGAGCCGAGAGGCTATCGGTGGCCCGCCGGTTCCTCCGATCGATGACCCGCAGCGCCGCTCAGCCGAGCAGCGGATGCCAGGCGCCGACGGCGACCGCCACCCCGTTGGCGGCACCGACGACCGCCATCGCCGCCGCCAGGAGCGCCCAGTCGGCGGCGGTGACGACCTGCCGGCGTGCGGCGGTCCTCGGCGTGCGGGAGTCGAAGCCGCGGCTGTCCATGGCGAGGGCGAGGCGGGTGCCGCGCCGGATCGCCGCCACCAGGAGGGCGTAGACGGAGGAACCGAACAGGCGGAGACCGCCGAGCGGCGACCGCCCTGCGTCGATGCCACGCGCCCGCCGGGCGCGGCGTATGGTCAGCCACTCCTGGCGCAGCAGTGGCAGCAGCCGGAAGGCGGCCAGCGCCCCGTAGGCGAACCGGGCCGGGACCCGGAGCTGCTGGACGAGCGAGTCGCACAGGTCGACCGGGTCGGTGGAGGCGAACACCAGCACCCCGGGAAGGGCGATGGCGATCAGCCGGAGGGAGATCCCGGCGGTGACGGCCGGCTCGGCGCTCGAGGCCACCAGGTTGGCGACCGCCACCCCGACAGCCGCCAAGGGGAGCGGCCAGGCGAGCGCCGCCACCGTCCGCGCCGGCACCCGGGCGAGCGGCAGCGCCGCCAGCTCGGCGGCGAGGACCAGTGACGGGGTGACCGGGTCGGCGGTGACGAGCAGCCCCACCATCACGACGACGGCCGCCCCGAGCTTGGCCGACGGGTTGAGCCGCCCCAGCCCGCGGGCGATCGGCGGGGCGGCGAGCGCGGTCACCGGCCGGCCGCCGTCGGCTGGTCGCCGACCGGAGCGGCCGGGGGGCGGCGCCGGGCGCGTCGGCCGGTGCCGTCGGTGCCGGACGTCCCGGGAGGGTCGACGCCGGCCAGCACCCGGCCGGACTCGAGGCGGACGGTGCGATCGGCGACGGCGTCGACCAGTTCCTCGTCGTGGGTGGCGATCACGAGCGCCCGACCGGCGTCGCGCTGCTCGGCCAGCAAGGCCGCCATCTCGCCCCACGTGCGGGCGTCCTGGCCGAAGGTCGGCTCGTCGAGGACGAGCAGAGCCGGGTCGGTGGCAAGCGCGGTGGCCACCGAGAGCCGTCGCTTCTCCCCACCGGAGAGGGTGAAGGGGTTCGCCTTGGCGAGCGGGCGGAGCGCCAATCGCTCGAGGAGCTCGGCGACGCGGCGACCCGACGCCTCCTCCGACATCCCGGCCCGGCGGGGGCCGACGGCCAGCTCGTCGGCAACCGTCGAGGCGACGAACTGGTGCTCGGGCTCCTGGAAGACGGTGCCCACCCAACGGACGAGCTGGCGCGGTCGCCACCGAGCGAACTCACCCGGCGGGCCCCCGGCCAGGAACCGGACGGCGCCCGATGTCGGCCGGAGCAACGACGCAAGGACGAGCCCGAGGGTCGTCTTGCCCGAGCCGTTGGGACCGGTCACGGCCAGCGCCTGGCCGGCGTAGGCGGTGATGTCGACGTCGGCCAGCGCCGGGCGGCTGGCGCCCGGGTACGCCACCGTGAGCGCCTCGCCGGCGACCACCGGGGGCCCGGGTGGCCGCGGTGGGGCGAACCGGGGCGGTGGGGGACCGGGGACCCAGACGCCGGCCTGGCGGAGCGTCGGACCGCCGCCTACGAACACCTCGGCCGGCGGTCCGTCGGCGGCGACCGCACCGCCGGGTTCGAGGACGACCACCCGGTCGATCAGGTCGAGTAGCAGGCCGACACGGTGCTCCACCAGGACCAGGGTGGCGGCGGAGGTGGCCAGCAGCTGCCGAAGCGTCGCCCGGACGAGGTCGGCACCGTCGGGGTCGAGGTTGGCCGTCGGCTCGTCGAGCAGCCAGAGCCGGGGACGGGCGGCGACGACGTCGGCGATCGCCAGGCGCTGCTGCTCGCCCCCCGAGAGCCGGTCGGTCGGGTGGTGCAGCGGGTAGCCGAGGTCCACCGTCGCCAGCGCCTCGGCCACCGTCGGCCAGATCTCTTCCGGCGGCACCGCCCGGTTCTCGAGGCCGAAGGCCACCTCGTCGCCGACTCGGCCCATCACGAGGTAGGACGACGGGTCCTGGAAGACGAGACCGGCGTGGCCGGCGACGTCGGCCGCCGGTCGACCGCCGACGAGCAGGCGGCCCTCCTCGTCGCCGGCCTCCGGTGCGTGCAGGAGCCCGGACAGCCCGGCGAGCAGCGTGCTCTTGCCGGCCCCCGAGGGGCCGAGCAGCAGCACCCGCTCGCCCTCTTCCACCACGAGATCGAGTCGCCGCAGTGCCCAACCCCGCCGACCGGCGTGCCGCCAGCCCCAGCCGACCGCCTCGACGGCGGCGGTCACGCCACCGGTGCTCGGCGCCCGGAGGGGAAGGGTTGGAGCACGCCGGTCCGGGCGAGCGCCCGGACGAGCATCGCCCCGCCGAACCCGGCGACGACGGCGGAGCTGGCCATGACGAGCGCCACGTACGACACCTTCCAGCCGGCGTGCCAGGTGCCGTAGTAGTAGACGAGGTCGAGGACGGCCGCCGCGATACCGGCGGCGGCGCCGGCGGCCACCGACACCGGGAGGCGCCAGAGCCGGTAGGCGAAGGCGGCGAAGACGAGCTCTGGGGCGAGTCCCTGGGCCACGCCGTAGGCGACCACCGAGAGGCCCCACGAGCTGCCGAGCAGGGCCTCGACGATCGAAGCCACCAACTCGGTGTAGAGGGCCGCCCCCGGTTTGCGGATGACCAGGGCGCCGAGCACCCCCGGGGCCAGCCAGACGCCGTACATCACGGCGTGCGCCGGCGGGAAGGCGGCGAAGGCGATCGAGGTCGTGTTCCACAACTGGTCCCAGGCCCAGAACACCACCCCGCCGGCCACGGCGATCACCGAGGCGACCACGATGTCGACAGTGCGCCACCGGCTGTTCCTGAGGCGGCGGGCGCGGGCGGTCCTTGCGTCGGCAACCTGCTCGGTGGCCATGGCGACTCCCTTCGCTGGCATTACCCAGATCAGGTTCGAGGGTCTGCGGTGGTCCCGCACTCTCAGCGCCGAGGCGCTCCCCTGTCTCACCACCACCCTAACCCCTCGAGCGCGAGCGAGCCGCCACCGACCGAAATGCCAGGCAGCGGCGCCAACCTGAGAGGAAACCTGAGGAGCACATGAAGGACGTTCGGCCCTGGCCGCCCGGAGCGACCATCCTCACCCTGGTAGCCGAAAGGGGGAGTCATCCTGCGGAGTGCCGGGAAAGGAGACCGTCATGCGAATTCTGGTGCTGGGGGGTGACGGGTACCTCGGATGGCCGACAGCCCTCCACCTGTCGGCTGCGGGCCACGACGTCGGCGTCGCCGACAACTTCGCCCGCCGTGGCTACGACGCCGAGCTGGGGGCGACGAGCCTGATCCCGATCGCCCCCCTCCGACGCCGGGTGGCCGCCTGGCGGGAGGTCACCGGGCGCCGGATCGAGGTCTTCGAAGGCGACCTCACCGACCCATCGTTCGCGACCACCATGGTGCGGGCCTTTGCCCCGAAGGCGATCGTGCACTTCGCCGAGCAGCGGTCGGCCCCGTACTCGATGATCGACCAGGCCCACGCCGTCTACACGCAGACCAACAACGTGATCGGGACGCTCAACCTGCTCTATGCCGTCGCCGAGACCGATCCCGACGTCCACCTGGTCAAGCTCGGGAGCATGGGGGAGTACGGGACGCCGAACATCGACATCGAAGAAGGATGGCTCGAGGTGAGCCACAACGGCCGCACCGACCGCGTGCTCTACCCGAAGCGGCCGGGCTCCTTCTACCACCTGTCGAAGGTCCACGACAGCCACAACATCGAGTTCGCCTGCCGGGCCTGGGGTCTCCGGGCGACCGACCTCAACCAGGGGATCGTCTACGGGCAGGAGACCGGCGAGACGGCCCGCCATCCGGCGCTGGCCACCCGGTTCGACTACGACGCCGTGTTCGGCACGGTGCTGAACCGTCTCGTGGTCCAGGCGGCGTGCGATCATCCGCTCACCGTGTACGGCACCGGGCGACAGGTCCGGGGCATGCTCGACATCCGCGACACCGTCGAGTGCATCCGCCTGGCGGTGGAGCACCCGGCCGACAGGGGCGAGTTCCGCGTCTTCAACCAGTTCACCGAGGAGTTCTCGGTGATCGGGCTGGCCGAGATGATCAAGGCCCTCTACCACCGGCCGGTCGAGATCGCGATGGTGGACAACCCCCGGGTCGAGGCAGCCGAGCACTACTACCACGCCGCCCATTCGTCCCTGCTCGACCTCGGCCTCGAGCCGCACCTGCTGAGCGGCACCCTGCTCGAGTCGCTCTTCGCCATCACCGAGCGTCACTGCGGCAACGTCGACCCGTCGCTCTTCGAGCCGACGGTGCGTTGGACCCCCGAGCCCGATCCGGTCGGCCCACGGGCGCCCGCCGCCCTGGGCTGACGGTGTCGCACCGACTCGCCGGGCGTCTGCCGCCCGAGGGGGCCCGGCCGCCGGGGCGCTTCACGATGCTCCTGCGGCGCGTGCTCGCCGACCCCATCCGGCGCCGCCGGCTCTGGCGTTACGTGCTGACCTCGGCCGTGGCCACGCTGGTCAGCGAGACGGCGCTGTTGGTCCTCTACGGGACCGGTGTACTCGACGCGGCGGTGGCGGCGGTGGTGGCGAACCTGGCGGGAACGCTGCCGTCGTACCTGATGAGCCGTTACTGGATCTGGCCCGAGGCCGACCGGCGGCGGGTGGGGCGCCAGGTTGTCCTCTACTGGGCGGTGTCGGTCGTAAGCCTCGTGGTGTCGAGCACGGTGACCGGGGTGGCGGCCGACGAGGCGCCGGCCGGACGGCTCGCCCATCTCCTCGTGGTGGCCATCGCCTACGTGGCGACCTACGGCGTGCTCTGGTTGGCCAAGTTCGCCGTGTACCAGCTCGTCTTGTTCCGCCCGGTGCCGGTCGCACCGCAGGGTGCAGTCGACGTCGGATCGGCGTCGCCGGCCGGCCGGCCGGCCTCCCTTCGGTGAGGGCGACGCGGCGGCCGCACCGGTCGGCGATCGCGCTCTCGGCGGTCGTCGCCGTCGTCGCGGCGGCGGCCGCCGGATGGGCGATGGCGAGCGCCGGGACCGAGACCGCAGGGTCAGGGATCGGCGTGGTCACCGCCACGCTGCCTCGCCTCCCGAGCCTCTCGTCTCGGCTGCAGCCGGCGCCGATGCTGGCCGGTAGGCCGGTGGTCTCGGGACCGTTGGGCGCACCGGGAGGCCCGTTCCTCTACGACGCAAGCCACCGGGTGGTGTTCCTCCACGGGGTGAACGTCGTGTACAAGCACCCGCCATACGAGGTGTACCAGGACCCCGGCAAGCCGTGGAACTTCGGGGCCGCCGACGCGTCGTTGATGGCTCGGCTCGGTTTCGACGTCGTGCGCCTCGGGATGACCTGGCGCGGCCTCGAACCCGGTACGGCGCCGACCAACGACCCGGCGATCTGCCGGCATGGGAAACCGGGCGATCCGCACCAGTTCAACCAGGCGGTGTTCGACCGGTACGTGCGGCGGCTCCGCCAGACGGTCGACCTCCTCGGCCGCTACCACATCTATTCCATCCTCGACATGCACCAGGACGTCTACAACGAGATGTTCGACGGCGAGGGGGCGCCGAACTGGGCGGTGTGCACCAACGACCTGCCGAGCGTCGACCCGCCGGGTCGGTGGTCGCTGTCGTACGCCACCGCCGCCGCCGGCGTCGCCTACGACCACTTCTGGGACAACAACGTGGTCGGCAACCTGCAGGGCCAGTTCGACATGGTGTGGGGCAAGGTGGCGGCGTACTTCCGCAACGACCCCTGGGTGCTCGGCTACGACCCGTTCAACGAACCGTTCTCGTCGTCGCTGGTCCGGCTGGGTGACGAGCACTTCGACGCCCAGCTCGAGTGCTTCTACACCGGGAAGGCCCACATCGGACGACTGCTCCACGGCGCCCCGCCCATCGTCTGCCCCCGGGGCGTCCCCGCCCGGGGGGTGATCCCGACGATCCTGGCCAACGACCCCCGTCACCTGATCTTCCCCGAGCCGGACAACTACGCCAGTCGGGGCTTCCCCACCTTCCTCGGGCCGATGAACCTCCCCGAGCTCGTCTACAACGTCCACATCTACTGCGGCGCCCGGAGCCCGGTGACCGGCAACCCGACCGACATCGGCGCCTGCGCTGCCCAGGAGGCACGCTCACTCGCCCGCCGCTCCGAAGACCGCCGTGAGATGGCGTCGGCGGTCCAGCGGAGCGGTCCGGCGTGGATGGTGACCGAGTTCGGCGCGAGCTCCGACCCTTCGCTCCTCTCGGTGTTCACCGCCCAGGCGAACAGCCACCTGGTCGGCTGGGCGTACTGGTCGTGGAAGTACTACGCCGATCCGACCGGCAGCGCCGCCGAGTCGTTGGTGATGTCAGACGGCCGGCTCCGCTCGACCGCCCGGGTGCTCTCGCAGACCTATCCCGAGGCGGTGGCCGGCCGGCCGACGGCGCTGTCGTTCGATCCGACGTCCGGCGCGTTCCACCTCGGGTACGTCCCGGACCGCGCCGCCACTGCTCTGACGGTGGTCTTCGTGCCGACGGCGATCCACTACCCGAACGGGTACTGCACACGGGTCACCGGCGGCACGGTCGCCTCCCCCGGAGGGAGCACCCTGCTCGAAGTCCGCAACCGGCCCGGCGCCCGGTCGGTCCAGGTGAGCGTCACCGCCGGGAGGTGCGGACCGTGACGCCGGCACGCCTGCGCCTGCTCGTCGCCCATGCGTCGGCGCAAGGTTCGACGGCCGAGATCGCATCGCACATCAAAAGGCGCCTGCGACAGCACGGCCTCGACGTCGCCGTCAGGAGCGCCGACGAGGTGGCAACGGTCGACGGGCTCGAGGCTGTGATGATCGGCAGCGCAGTCCACCACCGAGCATGGCCGCCGCAGGCGACGGGCTTCCTCGACCGCTTCGAGAAGGCGCTTGGCAGGCGTCGGGTGTGGGTCTTCAGCGCCATGCCCGCCGGGAGGACTTCCCGGCCACCAGCCGTCCGATCCTCCACCTCATGGGCGGACATGTCGGTGACTTTCGGGACTGGGCGGCGATCGACGACTGGTGTGACGACGTCGCCGGGTCACTCGGCGGACCCGCCGCCGAGGGTGCGCCGAAGGGCGGTGGCTCGGGCGTGTCCGTAGAGTAGGGGAGCACGGCGCGCAGGCGACGATCCGACCAGCGAGGAGACGATGAAGCCCGAGGACCTCTACCACGCCGGCATCGTCGTCGAGGAGTTCGAGGCGACCTTGCAGTGCTTCGCCGAGGTCGCCGGGTACCGGTGGTGCGACGAGATGGCGGTCGAGCAGGCAGTCTCGACGCCCGAAGGTGAGCGGACGGTCCCGATCCGCTTCACCTACTCGATGGACGAGCCGCGAGTCGAGATCCTGCAAGCGGTACCGGGAACGGTGTGGGCGCCGTCGACGCCGGGCGTGCACCATCTCGGCTACTGGTCCGACGACGTCACCGGCGATCTCGACGTGCTGACCCGCAACGGGGTCGAGGTCGAGGTAATGGCGCCGCTGCCCGACGGGTCGGTCCTGTGGGCGTACTGCCGTGGCCCCGTCGGAACCCGGATCGAGCTGGTCGACCGCTCGATCGAGCCAACGATGGCCGAGTGGTTCGCCACCGGGCGCCGTCCCTTCGGGTAGTTCGGGTTCAGCCGCCGCCCGCCACCGTCCGCAGTTCGACGGCGACCTCGGCGACGATGGCGCCGAGATCCCGGTCGTCGCCGCCGCTGGCCCAGAGAGCGAGGGCCACGCGGAGCAGCGTCATGCCGGCCTCGGCAGCAATGGTCGCCTGCGGCTCGGAGGCGCCGCGCTCGCGCAGTGCGCCGGCAACAGCTGCGGCGTAGTCGGCCAGCTTTGCGAGCTCCCGCTCGCGCAACTCCGGGTTGGCTGCGATCACGGCCTGGCGTTGGCGCGACAGGTCGCGCCGTAGCTCGCCGAGCGTCGAGGCCGCAGCGCCGAGTCCGCGGACCACGGCGTCGAGGGGACCGTCGGAGGGCGGGGCGCCTGCGACCCCCGCCACGATCTGCTCCTCGAGGAGAGCGGACCCGCCGAAGAGCACCTCGCGCTTGTCGGCGAAGTGTCGGAAGAAGGTGCGCTCGGTCACCCCGGCCCGCGCCGCGATCTCGGCGGCCGTCGTCTGGTCGAACCCTCGCTCGGCGAAGAGGGCCAACGCCGCTTCCTGGAGCCGTCCACGGCTGTCGGGCTGCCATCGAGCCACGTGGTCATCGTAGTGTTGACAGTTACTGACATACAGCCTACAGTTGATGTCGGTTACTGACATCACCACGCACTTTGGAGGTGTCCCCATGCGAATCTTCGTCACCGGTGCGTCGGGTTGGATCGGCTCGGCGGTGGTCCCCGAACTGCTCGAGGCGGGCCATGAGGTGCTCGGCCTTGCCCGGTCGGAGGTCTCGGCGCAGCGCCTGGAGGCAGCGGGGGCCATCGTCCAGCGAGGTGACCTCGACGACCCCGACGGCCTCGCCAAGGCGGCGGCCGACTCGGACGGGGTGATCCACCTCGCCTTCCAGCACGAGGTTGCCTTCGGCGGCAACTTCACCGCCGCCGGGCTCGCCGACCGCCAGGCGGTGGAGGCCATGGGCGCGGCCCTGGCGCACTCCGATCGTCCGTTCGTCCTCGCTTCCGGCCTGCTCGGGCTGGCGGCCGGCCGGGAGGCCACCGAGGAGGACGGTCTCGTGCCGAGCCCGGAGACCCGGGCCAATCCGGCCGGCGTGCGGGCGGCGACGGCGTTGCTCGCGCTGTCGATGCGCGGCATCGGCGTCCGCTCGTCGGTGCTGCGCCTTCCGCCCACGGTCCATGGCGAGGGCGACAACGGGTTCATCGCCACCCTGGTCGGCATCGCCCGCCAGCGGGGGGTTGCCGGGTACGTCGGTGACGGCGCCAACCGCTGGCCGGCCGTCCACCGCTCCGATGCGGCACGCCTCGCCCGCCTCGCCGTCGAATCAGCGCCGGCCGGGTCGGTGTTGCACGCCGTCGGTGACAAGGGCGTCCCGTTCCGCCAGATCGCCGAGGCGATCGGCCGCCGCCTCGACGTGCCGGCGACGTCGGTTGCGCCGAACGACGCCGCTGCGCACTTCGACTTCCTCGGCGCGATGGTGCCGCTCGACCTGTCGGCGAGCGCCGCCGTGACAAGCGAGATGCTCGGGTGGTCGCCGCGCGGGCCCGGTCTCCTCGACGACCTTGAGCAGGACTGTTACTACCGGCAGCGGTGATCGCATGCGTCAGTCCTGCGATCGGCCGTGGTGCTTGACCCGGCCTCGCGCCCGCCATCACCGAGATCGTCGGCCGCGCTTGATTCGTGCGCTCCGGGAGCGCCGTTGGTCAAGTGGAGGCGGAAGCGTCTGGTCGAAGGGCAGCGGTGGCAAAGGGCTTGCGTGGGATAGCCTCGGCCCGGATGGTGTGCCGATCGAGGTGGGCCAGTCCCACCGCCTCCCCATCCGCCGTCCTGCCCCCGTAGCTCAGAGGATAGAGCGTCGGTTTCCTAAACCGTGCGTCGCAGGTTCGAGTCCTGCCGGGGGCGCCGATGAGGTCTTCACGTTTTGCGTGGAGATCACTTCACGTTTGGGGCTCTCGCCCATCGTGCCATGGGGCTGTAACGCCCTTGGTCGCTGACGTGTCGGGCCGGCGCGACAGCCCGATCTGGTGCGGGCCGGTGTCGCGAGCGCGTCGGAACGACGCTCGCCGACGTCGGGGCGGCGACGCCGGGACTTCGGCGGGGCGTTGGCCACCCCGGCGAGGTCTTGGAGCGTGGTCCTCCGCCGTCGTCGGGTCCGAGGCGGCCCTCCGGCTGCCGCCCGGCGCCGGGCGTCGTCGTGACGTGCCCAGAATGCGTCGGCCACGGCCAGGTTGCGCACGACGATGGCGGTGGCCGACCACAGGGGTCATCGGCACGAGCCCCATGATCTTGCACCACCCCTGGCCACGTCGATCGTGGCGGGGTCCTTGATCCGGGCGTTGGCCCGTTCGGCGGCACTGCGCCGGGCATAGGAGCGGCGCCAGGCAGCGGAGGGGTAGTCGTGGCGCTGGGCGGTCTTCTGGTTGACCGACGCCGGCACGGTGATCGTGCGCTGGGTGCAGCACGGGGCAGGGTCCTCGGGCAAGGTGGTCACCTCCGGGCGGGTGAGGTCGAGCATCATCGAGGGCTCTCGCAACGGGCAGCGGACCTTTCCCAAGAGGGCCGGGCAGGCGACCCGGTGGTAGCCGTCGTGGTCGTCGCCGCTGATGCGACCGAGCTTGTAGCGGGCCAGCTCGTCGGCCCGTTGGTCGTGGGCTGCCGCCTCCTCTTGGCTCGCCCCGCGCTGCAGTGGCGCCTGGCCGAAGAGGGCCACCGGCGTCATGGGGCAGTAGAGGTTCCCGTGGTGCAGGACCGCCCCGGCATGGGTCCCCTGGGTCCCGCGGTCAGAGGGGTGCAGGTCCATCACGAGGCTGGCCCGTGCGGCCCGAAGCGGCAGGGCGAAGTGGGCGGGCACCCGGTGGGCATAGCCCGAGTCGGCCACCACGTCGCCCAGGGGGATCCCTCGGTGCGCCATCTGGGTGAGGACCCCGACCATGGGGGGCACCGGGTCGTGGTCGCAGCCCACGAGGTTCATCCGCCGCACGAGCTCGGGGACCGACGTGCCGCCCTCGTCGGCCACCATGGTGGCCAAGGAGAGGTAGTAGCCGAAGAACAGCTCGTCCTTCTCCCCCGGACCCCCGCCCTTTCGGTGTCCCCAGGCGGCTTCGGGATCGGCGTAGTGACCAGATGGCTTGGTCCGGCGCCCAGAGAAGCTCTCGACGTCGGTCCAGTCGACCGCCAGCGACGTCGACGCCTCCTTGAAGGGACCCTCGATCGACGCCTCCAGGAGGGCGTCGATCACTTCTTGGAGCAACGGGGAGGGGGTGCCGTCGGGGTGCTCCTTCGCCAGCACGCCAACCACGAGGGTGAACGTCCGTTCCACCTGGCGGTAGGTGAGGAGATGGGGACCTCGCTTCCAGTCGACCAGCACCCCCAGGCGCCGGCGTCGTGCTCGTCGAGGCCGAGGAGCGCCCGGTGCACCCTCGTGAGGTGGGCCGGCCGGCCGTCGGCCTGGCACAGGAGCATGCCCACGAAGAGGGTGCGCACGCCGAGCTGGCGGGGGCGCACCCCCACCGGGAGCATGGCCTCGATCACCGCGACGACCCCCGAGCGATCGACGACCGCCTCGATCCGGGCGAGGCCGGCGCTCAGCGCCGCCCCCCGAGGAGTGCCACGGCGTCGTTGACCTCGACAACCGGCAAGCTGGCCACCAGGTCCCCCAGCCGCTGGGGGCAGGTGAGGCCGGCCGCCTCCATGAAGGCCCGCAGGCCGATCGCCTCGGCCAGCTCGCAGAGCCAGGTGGCCCGAAGCCGTGCGATCTCGATCCGGGGCAGATCCCGCCCACCGGCCAGCGAGGCGGTGAGGGGGGTGGTCACGTTGCGCCGAGTGGCCGATGTCCCCCCGATCACGAGCCCCTCGCCGGCGAAGCCGGCGGCGGCCACGAGCCGGTCGCAGTAGCGGGAGAGGATCGGCACGGCCCGGGGACGCCGACCGCCCCGCACCGCCACCACCACCCCGCCGGGCCGACACGTGACGTCGGTGCCGCACACGGCCTTGAGGTCGGCGCCCACCAGCCCTGCCCCCGCACCGAGGCAGATGAGCGCCCCGGCCCGCAGGCGCCGGGCCTCGGTCGGTTGGGCATCGGCCAGGGCGAGGTAGGCGGCGATCTCACCTGGGGTGTAGGGAGCCTTGGCCCGTTCGCGCGACAACCGCACCGGCGGCGGCGCCGGGCGGAGCGCTCGGGAGATGGCCCGCAGGTTGGAGCGCACCGTCCGGCGCGTGGGCAAAGACATCGCCGTCACCCCCGGGGCACAGCAGCGCTCGATCACCGAAGGATGCAGCAGCACCTCGGCGGTGGGTTCCAAGCCGACCTGGGCACCGAAGGCCGCCAGCCTGGACGCAGCGAAGAGCAGGGCCCGGGCCCGGGCGGGGCTCGCCGGGCCGGCTCGGGCCACCACCGCTTGGGCGAAACGTGCGGCTGCCGCGTCCACCGAGCGCGGACTGAACCGCTCGATCGCTGCCGCCACGTCGGGCGGGAGCGCCGTTCCCTCGCCATGCCACTGGGCCGTGCGGTAGATATACCGTACGATAGGACGGTGGTGGTGGACCCTCCATGCGAGGCTGGAGCGTGGCGCTGACTCCCGACCAGCGTGCCGAGGCACGCTCGATCGCCGCCGAGCTCGCCGCCATCGCCCGCAGTGCCCAGGTCCTGCCCGGATCCATCACCTCCCGCCGGACCCATTGCGGGCGTCAGGGCTGCAAGTGCATGGCCGATCCTCCCCAGCCCCACGGCCCGTACTGGCAGTGGACCCGAAAGGTCGCCGCCAAGACCGTCGGGCGCTGGCTCAGTCCCGACCAGGCAGCGGAGTATCAACCCTGGGTGGCCAACGACCGGCGCCTGCGCGAGCTCGTTGCCCGCCTCGAGGCCATCGGCACCGCCGTCGTCGAGGGCGATCCCCGCTCGCTGCGCCCGAGTGCTGGTCGCAAGCGGGTCCTTCGACCCCGACCCGCCGTGAGTGAGAAGCGCTTATCTCGTGGGTGAGCCCGCGATCCGCCCACAAGCGCCCTGGTCAGGTCCAAACGTGAAGGCCTCGCCGATCGCGCCAGGGCGCGAACCTTGTGGACGATCACGAGAAGTCGCGATCGGCGATCAACAGAATTCGCGCTGCTGACCTGACCCGGTAGCGCTCCTCCACGGGCATCCACCACCGGCGGTGGCGGCCCCTCCAGCCTCGGAAGCGCCACGCAACCGAGCGCCGGAGGGACCACCGCCATGTTGACCCAGGAGGAGTACGTGCAACGAGTGCTGGAGCTGAAGCGCCAGGGCTGGAGCGTCACCGAGATCGCCAGAGAGGTGGGCTATCACCCGGCCACGGTCTCCAAGTGGCTGAAGCAGGGCGGTCCGCCGGAGAAGCGCACCGTGAACCCGGCCGAGCGGGTGATCGACGCCCGGTGGGCCAAGCGCATCGACACCCTCATCGCCCCGCCGTCGAAGCTGCTTGCGACGAGCGTGTTCGAGATCATCGGTGCCGAGGGCTACCCGGGCTCATATCCCTCCGTGGTGCGCCACGTGCGCGCCCGGCGTGGCCCGCGCTTTCGGGTCGCCCCCCAGGTCTCGGTCCCGATCGAGACGGCCCCGGGCGAAGAGCTCCTATGCGGAAAGCCGCATAGCAGCTCGGTCCCGGCCGGTGCGTCGTCCACCCTCACCGTTATGCGTGCCCGACGACCCGCCCCGCAGCGCTCCGTGCAGAAGCGCGTCAGGGTGCGGTCGGGGACGACGACGCCCCGGCGCCCGAGGAGCACGCCGATCTTGACGGCGGTGTGACCCTTCTTCACCCACTCCTTGATGTCCGCCTCGTAGGGCACGAGACGCTGCCACGCCTCGCCATGACCGTCGGGGCGGCTCGGGCGCACCAGTTCGCAGATCTGGCCGATCAGCTCGTCGGTGAGCTGCTCCTCGCCACCCTCCCGGTCGATGCCGAGGGTGAGCGCGGCGGTGATGTAGCGCCGGGCGGTGCCCCGGCTGATGCCGGCCGCCCGGGCGATGGGTCGTTCTCCTGCACCATGCAGCCAGCGCCGCAAGGCCTCTCGCACCTGGACCACGGATACCTCCCTGTATGCCATCGGGCCTCCTCTGCCATCGGGCTCTGGAGACCCCAGCCGAACCTCTGTCCGGCCGGCGGAGGTGGACCCTCACGGTGGTCCTATAACTGGCGAAACGGGTGGTCCCATGTCACTGGCGAAACCTGCGACCAGCTGGTCCCATGTGGCTGGCGGGCGACACAACCTTCCACGGCGCGAAATTCGAGAGCGGCGATCGCACCGTGAGGGCGACGGCTCGAGGAGATCGTCACATCGATCCCGTACCTTGAACTCGTGAAGGTACGAGACGTCATCCGCACTCTGGAGCGTGACGGCTGGCGCCTCGACAGGCAGGCCGGCTCTCATCGCCAGTTCCGCCATCCCGACCGGCCTGGAACGGTGACAGTGGCAGGCAAGCCGAGTGATGAGGTGCCGAAGGGTACGCTGGCATCGACCTGGCGGCAGGCCGGCAAGTCGGGGAAGGCAGAATGGTGACTGAGTACGTCGTCGTGATCGAGCAGGAAGGCGACGCCTGGGGGGCGTACGTGCCCGACCTTCCCGGCTGCGTGGCGGCTGGCCGTTCCCGCGACGAGGTCGAAACCCTCATCGCTGAAGCGATCCCTCTCCACATCCAATCGTTGCGCGAGCATGGCGAGCCGATTCCCCCTCCGACGGCGATGGGCTCGACGAAGGTCCAGGTGGCATGAATGATGACGAGCCCGTGGCTCGCCATCACTTGACGTAGCCCTCGCGTCGGACCTTGGCGTGCCGAGCCGCCATGGTGATCGCCGGCCCTTGGATCACGGGCTCGAGGTTCGCATTGTGGGAGGCCGGGAGCGCCGATCCGGTGACCAGCGACTTCGCTCGCTGCAGCATTCCACGGCGCGAACTATCAGGCCGTAAAGGAGTCACCGTGCGATTCACGGCAGCGGTCACACATGAGGGCGAGTGGTTCGTCGCTCGCGCCCTCGAAGTCGAGGTGACGAGCCAGGGGCACAGCATCGACGAAGCGCTGGCCAACCTTCGAGAAGCGCTCAAGCTGTACTTCGAGGACGAGTCGCTGCCGGAGGACATCGAGCCACCGATCATCGCCACCGTCCAGCTCTCTACGTGAGCCCGGCGCTCCCCGTCGTCGGCGGCGCCGCTGTCGTGGCTGCTCTCGCCAGGGAGGGTTACGAGCAGGTCAGCCAGCGAAGCAGCCACGTGAAGCTCCGCAGGGACGGTCGCACGGTCATCGTCCCGCTGCACCGCGAGCTTGCACCCGGCACGCTGCGCTCGATCTTGCGGCAGGCCTCCCTCACGCCTGCGGAGTTCGTCGCCCTTCGTAGCGAGTCGAACAGCGCCCGCAGCTCGCCCTGGGGCGCCGCGTCGAGCGAGCCGGCGAGGATCCCGGCAGGCGCTCAAGCAACGGGGCGACATCGGCCAACGTGGGCGTTTCTGTCGCCGACTCCCTTGCGAGTGCCGCAATACGCTCGTGCCGCTCGGCGATGGCGTCTTCCAGTACGGGCACGCTCCGGCCGACGCGCCGGCGGAGCGCAGCGGTCACGTCGCCGGCTTCGAGGTTGAAGAGCTGGCGGGTGAGGCGGCGTTCGAGGTCGGCGATCTCGAATTCGATCTCCTGGGGGCCCGTTGCGTGAACTGCCGGAGGTCAGGACGGGGCCGGACGTCGGCGGTGGTCGCTGATCGAGCGGTTGGATGGCGTTGCGCACTGGGGGTGACGGCGCTGGTGGAGCCTCTGCTCGTCCATTCAGCTCAGACGCCGAATCAGCGTGGCAGGTGGAGATCGGCCGTCGTCCACCGCGGTGAAGGGGGCGATTCGTGCCTCCGACGCCAAGGTTGGAGGTCGGCTCAGTGGCGGTCCCGACGCGCCTTGGGCGATTGGCTTCGACCCATTTGCGCCATCCGACCCAACAGCTCACCGCGGATGGCCTCTTCGTGGACGGCAAGGCCGTGTCGTGCCATCGCCTCCTGGAGCGTCGGGTCCCAGGGCGTCGGCGGCACCGCCCCTCGGAGCTGGACGGTGGTCCCGCTCGCCCGTAGCGCCTCCAGGTAGTCGTGGCTGGTCATCTGCCAGGGGTGGCTCCCCGTCCGTCCGCTGAGCCAACTGCTGATGCCGAGACCTGCCACGTCGAAGTCGGCGTGCTGGGCCAGGGTGGCGGCGTCGGCGCCGAGCTGGCGCAACAGGACGACCACCGCATGCGTCGGCCTGCCTGACGTGCAGACCAGCGGCGCACCGTCCCATCCTCGATCGGCCGCCTCGGCCACGAGCGTCGGGTTCTCGACGACGAAAGCCGTCGAACCACGAGCCAGCGGTGCCACCGGCCACCGACGGAGCTGTGAGAGGGTCAGGGTCGACGGCTCTCCGGCATCGGTCATCGACCGGAGGTGGGCGGCCAGGGGATCGTTCCCTGGAGGCCGCAACCCCAGGGTGAGGACGGTGGACGAGAGCGGATCGGGCACCACGCCGACCCTCTCCCAGAGCAGGCGGGTCGTCTCGGCGTCGGTCGGCCGATCCTGGCCCAGCAGCATCGCCACCGCGTCGAGGACGAGGGTGGCGGTGCCGCGGCCACGGTCGAGCGCGTGGGCATCTCCCCCGTGGCTGTCCGCCGCCAGGCTGGACAGCGCGATCCCGTCGCCAGGAAGGTGGCGCAGCGTTTCGAGGACCCGCCCCAGCAGCAGGCGGTGGGCCTCGACATCGCCGCCCGGCACGCCGGCGAGCCGTACCCGGTCCACCCAGGTCGCCAGGGTGCCGTCGTCCGCATGGCTCAGTGTCAGTTGTGCGACCTGGTCGGCCAGCCAACCCCAGAGGTCGTCGCGGGCCTGCTGCCGAGCGGCCCGCGTCGCCCGACGGTCCTCCAGCGGACCCACCAGCTGTTCCACGGCTGCCCGTAGCTCCTCCGGCCCGTCGACCCCGACCGCGGTGGCAAACCGGGCGACGGCAAGTCGCGTGGTTTGCGGTGGCAGCCGGTCGAGGCCGAGAAGGTCGGCCAGGGCCCGGCGCTCGGCCAAGGAAAGGTCCCGGAGGGTCAGGGTGGCGGGTGCCGTGCCGTCTCCGTAGCGTCGGGCTAACTCGCGCACCAGGGGAGCCAGCTCGGTGCGGCCGAGCCGACCTGCCGCGATCGAGAGGGCGCGCTCGTCGGCGGGCTCAGGACCGGGACTTCCGGCGATCGTTTCCCCGTGGGTCATCGGATCTCGCGGGTCATCTGGCCGACGGATCAATCGACCGCCTCCGGCCGTCCCACGTGAACCTGGTGGAGGTGACCGGCTCGTCCCCGGTGGCCGGGTGCAGGTGGTGGATGGCGATGCCGGACAGGGTGGCGTACTGGCACCATTCGTGGTCGCTGGTGAACACGGCGTCCAGATCCCAGGCGTCGAAGGTCCCGAAGAGCTGGGCCCGGTTGGCGACGTCGACGCCGGCGAACAGCTCGTCCAGGAGCACCAGCCGGGGACAGCCGGTCGGTGCGGCGACGCCGTCCGAGTAGTGGGCGGCGATGGCCGCCAGCATGGGCAGGTGCAGGATGATCGACCGTTCGCCGGTCGACAGCCGCTGCATCCGTCGGGCGGTGGCCGGTTGGAACCCGTCCCAGTCGCGGTGGGCGATCTGCAGGGTGAAGCGGTGCCAGGCCCGGTAGTCGAGGGTCTCCCGCAGGCGTGCCTCCCACGGCGCGTTCGCCTCGAGCTCGGCTCGGGCCTGGTCGACCCGAGCCCGGACGAAATCCTGAAGGGAGGCCCGCTCGCCGTCGGACAGATCGGCGGGATCACGGAGGAGCAGGGAGCGGGCGGCCTTGACGGCGTCGGGCTGGTCGGCGTCCACCTCCCAGCGAAGCCGCACCTCGACGCCCCCTGCCGCCGTCCGAACGGCCGCCAGCTGCCCGTTGATGTCGTCCACGAGCTGATTGGCCAGGCGGATCCGATCGGCCAACGCCCGGCGGACGCTCCCGGCGAGCGTCTGCTCGAACAGGCGCTCCTCGTCCTGTGCCAGCTCTGCCTGGCCCTCGGCCAACTCGTTGCGGAGGGCTTCGGCCAGCTCGCCGACCGATCGACGGACCCCGTTCGCGGTGGTCCGGAGCACCCACCAGCCCTCGTCGACGAGCTCCCGCCCCAGGTCGGCCCGGGCACCGAAGACCGCCTGGACGTGGTGGAGGTGCTCCTGCACCCTGGCCGAGGTCCGTTCGATCGCCGCGACGTCCGAGGCGACACCTTCGAGGGAGGTCGCGACCTCCCTCGCGGCGGCCAGGACGGCGGTGATCCCCTCGCCCGCTGCCGTCGGCCCGGCGACCACACCGGCATCGGCCAACAGCCCGTCGCTGCCGACCCGGCCGAACCGGCGGTGCGCGTCCGCCCGCTCCCGCTCCGCCCGCTCCCTGGCCTGCTCGGCATCGGCCAGCTCCGTCTCGAGCTTGCCGACCCGTCGCTCCACCACCGGCTGTTGGGAGGACAGCTCCCGATCACGACCACGGTTCGAGCGCCGCTCGCCATCGAGCTCGTCGATCCGTGCCAGCAGCTCCTCGTACTTGGTGCCGATGGTCGATTCGAGGGTGGCGAGCTTCACCCCCACTTCCGTCGCCTGCCGCTCGGTGGTCGCGAGATCGTCGGCCGCACGTCGGGCCGTCTCCGCGGCCCGCTCCACCTCTGACGAGGCGGCGCGCAGGGCACGGTCGGCCGTGGCCAGCTCCCGGACCCGCCGAGCCCAGGTGCCCACTGAGCGCTCGAACGACCGCAGGTCGTCGGCCGCCTGGTCCAGCCCCTGGTCGGTCGTGGGCAGCTGGTGCCGGGCGCCGACCGTGGTGAGGACGCGGAGCGCCGACCGGACGCCGTCCTCCGCCTCGGCCAGCGCTGAACGGCTCGCCGCCAAGCGGTCTTCGGCCTCCGCCAGCCGGGCCTCGGCCTGGGCCGCAGCCACCGCTGCGGCGTCGACCGGATGCCGATCGGGTGCGGCGTCGAGGTCGGCCATCGCCGCGTCGTGGTTTGCATCGACCGCAGCGGAGGCACGGTCGAGCTCGACCAGGCGCGCCTCGGTCGCCGACAAGGCCGCCTCCATCTCGGCCAGCCGCTGCCGGCGCCGGCGGTCCTGGGCCTCCGACCCGAGCAGCTCGGCCGGACGAAGCGCACCCTTGCCGACGGCGGCGCCGAGACGGAAGGTCCCGTCCAATCCGACGACGACCTCCGGACCCTCTCGACCGTCGTCACCCTCGACGCTCGCTGCCATGGCCACCGACCCGAGGACCCCGGCCACCACCTCCGGCCGAACCGCCGTGCCGTCGAGGGGGTCCAGGGCGTCGGCGAGGCTGCGGTCGGTGCCAACCCGGAGGGTCAACAGCAGGTCTGGGGTGTCGCCGGCCAGGTCGACCGTGCCCTCTGGGGTGACCCAGGCGTCGAGGAGCCCGGCAGCCAAGAGGGCCGCCTCCAGGCCGTCAGCCTCGGCCGGGTCGAGGCCGGGCCGCAGGTCGACCAACCGCCAGAGCGGCGCTCCGGCCAGTCCGGCGCGATCCCGACGCCACGGCACCGCCGCCGGCTCGATCACCCGGCCCGCGGCGAGCTGGTCGCGCTCGGCGGTGAGCTGGTCGCGCTCGTCCTCCATCTGGCGGCGGGTGACGAGGAGGTCACGCCGAGCCACCGCATGCCCCGCCTTGAGCGCTGCCGCCAGCTCGCCCACCGCCGTCGCGACCTCGTCCGGGCCGAAGGGCGCCGCCGGCAGGGCAGCAGCCACCCGTTCTGGCCCGATCGCCGCGCACGAGGACTGCCATCCGCCGACCGCGCTCCGGTACTCCTCGAGGGCCGTGGCGTGGGCCCGGAGCGCCTCGCCTCGGGAGGCGGCCCGCTCGACCACCGTCGTCCCGTCCTCGTCGACCCGGCTCTCGGCGAAGGTTCGCCGGCCGACGGCGGCGGCGTGGTCCGCCAGCGCCCTCCGCACCTCCCCGATCCGCACCTGCTGCGCCCGGGCCCACGCCTGGAGGAGCCGTTCCCCTTCGTCCGGCTCCAGCGCGGCGGCCTCGTCCACTGACGCGTCGGCGCCCACCGGGACCGCAGACGCCCTCAGTTCGTCCGACGCCAGCTCGGCGTTTCCCTGGGCGGTCACGCGGTCGCCCTCGGCACGGTCACGCTGCTCACGCCGCCCGTCGAGCTCAGTGGCCCGCTTCTCGGCGGCCTCCCGATCGCGCACCACCAGCCGCCGGAGCCGCTCGGCCTCGGCCCGCAGGTCGGCCAGGTTGGCGCCCTCGCGATAGGCGTCGCTGGTCTTGAGCGCCTCCAGCTCCGCGTCCACGGCGACCAGCCGGTCATCGAGATCGGCTCGCTCTCTGGCGAGCGCCTGCGCGGTTTCTCGGGCCTCGTCGAGGGCCGTGCGTGCCTCCCGCTCGGCTCGGGTCACGTCGTCCCGCCGGGTCTCGGCCGAGCGGACGGCGGCCGCGGCACCGGCGACCACCGCCCGAGCGTAGCCACGCTGCCGAGAAGCCAGCCCCCTCGCCTCTTCCAACTCACCGGCGAGGGCCGCCAGCTCGGACCGGCGGCGGTCCAGGCGTTCGAAGCCCTCGGCCACCGCCACCAGATCGTGGTCGTCGAGGGCCGGCAGGGCTTCGGAGAGCACGCCGGAGAGCTTGTCGAGGTCCAAGTTCTGCGACAGCTTCTCCTTCCGCAGGGCCAGGAGCGCGGTGACGACCGAGGCGTAGCGGTCCGGGCCGAACCCCGGGAACAGGGCCTCTCGAACGGCGGCCCGGTGCTCCTCGGCCGAGTCGTGCACCCGGCCCCGGTCGCCGACGGCCGCCACCAGGTCCTTTCGCGAGAGGGGCACCCGACGCTCGTCGATGAGCTGCAGGTCGACCCCCACGGATTGGGAGGTGGTGAAGAAGTCCAGGTCGGTCTTGCGCGTGCTCTCCTTGGCCCGGATCCGCGCCCCCACCGTGAACACGTCGTCGCCGCGGGAGAACTCGACCCAGGCGAACCCGGTCCGGCTTCCGCCGGCTCCGCCGGTCATGACCCGTTCGTAGAGGCTTCCTCTGGACTTGGCGGCCGACGTCAGCCGAGTCGGTGCGGCATCGGCATCCAACAGGAAGGGCAGGAGCAGCTCCAGGGCCATCGACTTCCCCGACCCGTTCGGGCCCCGGAGCAGGAGCCGGCCGCGGTGGAAGACGAACGTCTCGTCCCAGTACCGCCACAAGCCGACGATCCCGGCCCGGGTCGGGCGCCAGCGGTCGGCCGGCAGCACGGTCGCCGCCGGCGGGCTGGTCGACGGGGCCGGAAGCAACGTCAAGGTGTCGTTCACGGGTCCTCCTCGAAGAGAGTCGGTCCTGGTCCGGCGATCGTCGGCGTACCGACGCGGTAGCGGGCGAGGGCCGGCCGGGCGACCACCGTGCCGTCGGCACCCCGGCGGACGAGGCCGAAGCTCTCCAAAAGCCCCACTGCCTCGTCGGCCAGCCGCTCCGGACCACCGGCCTCGCGGTCGCTCCGCGCCCAGGCGGGGAACCGCTCCAGGATCTCGGCCACCGACCGGTGCAGGGCGCCCGGCGTCAGCGATCCGAGGCCGCGCGGCCGGTCGCCGTCCCCGGCCCCGGGGGTCGCCAGCCGGTCGACAAGCAGCAGGGCGAGCTGGTGGGCGTTCCCGTGGGGTGCCGGGAACATCCGGTCGGTGGCCACCCCTTCGGGGTCGACGGCGAGAAGCCCCTCGGCCCGCTCCTCCAGCTCGAACCCGGCCTCCGCCACCCGTTCTCGGATCCAACGCCGGCCGGACGGGTTCGCTAGGTACTCGCGCTCGGCCTCCGACAGCTCGTCCACGTAGGCCACAGGGTCGTCGAGCAGCCGGCGGGCGACGCGGTGGCGGATCCATCGGAGCCGTTGTTCCTCGTCGGTTCCGGCGGGATCACGGGCGGCGTCGCCGTACCGCGGCTCCGCCCCGAGCGCCGCCGTGGCCGTCTCCGTGTCCATCCCGTCGGCCAGGAAGCTCGGCGCGGTCGCGCTCGCCAGCAGGCGGTGGAGGCGGGCCGTCTCGGCGGTCAAGATCGCGTTTCCCCCATTGGCGTCGAGGAAGGCGTCGACGTCGCCGGCGGACACCCGGACCGCCCCCCACTGCATCAACGTGCGGAGGGCGTCCACGAACGCCGCCCGTTCGCCATGGCGGCTCGTGTCGAGGTCTGCCTCGGGGCCGATCGCCCCGGCCAGCAGCCCTATCGTCGTCACGGGGTGCCGCACCAGCTCGGCGCAGACGAGGCAGAGCAGCTGGTACCGGCGGCGGTCGAACGGCTGGGCCGCGCCGCGGGTTCGCAGGAGTGGACGAGGGACCCCTGGCGAAGGACCACGCTTGGCCAGTCGGGCGAAGCCGGCGGCCGCGTCGACGACCAGTCCCCATCCACAGGTGGTGTCGAACCATTCAGCCAACCAGCCGGCATGGCGGGCCACCAGGCGGAAGTCGTCGGCGTTCGCCCCGAGGTCGACCAGAGGGGTGGCCAGGAGGAGGCGGATGGCACGAGACCGCTCGTCTGCGAGGTCGTCGGCCAGGCGGGGGTCAGCCATCGGCCGCCCTCCGCGTCAGGCCGCCTTCGTCCAGGCCGTCGACCCCGTCCGTCGCGCCGACGTCGCCGATGAGCGATATCGACACCAGCAGGTCCGGCCCCCGCAGGGTGCCATCGTCGGAGGTGACGCTCGCCACCCCTCCGTCCCCCGGATCGCGGACCACGATCTCGACCCGTCCGTCGACCGAGAGGGAACGGCGGGTCCCGTCGTGGCCCTTCGCTGCATCGAGGGCCAGGGCCAGCAGGGCCAGCAGCTCGCCGAAGGCGTCGACCGGGAGACGGCCGAAGGCCGAGAGGCGAACCGCCCCGTCGGTCACCAACGCCATCCGGAGCTGGTCGTGGGTTGCCAGCAGTGCTGCCTGGGCCTGCTGGCGCAGCGCCCGCACCTGGGCCGGATCGGCGACGGCGCGAGCCCGGCCGACGTTGGCCAGGGTCCCGGTCGTCCGGAGGGCGGGGGCGACGTCGACCGGCGTGGCGGCACCCCACGGGGTCGACGGGGCCCGGCCCTCCCCGTCGGCGGGCCCCAGGTGAGCGTGCCGGGCTGGCCAGAGACCGAAGGCGACGGAGAACAGCCGATGGGCCTCGGCTTCGCCCGGCGCTTGGGCGAACAGCTCCGCCAGGCGCCGGAAGTCGGCGGCGATCGATGACGACCGGCGGCGCCCGTCCCACCGGCGTTCCAGCACTCGGAGCAGCTCCACGATGGCGGTACGGGCGATGTCGAGGAGGTTCTCGATCTGTGGCGGGGTGTTGTCGGTAGGCGCGAACCAGGCCCGCAGCGCCCCCCAGCGCCTCGCCCGCTCGGCCAGCCATTCGGGTCCGGGGTCGGACCCGGCGACGGGAGCGAGGTTGGCGCCGGCGAGGGCCCGGTCGAACAGGGACGCCACGCCGATGGCCTCGAGGCGATCGACTGCGGTGGCCAACCGGCGCTGGGGACGCTCCACGCCGTCGACGTACTCGTCCAGGTAGGCGACGGTCCGTCGCTTCACGTCGGCGAACACCCCGTCGTCGGTGGCCTCCTCCCGAAGGAGCCGCTGGAGGTGGCCGTTGAACTGCCGGACGCTCATCACCAGGGCGACCAGGTGTCCCTCGACCTCGGCCAGTCGGATGTGGATCCGGGCATCCGTCGCGCCGCCGGCCGCCGCCGTGACCAGGTCGGCGAGCTCGCTCAGCCCGTCACCTATGGCGTCGAGGACCGCAGGTTGCAGCCCGACGGCGTGCCGCAGCGCGTCGAGGGCATGGAGGAGGCCGGCGACGGCAGCCTCCCCCCGCCCGGTGAGCGACCACTGCAGGTTCTTGCGCTCGAACTCCTCGGGGGTCCCGTAGTGGGCCGCGTGGTCCTGGGTCACATCCAGCAAGCCCCATTCCACGAGCGACCCCAACGCTCGTCGCACCACCTCCTCCGTGCTCGCCTCGTCCCAGCCCACCCCGGCCAGCGCCGACCGCACCTGGTCGAAGTTGAGCGCCGGCACCAGCACCGCCGTCTCCTCGAAGGCCGCCATAAGCGCGATGTGCAGCTCCCGCAGATCGGTGACGGTGAACCGGAAGAGGTTCGGGTCGGCTGCCCTCCAGATCCATCGCCGTTGGCCCACGGTGATGAGGATACGGAGTGGCTGTGTCACCGGCTGAGGTGATCGCCCGTCCGCTGCGGGCGTGGTCCTGATAGAGGATCGGCCAGGAGGCGCTGGCGCATCCACGGATATTGTACGGAACCATTAGAGTATTGTACAATCTGCTGTATGGCGAGGATGGCGATCAGCGAGGCTCGGGAGCGACTGGCCGAGGCGGTGGAGACCGCCCACACCGAGGCGGTGGTCCTCGAGCGCTACGGCCAGCCAGCGGCGGTCCTGGTCAGCCCGGAGCGGTACGAGGAGCTGACGGAGGCGCTGGCGGACGTCGAGGACGTCCAGGCTTTCGACGCCTCCATGGCCGAGGAGGGTCCGAGCATTCCCTGGGAACAGGTCAAGGCCGACCTCGGCTGGGTGTGAGCCGCTACCGCATCGAAGTCCGCCCGGGAGCGGCGCGAGCGCTTCGCAAGCTGGACCCCGACGTGCGCCCCCGCATCCAGGGGGCGATCGCCCTTTTGGCCACCGACCCCCGACCGCCGGCGGCCAGAGCGCTCCGGGGCCGACCGGGGTTTCGCGTTGGCGTCGGGGACTACCGGATCATCTACACCGTTGCCGACGACGTGCTCTTGGTCGTCGTGGTCGCGCTGGGCCATCGTCGGGAGGTCTACGACGGGTGACGAGCCGAAGCGCCGCCCTACGCGGCACTTCACGGCTTGGCCTGTGTGAACCTGTGAAAAGTACGTTGATCGTGTGCGCTCACAGTCAGCCGAGCGTCAGCCGCCGGCTCAACCGGCCGACCTGTCGGAGGACTGGCCCGGCTCCTGCCCGGGGCGCCGACGAGGTCTTCACCTTTCGGTGGGGACCCACTTCACGTTTCGAGCCGCCGTCATCGTCGCGCGGTGCTGTGACATATCGCTACGGTGGTGCGCTCGCCGCGCCGACGAGGGCAGCGAGCGTCGTGCGCCGCCGGCGCCGGGACCTGGTCGCCAGCCCTGCCGCCTCCCGGCGCCGACCGTCCTCTTGGGGCGTGGCGAAGGCGTCGGCCACGGCCAGGTTGCGCACGACGAGCGCGCAGGCGAGGAAGAGGGACAAAGGGACGAGCCCCATCACCTTGCACCAGCCTCTCGCCACGTCGACGGTGGCCGGGTCCTTGATCCGGGCGTTGGCCGGCGCGCCGACCGATCAGGAGCTCGGCCGACGCGGTGATCGCCGCCTCGCCCCCGGTCAGAAGGTCACGATGCCGCGGATGTTGCGTCCGGCGCGCATGTCCGCGTAGCCGTCGTTGATCTGTTCGAGGGTGTAGCGCCGGGTGATGAGCTCGTCGAGCTTCAGGCGTCCCTGGCGGTAGAGCTCGAGCAGCCTCGGGATGTCCTTGGAGGGGCTCGAGGCGCCGAACAGCGATCCCTGCAGCCGTTTCTGGAAGAGGACGACGTGGCGGATCGAGATCGGGATGCCGGTGTCGTCCTCCGCTCGGGGCAGGCCGGTCATCACGACGGTGCCGGCCTTGCGGATCGCGTCGACCGCCTCGGCGACGTGCTCGGAGCGGGTGACGCCGACGCAGACGATGCACGAGTCGGCGCCCTGCCCGTTGGTGTAGCTGCGGGCGATCTCCGCTGCCTCTTCCATCGTGGCCACCGCGTGGGTGGCGCCGATCCCGAGTGCGAACTCGCGCTTCATCGCCACCGGGTCGACGGCGACGACGACGGTGGCACCGGCGTGGGCGGCGCCCTGGACGGCGTTGCAACCGATGCCGCCGACCCCCATCACGATGACCACGTCCCCCGGGCCGACCGAGGCGGAGTTGACCGCTGATCCCCACCCGGTTCCAACGCCGCAGCTCGTGAGACAGGCGGCCTCCAGCGGCACGTCGTCGGGGCATCTCACCGCCGACTGGACCGAGACGGTCGACAACTCGCTGAAGGTGGCCACCCCAGCCGCCTGCCCGACCGGTCGCCCGTCCAGGCTCATCCGCCGGGTGCCGTCGAGGCGGACGCCGGCCAACACGAGGGCCCCGTTGTCGCAGAGGTTCTGCATCCCCGAGGCGCACCATCGGCAGAGCCCGCACATGGGGAGGAAGCTCAGCACGACGCGGTCGCCGACCTTCCAACCCGGCGTGTCGGGACCGACCTCTTCGACCACCCCTGCGCCTTCGTGGCCGCCGGCCAGCGGGAGCGCGCCGTCCGGCACCGGGAGGTCCCCGGTGACGATGTGGTCGTCGGAATGGCACAACCCGCCAGCGGCCATGCGGACCAACAGCTCTCCCTGCTGCGGCGGCTCGAGGTCGAGCTCGGTGACCTCCCAGCGGCCAGGTTGCTCGAACAGGACGGCCGCCTTGGTGCGCAAGACCTTCTCCTTCGGTCGGGGATGGCAGGCCAACATAACAATCCGCCGCCGGCCTGCCGCCGGGGCTGGTCGCCGCCGTGGCGGGGGTGGCGACCGGCTTCGCCCTCTTCTACCTCTTCCGGCCGCTGCTCTCGGAGGTCCCGTTCACCGGCGCGCCGTTCGCCACCGGCGACCTCTCGCTCGGCTGGGTCGACGTGGTGCTCGTCGTGGTCGGCGTCCCGGTCGCCGCCGTCGTGTCGGCTCGCCTCGCCCTGCGCCGGGTGCAGCCCTCGCCGCTCGGGGCGAGCCGGCGGGTGTCGTCGGCCCGCCCCGGCGCCGTCGGGGTCCTCCCGCTGCTGGCGGGCATCGCCGTGCTGGCCTACTTCGATGCCGCCGGCAAGCCCGGCAGCAACAGCGGCCAGCTTCTCGAGCTCTTCGCTGGGTTCGCCCTCCTCGTGACCGGGCTCGTCCTCGCCGGGCCGTGGCTCACCACGGCGGGATCGCGGCTCATGGCCGCACGGGCGCGCCGTCCCGCCACGCTCGTCGCCGATCGCCGGCTGCTCGACAACCCCAAGGCGGCCTTCCGCTTCGTCAGCGGGCTGGTGATCGCCCTCTTCGTGACGAGCGCACTGTTCGGCGCGCTCAGCTCGATCGGCGCCGCCAGCGGCCTCGGGGGAGGCAGCGCCGGGAAGGAGACCGTCGCCGACGTGTTCTGCAGCTTCGGGAGCGACAACTGTGCGCCTGCGACCCGGGTCCCCTCCGTCCCGGCCCACGTGCTGGAAGAGCTCCGGACGACGCCGGGGGTGCGGGGGGTGGCGGTGGTCCACGAGAGCCCGTCGCAGGGCCAGCAGGGCAACGCCGTCGGGCTCGTCGCCTGCGACCAGCTGGCGCGGACACCGGCCATCGGCCGGTGCGCACCGGGCGTCACCGCGGTCTCGATCGGCTACTTCCTCACCAGCATCCTCGGTGCGAGCTCGCATGCGTCGACGACGGAGTGGCCGTCGGCCCACCGGTCGGTGCCCCAGATCGCCAGGCTTCCGGTCGCCGCGGTCGTGGTCGCCACCGACGGGACGCCGGGCGCGATCGAACGGGCACGCACCTCGCTCGAGGTGGCGTTCCCGGCCCAAGGAGAGGCGGTGGTGGTCGAGGCGCTCGACCCGTCGACCGCCCGGCTCCTCGCCATGGTCGAGGACATGACCGACGTGGTCATCGTGGCGAGCCTCGTCATCGCCGCCTGCAGCCTGGCGGTGAACATCGGCGCCGGGATGGGGAGCGCAAGCGCCCGTTCAGCTTCCTGCGGCTCACCGGCGTCCCCGCCGCCGTGCTGCACCGAGTCGTCGCCCTCGAGAGTGCGATGCCGCCGTTCGTGGTGTCGGCCGTTTCGATCGCCGTCGGCCTCGTCTCAGCGGCGCTCTACCTCCACTCGCAGGTCGGCATCGTCTTCCGGTTCCCCGGGGCTGCCTACTGGGCGACGGTCGCCGGTGGGCTGGCGGCGTCGATGGCGATCATCGCCTCGACCTTCCCGATCCTCGACCGGATCACCGGGCCCGAGGTGGCCCGCGACGAGTGAGCGGGGGGCGCGGCGAGGGCTCGAGAGGACCACAAGCCCCCCCTTCAAGGGTCCTTCGGCCCTGACCGACCGGGCCGTCGACCTGCCATCGTCGGGAGAGGGACGACGAGGGAGCAGAGCGCAGTGGGGCGATCTGGGCACCGCCGACGAGGTCGTGAGGAGCAGCGGCACCGATGGCTGGCGGTGACGCTGGGCGGGGTGCTGAGCGCCGTCGCCCTGGTCGGTCTGTCGGCGGCCCCGGCCCTCGGCGCCACGGGGACGACCTCGCCGCACCCGACCACCCACGCCGTCGCCCGCCCCGCCCGCCCCGAGGCCCGGACGCTGAGCCTGAGCGCGTTCTTGGCCCTGGTGCACCGCCGGGCGGTCTCGACGGCCACGATCGCCACCGGTGACCACACGGTGCAGGGGCGGGCGGTCGACGACGGACGAGCGGTCGACTACACGGTCACGTACCCGCCGGGCTACGAAGGCCAGCTGACGGCCGCCCTCATTGGCGGGGGGGTGGCGGTCACGGCGGCCACCGGCACGGCCGGGTCGGCGGGCTCGGGCATCGGGCTGTACCTCGCGCCGTTGCTCCTGGCGCCGGTCCTCCTCGTGCTCCTCCTCGGTGCGCGGCGCCGGCGGGAGCCCGGCCGGCCGGTCCGTCGGGGCGGGCTGCCGCACTCGGGCGCCAAACCCGCGGCCCTCGCCCCCCGGCGGGCCGGGCCGGGGGGGGGGGCGACCACCCCGTGTC
>Ga0080006_1093831_pt1 | contig 31174 bp, 30 predicted proteins | sample RS3BMetagenome_FD_69209 | JGI IMG/M metagenome (GOLD analysis project Ga0080006, IMG submission 69209) | Ferric oxide microbial mat and aquatic microbial communities from Rainbow Spring, Yellowstone National Park, USA - RS3B (SPADES... ...
ACGGCCTTGGGGATTATTTCGAGCGCGAAGTTGTCGAGTATCTCCTTCTTCCTCTTCCTAAGGGTTACCGTGCTTATATCGGACGCGCCCGAGAGGTCGCTCTGCCTGATATCCTCGTTCAGGACATTTCCGGCCATACTGAGGATCGCTATCGCTATTCCGCGGGGATTCCTTCCCATGAGCGGTTCATACGTCAGCTGGCTGGCGATCTCCTTGGCCAAGGCCTCGGTCCTGGGGCTTATCCCGAGCTGGCTCGCGAGCTTTCCAATATACGAGAACACGTTCGCCTTGGTCAGCGGGACGTCCTCCCCGTCCCCCCGCATGTCCTTCAAGTTCAGATAGTACTCCCGGACTGACTTCTTCAGCGACTTCCTGCTGATCCCCCACGCGCTGCCGGCCTCCAGGAACTCCTCCAGGCTCCTCCCTATACCCCTGGTCCTGCTCACGTAGTACAGGATGGCTACGGCGAGGGGCGCCAGCCTCCTCCCCCGGACGGCCTCCTCCTTCTCGAGCTTCAGATAGACCCTGGCTGCATCCTCGACGAACTTCTCGGGCAGGCTCAGCTTGGACGCCGCCTCCTTCATGAGCTCCATTGCGCGCGTCCTCCTCCTGAGATCGGAATCCTCGTCGACTATCCTCTGGGCGTTCCTGAGCCTCCAGGAGTCGTCGCCCCTCCTGCCTATTAACGTCGACAGCGGGTTCGGGTCGCTGAGCCTCACCGGGCCCCCCACTTGGCTTCTCCTGAAGACGTCCTCGAGATCCCCCGCCAGCCAGTATCTTCCCTCGTCCACCGCCCTCTCGGTCGATACATGGCCGTTGGGGCATACATACTCCCCGCTCTCGGGGTCGAATACGAGCCTCTCACCGCATATCCTACATATGTCGCCTTCCCTCAGCTTCACTCACCTCGGCATATGCGGTCTCGCCTATCAGACCGCTTACGCGGTCCGTCCTGGCCTCAAGGGAGGCATATGGAGATCTAACCGATCCGAACACCTCCCTCACCACGCCTATCTTTCTGCCGCGTCTATCGTATAACGTCATCCCCTCCCGGACTTCGACAAATAGCTTCACAATTATGCGCCCGCTTCCCGCTGCCCTCACCACGTAGCCGACAGCCTTCACCGGGCAGTCCCCCTGGTCCGCATGAGCGACTTGGCCAGCTCCTTCAGAAGCGCCTGTTTGCTCCTGCCCTCCATCCTCGACACCTGGACGTACCCGCTGCGCTCCCTGGGCCTCCCGGGGTGATGTGCCTCCCGCGCGGCTACTACGTGGAGCCCGATAGCCTCTGCGGCCCTCCTGACGTCATCCAGCGTGGGATTCTTGGCGGCGAGGTTCAGGGGGACCCTTCTCCCCTGCCTCCTGCCCAGCTTAGAGTTGAAATAATCCACCCAGACTATCTGCAGATCCCTCTTCTTCAAGGGCCTTCTCACTTGCCCTCCGCCGGGACCGCATTTATCACGCCGTCCTGCGAGGGCCTGGAGGTTACGACCGCCTTCCCGGCCTCGGTCTCTATCACAGCGCCCTTCGTTATGACGCCTCTCCTCTCGTAGTCCCTATCGGCCGGATTCGCCAGTACGCGAAGTATCCTAACCTTCTTCGATTGGCCGGTTCTTCTATCCACGACAAGATTGGCGACCTGCTCGTGCACCAGAGATATCTTGACATTCCCACCCCTGGTCCGCTTGAGCTTGATTTCATGTTCGCCCATGGTGGTCTCCGCCGGATAGCCATCCCTTTCATATCTCCTCCTCCCCCTGTGCGACCTCCTCCTACCGCCGGTGATCTTCCTCTTCTCCAGGTTCTCGTAAGACTTCTTCACGTCCCAGCTCCACCGTCCGACATCGCTTAAACGTTTCGCGCGCGCATGAGATACGATCCGGCGGTGGAGCACCCGGCCGCGCCGGACGGTCGAGGAATCCCCGTCGGAGATGGCAAATGTACATCTCAAACGCGGGCTGGTACCGGATGGGGGTGGACGCGTCGAGGAATCCGCGTCCAGGATCCGGAACGAGCCCCCGCGGAGGCCGAACTCCCGCTTATACGGGGATGAGTTAACTCGACAAGGAGTCGGGAAGCGCACGTCCAGCCGCGGATAGTTGACCATGTGAAGGTGAGGTCTCTCCTCCCTCCGTGTTTTTAAGGGGGTTAGTCCGAGGGTATCCATGCCGGGTCCCAGGAAGTACGTATTCGTGACGGGCGGCGTCATGTCCGGTCTCGGTAAGGGCGTCATCACCGCATCCATAGCCAAGTTGCTGCGCGCCTCGGGGCTCAACGCACTCCCGATGAAGATAGATCCATACATAAACGTGGACGCGGGGACGATGAACCCGATAGTGCATGGAGAGGTCTACGTGACCCAGGACGGCGGCGAGTGCGACATGGACCTCGGGACGTACGAGAGGTTCCTCGGCGTGGACCTCACGAAGGACCACAATATGACCACCGGGCAGGTATACAGATCGGTCATAGATGCCGAGAGGAGGGGCGAGTATCTGGGCGAGTGCGTGCAGATAATTCCGCACGTGACCAATGAGGTGAAGAGGAGGTTGAGGGGGCTCGCCGAGAGGAGGGGGCTCGACGTGCTGGTCGTGGAGTCGGGCGGGACCGTCGGCGACATCGAGGGGTTGCCCTACCTCGAGGCGTTTCGCCAGATGAGGGCCGAGGATGGGAGGGACAACACGATGTTCGTCCACGTCACGTGGGGGCCGGTCCTCCCCTCTGTTGGGGAGTTCAAGACGAAGCCCACCCAGCACAGCGTGCAGGAACTCAGGAGGATAGGCATACAGCCAGACGTAATTGTGGTGCGGAGCTCGTCCCCGATGCCGGAGGACGCCAAGAGGAAGATAGCACTCTACACCAACGTGGAGCAGGACGCGGTGTTCTCCAGCCCCGACCTGGAGACTATATATGAGGTGCCGCTCGTCCTTGAGGGACAGGGCTTCATGCGGGCGGTGGAGCGTGACCTCAAGCTGGGACCGCTGAACCCCAACTTGGACGACTGGAGGAGGATAGTGGAGCCCTTCAAGGCAAAGGCTCCCCAGTTGCGGATAGCCATGGTGGGCAAATATTCAAAGCTGGCGGACAGCTATGTTAGCGTGAATCACTCGCTTCATCACGCGGCCGCCCGTCTGGGCGTGAAGCTAAGTATAGAATGGCTGGACTCGGAGCGCTACGAATTAGAGCCCAGGGAGCTCGAGGCGTTGCGGGAATACGGTGGCGTCCTGATACCCGGTGGCTTCGGAAGGCGCGGAAGCGAGGGCATGATAGCAGCAGCGGACTACGCCAGGCGCAACATGATACCGTTCCTAGGCATCTGCTTCGGATTCCAGCTGGCCGCCGTCTCATTTGCCAGGCATGTTGCCGGGCTGGACGGCGCCAATTCAACGGAGCTTGATCCATCAACGCCCCATCCCGTGGTCGACCTGCTTCCGGAGCAGCGCGGGATCGACAGGATGGGGGGCACTATGAGGTTGGGCGCGCACGAAATAGAGATCGTCCCAGGCACGGCGGCGCGCACCATCTACGGGTCGGATCGCATAATCAGGAGGCACAGGCACAGATACGAGGTCAACCCCGACTACGTATCCAAGCTCGAGGAATCCGGCCTCGTGTTCTCCGCCTTCAGCGATTCGCGGCGGCGTGCCGAGATCTTGGAAGTGCCGGGTCACCCGTTCTTCATGGCGACGCAATATCATCTGGAGTTCTCCAGTAGGCCGTGGGAACCGGAGCCCCTGTTCACGGCGTTCGTCGCGGCGGCACATGCGAGCGCTCACGGGAAGAAGGAGACTCACGCGCTCACGACGGCCGGCTGAGCCCGGCAAATGGAGGAGTCTGGGGAAACGGGAAACCCATCCATTCATGGGCGGGACGAATCAGTTTCCCCGATGCATCGCAGATATATGCTGCGAGGGGCGCTGTCAAAACGCTCACTTGGCATCGGCAGCGATGAATGGAAATGGACTCCGCCGGTTCTCCCTCGAGATCCATAGGGCCCGGCCGCGCCGGGCGGTCGAGGAATCCCCGTCGGAGATGGCGCATGTCCGTCTCAAACGCGGGCTGGTACCGGATGAGGTGTCCTCGACGCGTTCACCCCTACTCCGATCCGGAGCAGACCTTTCGCGCGCTTCTTCAGGAGGCGCTTCGGCGTGGAGCCCGCGGTCGACTATGCGATGGGATACCGGAGCTCCTGCTGTCAGAGCAGCGATTCATCGCCCAGTACCACGTAGAGCACGTTATTGCCCCTTATGACGACCCTGCCGAGCTTCTCCGATACACGGCCGTCCTCGCGATACTCAAACGCACCCTCCAGGAACATGTTCATGTATGAATCCACGTTTATCAGCGTGCCCTTGTACTCGAGCATGTTCTTCAGCCTGACCCTGATCTCCTTATTCATGACCTTCTGAAGCGCCATCAGTGGCCTCTTTCCCATCGCGGAGTTGGCCTGGCTCAAAAGCGCCCCAATAGCCCCGACTCCTTTATTTAACCTTTCGGAGGTTAAGGGGGGCTCCGTTACCTTAAGCTCACCTCCTACCCGAGCGAGAAAATCGGACGCAGCCCGTTCAGCCACGGGGGCATCTCCTCCTCGAACAACCTCTCGGTGAGCAACGTTTAAGCGGAGTATCCACCTCATGGCGCATATTGCGGTGCGATTCCCTGACCACTGGCAGCCGCGCGCTGGATGAAGTGCTGGGGCTGGGGCTTCCCTCGCTCGTGCTGGTACACGGCGGAAAGGGCGCCGATAGATCGACCATCCTGCGCGCCGCGGCCATTTCATATGCGGCCGGCTGTGGCAGGGCGATGCTGGCCTCCACGGGCTCCTGGGGCGATGCGTCAACTCTCGGGGGCCTGCCTCAGGATGCGCTCGACAGGCTGGTGCTGATACGCCTATCCGACGAGGGATCCGTGGTAGCGGCCTCCCGCGCTTTCGCGCTCCTGGACTTCGGGCTCATATCGCTGGACAACGCATCGGATCTCCTCGAGGTGTCCAGGGCCGCCGCGCCCCGCTCATACATATCCCTCTCGCTCTCCCGCGCGGCCTCCCGCAGGGGCGCGCAATCCCTCGTATCGCTCTCGGGCGGTCCATCGAGGATCAGGGGCTATGATTACTGGTGGCCGTTCGCCGACCTGATCGTCAGGCTTGATGAGCTGGAAGGCCCCGTTCGCCGCGCATCATCGGCCCGGGGCGCGGCGCTCTTCAGGATATCCGGCGGCTCTATCAGCGACCTATGACCCCGGCGGCCTCGAGCGATATGTAGATCGCATATGAGACGAACCACCAGATGATATATCCGCCGATTCCATGGTAATATATCTTGGACGATTTTCCGGTTATCAGAAATTTTGCTATAATTATAGTGGCTATGAACACAGCAACTATGATTATAAGTGCACCCACTGGCTGCGGCAACGCCCCCTGGAGCGCCCCGGATATGAGCCCCGCCGCGATGCCCGCGGCTATCCTCATCCAGTAGATAACGTTTAATCTGGACTCCATATGAGCGGTGCTTGAGGGTTTGGACCTCACTTGGTTCGAGCTCAGGCCGGTCGCCATGGAGATCGGGACAAGGCTGAGGGGATACTATGTTAATAACGTTTATCGCTCCGGCGCGCATGCGATTACGCTGAGGCTCAGGAACTCCGATGGATCGGAGGCCCTTCTGGTCGTCCATGTGAGGAGGGCGGCGTGGATAACCCGGACCGCTCCAAGGCTGCAGCAGCTGGACCCGGCGGTGCGCAGGCTCAGGGACAGTTTGCTCAGGTTGAGGATTGCCGGCGCCGAGGCCGTGAAGAACGAGCGCATAATAGCGATGGATTTCGATGGATATCAGAGCCAATGGAGGATGTATATGGAATTCTTTGGCACAGGCAACCTGGTACTGGTCTCAGGGGGCGTGATCGCGGCCGCGCTTAGCATCGTGAGGGGGAAGGATCGCAGCATAGCCCCGGGGCTTCCGTATGGGCTTCCCACCCCCCGCCGCTCCGTCTTCGAGGCATCGGAGGAGGAGCTCGCGGCGGTCCTCAAGCCCGGGAGGCCGCTCAACCGGGCATTGGGCAAATGGTTCCTGGCGCCCTCTAAATACTTGGAGGAGGCGCTGTGGAGGTCCGGCATTCGGCCGGACGTTCCCGCGGACTCCATATCCCGCCGGGACCTTGTGAGGCTCGTAGAGGAGCTGTCGCGCCTATTTTCGGAGCTGACCTCGGGATCCGCGCTGTACCTCTACAGAGGGGTCGGCATCCTGGAGGTCAGCGCAGCGAGGCTGAAGCTCTTGGAGGAGGAGCGCCACCTGTCGCCGGAGCTCCATGAAAGCCCATCTGAGGCGCTGGATGCGGTGCTGCACGGGGAGATACTGGAGCCGGCGAACTCCTCCGAGGAGTCGGGAGCTGAGGCGCCGTCGAGGCTCGAGGATGAGCTCAGGGCTCAGGAGGAGCGGGCGCATGAGCTATCATCCAGGGCCTCCGCCATCAGGTCGCTCGCCTCCGCCCTCGCCGCCGGCTCGATCGACGTGGACGGGGCGATGAAGTCGCTCGGCGGGGACGTGGAGGTGCGCGGTGGACACCTGCACGTCGGCGATATGAGGGTGCCGGCCGGCAATCCATACGCGCTGTCCTCGGCGCTCTACGATTACGCCAAGAGGCTGGAGTCCGCGGCGTCGATCCTGGAGTCCAAGGCCGCGGAGCTCCGCGGCCGCGTGAACAGGCTGGATGAGGAGGAGTCCGCGGCGTCGATCACCCCGGGCGAACTCGTGGCGCGCGAGAGAAAATGGTACGAAAGGCACAGATGGTTCTACACGAGCGGCGCCCTCCTAGCGGTGGGCGGCAGGGATGCGTCGGGCAATTCGTCGCTCATCAGGAGATATCTGGAGGAGGGGGATATCGTTTTCCACGCGGAGATAGTCGGATCTCCGTTCTTCATCCTGAAGGGCGGCAGGGGCTCCGCGGCCCCGACGGACCTGGAGGAGGTCGCGCAGGCCACGGTCAGCTTCAGCAGGGCCTGGCGTGAGGGACTGGCCGCCGCCGACGCGTACTACGTGTACCCGGAGCAGGTGAGCCCGGGCGCCCCGAGCGGCGAGTATCTTCCACGGGGCAGCTTCATGATCAAGGGTACTAGGAACTACATCAGGGGGCTGAAGCTGGAGGTCGCCGTGGGATTCTGCGCTGAGCCGACCGGGGACAACGTCATCCTGTGCTCGGGCCCCAGGAGGTCGCTCGACGAGCGCGGGATCGTGTACGTGGTCATGGAGCCCGGCCACATGAAGGCATCGGATACCGCGTCCAAGGTCGTCAGGGTTCTTTCGGATCATCTGCCGCCGGACCGCAGCGGCCTCCGCGGCATCCTGAACGTGGACGACGTGGCGCGCCTGCTTCCCCCCGGCAACTCGAGGGTCATCGAGGTCGCGAGGGGCAAACGTTTAAGAGACGTCGGGGTCAGCATGGGGCCCGGGGGATAATGGGCGCGCTCCCCACAGCCCTGAAGGTCAAGGAAGTGATGAATAGTCCCATAATAACAGCGTTCCCCGACGACGATGCAGCATCAATCGCGAGGAAGATGAAGAAGTATGAGATAGGAAGCGTGGTCGTCGTGAACGACAACGGCGACATAATGGGGATTGTGACGGACGGCGACTTGATAAGGAAGGTCGTGGCCGAGGGCATGACCCCCAAGGAGGTAAAGGCCTCCGGGGTCATGAGCTCGCCGGTCGCCACAATAGATGGAGAGAGCGATCTGGCGCAGGCCGCGCGCGAGATGAGGGCCAAGGGCGTCAAGAGGCTGGTGGTGCTCCACAACGGGAAACCGACGGGCGTGATATCCATGTCCGATATAATCAACGTGTTCCCGGAGGTCCTGGACGTCCTCTCGGAGAAGGCTAGGATCATGAGCGGGGAATCAGTCGGGCACAGGAGATATATATCGGGCTTCTGCGATCAGTGCGGAAGGTGGTCGGACTACCTGGTCGAGGTGGACGGAAAGTTCCTCTGCGAGGAGTGCAGGTCGGAGCAGGGGGAGCCGGAATAGGCATAGTAAGCGATGGACTCCTGGTAGACGGGATGCTGGGCGACCTCGCCAGGAAGCTGAGGCTCCTCGGGTTCGACACGGCCTACATGGGCGGCGTCACCGACGATTTCCTGCTCGAATTCGCATCGGAGACGGGCAGAATACTCATATCGCGCGATTCATCGCTGTGCTCTAGGGCCGGATCCCGTGGCCTGCGCGCGATCTGTGCATCGGACCTGATAACAGTGCTCCTATCGCTCGGCCTGCGCTCGGTGTCCTTCGACCCATCGTCGGCTCGGTGTCCTCACTGCAACACCCCGGTCACGGAGATAGATGACGTCGATCTCCTGAGGGGTGAGATCCCTCCGGACGTCATGGTCGAGCACAGCAGTTTCTACAAGTGCTTCGGATGCGGCAGGGTCTACTGGATCGGGAGCCACTGGGGAAACATTAAGAAACTGGAACGTGAGCTGAATCGTTCGCTGGGCATGAGTTTCGAGGACTACAGCTTGGATGAGGGTAAGTATCTGGTGGCGCTGGCGCGCCGCTCGATGGAGACGTACCTCCGGGATGGGAAAACCATCGGGGTACCCGCCGATGTCACCGAGAGGTTGAGGGCCAGGAGGGGGGCATTTGTCACGCTGAGGACATATCCCGGGGGCGAGCTCAGGGGGTGCATAGGAAGGCCCTATCCCACTCAGCCGCTGGTGAACGCCGTTATAGACTCCGCGGTGGACGCATCGGTCAACGACCCGCGCTTCGAGCCCATGAGATACGAGGAGGTGGATCGCGTGACCGTGGAGGTCAGCGTGCTAACCGAGCCCCGGGACCTAGAGTACCGCAATCCGCTGGAGCTCAAGGACAAGGTCGAGATCGGCAGGGACGGGCTCATCGTGATGTGGACCATGGGGTCGGGCCTCCTGCTCCCGCAGGTTCCGGTGGAGGAGGGCTGGGATGTCGAGGAGTACCTGTCATATGCATGTATGAAGGCGGGGGCTCCTCCCGATTGCTGGCTTTCCACGCGCCCCAGGATCCAGGCATTCCAGGCAATAGTCTTCGAGGAGGTAGCGCCGCGCGGCGAGGTGGTACGGAAAAACCTTGAGCGGAGGTAGCGCGATCTACGCCCCGGTGTATGGAACCGGGCTCGGGCACGCTTACAGAACCGCCGCGACGCTGAGATCGCTCGCGTCGGACGGCCACATCGCCCTCGCCAGCAGCTGGGGGGAGGGCCTGCGCTACCTGGAATCCGCGGGAATACCCTGCCTGGAGGTCCCGGAGCTCGACGTCCTGTGGGGCGACGAGGGCAAGATGCGTTTCAAGGACACGCTGAGGAATATGACGGCGCCCTTCGTCCGCGTTGCGCATCAACTGGAGGTCGAGGGCCGAATAATCGATTCCGTGAGGCCATCCGTGGTGCTCTCCGATTCCAGGCTCACGCCGATCCTCGCGGCCAAGCGCAGGGGCCTCAGGTCCGCGCTCATTTTGAATCAGGCCAGGATAATGGCCCCCAGGGCCCTGGGGATCGCGAGGGCGGCGATCGAGGTACCCCCGGCCCAGATCCTGGGGTCCATGTGGTCCGCGGCCGACCTCGTGATAGTTCCCGATCTCCCACCTCCATATACAGTGGCAGAGGAACAGCTCAGGGCAATCCCGCAGATACGCGGCAAGCTCAGATTCGCCGGGTTCCCCGTTGAGGCATGCCGCGGGCAGCCGACGTGGAGTCCGCCGCGTCGGCCATTCGCGCTCTTTGCAGTCAGCGGGCCGGAGGAGACCAAGCGCCCGGCGCTCCTGAAATCGATCTCAGCCGCGCGGATCCTCGGAGGCCGCGGATGGTCGGCGCTGATCTCCGCTGCGCGGCCCGGATCCAGCGGCACCCCGGTGGCGATTGGCGATGGCGTCTACCTCTGCGAGTGGTGCGGGTGTATAGATCAATATATAGAAATGTCAGATATAGTTGTAGCGAGGGCGGGCCACACGACCGTCGGCAAGATCATCTACTATGGGAAGCCGGGCGTGCTCATGCCGATACCCTTCCACGGTGAGCAGGAGAGCAACGCGTTGAAGGCCGAGCGTATGGGCATCGCGAAGGCTATCCTGAGATCTGACATGATCAGCGGTGTCGAGCTGGCCGAGGCGGTGGAGTCAACCGCGTCCGATGGCGCCGGGCCGGCCGCGCGTATCTCCGGGCTCGCCAGATCGATGGACTTCGCCGAGCTCTCGGCGTCCGCCGTCGAGGAGCTCCTGTAGACGCCGCCTGGCCCTGAGGTAGCCGTCCAGTACCTCGTGACGGGCCATCTCGCCCTCGGCCTTCAGGCTCACAACCAGCTCCGCCACCTCAGCGGCCGTTCCCGGGAGCATCGATGAGCCCCAGATGTCCTCCCGGGGCGCCGATGGGCCGTATTCCAGCAATCTCCACCTGTGCTCATCCAAGAGCGCCTCCAGCTCCTCATCCGCCGGGGCGCGCGGCACGCCGCAGCATTGAGGAGCGACGAACGCCACCCCGAGCGATGTCTGCGCGTTCGCGTACGCCTCGATGGCGTTCGCGTATCCGGGCTCCGGGGAGAGGCCCACGAAGACGGCGCGTTCGCCGGACGACCTGGCTATCCTCCCGGCGACCTCTGCCAGGAACCTGTGGAACGCCCATCCACCGCCTGCCATGATAGCCTCCACCGCCCTCTTGGGGACATATCCGGCCAAGACCTCTCCCCCCCTCGGCCGCACGTTCGATGTCACGATGGCCGCGGCCATCATCGCCCTCCTGGTCTCATCGGGAGGGGTAGCGCCCCCCATCTCCAGGAAGAGCGGGCGCGTGTGAAATCCGGCCCTCGCGGAGGACAGAAACGCCTCCACGCCGCACCTTCCTCCGGAGAACAGCGCAATGCTGCCCCCCTCGGATCCCGGCGGCACCCCTCCGAGCCCGCTCCTGTATCCGCGCGAGAGAAATGCCCCCCCTCCCGCCAGGAACACTGTGAACAGCTTGTCGGGCCTTCTGTTGTCCAGCTCAACGCGCGTCGACGACACCGCCTCCCCAACCAGGTAGTCGTAGAATTCCACCGATCCCTGGCCCTCTACGTGGAACCAGATCCTATCCCCGTCCTTCAGGGTTCCGGCGAGTATGCGCAATATTCCGGAGGCCAGATCCCTGTGCCTTCCGGGTCCCACGAATTCACCGTAGCTCACCAGTGAGATGCCCGGCATCCACTGAAGCCTATCCGCGGTTGCGAGCGCGTTCGCGCACGTAGCCAGCGCCTCCTTCTCACCGATGGCGCGCGCATCCTCACAGTGCATTTCGGACGCGCGTTCCAGGGCCGCGCCGAGGCCAGCGCCGTGCTCGACTTCTATGAGTATGGTCTCTCTGCGCTCCACGCGCACACCCTCCCTTGAGGTCCACGGACGCCGATCACTTTTATATTAATATTGTATACACACACGGGAATCCGCGGCACCCATTCGATGTGTTTAAAAGAGGATCGGCGTCAAGGGAATCAGGGAAGGATAATCATGGGAGCGGGGGAGGGGGAGGAGAAGGATACCTCGAAGGAAATGGACCTAGCCAGCCTGCCCGGCGTGGGGCCCGTCACCAAACAGAAGTTGCTGGACGCGGGCATAAAGACGGTGCTGGACCTCGCCAGCAGGGGGGTCGGGGAAGTCTCCGATGCCCTGGGCGGCGATATGGCGAAGGCATCGGAGCTGATAAACAAGTCCAGGGAGAAGCTGGTCGAGCTGGGAGTCCTGCCGAAGGACTTCATGACGGCGAAACAGCTTCTCACTATGAGGGAAAAGATAGCGCGCATAACCACCGGCTCCAAGAACCTCGATAGGCTCCTCGGCGGGGGCATCGAGACGAGCGCCGTGACGGAGTTCTACGGCGAATTCGGGACCGGTAAGACCCAGATATGCAACACGCTGGCGGTGAGCGTCCAGCTGCCTCCGGAAAGCGGTGGATTGAGCGCGGGGGCCATCTACATAGATACCGAGGGGACGTTCAGGCCGGAGAGGATCTCCGAGATAGCGGATCACAGGGGCCTCGATCCGACGCATGTTCTGGAGAACATACTGGTGGCGAGGGCCTACAACAGCGCGCACCAGGAGCTCATAATAAGGGAGCTCGGCGATTACCTGAGGGACGGCAAATACAAACTGGTGATACTGGATTCGGCGGTGGCGCACTACAGGGCGGAGTATGCGGGCAGGGGTACCCTGGCAGAGAGGCAGCAGCGCCTGAACCTGCTCATGCACCAGCTGCTCCGGCTGGCCGAGAGTTACAATGTAGCGTCGGTCATAACAAACCAGGTCATGGCCACCCCCGATATGTTCTTCGGGGATCCCACAAGGCCGGCCGGTGGCCATGTGGTGGCGCACACGGTGACCTACAGGGTCTATCTGCGCAAGGCCGGTAAGAACAGAATAGCTAGGATGATGGACAGTCCATATCACCCCGAGGCGGAGGTCGTGTTCATGATAGATGAGCACGGGATTTACGACCCGGAGGATCAGCCCTCTAGGAAGAAGATCAGTTAATATTCAAGCCATCACAGCATGTATCATCGCGTGATCCTTATCGTATGGCTCCAGATCTATTACCTGGATCACGTTGAACCCAGCTGACCTGAGCTTCTCGGCCTCCCCCTTCACGACTTCGCTGGGCTCCTTGGTCACATCTATGCTTCTGGCCTTCACGACTAAAAGGAGGTCTCCTCCATCCTTCAGATATCTCTTGGTGTTCAAGAGCGCTATGTCGGTCTGGTCCTGCTGAGCTATATCGCAGTAGACGAGATCCATCTTCCCATAGACGAAGCCGTAGTGATCCGGCCTCCTAGCGTCCTCTATTATGGGTATCACGTTCCTCCTGAACTTGACGACCCTCTCCAAAAGATCCCTAGCGACACGATGCGAAACCTCGACCGCAAATACGGTGCCCTTTATATCCACGATATCTGAGACATGGCTGACCGTTGTGCCGGTCGATGCCCCTAGATACAGCACGCGGTAACCGGGTCCCAGCGGATAACCCTTCAGTCCATTGATGATCGCCCCGGCCAGCTTGCTCCTGAACGGATCCCAGACCCTGTATTCGACACCCTCATACGATACCAGCTGTTCGCCGTAGACAGAGATTCCCGGTGCTAGGTTCCTCGTGACGGGCTGCTCCCTTCCTCCAATATCAGCCCAGTACAGCCCGGGCCTTCCTTCGTCCGACCTAACCTTGGTCAACGCCTCCACCTCCTATTGGTCGGCCTCCTGCCCTCCCTCTCGGGAGGCCTCCTGCCCTCCCTCTCGGGAGGCCTCGCATACTTCTCCTTTATCTCATCGGTTCTCCTGTCCAGCTTCCCCTTGAGTGATGGATCCAGCACGCCCGAATACCGATCCATACGGGCGGCTATCGCCAGCTTTGCAGCTATTGCCCTGGCCATCTTGCCCCTCTGCCACTTCGGCGCGCTGTGTATGAGCGGATGCTGAAATATCACGCCGTGTTTGGGCGGTCTGCCTCCCTTCTTGAGCGCCCTGAACAGCGCCTTCTCAGCGCCCAGCACCTGGATTGTGCTGGCCGGCATCTTTGCTAGGTGGTCGAGACTACCCGCCCTCACCAACAGCCTAGCCCCTATCGCGGCTCCGACCAAGCTCGCCACATTGGGGGCCACCTGCGCCATGACCTCCTCCAGTTTATTCGAAAGGCGCGTCCTCAGCTGGTAGAGATCGTATGCGTTAGACGCGAGCGATTGAAGTAGCGCCAGTTCCTCATCCCTTATCTCGGCCCCCTTCGTCCTCCTCATCGCGTCCTCAACTGCGGCGGCCCTGGATTTAGGAACGCCCAACTCGATCAGTTTCTCGGATGTGAAGTTATCCCTCCGCCCCAGCGCCGAGACGAGCCTGACGTAGAGCCTCGGATCCTGAAGTATGTCGTCGAGTTCCGGAAAATGGAGCCCGTACCATTCCCTGGCCCTAGCTGCCAGCACATTCACGACCTTGTCTAGCTCGTCCACCGCGGATACTATCTGTATGGCGTGAAGGTCCAGGCGCGCCGCTTCCTCCTTTATCCTCTCTTCACCCATCCTCACAGCGAACTCCCTCAGAAGATCCCTGGCTTCCTCCTCCGATGCCAGGAGGCCCGCTCTAATCATAAGCCCCACTCTCTCGTCGAGCCCGGGCTGCTCCACCGGAATGAACACCATGCCCAGCGATTCGGCGAGCGCCGCGGCGCCCAGCGCGTTCGATTCGAGTTCCCTGAATCCGGCCTCGGCCGCCCATTTGACGGCGGCATCTACGTCTTCGGTCTTCATACCGGCGGAGGCCAGCCGATATCCCTGATAAGGGTCCCCGGAATATTTGCTGGAATATACGACATCCCCGGCCTCGTTGAGCAGCACCACACCTGCCTCCGTGACGTATAATCTGGCCTTCAACCTGCCCATGCATGTGTTGAGCTGGTAATTAACTTAGTGGGGGGGAGGGGGAGCTTTCTCTCCATCAACTCCCGCTATGGTTAAATAATGGCACGGTGGAATCAGCCGCATGCCAACGCACGGGAGCATAACGAAGGCCGGTAAGGTCAGGAGTCAGACTCCTAAGATACCACCGAGGCCTAGGACATATCCCCCGCCGAGGGTGAGCTTCAAGAACAAGTACAGGAAGAGATACGAACTAGGCCGGAAGCCCGGCCAGGTCTGGATCAACTCCCGCTGATTTTTCATACATATAAGCGCCAATATATTGGCGCGGGGATAAGGTTTTGTCCGAGTCCCCATCCATCCCCTGCGCATACATGCTGATAGTTGTCGCCTCCAGGAATCCCGTGAAAGTGGACGCCGTCAGATCGGCGTTTTCCGCGGCATTCGACGGCGTTACGGTCGAGTCGCTTTCACCTCCCCCGGGGCTCAGGACCCAGCCGATGTCGCTGGAGGAAACGATGGACGGGGCGATCGCGAGGGTCGCCTGGGCCTGCGCGGGCCTTCCGGGCGCCGACTACTGTGTCGGAATAGAGTCGGGCGTAATGGAACTCGATGATATCTGGTACGCCGCCACGGTCGCGGCGATCCGCTCAGGCGATGGTCGGTCCGCAATAGGTATCGGACCCGCCTATCCGCTGCCCGGCAGAATTTCCTCGTTGATGCTATCGGAGGGCATCGAGCTTGAGGAAGCAATGGACCGCCTGTACGGTATAGCAAACCTCGGGGAACGCGAGGGCGCAATCGGCCTGCTTTCCAAGGGCATGTCGAGCAGGCTGGAGCTGTGCACGGAAGCGGTCAAGATGGCGCTCCCGCCGTTCATATCATCCGGGAATTATCGAATTATGTGAATGAAGTTGGGGGAGGAGAAAGCCAGCGCCGTTCATGAGCGGAATGGATCAATTTCCCCAATGTCCAGTAGATGCTTGCTACGCGGCGCATGATGAAGATAGCCCCCCGGGCACCGGCAATAACGGAAATGGATCCCCGCCCGGGGAACGCGCCAGTTTCCCTTCACGATCCACCGGGCGGAGGGACCCCGATGAACCCGTGAGGGGGCTGTACGGTATGATGTCGTGGATCAGAAGCCCCAGCTCCACCGCGCATACGACGGGCGCGCAATGCATATCCGCGTATGCCTACGTAACGTGAAACCCGTCGGAGCGGCGCTTGTGCATCACAGCGGACGTCCCAGGTCCCGCGCCGGCCCGACGTCAGCGGATGCGCTTGGCCATGTACGGCCCCATCCTTCCGTAGCCGAGCTTCCGGTAATATTCCCTGGTGCCCACGGCGCTCGTCACCAGCATCTCCTCCGCGCCCCACTCGTCGCGCGATAGGCGCTCGGCCTCGTCCATCAGCATCTTTCCAATGCCCCTGTGCTGCCAGCCCATCTCATCCCGGACTCCGACGTCGACCTCCATTCCGTAGACCCGGAGTTCCCTCACGATAGCCGCATCCATCCCGGCAATCTCCGGCCTGTGCGCCGACGTGGACGGCCGCCTCAGGCGCAGGAACCCTGCTACGTGCGCGGAATCGTCCTCGAACGAGAGAAATGCCTCGGTTCCTCCCGACGCGCGATAATCCCTCCTCACGATCCTGAAGCGCTCGAGCATGTATGGATGCACGTCCTCCCGTCCTACCTCCCTGCACCGTATCTCGGTGCATGTGAGCCCCCGCCGCGCCATCTCCTTCAGTACCCTATCCCTCAATCCCGGCGTCCTCGGACCCGCGACGACCGCGTACGGCGGTATCTCCCTCTGGATTCTCATGACCCTCACCCATGGCGGCAGCGATGCCAGCGCGCGAACCAGGAGCTCCACGACGTCGTCTTCGTCGCACGGCTCATAGAGCCCCCTCTCATACATCAGGTGTAGCGGAGTCCCCCTGAGGACGAGCGTGGGATAGATCTTCAGCATGTCGGGCCGATACGCCTCGTCGCTGAACAGTTTCATGATATCTTCGAGATCCTCATCCCGGGTCCTTCCGGGCAGGCACGGCATCATATGGACCCCCACCTTGAGGCCTGCGTCCTTCAGAATTCTCATCGCGTCCACGACGGCCGCCGTCCCGTGCCCCCTTCCAATCCTGATCAACGTGTGCTCGTCGAGCGTCTGGACGCCCACCTCCACCCGCGTGACCCCGTAGCTCAGCATGAGGTCCACATGTCCCTCGCCGCAGACGTCGGGCCGGGTCTCCACCGTCAGCCCCACGCACCTGTGCGCGCCGTGCTCGTTCGCCGCCATCGCCTCCTCCAGATTCCCCGACGCGAAGCCGTTAAGGCCGTCGAAGACCCCCTTGACGAAGCGCATCTGATACTCCACCGGGTAATGGGGGAACGTTCCTCCGACTATTATCACCTCCACCTTACCCGTGGGATATCCCAGCCTCCCGAGCACGGAGAGCCTTTCCTCCATCTGCGCCCTGGAATCATATCCCAGCCTGGATGCCTGGACGACCGCGGGCGATTCCTCGATGTACGACTTGGGCGTTCCCATCCGCGCCCCGCCCGGACAGTAGATGCATCTGGCGTTCGGCGGACAGTCATAGGGCATCGCTGCGACGGTCGCCGTGACTATCCCCGATAGCCTCCTGGAGGGCCGCACAGCGATGAGCCTCCTGGTTTCATAGCTCAGGAGGCTCGACAGCTCCGCGCTGGACGGCACCCTGTCCAGGGAGTACCTGCGGGCGACCTCCAACTTGATGCGCTCCACGCAATCCCGGTCAAGGCGACCGGAGGACGCGATCCTCTCCACCTCCTCGGCGGCCTCCATGAGCGCCGTCCTGTAGCGTTCCACGCCCACGCCATAACGTCGGCTTGATCAATTTAAATTAAAGGCGATGGGGGAAAGGCTCCTTTCGCGATGCGCGTGCGTCTAGTCAACGGGCGCGCGGCGGTTCGCGGGGGGAGGGGGATGAATTGGCGCCCCTTGGCCGGATGGCGATATCCTCGAGGCCCGCGCGCGAAATGTCGGCCCTGAAAACGGATGAATCCATCTTCGCGATCCGCGCCGCTTTTATATCCCACCGACCCGGCGGGCGCCATGTGGAGGACGGGCTTCAGGGGTACCGTGGGCCCGCGCGCCGGATCCTCGAGGGCGCGGGAATGCGCGTGGGCGACGAGGTGGAGCTGACCCTATCCGACGGCGGATCCATCGCCGGCGTACTCATGCCGCGCTACGAACACGCGGACTGCGAGCACATCACAGTGAAGCTCAGGAACGGCTACAACGCGGGGGTTGCGGTCTCCAGGATCGTCGGGATCCGGATGATCGGGCGGCCTTCCCCCGAGCCCGAGGAGGTGTCCCAGCCGTCGCGGCCGCCGTCCATCCCGAGGGGGGACGTCATAATAATAGGCACGGGGGGCACGATCGCCAGCAGGATAGACTACAGGACGGGGGCGGTGACGCCGGTCTTCAGGCCGGAGGACCTGTATTCGAGGGTCCCGGGGCTCGGCGATATAGCCAAGGTGCAGACCGATGTGCTGTTCAACATACTCAGCGAGAACATGACGCCCGATCACTGGACGGCGATCGCCGAGAGGATAGGGAGGGCGGTCTCAGATGGCTACAGGGGGATAATAGTCACGCACGGGACCGATACGATGCACTACACGGCCGCAGCCCTCAGTTTTTCCCTGGAGGGGCTCCCGGTGCCGGTGATCCTCGTGGGCGCACAGAGGTCGTCCGATAGGCCATCGTCAGATGCATCATCGAACCTGCGGGCCGCGGTGCTGGCGGCCTCCAGGGGGGAGTTCAGCGGCGTCTACATCGCGATGCACAGGAACCTCTCCGACCACGAGATAGCGATTCACCCGGGCGTCAAGGTCAGGAAGAACCACACCAGCAGGAGGGACGCGTTCCAGCCGGTCAACTCGAGGTTAGCGGCCGTCGTCGACCTCAGGTCGATGGGCATCGAGATGCTCGCGGATCTGCCGCCCCGCGGCGATCCCGGATCGCTCAGGGTCAGGGCCGGCTTCGACAGGAGGGCGTTCCTCCTGAAGTACTTCCCCGGCATGGACGGCGGCGTTATAGATAACCTGGTGGACCGCGGCTACAGGGCCATAATACTGGAGGGCACCGGCCTCGGGCATGTCGGGAAGTACGTCCACGAAAGCATTCGCGGGGCGATCGAGCGGGGCGTATTCGTGGGGATGACTTCACAGTGCATATGGGGGAGCGTCAGGATGACCGTCTACGACACGGGGAGGGACCTACTGAAGATGGGCGTCGTGCCGCTGGAGGATATGTTGCCGGAGGTGGCGCTGGTCAAGGCCATGTGGCTCCTGGGTCAGGGCGTTGGGCCCGACGAGATGAGGACCCTGATGCCATCCAACCTGAGGGGGGAGATCTCCCGGAGGAGGCTCGTTGAATATGAATGAGGCGGATGATCGCGCGTCGGGACCGGACTACCGGTCGCTCGGCGTGAAGGTCGGCATAGAGCTCCACAGGCAGCTCGACGTCGGCGGCAAGCTCTTCTGCGGGTGCAGCGCGGGGAGGGAGGACGGATCCAGGTCGTTCAGGCGCGTGCTGTTGCCCTCGGAGAGCGAACTCGGCGAGGTGGATCCCGCCGCCAGGTTCGAGGCGGCGAAGGGTATCGAGTTCGAGTACGTGTACGGCGCCGCCGCCAGCTGTCTGGTTGAGGCCGACGAGGAACCGCCGCACGACGTGAATCCCAGGGCGCTGGAGGCATCGTTGACGGTCGCGCTGATGCTGGGGTCGCTGATCGTCGACGAGGTTCACGTGATGAGGAAGATAGTGATAGATGGATCCAATACCACCGGCTTTCAGAGGACAATGCTGATAGCGCTCGGGGGGTCGCTCAGGGTCGGCGACATGGACGTCGGCGTCCAGACGATAACGCTCGAGGAGGACGCCGCGAGGAACCTCGGATCCGAGGGCCGCGTGAAGAGGTACGGGCTGGACAGGCTCGGCGTCCCCCTGATAGAGGTCTCCCTGGCGCCGGTCGACCTCAGGTCATCACCGCAGGAGGCGGTGGAGGTCGCCGCCGCCCTCGGTAGGCTCCTCAAATCGACCGGCATGGTGGCGAGGGGTATAGGCACGGTGCGCCAGGACCTCAATATATCGATAAACGGTAGTGGGATAGTCGAGGTCAAGGGCGTCCAGGAGCTTCCACTCATAGCGAAGATCGTGGACTTCGAGGTGAGGCGCCTGAGCTGGCTCGCCGAGGTCGCCGCCGAGCTCTCGAGGAGGGGCGTGGTGCGCGGATCCGCTGTCGGCCCTGTGACCGACGTGACCGATATACTATCCCGCGCGGGGGAGGGGATCGTCAGGAAGGCCATCAGGGGCGGGTCGGCGGCGCTCGCCGTACTGGCCAGGGGGTATGGCGGCCTGCTGGGATCCGAGCCGTACGAGGGCGTCCGCATAGGGCGCGATCTCGCCGCAATAGCGAGGATCTTCGGCCTGGGGGGCGTCATACACTCGGACGAACTGCCGGGCTACGGCCTGGGGGACGATATGGTGCGCGAGATCCGCTCCAGGCTCGGCGCCGCCGATGGGGATGCGTTCGTAATAGCGCTCGGCGATGCCGAGGTGGCCGGACGCGTGCTGGCCGCCGTATCCGACAGGCTGAACGAGTTGATCTCCGGACCCCCGGCCGAGACGCGCGCGCCCATGCCCGATGGAACGACAAGGTACATGAGGCCGCGGCCCGGGTCCGCCAGGATGTATCCTGAGACCGACCTACTGCCCATACCGATCACCGACGCGATGCGCGCCGGCCTCGCGAATAAACTGCCCCTTCCGTGGGACAGACAGGTCTCCGAACTGGCGTCCAGATACGGGCTCAGCGAAAAGCTCGCCGACGATCTCCTGGATTCCGAACGTTACGGTATCTTCCTGGAGGCGGTTCGGATGGGCGTCAGGCCGACGGTCGCGGCGACCGTGATAACCGAGACGCTCGTGAGCCTCCGCAGGGAGGGACTCGACGTGGACTCGATATCGGACGATCATCTGAGGCAGCTTTTCTCGGCCCTCGCCTCCGGCCGCGTCGCGAAGGAAGCCGCTCCGGACATCCTGAGGGCCCTCGCCTCCGGCCGCGCCACCGACGTGGAATCCGCCGCGAGCGCGATCGGGCTCTCCGCCCTCGACGACGAAGCGCTCTCCGCGCTCATAGACGAGGTGCTCGACGGCAACGGCCCGCTCGTGGCGGAACGCGGCGCCCGTGCCCTCGGCCCACTGATGGGCGAGGTGATGTCCAGGGTCAGGGGGAGGGTCGACGGGGCCAAGGTCAACGAGCTGTTGAGGAGGAGGCTGGAGGAGAGGTTGAAGCGCCGTCCTGAAAACAATGGTAAACCTTTTTCTACCTGAAAATGAAAACTGAATTTGCCATGTCGACGTCAACCGGCATAAGGGTGCGCGTGAGGACCTCCGGGGGGGAGATCGAAATAGAGGTTGGGGATCCATCCTCCGTTGACGCGGCGATGGACGCCGTCTCCAGGATCGTGAGGGAGCTCGCGGCCGAGGAGGTCAGCACGGGCGCAGGCGAGGGGATCAGCGCGCAGCCGCGGGATATCGATATCCAGCGGACGGCGTCGCGGCCGCCCGGGGATCTTCCCGAGGTGAGGGTGGAGAGGGGCGATTCGCTGGCGGACGTGATAAAGAAGATGTTCGGCGGCGAGTGGGGAAGGAGGCCCAGAAAGCTATCGGATGTGATGGACGCGCTCGCCTCGTATGGATTCATATACCCCAAGTCCAGCGTCGCGGTCGCTCTGTTGAGGCTTGCGAAGGACGGCGAGATAAGGAGGTTCAAGCAGGAGGGCGAGTACGTATACATCCAGCGCGAACCATCCGCCGGAGGCGGTAGCTGATGCCGGAGCTCGTGATACGCGTATCATACGGGGACGTCAACGCGGAATTCACCGGGAAGGACGCGGACGAGGTGCTCCACGCGCTCAACAGCTTCCTCATATCGATGATCCCGGAGCTGGAGCTGGCCAGGAAGCTGCACGTCAGCTACACGCTGAGGGACATGGCGGATATGTTCGGCGAGTACATCAAGCTCACGCCCGAGGGCCCCAGGGTCATGGTCCAGGATTCCAGGATGAGCGACAAACAGCTGATAGCGCTGCAGCTGGTCGCCGCGCGCATAGCGTACGAGCTGGGTAGGTCGGAGAGGGACGGAATGGCGGTCCAGGAGATAGAGCAGGCCACGGCCCTCAAGCCGAAGTCCATAAGCTCGAGGCTCAGCGAGCTGGCCAAACAGAACGTGGTTGAGAGGCGCTCGGGGAACAGGTCCGCGTACTACCGCATAACGACCTACGGGATAGGTTGGCTCTCCAAGGAGCTGGTCGCCCGCGCGCACGCCTAATCCTGCGGCGGCCTCTTCTGCACATATCTATATGTCCGGGGCGTCCCGGCCCTCGCGAGGACCCCGGCCCTCACGAGGTCGGTCAGCGCGTGCGAGATCGCGGTGGAATTGTAGTTGTATCCCCTCCTCGAGAGCTCGGCGGCGACCTCGGCGAGCCCCCTCTGTGCCGAGAACCACCCCTCGCTCCAGAGGGACTCGATGAGGCCCCTGCAGGTGGCGCCCCCGATCCCCCGCGCCTGCGTCGGCCCCACCTCCTCCCCCCGTGCCGTCCCGGACAGGCCCTCCATGATCTTCGCCACAACCTCGGAGACGCGCTCGACGGGGCTCTCCACCTCTATCTCGACGTCCCCCCTCCTCAGCTTGACCCTGACGCGCTCGTTCGTCGCCGTTTCATCTTGTTCAACTTGAGCAAGATTTATTACCCGCCCATCGCTACCCATGGCATGGGTATGGAGGCCCCGGAATTAAACGTTCCTGCGGTATTCAACTTGATCGACAAGTTCAACAGGATGGACCGGATAACGCTATCGGGCCTGGAGGACGAGATGCTAGTCATCCTCGACGAGGACGACAACGAGCCCCCGGGGATCAGGGTCGATTTGCGCCAGTTCACACGGCTGGAGCGCGGGGGCGTCTCGAGCTTGGTCGCAGTTGACTCCAGCGCGATACCGCTGGCCTACGCCGACAGGAAGTGGTACCTCGTCTTCAGCGCGGGAGTCGCCCTCAGGAGCGGCGGCAGATACGCGCCCCCCCACATACTCAGGATAGGCCCTCATCTGGCGGAGGTCGGGCGCCGCGATGGGGAGGATCAGCAGGCGGCCGCGAGGAGGCTGAGGGAATACGTCGAGGGATCCATAGTGTTGGATATACTGCACGGCGGCGTCCTCGAGGACCGCACGCTCATGTTGATCGATGGATCCCTCAGGGGTCTATCGGAGCTCGACTGCTCCGTCGCGAGGGGCATGCGCATATCGCTCATGGGGATCTCGAAGGCCACGAAGCTCGTACCGTCATCGCTGATGGGTCTTCCACGGGGCCCGGGGTACTCCACGATATCCGGCGACGGATGTTACTCGATAATGGCCGCGAGGCTGGACGAATACGGAATACCGCTCAGGATAGATGCAACGGATATCGATGGGCTCTCCAGCCTGATATCGAGCGACATCATAGTGAGGGGCTATCCGGACTCGCTCAGGCTGGCGCACTACGCATCGATACTGTCGGTGTCGGAGGAAGAGGCCGCCCTGGCGTCGCTTGCGATACACGGGGCATCGCTCTCGAGGCCCCTTGACAGGCGCGAGGCGCTGTTGGGGCTGCTGAAGGTCAGGGGGTGATGGTCGCATGAGGGTCCTGTCCAAGAAGGGCGACGAGCTGCTCCTGATATCGGAGGGCGAGGAGATCTCAAAGGGCGACTACGTGAGGGTGAGCGACGGCCGCGGGAGGCCGGCGATGCTCGCCCAGGTTTACGAGCTGGAGTACTTCGACGTCCCGGGCATAGAGGAGGATATGCTCAGGGATCTCCTGCTGGACGGCGTGATGGTGTCCTCCCCGGATCCCGAGTATGCGTCGATAACCAGGCGCGTGAAGGACGTGATACTGATAAAGTGCAAGGTGCGCGGCACGGTATCCGAGTCGGGACCGAGCCCTGAGGTCGACTGGCTGCCGAGCAGGGCCGCCGGGAAGGTGGAGAGGATACCGGGGACGGACCTGGCGTCGATCCTGGGCGGCCAAGGTCCATCCATGCGCGTCGGAAGGACGCCCGACGGACATCCGCTGGGCATCCCGCTGTCGGCGCTGGACGGATCCCTGAGCCTCATACTCGGTAAAAAGGGCTCGGGCAAATCGCACATGGCGAAGTTACTGCTCAGCGAACTCATCGAGAACGGCGCATATGCGATCGTATTCGACATAAACAACGAATACGTCGGGCTTACGAGGGACAGGAAGGGCGAACCGTCACACATAGCGCGCAGGGTCTACCCGCTCGAGCCGGGCGGCTCCCTCAGGTTCAACATGAGATATCTCGGGAAAAACGTGATGACCGACGTGATGAGGAACGCCCTCAACCTTCCAGCCACGTCGATGAGGGAGTTCCTCAGGATCTGGAGCTTCCTGGAATCCTCTGGCCACCTGAGCTTCGGCCAGCTCGGCGGGTACATTGAGAGGTGGAGGGCCAATGACATGGTGAGGGACGCTTTGCTGTCTAGATACTACTCACTCGTTTCCACGAGGCTGATAACCGATGAGCCCGGCTTCAGATTCGAGGACTTCTTCGCGGATATGGAATCCGAGGGAGGAGGCGGCGCGCTCGTTTTGATGCTCGCCGGCGTCAGCGCGTTAACCCGCAAGGTGGTCGTGGAGGCGATGCTGTCGAAGATCTCCGAGCTCCTCCACTCCAGGGTCATACCTCCCCTCTTCATACTCGCGGAAGAGGCGCACCTATACGTGAGGGATACCTACTGGGAGGATCTGATAACCAGGATGAGGCACTACGGGGCTTTCACAATATTTGTGACAAATCAGCCAGATGCACTGAAGGATTTCGTTTATAGACAGGCGGATAACCTGTTTCTTTTCAACTACACCAACGATAAGGACATAGAGTTCATAGCCAGGTACTCCGCGACGGACACCGAGACGCTCTCCGGGATACTGCCGACGCTGAGGCAGGGCCGCGCCCTCGTCATGGGGAAGGCGACCAGATGGATCCCCGTCGTCGTGGACGTGGACGACGTCGACTTCCAGGCGCTCGGCCAGACGAGGACGTTCTTCGGCGACGTGAGGCTGCTACAGGGACAGCGGCACTGAGCGCGTATCGACGAACTCTTTATTAAGGTGTTTCGTCTATTGCAGAACATTGTCCGAGGCCAGCTTCGATGATGTCCTGAGGGATCCAAGGCTCCACGACGCCGCGATAAAGCTCGCCGGCGAACTCGTCCTGAGCAGGGAGCCGGGCAGGCTCATGAAATACTGGAGGGAGAAGGCCGGGGTCCAGCAGATAAGGCTGGCGAAGGAGATGGGGCTGTCGCCATCCGTGCTGAGCGACTACGAGGGCGGCAGGAGGAAATCCCCCGGATCCCAGTTCATAAGAAAATATGTGGCATCGCTGGTCAAGATGGACCGCGAGAGGGGTGTCCTCCTGGGCTCGAAGCCGGCTGACGATAATCCGGACGCGATATTGAGCATCGGGGAGTTCAGGGAGCCCATATCGGTGTCCGGCATAGCCGAAGCGCTCTCCCTCGAAATACTGACGGGGGAGGACCAGCTGGATCGCTCGCTGTACGGCTACACAGTGCTCGACAGCATCAGGGCGATATACGCGCTGTCCGGCGTCGAATTCTACAGGATATTCGGCTCGACCACGGAGCGCATCCTCGTGTTCACGAAGGTCGGCATGGGACGCAGCCCCCTCGTCGCGGTGAGGGTATCGCAGTTGAAGCCCAGGATGGTGGTGGTGCACGGGCCGGAGCGCGTCGACCCGCTCTCCGTCGAGCTCGCCAGGAGGGAGCGCATAGTGATGGCGGTGGCGCGCATCGGGGTGCGCGAGCTCGTGGGCAAACTCAGTAGTCTTTAATTATAAATATTTATAAGTAACTTGCGAAGTGGAAATATATGGGTGGGTTCCGGGGAACCCAGTTTGATTTACCAGGCCTGGGAGCTCGTGGTCGGCCTGGCCCTGGTGACGGTCCTCGCCGCGGTCTCGGCGGCGAAGCGTTACCTGAGCGCGGCCGGGGTGTTATCCGGCGCGATCATAGGAACCGGGGTGCTCGTGTTCGGCGGCCTCGGATGGCTGGTCCTCCTGATGGCGTTCACCGTGCTGGGATCCGTGTTGACGAGGACCGGGGCCGATCTGAAGGGCATGATGCCCGAGCTGAAGGCGGACAGGGGCGCGAAGAACGTGCTGGCGAACGGGCTGCCGCCGCTGATATTCGCGGCCGCTGCGTCGCTGCTCATCGGGTGGCCCTGGTCGGTCGCGTTCACCGCCGCTGTGGCCGCCGCCACGTCCGACACGGTATCGACAGAGGTTGGCATGCTCTCTAGATCCCCTCCCAGGAGGATCACGAGGCCCTGGGAGTCTGTCCCTCCCGGGATCTCCGGCGGCGTCAGCGCCGTGGGTACGCTGGCGGGGGCGCTGGGCGCCATCGCGATAGCGTCCCTGGCCGCGTCGATGGGCTTATTGACGGGTCCGTATCAGATAGCCCTGGCCGCGTCGATGGGCTTCGTCGGGAATCTCCTCGATAGCCTGCTGGGCGACCTCGCGGAGATCAAGTACAGGTGCGGCGATGGCGCGATCGTGGAGGATCCGTCCATCTGCGGCTCCCGGGCGGAGAGGATCGGGTACGCTGTGATAAACAATCACACGGTGAACGCGATCACGATATCGGCGGCGGGCATAATTGCGTTCCTGCTATCGACCATCCACTGAGCTCCTCCCGGCCCGGGCGCTGCCTCCGCGGCGCTCCTCAGGGCGGCGGCCTCAGGAGCCCGTTCAGCTTATCCGCCAGGCCGTCCTCCGGCAATCTCTCCTGTTCCCACGTATCCCTGTACCTCAGGGTGACGGTCCCGTCCTCCAGCGTCTTGTAATCCACAGTTATCGCGTACGGCACCCCCGCCTCGTCCGCCCTGGCATATCTCCTGCCTATTGAGCCGTCGGCGTCGTACATAACGTCGAAGCGCGCGGATAGCGCATCCGCCAGGCGCCGCGCCCGGTCATCCAGCCCATCCCTGGAGACCAGCGGGAACACGGCCACCTGTACCGGCGCAAGATACGGCGGCAGCGAGATCACGGCCCTGCCTTCCCTCACGCCGTACGCCCACGATAGAGCGGCCAGCATCAACCTCTCAACGCCGTAGCTCGGCTCAACGACATGCGGGTAGAACCTCCTCACGTTCGCCCTCTCCTCCACCTCCTCCCTCACCACCGGTAAGCCCTCCATTGAGAGCCCGAGCGCTGCGATATCCCTCGGCGGATCGTCCGACTCCGCGACGATCCTCATGACGTCCTTCCACCTGTCGCCGGCCGCCCTCTTCAGCTCCTCGACCGACCTGACGCGCCACCTGACCTTCCGCACGAGCTCCGGCTCCGGGAGCTTCACGGAAACCGATAGATCCTTTCCGCTGGCCTCGCTGTGCGACCGCAGGTCGTAGTCCGTGCGGTACGCGAGCCCCGCTACCTCCAGCCATCCGAAGCCGGGCACCACCACCTCGTGGTCGAACGTCTGGGCCGAGTAATGCGCCCTCTCGTGAGCCGGCTTGCCGTGGAACCGCTGGCGGTCGCGCGGTATCCCGAGCGCCCCGACGAACCTCAGGGAGATCGCCATGAAGTACGCGAGGCACCCGTTCCTGATGACCCCCCTGTCCAGGGCATCCCCTACGCGCACGTTCAGCAGGTCCTCTCCACCCCTCTCCGCGACCTCCTCGGTCAGGACGGGGAGCACATCGTCCGATACCTCATCCAGGTAGGGGCAGGGCTGCTCCGGATCCATGAAGAACTCCAGTTCCATCATGTTGAACTCCCTGAGCCTGATCATGGCCTGCCTGGGCGATATCTCGTTACGGAAACCCCTTCCCAGCTGCGCTACCCCCAGGGGGAGCCTCTCCCTGGTGACCTCGTAGATCCTCCTGAACTCCGTGAATATGCCCTGCGCGGTCTCCGGCCTCAGGAAGCCCACGTCCTCCGAGTACGGCCCCATCCGCGTCTCGAACATGGTCAGGAACTGCGAGACCCTCCACTCGGACGCGCCGCACTCCGGGCATTTGACGTGGCCTTCGTTCAGCAGGCGCTGCAGCTCCTCCGGGGGCATGCCCTCCCCCGCCGCTATCCCGGCCTCGCCCAGCAGGTGGTCCGCGCGGAATTTTCTTCCGCACCTGAGGCATTCCGCGACCGGGTCCTTGAAGTTGTCCACATGACCCGACGCCTTGAAGACCTTATACGGTCCGAGCGCCGGCGCATCTATCTCCGCGAATCCATGCCTCCTGATGAACATAGACCTCCAGAGCTCCTCCAGCCTCCTGCGCATGGCCACGCCGAGCGGCCCCATGACGTAGAGGCCGCCCACGCCGCCGTAGATCTCGTAGGCCTGCCAGAAGAATCCCCGCCTCTTCGCGAGTTCCACAACCCTTTCGTAGGCGTCGTCCAAGCTGGCGTGGGGGACTTCCCTGTTATCTTAAAGGTAACGGTGGGGGATAGTGTCCGGGCGCGCGCTGGCCGGCCCCGCGGGCATCAACCGAGGCCGGAGCGCTTGAGGAATTCCTCGACGAGCTCCCCGATCGTCGGTCCATCGATGACCTTCAGCTCATATCCGACGCGGATCACGCGCTTTCCGCCCTCCACCAGCGCCGATATATCGGCGGGCGTCCCCAGCACCACGACGTCCGCGGGCGCCGCGCGCAAGGTCTCAGCGAGGTCGCGCCTCTGATCCTCGCTGTATCCCATGCTTGGCAGCACCGGCCCCATCTGCGGATATCTCCGGTACGCATCCGCTATGCTTCCCCTGGCGTACGGCCTGGGATCTATGACCGTGGCGCCGTATTTGACGGCCGCGACGTAGCCGGCCCCGTACGGCGCCCCTCCGTGCGTGACCGTCGGGGCGTCCTCCACCACAATTGCGTTCCTGCCCCTCAGGGCATCCGGCTCCTCCACCACCACGGCGCTCTCCGCCACGGTTATCCTCGCCCCCGGATTCAGGCGCCTCACGTTCTCCGATATCGCGTCGACGGCTCCCGGTGGGGCCTGATCGGCCTTGTTTATCACCACGGCATCGGCATCGATTACGTTCGCCTCACCCGGGAAGGCCGAGGCCTCGAGGCCGGGCCGCATGGCATCCGCCACGGTTATCATGTAGTTCGGGCGGATGAACGGAAGGTCGTTGTTACCTCCATCCCACAAGATGACGTCGCCCTCGAGCTCCGCCGCGGCCATCACGCGGGCGTAATCGACGCCGGCGAAGACCGGGATCCCCATCCTGACGTACTGCTCGTACTCCTCGCGCTCCTCTATCGTCAACCCGGCCCTCTCGAGGTCGCCGGCGGTCGCGAATCTCTGCACCGCCATCCGCGAGAGATCCCCATAGGCCATGGGATGCCTGATGGGCGCCACCCTGATCCCCCTGGATCTGAGCTCCCTCGCGATCGCCCTCGATGCGGTGCTCTTCCCGGCCCCGGTCTTCACGGCGGTCACGGCTATCGTGGGCCGCGATGGAACCAACATGGTGTCCTTCGGGCCCAGCACCATGAAGGACGCGCCGCTCGCGATGACCCTGTTCACCCTGTCGCCCAGCTCGGCGTTGGTGAGGTCGCTGTATGAGAGGACGACGAGGTCGATCCCCCCATCCTCGACTATCCTCCGCAGGTCATCCTCCGGGAGTATCGGTATGCCCTCCGGGTAGAGCGGTCCTGAGAGCTCGGGCGGGTACCTCCTGCCGGCGATCCCCGGTATCTGCGTGGCGGTGAACGCCATCACCCTGTAATCCGGATCGGAGCGAAAGACCACGTTGAAATTATGGAAGTCACGGCCCCCTGCCCCCATTATCAGGACCTTAACGGGATGGCCCATTGGTTATCCGATGCGCCGGCTCGCCTAAAAGCGCTCCGGTTCCTTTTTACGGCCCCCCATCGCATCGCGGGCCATGGTGGATCCCGAAGCCGCGACGCACACGGCGGAGCACGTGTTCATGAGGGCGCTCACGAGGAGGCTTGACGTTTTTCCGGTGCTCGTGGAACAGGATGGATGGGACGGCAGGATAGTCGTCGAGGGCGATGAGCCGACGTGGCCGGTTATCGCGGACGCGCTGACGGAGGCGAATACCGTGATCATGGAGGGAAGGACCGTGACGGAGCGCGTCCTGGGGTCAATTGAGGAGGCCAGGGCGGCCTTTCCGGCCCTTAGGGCTTACGAGGAGAGGATATCGCCTCCAGTGCGCGTGATTGAAGTTCAGGGATATGACTGGGCGGCATGCGCGCGTCGGCACGTGCGCAATACGCTGGAGTCGTGGGGGATAGCTGTGAGGGATGTGAGGAGCCTCTCCGGGGGACGCCACGAGCTCAAATTCAGCGCCGGCCCGGCGGCGGCCGCGGCCTATTCGACGGCGCTCAGGGAGGCCGGACTGTCCGCCCGGGCGTTGAATGTCAAGCTGGACGAGCTTTCGGCGCGCGTGAACGATACGCTGGACCGCTTGGAGAGATCCCGCGCGATCCAGAGATCCATGTCCAGGGCGCTCCTCAGGGGGCCCCGTGTATTGAGGTCGCGCTCCGGCTCCGACATACGGGTCGTGGAGGCGGAGGGGCTCGACTTCAAGGGGCTAATCGAGAACTCGGTCGAGATCGCCACTGCGTCCAGGACGCCCGTGCTGGCCATATCGACCGAGGATCCGGCGCAGATACTGCTCGCGTGTCCCCGCGGATCGGGAATCAACGCAGGTGCGGTGCTCAAGGGAATACTGTCCGCACTCGGGGGCCGCGGGGGCGGCGGCCCGGAGGCGGCGACGGGGAGCTTGAGCGCGGCCACTGTTCCGGAACTACTGGAGAGGCTGCAGTCCTCGCTGTGAGTTGCTTCAAAAATAGGTGAACTATCACCCCTTAATGACGCGGCATCTCCATATCACGGAAGGGCTTTCTCTTCATGACTCCCGTTACCTTAAGCCGATCGATAAACCCAAATCCGAGGGGAGCCCTCGACCTTCCAGGGCGGGGAGGAGGTCAGAGGGGGTGGGCTTAATGAAACACGTCCGCATAAACTCCCATAAGGTTAAAAAGGTCCCTACAGCCCGATCATCACAGCCCGGTCGTCTAGCGGCCAAGGATGCTGGGCTCTGGATCGCGAGCACCGAAGGGCTGGATGGGCCGCGAGGCGAACCCCAGCGACGGGAGTTCGAATCTCCCCCGGGCTACCATATGGGTGAACGACATACATATTCGGAGGTGGACTTCTATATCCTTGGCTCTGAACGCGCTCATCACCTCATAGGTAAGCGGTGATTCAGCTCCGCGAGTACACGTTTCGGACACATGACGTGGATGTTCCTTTCGTACAGGGGTTTTTGGCCTCGGCCGCCTCCCCGCATCCAGTGCATTTCCGCTACGCCTCCGCCTCGTAGACGATGAACCGGCCCGGCTTTCCCCGGTAGGGAGTCCATTTCCATGCCGCCGATGCGAGGGGGTTGATTCCATGCCATGTCCCTCATGGTACGTATTTACCGGGTATCGGGGAAACCGATTCACCCCATCCATAAATGATATGGATTTCTCCGGTTCCCCAAACCGCTTCATTTGCTAGTAGCGGATCCAATTGTTTCCGAAGGGTGCGGACTTTCCTGTGCGGTCAAGGTGGAACGCCCCTCAGGGGGCTGCTATGGACGCGTCTTAGAATCCTGACGGCCCAGCCGCCCACAAGTCCGCCGAC
>Ga0080006_1154523_pt1 | contig 31155 bp, 30 predicted proteins | sample RS3BMetagenome_FD_69209 | JGI IMG/M metagenome (GOLD analysis project Ga0080006, IMG submission 69209) | Ferric oxide microbial mat and aquatic microbial communities from Rainbow Spring, Yellowstone National Park, USA - RS3B (SPADES... ...
ACCTCGCCGCCATTCTGCCAGGCATCGCCAACTCATCCATCCAAACACTTCCAGAACTCACGCCCACCGCTTGGGCCGCCAAAAATCTGTAACTGTCCACCTGCGTTCCTCTGACGGATACGACGAATACCTTGCGTCGTCTCAACGGCCGCCTGTTCATTTGCTTCGCGTTCTTTCATCTGAGAGGATGCTGGTCCGTCTAGTCGATAAGAGTCCCATCAGCAATGAACAAGTGAGCCTCTTCGACGCACAGTAGCCGCGTCAGCGTCTTGTCCGTCAGACGCAGAATCAGATCACCCCATCTCGGCCGCTGCAACATAACTAACCCGACCGTAGGGCCGCAGGTTTGATGGCCTTGCGTTCGCGATCCTTGCTTTTTCCTCCGCGTTTAGAAATCATGGGGTGGGGCGGGCACGCACCGCCCTGGGGTGTGGAAACCCCTAACCAAGTAGTAGCGCGCCGAACTGCGTTCGGTGTGCTTCGGACTCCCTTCGCCTTTGCGTCGGGGAGCCTGTGACGAATGTCCAGGCCCCTAAAGCTAAAGGTCACAGGAACCGTACTTGGTTCGGTTTTCCAACTCCCCGACCTGGGGTTTTAAGGGCAGTTTGCGGGGGCGTACCGCAAACGTTTCTTCCTTGACCCGCTCGCGGAGACTCGATTTGATTCCCTTTGCCGCCAAGATCGCGCAGACCGATGCTGGGCGATGGATGCTGCCCGCTCGACTGCTCTCCTCATCGCATATACCTGTGCGATTCACAACGGTTTTCGGCAAAATTGAGGTATCGGCCCAGTCCGACTCAAACAGAGGCTCGTTTAACGAAAGCGTACCGTCTCTTCCATCGACCCTCCCAGGTCCATTGCGTTGAGGCAGAGAGGAATCCTTAATGGTGATTTGTAAAGAATTCGTTGGCAAAGTCGTGAGTACCTTCACCCTCTATGAAGACAGCACCGATGGTCCTGAGATTTGTATTGAGTTTACGGATGGCACGGTATTTTCTTCGTGCCTGAAGACTTCCACTTGTCTTGAAGCGAAGATGACACGGGATGATGGCGGACAGCCTCAGCTTCTTAAGGACTATTCCACGCCTGCCGTTGCCCGCTAAGTCAAACCCTATTTTAACAAAGAGCCGTGCTCGCTAGGGAGGAAGGTTTCCTCCCGGCTGCAGCCGCTCTGCGTCTTCCGCTCCCACCTTGTATGTTGCGAATCAGGGCGTAACGATGAAGTTGCGCTTCGGCGGAAAGGCCGTACCCACCTGAGGCCGGGAGCGATCCTGAGCCTGTCGCAGAGAACGGCCACCGTCCCTCTCTTATTACGCCGTGGAGAATCGGAGGCATAAAGCCTGCATGTTCAAGGTCGGCGACAAGGGCGAGTCCGTGACTGCGGACAGGGACGGGAGCCGAGGCCGAATCTTAACGCCGGAGGCTGTTCATGAGCAAGCGATCCATACAGGTTCAAGAAACAATGTACTGTGGCATTGATGTCAGTGCCAAAAACCTCACCGTGGCGACTCAGCGCGTGCATCAGCCAGTCGAGCAAAGGAGCTTCCCTAACACTTCAGTTGGGCACAAAGCTCTTATCGTCTCGTTGCGGAAGCCAAATCGCCGGTTCGAGTGTCGTTGGAAGCAACGGGAATTTACTCTCTGGACCTCGCGTCTGCACTTGAAGCAGCGCAAGGGATCGAAGTCGCAGTCTTGAATCCCAAGGTCGCCAATCGATTTGCTCAACCATTCGACGGTCGAAAACTGATGCGGCAGACGCCGAGGTGTTAGCTGAATACGCTCGTCGGATGCCGTTCACCGCCTGGGTCGCCCCTAGCCCCAGTTCAATGCGACTGCGCTCAATTGTCCGCCATGTCGAGAGTCTGTCCGTGCAGAGCGCTCAGAATCAGAACCGTCTTCACGCGGCGCACGGCTCCACTTCCACACCCGCTGCATTGTTCAAGATTTGAAGCGGTCCGTGGCATCCCTGGAGCTACGTATCCAAAACCTTCGGCGAGAAGCAATGACAGTCATCAGACAGGACGATTTGCTCCGCAAGCGATATGAGCTGTTGGTAAGCGTTCCCGGCATTGCACAGGTGAGCGCGATGCAATTGCTCGCGGAACTGTCCACTCTGCCGCCAGACCTCACGGTGCGAGAATGGGTCGCACATAGCGGCCTTGATCCTGCGCATGAAATATCAGGAAGCTCAGTGAGGAAGGCGTCTCGCATCAGCCGTGCAGGAAATCGTCACCTAAGAAGAGCGCTTTACATGCCGGCACTGGTCGCATCTCGTTGCGATCCCCACGTAAAAGCCTTTTTCGAAAGCCTCTTGGCTCGAAACAAAGCCCGCCTACAGGCGCTCATTGCTGTTGCGAGGAAGTTGCTCCATGCCATATACGGGATCTTTCGAAGCGGCCTGAAGTACGAGGGAACAAAGCTCTTTCCAAGGATCACGTTGTCCTGACCCGATCTCCTTCAGAAGCGCCCGTGTTTCGGCACTGATCCACATCTGACCGAATTTGCGGTCACAAACCGGAGTGGACGAGTGTATTGGCCTGATATCGCTAGTCGAGATTCCATAGCTGGCGATGCGTAGACACAAGAGAATCGCCGGTCATAGGCCAGCAGGATTCCTCTCAATTGATCCGACCACGGTTTCAAGGGGCGGTCGGTGTCTGGAATGTCCATCGGCTGGATTGGCACCAACTGGTTTCCATCTCCGGGACGCTGAGGTGGCCGTGGCCGTCGGGGCAGAGGAGTTCGGTTCCATTCCATTCAAGCAGGTTGTGCGACGGACGGCCCACGCGCGCCGGCGTGGTGAGCGCGCGAAGACATTGCTTACAGCGTATTTGTTGGTCGAGGAATGACCAACGGAGGCCGAGCAAGGATAGAACGACGAAGACGAAGATTTGCATCAGGTCGGACGTGATGGGAAAGGATGCGTGAAGGGTTTGGAATAGATCGGCGCTGAGCAGAAAGCCCAGCAAGAGGAGAAGCGCCGTCTTCGCAAAGAGGAAGAGTTTGCGCTTGAACCAGAAACGGAACTTGGTGGCGGAGCCATGTTCAGTGTGGCGAGGATTCGACGTGGCGAATTCAGCGTAGACGACGAGGACAAGAAGTGGCGAGCCAGCGATGAAGTGAGGAAGACGGATACCGAGATAAATGGCTGCGTCGGGCCAGGAACCGGTAAGGATCACCATGATGAGTGTCGCCACGACGCAGAGAAACGCCAATGTTGCGAGGCAAAGTGAGACCGTGCCGGTGTACGCGCGACGCCAGCTATCCGTGCGAAGCCATAGTGCGTCGCATGTGAGGCCGACGGAAAGACCGTTGAGCCGGTGCGCCTTGAGGTGGCGCATGTGCCAGATCTCGGCGCGCCATGTGCGGAGCCATTCCGAGCGGTCGTCGATCGGGACGATCATCTGCACGGCACCCAGTAGAGCGCGGTCGAAGCGACGAAGTCCGTTGAGGTCGGCCTGGCTCATGCGTTCTTCTCCGGCAGCAGACGTGCGAGCAAAGGATACCTCTCGGTTGCCGCCAGCGCAGTAGATTTTCCCGCTTTGGTGATTTCGTAATATCGGCGCGCCGGGCGTTGACCGGCTGTAGCGGTAGACTCAGCTTCCCACTTGGAACCTGCAAGACCATCACGCTCAAGGCGGCGGAGCGCGGGGTAAACGGTGCCGCTGGGCAGACCGGTAACCTCCATGATGTCGAAGCCAAAGCAGTACCCAAGACTGATGGCCTTAAGGATGAGAGCGGCGGTATGGGAAAGGCGTGGAGTTGACAGCATAGGGCGCACTGGACTATGTAGTATCTTATCAGACGAAGTATGCTACATAGTGCGCGGGTCTTAAATGTTAAGGCTAAGGAGGCTGGCTATGCTTGAGTTGAGGAAGGTTTCCAAGAATTACCGGGGGATACCGGCGGTCGAGGATGTCAGCTTTCTGCTGCGCCCGGGTGAGGTTTTGGGATATCTGGGTCCCAACGGTTCGGGTAAATCTACGACTGTCAAGATGGTGATTGGTTTGATCAAGCCCACCCGGGGGCATGTGTTTTTTGCGGGCGAGAATATCCACGATGATCTGCCGTCGTTCCGAGCGCGGCTAGGATACGTGCCGGAAGAGGCGCAGGTGTATACGCATCTTTCAGGTTTGGAGTATTTGCAACTAGTGGGGCGGTTGCGTGGGATGGATGAGCGATTGATCGAGCGGAAAGCGCGTGACCTGCTGAAGCTGCTGGGGCTGGAGGCGGCGCAGTACTCGGCTCTGACGGACTACTCGAAGGGGATGAAACAGCGGGTGCTGATTGCCGCGGCGCTGCTGCATGATCCTGAATTGATCGTGTTCGACGAACCGCTTTCCGGGCTGGATGCCGTGTCCGCTCGCTTGTTCAAAGATTTGCTGGTGTTGCTCGCGAAAGATGGCAAAGCGATTCTTTACATCTCGCACGTGTTGGAGGTGGTGGAACAGGTATGCGATCGCGTAATCGTGTTGTCGAACGGAAATGTAGTCGCGGACGCCGCGCCCCGCGAACTGACAAGGCTAATGGAGCTGCCGACGCTGGAAAGCGTATTTGCGCAGCTGGTACAGCAGACGGATACGGTTGTTCTCGCGCAAAACATGGTGGATGTGATGAAGGTGCGCCATGGGTGAGCGATATCGCGAGTTTCGGGTTCTGGTGCAGCATTTCTTTCGGAGATTTTTCGATAACGATACGATTCAAACCGACGGCGATACGCAGACGACTGTCACACGAGTGTTATCGATAATCGCTGTGCCGGGATTGATGATCTCGTTTTTCGCTGCGACTGCACATTCTCAACCGCGAGGGTGGGGAGCAGTGGGTTTGCATTACTTTTTCGTACTGTTTTCGTTTGTTGTAATGGGTGGTGTTGCAATTTTTGAGTGGGAAATGTTGTTTCCAGATCGTCTGGATTTTCTGGTCCTTTCGCCGCTGCCGTTGAAACCGAGACAGATGCTGGCAGCGAAGGCGTTGGCGCTGATCGGATTTTTTATCTTGTTCCTTGTGAGCTGCAATCTTTTCGCCACACTTATTTTCCCCCAGGGGCATGCCCGGCAGATGTTTGCGCATGGAGTCGCGGTGATGTCTGCGGGACTGTTTGCGGCGTTGTTTTTTGTAGCTTTGGGCAGCGTGATGTTGTGTGTGCTCGATGCGTCGCAGTTTCGCATAGTATCGCCATTGGTGCAAACGCTTTCGGTGATGGCTCTTGTTCTGCTGACGGCCCATTTGGAGCAGTATTCGTTGCTAGCAAGGCCATTGGGAGCGACGCGCTGGGTGCCATCCTTTTGGTTTCTTGGCGTCTATGAACGGTTGATGTATGGCGATGCTGCGCCGGCCTTTGCGCATGTCCTGTCGCAATATGCTGTGCTTGGGACGGCTGCTGTGGCGGCGATTGTGCTGCTGACATATCCACTGGCCTGGGCGCGGGCGCAAAAAATGGCAATGGAAGGCGCGACGCAGAAGCGCAGGGAGAGTTCGCGATGGGTGGCCTGGCTGATCCACAAAGTAGTGCGATTGCCCGGTGAGCGCGCGGTGTTTCACTTCATAGGACAGACGTTGCGAAGGAACAATCGCTACCAGGCGTATCTTGCGATGTATTGCGGGAGCGGTTTGGCGCTGGCTGCGGCTTTTTCAATCGTGATCCGGGAGAAGGTAGGCAGTGCCTCGGTAGGTTTGTCCGACTTTGGGCTGCATGCCGTGATGCCAATGCTGGCCTTCTGGATTGTGTCGGGACTGCGCGTGGCGTTTGCGTTTCCCGTGAACCTGCAGGCTGGATGGATCTTTCGTGTGACGGGTGTTCATGTAAGTGAGTGCGCGGCTGCGGCGCGGCGGTGGGTACTGAGCTGTGCGCTGAGTGTTGTGGCATGCGTTGTGATTGGATTATGCGCAGTACATTGGGATCGACGACAGGTGATGGTGCAGGCACTGTGCGGTGTGGCGATGAGTTATCTGCTAATCGATGCGTTCTTCTTTTCGCAATGGGCTGTGCCCTTCAACCGGCCTCGTATGCCGGGACGAACAAGTTTGCCGCTGATGCTGACGCTTTACATCGGCGTGTTTCCTTTGTTGTTGGGCCGCGTGGTAATGATGGAGTTGTGGATGGAGAAGAGCTTGTTGCGCGTGCTTTGGATTGCGCTTGCTGCTGTGGCTTTGCGCGGCGTGATGAAAGCGCTGCGGCGCTGGCTGGGCGATGAGGTGGAACCAGCGGAAGGCTATGACGGGGAGTTTGTCTTGTTGGGGCTAGCCTAAAGTTACCTGGTGATAAAGGCACGCCGCCATCATCAAATAGCGCTCAGATAGGAAATTGTTCGGCGCTCGAGTGACGCCCAACTTTGCGCACTTGGCACTTTCGACAGGCGGAGGCTTCAACTACTCCTCACAATTTGCGCTTCTCGTCAGGCATGCTTGAATTGCTGCACAATCGTCGATGCACGTTTGCAGCAACTAAACATGCATCGGTTTGTTCTGGCCATTTGAGCATGGCACTCCGATTGCTTTCGAGAAGTTTGCTACATAGGTTGTGTACTAATCATGCGTGTTGAGGCGGAATTGTGAGAACCCACATCACGGCATTTGACCAACGGAGGTAGTAACCATGAATGAACAGTTCTTTCTTCGCATACCGAGAGGTGGGCGCTGTGGAATCTTCCTTCTTTCACTTGCATCGATGTTGCTGATGCCACAGCCTTGCAGGGCTCAGGTCTCGGCGGCCCATCCTGTCAATGACACTCAGGACGCGACCCCTGAACCTGCGATTCCGGCGATCTTGAAAGCTTTTGAGACCTTCGAAGTTGTAGCGATTACAGCGGCTCATGATCAGAAAGATACCGACGACTTCATCCTGTCCCTCATTCGTGACCCACGCTTTCCGGCATCGGTGAACGACATAGTTGTTGAATGTGGTAACGTGCGGTACCAGCCGGTTCTTGATCGATACGTCGCCGGCGAGGATGTCCCGTTCACCGAAGTCCAGCATGTCTGGCGAGACACGACAGTCCAGCAAATGTGCGGAGCATCCGGCTTCTACGAGCAACTGTATCCGCTCGTCCGCTTGCTCAATCAACGCCTTCCTGCCACAAGCCGCCTGAGAATCGTTGCTGCAGATCCACCGATCGATTGGAGCAAGATTCGCTCCTACGAAGACCTCACGCCGTTTTTCGACCGAGATGGAAGCATCGCTTCTGTGATGGAAAGAGAGGTGCTTTCTAAGCATCGCAAAGCGCTGATGCTCTTCGGAGTCTTTCATCTGCTCCACGGAGGCGGTCCGGGGCAAGGGGATGCCGTCACGAGGTATGAGCGCCATTACCCAGGCAGGACCTTCGTGATTAGCGATTTTGGATACTATGGCACCGGCGACGAACCGCTTAGAGACGTGACCGCTTCGGGTGGGGTTTGGCCGTCGCTCTTGAGAACAAAGAACAGCAGACTAGGCTCGTTAGGCCTTGACTCATTCCTTCCATCGCCGATTACAACAGACCAGGACTGCAATGTCATGGATGCATTCGCGGGCAAGTCTTCTAAGACGGTCGCAGATCAGATAGATGCTTTTCTCTATTTAGGTCCTCAGAAATCACTACTGACCGAACCCCTTCCAGCAGATATCGCTCTTGATCGGGCCTATAGATCCGAATGGCTGCGCCGGATAAAACTTGTTGGCCTGCCTGGTCCTTCAACTTTGGAAGAGATCGATGCTCAGATCGTCGCGAGCGCGGCAGACCCGATGTTGACTCCTCCTCCCAGACAATCGGTCTCACAAGAGATGAAGTTGAGGATAAGGCAAGACTGTCTGAGCAGAAAGGATGCTACCGCAAAAACAGCAAAGTGAAGGTGAAGAACTCCTCATTGTGAGGTGGTTCTAAACAGCGTTGACTACGTAAGCAAATTAGTAACGAGAAACGCCCTCTTGTCAGTAATGGTTTTGGATTGACGACAAATCGCCGAGTCACTCATTGAGTCGTGATCGGCAAGCAGAAATCGTCTTCTGCCAAGGAAGGTCTTTGGCTGAGATCAGCAATTCGTCTGTTTTCATGATCTCGCTGTGCTCCCTCTGAAAAGAGAAATATCCCCTCTGGACACCCCTAAAGAGAAAAGAAAAGCGTTGACAAGCGAGAGAGAATCTCAGCGGCCTGTTCCTGCCGCAACGCGACCCTGAAAATTCATGCGTGCTGACGCACGCCAATAAGGAAACCAGACCTCGCTGAGGGCTCCGCCCTGGCGCGGCGCAAGGGGTTTCCCGCAGTCTTCCGCGCTGCGCTTGTGCAGACCTTCGCTGCGCTCGTGCTTTCCCTTCCAGCCTTCGGCTTCCTCTCCAAGCATGGGAGATACCCCTCCCCGTTGCGCCTTGCCGCCCCGCCTTCGCCAGGAGGCGTTCGGCATGTAGGTACATGCCACGCATGGCATGAAAAACAACGGCCAAGGCCAAGGAGGAAAGACCCATGAACAGCATCGCCACCACCAGCACCGTCACCCCCATCAGCGAAAACCCCAAACAGCCGCAGCAACGGCAGACCGCCAAAGAAATGATTGCCGCCAATGTAAAGAGCCTTATCGAGCAGCTAGAGGCGGGACACTCTAATGCACTCACAGCGTATCTCGACGCCATGAGCCGTTTTCACAATTACAGCTTCGGGAATGTCCTGGAAATAGCGAGGCAATCCCCATCGGCAACTAGAGTAGCCGGGCTGTATGCGTGGAACCAGCTTGGCCGCAAGGTGAAGAAGGGCGAACGGGGTATCCGCATCCTTGCCCCCATCATTGGCATCAAGCGCAAGAAGGACGAGGACGCCGAAAAGGACATCACCAAGCAGAACACCCGCGTCCTTGTTGGCTTTCGCAATGCCTATGTCTTTGATGTGTCACAGACCGAAGGCGCAGAGCTTCCCGTCATGCGCGAAATCTATGGCGACGTAGGCGAGAACCACGACCGTCTTGTTTCTTTCATTGAGCGTCAGGGCATCGAGCTTGTCTTTACCGAGAAGATAGCTCCCGCTCTCGGCATGAGCTACGGCGGACGCATCGCCATCCTGCCCGGTCAATCGGAGGCGGAAACCTTCGCGACATTGGTACATGAACTGGCGCACGAGATGTTGCACAAGGCCGAACGCCGCACCACGACCACGAAAGTTGTGCGGGAGACGGAGGCCGAGGCGATTGCTTTTGTGGTTGGCAAAGCCGTAGGGCTGGAGGCCGGTTCCGCCAGCGCCGACTATATCCATCTCTATCATGGCAACGCTTCGCTCTTGGCCGAGAGCTTGGAAGTGATTCAGCAGACCTCCGCCGTCATTCTTGCCGCATTGCAGCCTCCGACCGCAGAACAGGCAGAGATGCCCGACGCAGAACTGGCGAAGGTGGCCTAATGCAGACCATTCTCGCAATCCTCAAAAGGGCCGGTGGGTGGCACCCCGGCCTGTACCTCAAGATCGACAACGCTCCATATATGGAACTTGTCATCGAGGCGATGGACGACTCTGGCCCGATGGGGCTCCCCGCCATCTCCGTAGCCCACTACGGCGAGCAGAACGGCGACCTCATGCGCGACCCGGAGATGTGTTTCGAGCTTGGCCTCGCCGGGGGAGCGCACCTAGACCCTTGGTACTGGCGCAACGATTACGTTGCTGTCGAGCAATGGAGCCGCAACATCGTCGGTGACCACTACGTGCATTTAGTGCAGTTGCATGAGCAGCACGTCCGCTTTGCACAAACGTGGGACAACAACCTGCGCTTGCAGCGGTTCGCGGAAGTCTTCAGCCCGCACAAGCACATACGCGGCTAGCCCCCAGTTTCCCGCCAACGGAGCGGACTCAGGGCAGCGCGTTCGCTCCACAACCTCATGCAGTGCAACCGCTCGAAAGGAGCCATCATCATGAATACCACCGTTATCAACGCCACCGAGTACCGCGACCTTCCCCTCGCCATGCTTACCGAGTCCACCACCAACCCGCGCCGCATCTTCGAGCACAATGCCTTGAAGGAGTTGGCAGAGAGCATTCGCATCCAGGGCGTTCTCTCGCCCTTGCTTGTGCGGCCTCTCAACGAACAGGGTTTTGAGATCGTTGCCGGAGCGAGGCGTTATCGCGCCGCGCAGATGGCCGAGGCTGCGACCGTGCCCGTCCGCATCGTCCATCTCACGGATGCCGAAACCTTAGAAGCGCAATTAGTCGAAAATCTGATGAGGCGAGACGTTCACCCGATGGAGGAGGCGCAGGGCTTCCGTGCGCTTCTCAACTTGGAGGAGCCGAAGTACAGCATCGAGCAAATCTCCGCGCGTACTGGCAAAAATCCTGCCTACGTCGCAGCTCGTTTGAAACTGACCGAACTTGCGCCCAGTGTGGTCGAAGCCTTCTACCGCGAGGAGATCGGCGTCGGCCACGCACTCCTTTTGGCGAAGCTCCAGCCGGACCAACAGGAACAGGCACTTGGCGCTTGCTTCAAAGAGGATTGGAGCGCGGGTGGGCAGAAGGCAAAACGCATCCTTCTCCCCGTCCGCAGTCTGCAATTCTGGATTGAGTCAAACATCCTGCTCATCCTGAAACTCGCTCCGTTCGACAAGCGGGACGCGCAGCTTGTGCCAACAGCGGGCAGTTGCGTCGATTGCCCCATGAGGACAGGACATAACAAGCTCCTGTTCTCTGACCTCGGTAACGCCGACGCTTGCACCGCGCCAACCTGCTATCAGGCCAAGGTGGAGGCGCACGTCGCCAAGGCCATCGCCGCGAAACCTAAGCTCGTGCAAATCAGCACGGCCTATGGGCAGCAGAAGGAAGGCAGCGCCACTTTGCCGCGCAACAAGTACACCGAAGTCCGGACAGACAAGCCCACGAGCAAAGAAGAGGCCACGCGACCGGAGTTCAAACACTGCAAATTCACCACGGAAGCCATCGTGTCCGACGGCATCGACAAGGGCGAACTGCGCAAGGTCTGCACCGAGCCAACCTGCCCGGTGCATCATCCCAAGCAACGTCCGCAGCGGATCGCAGACGATGGCAAGTGGAAAGCGGAGCAGGAGAAGCAGCGCAAGGAACAGGCGATTGCCAATACGATCGGCATCCGCACCCTTGCCGCCATCACCGCAGCCGTCCCGGTGCGATTGATGAAACGTGACCTGCTTTTCGTGGTCGAGCAGCTGGCATCCTTGCTCGACGAAAACCGTATCGCCATCGTTGCCCGGCAGCACGGCATCAAGAAAGCCAAAGACAGCGACTCCATCGCAAAGCTGTTTGCAGCTTACTTGCGCCGTGTCGAGGAAAGCGCCCTCGGCGGTCTGCTGGTAGAGATAACCATCCTCCACGCCGCGACTCGGCAGAACGCGGCGCAGGTGCTCCGCAATGCCGCGACCGCGTACAAGGTGGACACCGATGCCATCGCCGTTAAGGTCAAGCAGGAGTTTGCCGCCAAAGAGAAGGTAAGCGCTGCTAAGAAGGATGTTGCGAAAGTGCCAACCAAACCAGCGAAGAAGGCGAAGGCTGCTTAGCCTCCGCCTGTCCACTACGGGAGTCTGCCGTCCGGCAGGCTCCTTTTTCATGCGCCCGTCCTTCCCGCCCCGGACGTTGCTCCTGCATCGCAGCAGCGCCTATGTCCTCCCACCCGACGGGCTTGAAGTGCTACCGAAGCTTGCCGATAACATGCCGTGATCCGCCAGAAGAAGAGTCGGTAGATCTCAGGCTATGGGAGCACCTGCGGCCTTATAGATCGCCTCGATGGCGAGGAGGTCTGCCAAACCTTCTTGGCCGGGAGTGGAGGGCTGTGTGTTGTTGAGGACGCAGTCCGCGAAGTAAGTGGTCTCGGATACGAACTGGTCGGGATTGTAGACCGGGCCTCCGCCGGAGATGTCTCCCGAGCTGGTGGTGCCGGTATATTTCAGGACCGCATCGCCATAGACGAAGGCCGGCTCGATGCGTACGTGGCCAGTGGAGCCGTTGATCTGGAGAAAGTCCGTGCCGCTCTGCCCATAAGAGCTGCCGCAGTTCGCCAGGATGCCGGACGGGAACTTCATCAGCCAGTCGACGCTCTCCTCGACGGAGGCGAACTTCGGACCTTTGTCACGCGTCGCCACAAAAGCGCGATACTCGGCGGGCTCTTCGCCAGTGATCCAGCGGATGGTGTTCAGCGGATAGATTCCGAGGTCGAGAAGAGAGCCGCCGCCAGCGAGGGAGCGGTCGAGTCGCCACTGCTGCTTGTTCTTCATGCCGTAGAAGCCGCCCTGGAATGCCTGGACTTCGCCGAACGCGCCGGAGCGAACGAGGTCACGTACTTTGCGAAACGTGGCGTCGAAGTGGATGCGGTAGGCAGTCATCAGCTTGACCTTCGCGTGCTGACAGGCATCGATCATCCGGCGACACTCGGCGGAGGAGATGGCCATCGGCTTCTCGCACAAAACGTGCTTTCCCGCCTCTGCAGCGCGGACGGTGTACTCGCAGTGCATGCTGTTGGGCAGAGCGATGTAGACGGCATCGATGGCAGTGTTATGTCGGATACCGTCGAAGGTCTCGTAGGTGTAGATAGAGTCTTTCGGCACGTCAAACTGAGCAGCGAACTTGGTGCCCTTCTCGACAGGGTGACCAGTGACCAAGCCAGTGAGTCGGGCGTTCGGGGTCTTCGCCACAGCGCCCATGAAGACCTCCGCGATGCTACCGAGGCCTACAGGTGCGAAGCCGACGCGACGGGGCGCAGTCGGGGATGCGTTGTTTCCAGATTGGGAGGAAGCGGAAAGGTGCGCGTCTGCAAGGGCAAATGCGGAGAGTTGGGCGAAGTGGCGGCGAGTCATTAGATTCATTATGACGATCTCCGGAATGAGTGGTCACGTTGGGCTGATCTTACAGATCTCCATTGGGTGTGTCTTGCGCTTTGGCGATAGCTACGGCTTTGGCCAAATCGACCCACGGGGTCGGACCGATGTGCATCATGAAGAATTCACGCACGTCGAGATGCTCCCGCGCAACGGCGTCCATCAACTCCGTCACTGTCTGCGGATAGAAGAAGGAGCCATCGTCGTTTTGCTGGAAGGGATCACTGCCGTAAAGCAAGTGGTATTCCGGGAAGTAGACCATCATTTGGCGTTCACTGGTCTCTCCATGGATCGGATAGATTTCCATGCGGTTCTTCCCAGTCCCGACTTTTGCTTCCTCATGGACAAGGTGAAAGGCGGGTTTGCGCGGAGAGCGTTGCTGCGCATCTGGCCTGCTCGTATACGGCATAGCAGCGACACGCTCCAGGATGGGCCGGTTCAGATCCAGCGCATAGATCGGAATCCCCTGCGCCACATACTCGCGAATGCCCGCTATGTGGGGCCATGAATCTGAAGTAGTGATAACGGCTTTGATCGGTTGGCCGGGGAAGCGACGATGTGCCTCCGCGATTACCTTGGCGGAGTAGCCGGAGGAGATGGGTGCTTCGAGGATAACGACGCCGTCGTCCTGCTGTACGAGTGTGACGTTCCAGCGCCCCGGGATGAAGACAATACCCGGAGCGAGTTCCTTCGCCGGCTGAGCGGCCAGCCCCAGAGGGATCGTATCGGCGTTTTGCGCCGAAGCGTTTAGATTGAACTTGGCTCGTATTTCCTGGGGAATGTTCAAATCATCTTCAGGCAAGGGCTCGTCAATCTGTAGTTTGCTGATGACGAGCATGCGATCGGGGAGTCCGTTGCTCTCAACGTTCCACTGCATCGGAAGATGAATACCGCCTTTGGCCATCCACCAGAGGCTGTAATAGGTGCGCTGCGTTACGTCGCCAAGAAACGCCCAATAGTCACTCCGGGCGGCAGGCCCCGAGTAATCGACCGCTGTCGGTAAATGGGTGTACGCGTTCAAGTAGACGCGCACCGAACCCCCATCCAGGCTGAACGCGAGGACATTCTGCGGCACCGACTGCAACACGGTGTCCGGTTCCATGTGTGTATCGGGAGCATCGAGTGCGGTCAGCAGGAGGTGCTCCGGACTAAGCGACTCTCTTTCGCGAGCAATTTCGGCCTGCTGGGGAGTGCCAGCCATTTTGGCGTTCCCGGAAACGCGCATCGCCACGTTGCCGTCGATGACGGTAGCTGAGGAGAACTTAAACACTGGGTACACCGTGGCGGCTGTGCTGCTGCGGAAGCGGTGACCTGCAAAATCGTGAACTTCAGATACTGTATCGAATTCTGTAATGTATGGACCCTCGGGCCGCTCGGATTCTTCCAGCTCGTTTCGATATCCAGACGCCCTCCATTGCACGCTCTTTAGAGAGCGCAATGCCTGCTCGCCGCCCTGCGCTTGGAGAGCTTCGTGGAGTAGCGCTGCCGATTTCTGATCGGCAGCATGCGCTGTGGCGACTGTGAGTAGAATGCCGGCAGCGAGAGAAGCAGAACCGAATGTCACAGAAACGACCCTCCATGTAAAAAGAAGAAACGGAACTTAGGTTATGGTCACAGGTAGAATGACCGGCTATTGATGGTTGTTGATTCCGTTTAGGAAATCTAACAGAGCTGCCCACCCACCATCGCGAGCATTTTCATTACCGTCTGCTGTTCCACCGAAATTAATTACTCTTGTGCGATCCGGCGACTTGTAAGTCTCGGTTGGAGGACTCGGGCCGACGCCCAAAATGCGATGACTGCCATGATTGAATAGAAGCAGTGTGACATCGTAGCGAAACCCGACAGCCTTCAGTCTCGTCTGAATTTGGCGGGCCATCTCCCCTGATGGCCAAATTCCATCATCATCGGAAGCAACAAGCAGCAGAGGAGCGCGAATGTGTTCCACAGGTATGCGAGAAAGCCTCTGTTGCACACTATCAGTGAGGGCGGAGAAAAACGCAGATGGACCGGTCTGATCAGTGGGCGCCAGGAACGGAACGGGTCGTCCGTTTTGTGTCCATCCACTTTGTCCTCTTGGATCTGTGCTGCCAAGAGCGCTCCATGAGACGCTCGACGGTGAGAACACAGCAACACCGTTGAGATCGGGATCGCTCGACGCCGCGAGCAGTACGGCTTCTGACCCACGAGAATACCCAATCATTACAATTCGAGTGTCATTGCCACCTTCTTTTGCTTTCAGCCAATTCGCCGCCTTCGTGAACATCTCAATGGGTACGTCCGCTAGCCTTCGTGTATCACTGTAGCCGTTTGTGTAATCGACTCCGAGAACGGGGTAGCCGAGAGACGCGAGCCGAGGCCCAATGTCGTCCGCCGTAAATAGATGACCTTCGCTTCCGCCGATAAGGACAACGCTCACGTTGTGCGTCCGTTGTTCATCCGGTTCGTAGAGCCTTCCCTTGAACCCGGGCTGTGTGACGTCAGAGGTCCGAACTTGGACGTGAGGTACGAGCGGGCTATTAGAGGGCACATTGTGATCGGGTTGGTTCAGCATTTCTGGAACGGTCTGTTGCATGACTGCGTTGATTTGTGATCTGTTCAGACGCGCCAATGTCGGGAATGTCCAGCCATGTTTCAGCAAGTAGCCAACAGCGTACCATCCACCGCAGTAGGCCTCCCTCGTCAAACCTGACGCTCCTGTGCCATACGTGAAGCGTGTAATGGAACCTTCACCAGTTTCAAGAAGATGAGGTATCAACCCGCTTAGCACTTCTACGTGTCTACTCTGGCACTCTACAAACCAATCGGGAACTAAAGAGACGTAGGCATATTCGGGGGCACTGGGATCCAACTGCTGTGTTACCCGCATTGCGAGCCCCTCGGTGAACATGAGGGTAGCGATCGTCTGCTCTCCAGCCTGCCAGAGATGCCCCAAGCTCTGATTTACCACATGAGTAAATTCATGAGTCATGGTTAACTCACTTCCGGGAACCTCAATCGGAAGTGCAATCATGGGCTCACCGTCGGATGTCTTTGCAGCAAACGCGTTTCTATCAAAGGTCCCGACGAAGGTTACAACTACTATTTTTTCGGATGGCCCACTAGGAGGTTCAGGCCCGGAAAGGAGGTTGCTTACAGCATTTAAGGCTTGCTGGGGAGATGGAGATAGTGTGGACGAACCTCTTTCAATACGATCCAGCACCGGTGGGTATCTAAGCCACGCCTGATCTAGTAGTTTTCGTCCTTCTTCTCTGCCTCTCGCAGTTGGAGGTACGGCGAGAAAGTTGTCCATCTTCTCAAATAGAGCCCAACGCTCTGCCTCGCCTCCGGTGCTCTTAACGGCGGCTCGGTAAAACTCCAAAAATTTCGGGCTTAGGTCTCGAATCTCTACTTGAAAGTGAACCTGAGACGTATCGTCTCGACCCGATTGAGCAAGAGCCGGTTGAATAAAGACCAACGGCATCAACAGATTTGCGGCCGTTAGAAGAGCCACCGGGGATATGAAGCTGAATATGCAATGTTGGCTAATCTTTTTCATCATAGCTCCAGATTCATTTCTCCAGCGTTAGCCAGATTCCGATCAGTAATTAAAACCAAAGGTTATCAAGGAAAGTCCAGAGCGCTCCACTGAAAGTCCGGCTAACGCAAAGCGAGCTTCCTTCTCGCAACCTTAGCCGACAATCCCGAGTTGGTATGGACAAAGGCATTCACTGTCCTGGGCTCCTCTACTTCGCTGAAGTAGTGAGAGTCGTTTCGCTGTCTCACACGTAGCCGATTTCCAATCCCTTGAGTACAGCGCGAACCCGGTCCCTCACTCCTAACTTCGCGGAAATAGCGGATGGGTGGGTTTTGATGGTCGCTTCGGCCACTCCCATACTTTCTGCATTTTCTTTATTACTCCACCCCGCCGTCATCAGTGCGAGGACCTCTGACTCCTTCTTTGTTAAAGGTTCGGGAAGATCCATACTCTCCGCTATCGATCCCGCTCGCTGGAGACCTGGCAGGAGTCAAGTTCCGGGTGTGTTGCGAAATTGGTTGACTGCACCTCATACTGCGCCGATCACTGGAAAGAAGCCGAATTCATGGGATTGATGCGTGGCCTGAACCGTTGCGATAAGTTCATTGCGGATGCATTCGGTCCGGGACTAAAAGCGATTTGGTAGAGCGTTGCAGAGCGACAGTGCGAGCAAGGGATAGGCTGTCCCGCTATAGCTGATGAACTGCCACCCATCCCGGTTCAGCGACCGCGTCCACCATCTGCCCGATGACCTTTGGTTGGCGAGCAGCCATTGAACGCCGCGCTGGATGCGAGGATCGCTTGCCGGTACACCCGACTTTCGAAGAGCAATGATGGCGAGACCTGTCATGTGGCCATCGCTCTGCGGAAAGGGAAACTCCAGCTCGCCGCGCAGCTTGGCGGCGCGATTCCCTTTACCCCACTGCTCGGGTGTGGCAAACGTGCGCATGGACCAGCCTCCGTCAAACTGCTGGTGCGCAAAGATCATGTCGACCAGCTCGCGCTTTTGCCGTACATCCAGCAGGCCCGGGTACTCGGAGGCAGTCCACAGTAGGTCGGTCCGATCGTAATCGCCCTGCATCTTGCCCGGCGTGAGCAGATATCTCTTCAGCAGCTCGACATGTGCGGCAAGCGGCGTGCCGCGCTGCTGCTGCAACCATCCAGGAGCGTTGGCAACGGCGCGCGCGGCGACGGTTGCTACTTGATAGGGACTCGACTCGAACGGTGGGTTGTTGTCGTCCTCGATGTACCAGTCACCCGTCGACCGCTGGAACTCGAACATGAGTGCGATTGCCTGTGCCGTCTCGGGGGAAAGGTGATGCAGGACATGTGCGTCCCAGATAGCCAGGCCGGCTGCGAGGTAGACTGCCTGCGTGCCGTCGAACTGCCCGGAGCGTTTGGCCGGCTCAGTGGCGAGCGCATCCTTCAGCTCGGCGACCCAGAAGTCCCGCATGGCCTGCTGGGGAGCGCCAAGCTCCGGCGTCATAAGTGGACGCACGACCATGTACGTTCCGTTGGTGTGGCAGGCGACACACTGTCGCTCGCCAGTCCACGCCATCGCGCCCTGTTCCATGTAGTCGACAGCTAAGCGGGGCGCAAATGGAATTTTTGGCTCTTCGGGCGCAGGCCGCGCATAGGTGACATCCTTATAGTGATATTGGTACTGCAAAGGAATATGCCATGCGGCCTCGTTCGCAACGCGGTGCAGCACGAGGCTGACTGGCTGACTCTGCCACGTCCAGGTGCTCTGGAGAGTGGAGCCGTCCGGACTGAGGTCCGCCTCGAACTTGCCCTTGCCTGCGTTGGTGACGATAGAAAGATGCGATTGGCTGACGTTGGAAGATTCGACCTTAAGTGCGTCGGGTAAGAAGTCCACATAGAAAGCCTTCACCACCGAGTGACTGCCGTCCGTCACCGTCATCTGCAAAACAGCTCGATGGCGTTCTCCACCCATCTTGAAGGTTCCCTGCCACGTTACCGAGGTCTCCTGTGCGCAGGAGCTCCCTGCGGCAGCCAGAATGAGAAAAAGTGGCAGGATACGCAGTCTGATGATCGCTCGTCTGGTGAAGATTACCAAAGTGCCGCTCACAGAGTCATTCTCCTATTCGTAGCGTCTGAGATTCGAGTGATCGCAACGCTAGTGTGTTACGCCGACCTGCTCCAGAAAATGTCTTGCACGGATGGCTGCTCCTCATGGCCGCACCACGATCAGTCCGCCCTCTGCGCGAATCTTTCCAGCGTAGTCGTTTGCGAGTTGAGTGTTACCAGACTTGTCGGCGGCCTGCATGGCACCAATCATTGAGTCGAGCCGTTTTGGAGCAAGGATAAGCGCCGCTTCGTAAGCTGCCAAAGCTTCCGACGGTCGCCCCATCTCCGACAGCATATCGCCCATCATCTCTCCGGTTGGGCGGGGCAGAATGTCGGAGTAATACAAAGGATGATCGTGCTCATACTGTGTAGCACTTCGCAGGTGGGCGACCGCTTCTTCGCGTTTTCCCTGAGAGAACATCGCCCATGCTTGCGCCTCAATGAGGGCCAACCCCGGAATATCGTTGCCGTGCGCTTTGTTCCAAGCCGCCTCTGATATCCGATACTGGTCAAGTGCTTTCTGCGCAATCTCGGAATCGCCTAAATGACCGGCAGCGATTGTGTGTATCCAGAACGTGTCAAAGTCTTCTTCGAACTTCGATTCCGCAGGCGGCTCAATGCTAAGCGCGTCCTTCCAGTTATGCGTTTCGAGATCGTAATAGATCTTTGCATCCACCGGTACCCACGGATCGGGAACAGTTTTTGCTATCGGCACCATCTCGCCGATCAACTGGTAAGCTTTCTCATCCTGTCCCAATTGAAGATATCCGTACTCCATATTGTTCAAGGCATGTAGTTCGTCGAATCTCGCGTCTCGTCCGGTGCTGTTCCACTCCGCGGCGGCGCGAGCAGAGGCTTCGTTCGTGCTGATCGACTCCTTCCAGTATCCAAGTCGATTGAAGATATGAGACGGCATATGAAGTGCATGAGGAGAATCGGGTGCGATTTTGGCGTATTCGCGTGCTGCCGGTAACCCTTCCGGTGCAAGCTCCGCTGTATCCGCCGCATGGATGATGTAGTGAGCCGCTCCGGGGTTATTTGGGTATTTCTGGAAGATGGGGAGCAAGATGGCGAGTGCGTCTCTGTGATGCTGAAGCCCCTCCGCTCCCCATCCAGCGTGAAACGTCAACCCGATGGCGTAGAAGAGGCTGGCATTGATGTCCTCAGGATATTTATGGCGAATGTCCTCCATCTGGGCGAGGTATTTGTTCTCTCTCACATCACTGGGAGTCTTGTCGTATCCCTTATACAGGTCGCGAACCGCATCAACGTACATCTGCTCGCGCTCCGTTCCGGCTTTGACCGCGAGCCACGGCTGGAGTTGCGCCCACCCTGCTGCCAAATCCTTCTGCGGCGCGTCCGCTCCGCTGCGCGCTGTCTTCGAGAGCGCCATGCCCCAGGCAGCTATGACACACTTCGGATCGTCCTTTTCGACCTGCCCAAACGCCTGCTCTGCTTCGGGAAACTCGAACGAATGGAGCAGGGCGACCCCCTCCAGGAAACGACCTTTCGCCTGAGGTCCGCACGAGTTCGCGAACTGAACCTGTCCGAGAGCCTCAGCGGATGATCTTGCCGCTGCGACGCAGCTACTAATCAACATCAATACCAGTCCTCTACGAAGCCGTTTTCGCATTATCACCTCCAGGGCGATTATACTGCTAAGTAGCTTAGCAGTACCGGCCTCATCTGTTAGCCACAAGGCTACGTCCGTATCCTAAAACTGCGCGTCTCGTGTGACGACTCGGGAGGAAGAGCCTTCTTCACAGAATCGCTTGATTCTGCTAAGGTTCTTAGCAGAATGCGCTTTCTCCGTTTAACCCGGAATGGCAACGCTTCAACGCTCGGGCCTCTCGAAAGTCGCGTGATGGAGGCCTTATGGAGCGCGACGACCGCGGTCTCGGTGGCCGAAGTCCTTGCAGTGCTCAGTAAGCAAAAGCCGGTGCTCTCTTATTCAACGATTAAGGCCGTGCTGAGCAATCTCACGACTAAGGGTCACGTGAAAAAGCGGAGCATAGGGCGTAGCAATGTATTTACTCCTAGGACCAGTAGGGCTGCCTTTCAAAAACATGTCGTATCGGAGGTAATTGATTCGCTCATCAACTCCTATCGAGAACCGGTACTAGCCCATCTCGTAGACGAGTTGGCCTCAGACGACACCATGCTAGAAGAGTTAGAACGGTTGATTGCGGAGAAGCGATTGGCTAGAGGGAGGGGCAAATGACACAAGATCACCTGCATCATCTTGGGCTTCTATTGTTCGCAAGCCCGTGGAGCTCAAATTGGCCTTTCCTATTTTTACCGCTGATGGCGTGGGTTGTTGGCCGAAAGGCGGTCTCAACCTTGGACCAGATGGGAAGTGACCCTCTGTGGCAACAGAGCATGTCGATTCATTTGAGCTGTTTGCCTGGCCTCGTAATGCTCTCTTTGGGAATTTTCGCATTGCTTGCGCTCCGCGTCGCAGAGATCGATTCTCTGCTGTGCTTCGTTGTCTTTGTAGTACCTGTACTCATCTCTTCCTTTGCGCTTTTCAGGGCCATAATGCTCCTGATGCGGCGCTGTGGCGCTTTGAACGCATTGCGGGACCAAACGATCCCTGCATCGAACAGGCTTCAACATATAGCGGATGAAGTTGGAGTCAACGCTCGGGAATTGCCTGCAAATGGATTCGCATGCATGGTTGCTGGTGTTTTTCGGCCGATTGTGATCATGTCCACTGCTGCGGTGGACAGTCTAACTGACAAACAGATCCATGCCGTCTTGCTACACGAGCGGGCACACTTGACCAGACGAGACACGCTATGGGCTACGCTTGTGACGTTCATCGCAGATTGTGGTTTTTGGCCGGCGGAAAAAGTTCTGCGGGTTTACAGAAGATCGCGAGAGATCATGGCTGACCGATTAGCATGCCAGAATACCGACCAACTGTTGCTAGCTTCCGTGCTTGTGAGATTTGCCAGGGGCATCCAGCATGGTGAATCAAGCTTGGTTGAGAACTTTGCGGAGCAAAGCTCCGTCTCCGTACGAGTGAAGCTGTTGATCGAAGATGAACCACAAAGTCACTCATCTCGGTGTCGAGTTCAGGTGGGATTCGCCATCGTATTTGCTTCAGCCCTCGTGGTGTATCCCTTCCTCTTGAGGATGGCGGTCGTCTATTGGCTTCATTGCTAATTTTTTTGGCAGACGAGTGCTAAGTGTCTTAGCACTTATCCCCTTTGCTGAAAAGTGTCTGTGTTCGGTTTGCACGTCGGATTGTATTTCTCTCGATGGGCTTTCGGTAACCGCGACAGAATTCTTCAGCACGATTGTCTTCAAAGGAAAGCCAACAGCTAGAACGGAGAACGATAGGGATTCAATGAAGAGCGATCCTCAGCACGCCAGGACCAACGGAAAGTGGGAGCACGTACACCAATGTCCCCAATGCGGGCACATCGTGAAAGCGGAAGATCTTCCGCGTCCGGCGATCATAAGCGGCGTGATGACGTGTCCGAGTTGCGAATGGTCTGGGCCGATCAACGTGCAGATCGTCAGGGAAAACTCTGCCGAGGAACCCGGCAAGGTTAAGCGGGTATCGAGAGCGGGAGTTGTCTGATCACGTTGAATTGCGAAATCTTCCTCACGAAGGTACGGACAAATTCGCTCGCTATCTTCGATTTGTTATCCGCACGAGCGGCAATGTAGGTTTTCAGCACAAGGTTCTCTTCCATCAGCGGGCGGATGGTAATAGAGCCATTGGCTAGCCGCAAAGCACCGGACTTCGCCAAGAATGCCACGCAGTGCCCTTGAGAAATGTATGGAAACGCCTCTTCCGCCGTCATAACGTGATGGATTTGCGCAGGTGTGACGTGACTCTCCTGTGCTTGGCGCATGATCGAGTCATACAGTCGAGGATGGACCCGGCGTTCGAAAAGAACCCACTCCTTTCCGCCGAGATCAGTGAGCGAGAGAGCTTCGTGCGCTGCGAGTTCGTGATCTTCCGACATGGCGATGTAGAACGGGGACTCCGCAATCTTCGCCGCCGACAGCATTGGCGATAACGGCGGCTCTGTGGTGATCGCGAGATCCATCGATCCGGCGAGTACGTCCTGCACCAGATCGCAGGAGAACTGACTGGAGAGTTCAACCCTCAATTTAGGAAAGAGCGGAAGACGGACTGTAAGCAAGATCGAAATCAGGAATGGATCGGTATATGGTGACCTACCCACGTTGAGTACCGTTTCAGAGTTGTGTGTCGCCGCACGGGCCGCTTGGACTGCTCGCTCGCAATGCAGCACGGAAACCCGGGCTTCTTCGACAAAGGCCCGCCCCGCATCATTGATCGTAACGTTCTGGCGATCTCGCTCAAACAGCGGAGCGCCAACCCAATCCTCCAGGGCCGCCACATTCTTTGTGAGCGTTGGCTGGCTGACGTGAAGGATTTTGGCTGCTCGTGAGAAATTCAGGGTGTCCGCTAAGGCAATGGCAGACTTCATGAGATTGATGAGGTTGCGTTTCATGTCCGACCTCCCGCGACCTGCTCTGCGTCGGGAGAATCTGGAGAAATGGCCCTATCCTCTTCGTGTGAGGATGCGACAGTCGTCCGCGTGGGGAAACGCGGACCATTCCAAAACGCCATCGCAAGACGCCCCGTAAGCATTAAGATGCTGAGCGCGAAAAAACGTTAGCTCCGGGCAACCAAAACTTCGTTATTCCAAAACTGAATAACGAACTTCCGAATGTGCATTGGACACAATCTCCGGATGCCAGCAATGGTTATTCAGCAGTGGAAATCTGACTCGATACGATCCCGACGGATCTTTCTGACTCCACCTTCCACCCCGATTGATTCATGACACGCCGGGCATCGCTGCCGGTTTATCAGGAGGATTGCAATGCCCGAGATGTCCGAGATGCGAAAGCCAGTCGCTTCAGAGCGTACCGCGAGACCGATTTTCGGTCCAGGCGCGCAACCCCTTCTCAATAGCAATCAGGCCGCGCGGTTCCTTGGAGTTCATCCCAGAACACTTCAGCGGATGGTCCTTCGCGGGGAGATCACAGGTGTGCGGGTGGGGAAATTATGGCGCTTTGTTCCGTCAGCCATTCGAGATTGGGTTCAGGAACACAACATCGCCAGTTGACGTGAAATCCACCGACTTCTGCGGTGTTTTCGCTGGTTTGGAACCTCGTTTTCAACTACGCTTAAACCAGCCATTCGTGCCGCGAAGTCAGGGAGAAATGCCTTGATAGATCGCACACGATATCAATTCGGAAGTTTGTCGCTCAAGAAGCGGGCGAAGGGAGCCGACGTTTGGGAGTTCCGCTACTACGAGACGCAGGCCGACAATACGAGGAAGCGTAAAGCAACCTTCATCGGAACCACGACTCAGTACAAGAACAAGTCAGACGCTCGGGTTGCGGTAGAAGCCCTTCTCCTAAGACTCAACGAAGAAAAACCACAGCATCACCTGGGTGCTGTCACCTTCGGCGCAATTTGCGACCGATACATCGAGGAAGAGTTGCCAGAACGCTACTCAACCCGGAAGTCGTATTTGTCGAATATCAAGCTGCACATTCGCCCAAGGTGGGAGCGTTACCTGTTGCACCAGATCCGGCCCATGGTGGTCGAGAGTTGGTTGAAGAAAATGGAAATGGCCCCGAAAACGAAGGCTCATATCCGTGGCGTCATGCACCTGATGTTCGAGTGTGCAGGTCGCTGGGAACTCTTCAACGACCGTCGAAATCCCATGCAGATGGTCCGAGTCAAGGACAGCACCAAACGCCGTCAGCGCCCAACCGTTTTGACTGTGACTGAGTACGAAGCCATCCTCGCTATGCTGAAAGAGCCATATCGCACAATGGTGATTGTTGCCCAATGCCTTGGTCTTCGCGTGAGCGAGATCGCGGCGCTGCAGTGGCAAGACTTCGATTTCGAGCATCGGCAACTTCTCGTACAGCGGAGCATCGTGAACGGGCAAGTGGGTGATGTTAAAACGGAGTATTCACGGGACCACGTACCGCTTCATGAAGCGCTTGTGGAGGTTCTACTCGAATGGAGCAAGCAAGCCCTGCCAACGGAAGAAGGCTGGGTTTTTGCAAGCCCTCTGACGAACAGACCTTACCAATCGACCGAGATTCAGAAGCGGCACCTTCGGCCTGCGGGATGGTGTCTGGTGGAATGTCCGAAGTGCGGTGTTGGTTCGGGTGTCTGGTGTCGGCAAGATCGTCCGACGCCAAATGGCGCTCGGCTACCCATCCACAAGGAGCGCCGGGCCGGAAAATTCGGTTCGATTGGTTGGCATACGTTCCGCCACACCTATCGTTCCTGGCTCGATGAGACAGGAGCACCGATGAAAGTCCAGCAGGAACTCATGCGTCACGCGTCGATTCAGACGACCATGAATGTCTACGGACAGGCGATGGCGTCCTCGAAGCGGGAAGCAAATGGGAAGGTCGTGGAGATGGTGCTCAAGCCGATGAAAGCGAGTGCTTGAAACCGTGGATTTTGCGAATGGGAGTCAGTGGGAGTGAATCTGAGAAGTTGATCGATCAGAAATCACTTGCAAGTCACTGATTTGATTGGTTGCGGGGGCCTGCAATGCCTCGAATTTGCTCGTGGTTCCATTCAGTCAGGTATTGGCAGCCTAGCCGATTTCCTAAACTTTCGGGGATAAGGGCGTTTCTCGCTATCAATCCGGCCAACTGATGGAGCTTCCCAGGCTTACAGCGCGCAACGATACCGTGGTGATCTTGTCGATCAGCCAGAGGATGACAACCACGCCCGCTCCATGGCGACGATAGAAGACGAGCATGTTGCCATGTGAGAAATCTCTTAGCATATACGCGGAAGTTGTTCTCCGATTTGTTGTGGAATAATGCGCGTGCCGCCGATCGCTGTCCTGGCGGCAAGCATTCCTGCATGCTGTTCCGTTACCGTGCCGACAATGGCTGCGTTGCGCCCATGCTCATGTTCCTGCATTTGGACCAGCACGCTCTCTGCTACAAGCGGATCGACGACCGCAACGAGCTTTCCTTCATTGGGCACATAGACAGGGTCCATGCCGAGCAGGTCGCACGCGGCTTGAACATCGGGCAGCACCGGCAGGCTGCACTCGTCGAGGACAATGCCAACCCGCGATTGCGCCGCGATCTCATTGAGCGAGCTGGCCAGGCCGCCGCGCGTCGGATCACGCAGGACGTGCAGGTGCGGCGCGAACGGCAGCAACGATGCAACGAGGCCATTCAGCGCCGCGGTGTCGCTCTCGATGACGGTTTCAAACTCCAGCCCCTCGCGAACGCTCATGATGGCCATGCCGTGATCGCCGATTGTGCCGCTGACAATGACGACATCTCCGGGGCGCGCGCGGGCAGGATCGATATGAACATCGTTGGAGATGACGCCGATTCCGGAGGTGTTGATGTAGCAGCCATCTCCATGACCTTTTTCGACAACCTTCGTATCTCCCGTCACGATCTGAACACCCGCCGTGCGGGCTGCAGAGGCCATACGGTCCACGATTGCAGCGAGGTGTGACAAAGGGAAGCCTTCTTCGAGAATGAACCCAGCACTCAGATAGAGCGGGGTCGCTCCGCTCATGGAGAGGTCATTCACCGTGCCATTGACAGCGAGATCTCCGATAGAGCCACCGGGAAAGAATAGGGGCTGGACGACATAGGAATCGGTAGAAAACGCGAGTCGGCCCGCAGGAGGGGCCAGGACGGACGAATCAGCCATCGCCTCAAGCGTGGTATTGCGAAAGGCAGGGACAAAGATGTGCTCGATCAGTTCGCTGGTCAACTGGCCGCCGCCGCCGTGACCAAGAACAATCGACGGGTAGTCCCGTAGAGGAAGCGGACAACTCCATTGCGTAAAATCGGGTTTGGTCAGCGTGCTCATCGGATGGAATCCAGCGCAACGAAGCGGCCGTAATTGTAATAAGCGGCGCAAGCGCCTTCAGTCGAAACCATCGTGGCGCCAAGAGGATGCCGTGGGGTGCATTCGTTACCGAAGCCGGGGCACTCATTCGGCTTTAGATTGCCCTGCAAAACCTCTCCGCTATGGCAGAGGGTGGGTTCCTGGGTGCGAATCTCCGATACCGAAAACCTGTGCTCCGCATCGAAATTGCGGTACGCATCTCTGAGCTTCCACCCGCTTCGTGGAATCTCCCCGATCCCGCGCCAACTACGATCCGCTACCTCGAAGACTTGGGATAGAAGTTTCTGCGCGGTCTGGTTGCCTTCAAAGGACACAGCCCGTTCGTAGGCATTCTCGAGCTGCGGAGTTCCTGCCTCCAGCAGATGCACCGTGCGCCGGATGCCTTCGAGAAGATCAAGCGGCTCAAAGCCGGTAATGACGATCGGCACCTGGTACCGCTCGACCAGCGGATAGTATTGCCAGTAGCCCATGACGCTGCATACGTGTCCGGCGGCAAGAAATGCCTGAACGCGGCAGGCAGGCGAGTTCATAATGGCTTCGATTACAGGCGGCACCAGAACATGCGAAACCAGCATGGAGAAATTCGATAGATCCTGCAGCTTTGCCTGGTGTACGGCCATCGCATTGGCGGGTGCGGTTGTTTCAAAACCGATGCCGAAGAACACGACCTGGCGGTCAGAATTCTGACGCGCGATTTGAAGCGCGTCCAGCGGCGAATAGACAACCCGGACGTCGCCGCCCTCTGCTTTTACCCGAAATAGATCTTTCGTGCTGCCGGGAACGCGCAGCATGTCCCCGAAAGAACAGAAGATCACGTCCGGCTGCGAGGCAATGGCCAACGCTTTGTCGATCAGTTCCAGCGGAGTCACGCACACCGGGCATCCGGGTCCATGGATCATCTCGACTGCCCCTTCCAGCAGTCGATCCAGACCGTTGCGGACGATCGAATGGGTCTGGCCGCCACACACCTCCATGATCGCCCACTGCCGGGTCGCAGTTTGGCGGATCTCCCGCGCAAGATGCCGGGCCAGTTCTCCATCGCGGAACTCGTCAAGATATTTCATGGCTTCTCCCATGAATAGTTGTCTACTCATTTTTGGTTTTGGCCGGTTTTCAGGAGGCCAGGACGAAGTTGGGGAAGTCCTCGAACACCCAGTTATTTTTGAGGGTGTGGTAGATGACTCCCAGGAATTTGCGTGCCAGGGCGATGTTGGCTTTTCCTCCGCCGCGGCGGCGTTGGATGCGCTGATAGAACTTTCCCAGGAAGGAGCTGTAGCGTTTGGCGATGAGCGCGCATTGCACCAGGCACGTGCGCGCGAGTTTGTTGGCCTGCTTGGTGATGCGTCCGGAGCGCTCGGTTTCATTGGAGTTCTGCACTCGGGGCACCAGGCCGAGGTAGGCGGCCAGTTTGCCCGGATCGGCGAAGTCGCGGATGTCGCCGATTACGCTCAGCAGCACGGCGGCGCTGACCGGGCCGATGCCCTTGATGCTCATCAGGTTCCTGTGCCCGGCGAGCTTAGGCCCCTCTTCTTCGATCATTCCCTCCAGTTCGGCGATGCTCTGGTTCAGGCTGCGGATTTGGTTCACCAGCACGCGGGCTTCGGCCAGCATCAGCGGTGTCAGCGGCAGGGCCAGCACCCGCTCCAGCGCCTTATTGCTGGAAAGCGCTTCCCGCTTCAGGTTGATCCCTTCGGCAGAGAGCAGGTTGTTGATCTTGGCCTTCAGCGCCGACCGCTGCTTGACCAGCAGGTCGCGCGTCTGCGCCAGATGCGCCATGCTGCGATGTTGTTTGTCTTTCATCCGCACCTCCGGCAACAGTCCTTTCGACAGATACAACGCCAACATCTCGGCATCGTTCCTGTCGGTCTTCTTCACCGACTGGCTGATCACTTTGAACTGGCTCGGGTTCACGACCACAACCCGCTTAACGTGTTCGACCACCGCGTCGTAGAACAGCCGCGTATTGCCCGTCGCTTCCACGGCGATCTCATCGTCCTTCCGCAACTGCGCGGCAAACAGCTTCAGCTCCCGCATCGGCCACTGCCGTAGATAGGTCCGGCCATTTCCCAGCCGCGTGCATACGGTCAACTGCGTCCGATGCAGGTCCACTCCTAGATAACGCTTCATCGCTTCGCTCCTCACGGTTCTGGAGCAGACGCGCTCTGCGGCGATCACCACACTCCCATTCAAGGTCCTCGCGGCCTTACGGTGACGCTTCGGTTGCATATATGGACCCATCCAGGTTTATGCAAGTGCCGAGTGACAGCGATTGCAGGAAAGACGCGTGCATATATCCGGCCTCAAACGATGAGAAGACATTGTCTTCCCGGGCCCTGATGGAATCTGCGCTTCCTCTCCTGAATCAGGTCTCCGGCCTATAAGGCCCAACAACCGAAAAGGGTTTGAAGAAGCAGGTCTCGCCATTTTCGCCATCATGCTCAGCTCAAGCATCTCGCTAGAAAAAGATCTCCGAATCCAATCTTGTGCCGATCCGGTCAAGCAGCCGGCCGATAAACCTCCTCATGGGCTATCAGCGACCAGAGGATGCGAGCATTTTTGTTGGCCAACGCCACGCAGGCCCGCGTTGTTCCCAGTCGTTGCTGTTTGTCCTGTATCCAGCGGCTTCGCTGGTCCGTCTTGCTTTTGGAGTGATACACGATCGACCGTGCTCCGTGAACCAGGAGCGTTCGCAAGTATGGGTCACCCCGTTTGCTGATCCCCATTAATTTGGATTTCCCGCCGCTCGAATACTGTCGCGGTACCAGACCCAGCCAGGCTGCGAATTGCCGCCCGTTTTGGAACGACCGGCCCTGGCCGATCGCGGCCACCACGGCAGTGGCCGTAACCGGTCCGATCCCTTCCACGGCAGCTACACGTTGGCAGTCTGGATCATCCCGGAATATGCGATCGATTTGAATGTCGGTGGCTTCTACCTTCTTTTCCAATTCGACAAGCTCTTCATAGAGCGATCTAAAAAGAGAGCGCGCAAACATGGTCAATTCGTTGTTCGCGTCCTCCAGCACTTCTGGGAGAGCCCGGCGGAGCCGGGCGACTTGTTGCGGCAAGATAACTCCGTATTCCGATAACAGCCCGCGAATCTGATTTACCAACTGCGTGCGGCAGCCGATAAGCCTGGAGCGCACTCGATGCAGGCACTGCATGTCCTGCTGCGGAATCGATTTCGACGGCACGAAGCGCATGCTCGGCCTGCTTACCGCTTCACAGATGGCTTCTGCATCGTTCGCATCGTTCTTCTGCGCCTTGACGTAGGGCTTGACAAATTGAGGAGCAATCAACCGCACATCGTGTCCGAAGCGGCTCAAGACACGAAACCAATAATGTGCGCCTCCACAGGCTTCCAGTCCGATCAGGCAGGGTTCCAGACCCGCAAAAAACTCTGCCACCTGTCCTCGTCGAAGTTTCTTGCGCAGCACTATTTTCCCTTTGCTGTCCACACCATGCACCTGAAACACCTGCTTGGCTATATCCAGACCTACCGTTGAAACCTTCATCTCCACCACCTCCAGGCTGACAGTATCAACCCTGCTTCGTCCTGGATGGGTCCATTCCATTAGGTCTGACTAATCTCCTTTACGAGGTCCGATGGCCTCAGAAAGCATATCCAGCCCGCAACCTGCCTGCTCCTCAGCTCTGCCAAGGAGCCTACCGCCTCAGAATCTGCTCGTACTATTCATGCCATCTCCTTCTGAGTGTTGCTCAGCATCGAACTCATGCAGTTCCCCCAAACTCTTCGTCCAGCAGTCCCATCTCGCGGAAGGTCTCGAGCGTCCGATGGGCCGATTTCTCGTCCACCTTTGTGATTGCGAAGCCCACATGGACAATGGTGTAATCGCCTACCGCGAGGTCGGGCAGATATGCCAAACAAACCTCTTTTACAACGCCGCCGAAGTTGACCCGGCCCATGCGCGTCCCCATTGATTCATAGATTTCTTTCACTTGTCCTGGAACCGCAAGACACATTAGATTTCTCCTGCTCCGTAAGAGACCAGCATTTCCTCTTTTTCCGTAGAACTGCGGGTGTCTTCGATCTCCCATAGCGTAACGCGATTGTTGCCTGAATCCGCCACGACGAGCGTCCGTTGAAATAAAGCCAGTCCATAGGGCCAGCAAAGGGTGTCGGGTAAAACGGCCTTCCAGCGGTTCTCGCCGTTTCCTTGAAAGTCCACCTGCCCGATTACCTCGTTGGCTGGCACTCCCGCTCCCCGGCGGGGTAAATTGTGCCAGAACAGAACGCGGTTGTTTGCCGTATCGGCCACGGCAAGCGTTCCATACTGGAGCGCAATGCTATACGGGAAGCGCATGGCCGCGGGCCCCTGAGCGGCGTAAGGCCACTCCACTGCAGAAGTAAAGTCTTTCTGCCCGAGCACCAGATCGGCATCACGATCGGACTCGGGCAGCCCATCCCAACCGAGCACGCGATGGTTGCCTGCATCGGCAACGTAGAGAACGTCGTCATTGCCGGCAATGGCGTGAGGCCAGCGGAAGGACTTTGGCGAAACGGGACCGCCGCGGTTCTCGTCTTTACTGCGACCATCTGGCTGGCCGAGAATGACATGCGGCGGTTGCCCCGGAAGCGGGAAACCCTGCCAGCCGAGGACACGGCGGTTACCTGTGTCCGCTATATAGAACCATTTGCCGGCGAAGCCGAAGGCATAGGGCCAATAGAGAGTATCGCTCCTTGTATCGCCGCCCTGATTCGGCGCGGAACCGCCGGCATCGATGCTTGCCTGCCGCTGGGGTGTCGCGTGCTGCGCAACGTCGAACGCATCGTGCGCGAGGAGATGGACCGCGCCGGCGCGGTCGAGCTGCTGATGCCCACGCTGCAGCTGGCCG
>Ga0080006_1154537_pt1 | contig 31134 bp, 22 predicted proteins | sample RS3BMetagenome_FD_69209 | JGI IMG/M metagenome (GOLD analysis project Ga0080006, IMG submission 69209) | Ferric oxide microbial mat and aquatic microbial communities from Rainbow Spring, Yellowstone National Park, USA - RS3B (SPADES... ...
GAGAGAAGCGTTTTTCGGCCAGCAACGCGCTAGTCCTTTAGAGCCCCTGTACTGGCGGGTTTGGCGGAGTACCCCCCTCCGCCCTCGGTCACGTGACACGAGCCGCCGCGTCCACCGCCGCGGTATGCGCCTCCAGGCGCGCACGCGACGCTGCGCGATGGCGCATCGCAGGCTGAAGAACGGTACGCGCTTCGGATTGACGGCTTCGTAGCGTGCAGCGACTCCTGGCCAGCTTTGGCGTGTGCTTGGTGCTGCTGGTACAGCTGAGACGCCCTGTGGTAACAGAATTTTGTGCTGTATTGGTGATCATATAGGCAGGCTGTGGTAGCATGCGTCACAACAACGCGATACCGGCCAATCGGTTCCGGAAACACTGGCAGGAGCGCATCCGCACGTGGTTCGATCAGCCGGGGCGGAAGAAGCGACGAAGGCTGGCGCGGGCGCGCAAAGCGGAGAAACTAGGCAAGCGGCCGCTCGCTGGTCCGCTGCGTCCGGTGGTGCACTGCCCAACGCAACGGTACAACTGGCGCGTGCGTTGTGGTCGGGGGTTTACATTAGAAGAGCTACGCGCGGCGGGTATATCACCCAAGTTAGCACCGACGATAGGTATAGCCGTTGATCATCGACGGCGCAACAGGAGTGATGAGTCGCTTCAGTGTAATGTGGCTCGATTGAAGGAGTACATGTCCCGGTTGGTCGTCTTCCCCCGGAAGAAGAACCGCCCACGCAAGGGTGATGAGACGGATCCAACAATATTAGCCCAGGCGACAACGCTCAAGGATAAGGAAATTATCCCCATTCAAAAGAAACAAGGCGTGTTGTTGGGTACTCGAGCTATTACGGACGAGGAAAGACAATTCCAAGCGTACCGAGAGCTCCGCAAGTTACGAACACTGCAACGCTACGATGGTATTCGGAAGAAGCGCGCAATGGAAAAAGCTGCGCAAGAAGAGGAGAAGAAGAAGTAACGTTTTACAGGCGCATTACGTCTACGCTCGAATCCCATTATCAGAAAACTTGAACACCAAACTTTATGGCCATCAACGTGTATGCGCCAACCTTGTCGTGCACGCGTGCCTCTTGATCGTGCCCTGACCGTTCGCCAGACCAAAGATATCGAACGGCTGGGCGCCCCCTCGGGGCGGTCAAGGCAGTAAATCCTCTAAAATATCGCCTGTCGTATGTCGTTCGGCTGCTGAGTTTCCCTGTTACCATCGTAAATGGCAAAATCGCACAGCATGTAGTGCCGAGTCGCAGTCTGCAGTGCACTCTTGATTCTGGATTCCCGTCAGCGGCTCTTACGGTTTGCTGGTCTTCTCGTTCATTCTCACAAGTATCAACCTGGCGCGGTCCAGTCGAAATCGAGTCGTAGACATAGCAAGTCGCGCAGTGGGCAACCTCGTGGCGAACCAGGGCGCACCAAGAGTGCACACCACAACAGATGCGCGTCTCCAACAAAATCGCTCGCCTCACCGATACGACTTCTGGAAGCGAGCACGAGCACCACGACCGCCAAACTTTTTCGGCTCGCAGCGCCGCGGATCTGCAACAAGCAGAGAGCGGTCGTAGCTGACAAGAATGTCTTTGATGGTTCGCTTGCTCGCCTCGTCAACGTACTTTTGGTAGTACGCAACGATAGCCTTCGAAATAGCCTGTCGAATAGCATAGATCTGAGAGGTGACTCCTCCGCCCCGCACTCGAACTCGAACGTCCACGTTTGCAAAGGTTTCCTCACCGAGCAAAAGCAGCGGCTCGAAAACCTTTACACGGAGCAACTCGGGCTCCAGGAGATCCAGTGGAACGCCGTTCACTTTCATAATACCTCGACCTTCTTTGCAGTGAGCAACTGCAACCGCGGTCTTTTTCCTGCCAAAAGTCTGGACAGCGTTCACCATGGTGGCAAGTCGTATGTCTGTGCTCGTGGTACCCAAAGAGCCGCGTCTATAGTACGCAAGTCGTAAGTTGGACGCCTCGCCATCGCGGACTGCGCCGCCGATTGCATCAACCAAATGAGAAACTTTTTTAACTTTACGATCATAATGTGACAAATTTGAAGGTTGCGCCTAGCGTCCGCCCTGTGCCAAAGCTGGACGCAGCGCGCGGAAGCGGTCAGATGCTATCTGGTTACTGGGGCGCACGCGAGCACCGGATGGCACCCCTGTCAATGCACGTTCCACACAGAAGCAATCACCAGCGACAGACAGACAGACAAGTCATCTTCTGTATTAGTGTGCGTGATCTTCGGCGCCTGAGACAATCACGCAACGGACCGAGCAAGACGAGCTTCGCGCGTCCCAGTCGCGACAGATGATATCCGACGCACGCGGTTGCGTGATTCTATTCGCAGACGTCGCCTTGGACCACTTGGCATCCAATTGCGCTTTCCGGAATCGATAGCCGTCACGAATGATACATGCCTTCTATGACAAGCAGTCTGGATTCCTATGTGCAACTGCCTTGCCGGGAGCGCGAGAGAACGCAATCCGCGAATCGCTCGAAATCTAGGGGATGTATTCGTTCTCGATTGCCTTTCGTCGACGCCTCTTATATCCACCAGTAGGTTGTATGAGCATTGCCAGAAGTTTTCGGGCTCATGCTCGGTTCGAGTACCACCCAGGATGCAGACGCAGAAAGCCAACCTCGATGCTGAAAATCGGACGTCCGTCCAGGCAAGCCCCTTGCTGTGCGTACAGCCTTGACTCGCATTGTCCCTGATTCTCTGCTGCTGCAACAGCGGCTCTTCTACCAACTATCGAGTCATAAGCAAAGTGTCCAATTGCTGAGTTTGCTCATGGAAACGCCTCATAGGAAAGCGCCACCGCTGGACATCCCGCAGATGCGTGTCCAGCACGTATCGATTGCATGCGTGTCGCCGCGTTCTGACACAGCTGCGCGTTGAAAACGTTGCTTCTCTTTGGAGCAATGGCTGACGATAACTTGCCTGATCGTTTCGAGTCCATCGTCTTGCCGGAGGGTGTGAAGAAGCTACGATATGTTCCTGATACGAGGTTACCAAACTGTGCAAGCTTCGTGATTGAGCGCGAGGACCACACACTTGCGAACGCACTGCGGGCGCAGCTGTTGCGAGACCGGAACGTTCTCTTTGCTGCCTACCGCGTTCCTCATCCGCTTGAACACCACGTGATCCTAAAAGTTCAGACTCGAAGATCAGAGTACACGCCGTTGGAAGCCCTGTGTGCGGCGCTTGTTGCGCTCAAGAACGAGATCCACGTCCTCGAGGACGAGTTCGCCAACGAGCTTCAGAACTGGGCAGCCGTGCGGAAGGCCGGCATAGACGCAGGAAACGCTGCCTGGCTGACATGAAGAGATTTAGGACCTGTGTCTTTTTGGAGGGTTTCTCTGCTGGCTTTTGAGATAGGTTTCTGTACGGGAAAGCTGGCCACGTTGGCCAAGTGGCGGGCGTGATACGCGCCTACGGTGGTGAGACGCACTCGCAGCCGCGTCCGATTACAGCAGTGAAGGTCCGTCACACCTTTTCGCTTTCGAGGACCTTGTCCAGTAAACGAGCAGCTTCGTTCTTTGTGAGCAACAGAGCGAGAGCGAAAGCATCAGAGAGAACAAACGACGAATGTCGATGCTGGGTGCCTGAAACGATGACTCTGGCTCCGTGCTCGAGTCGGTGGTGGCGCATGCAGTGGCATCTTGCGTGTCGGCGATTGTTGTAGCAGTTAACGCCACCGAGAGCACATTCTTCGAAAACCGCTATTGTTCGGCGGGATTGGCAGTGAGCCGCTTGGGGACCGACACACAGCCGTTTCGGTGGAGTCTCACGTAAGGAGAGACGGTGTTTGCGACCAGTTTTTGGCAGTCCATGTCTCTGATAAAACTGAATGACTCCAAGGACAACCAGCTTTCGGTGCTTTGGTCTCAGGCTGGAAACGTCGCCGACTAGCGCTGGCTGTGCGAGGCACTCCGAGCTGGGGCAGAAAATTAGCCATGCGTCAACATGCGCTCGCAACCATGCACGCCTCAATACCTGATTCGGTTTACAACAACTATAGAGCGCTGGATTCTTCGGAGCTTGAATTTCCGCTCGAATCGCTCGCATCCGGTGAAGATGAGCTCGTTGTGGACGTACTGGAGGTCGTGTCGGCCACGGAGGCTACCTCTTCATCTGCTGTCTGCGCCTGTACGTGAACTGGTCGCTCCCGAATGATCCTTCGTAACTTGGAGACTGGTTGCTGCGGCTGCGGCTGCCCAGAGAATGATACCGACTGCGCAAATGCCATGATAAGCTCGAGGCGGCCTTCGAGGCGGACGAGTGCCTCCCGCAGGCGACGCTGCTCCTCAATGGCGTAATACAGCGCGACCATCGCCTCGCGAACAGATTGCAAATTCGCACCGTGCTGCGGCAAGCGAGCATCCCGCTGACTGAGCAAAAAAGGAGCGTGACATCGAATAACTGCTCGAATCCACAATGATAATGCCGGTGCACGAACAGAATGTGAACAAAAACGCGCCACCAACGCTCCAAGTAACGAGAGGATCGCGCGCGCGGGCAGTTTCCGCACAGTGCGAGATGCGCCAGCTGCGGTCTGGACTGCAGCGAGTGCCCTGTCCAACAACTGGTTATCGTTTGCATCCAACGCTTGAACAATCAAGGTTGCGACGGTGTCCACTGCCAGCGGGCGCTCTCCGGAACTCTTGTTGAACAGCTCGGGTGCCGATGCAACACTCGCCTGCTGCTGCACATACGAAAGTTGCTCGGCTAGCGATAAGAGCTCGTTCCCAGCTATAATGTTCGCAGAAGACGCTGCTGGATCTACGGGCTCTGGCAAGAGCGCGGTTTTCTGGTGCGATGCCGCCTCAACAGCGTTCAGCTTCATGCCAACATTCGCTGCCGCTCCGTGCTCGTCATTCCCAGGAATCCGCTGTATACTGGTGCATACGCCATCCGCACCATCTGCGACGACGCTGGAAGTCAGCGACAGGCTCGGCGGCATGGTTTGCGTATCCAGCGCGTGTTTCTTTCGCTCTGAATCCGAAGGTGCCGATGCTTCAACGGGCAGCTGCGCGTACCCCAGGATGCCACCCGAGTGATTCGCTCGAGCCCCGTTCAAGACCGGAGTATTTTCGTTGGTATGCACACTCTCGGATGAGATCGGGTTGCTGTTCGCACGTGCGACGTTCGACGATCGCTGGTGCTCGACTTTTGATAGCGCATCGTTTTGGAGACTGATGACGCGCGCCGCACCGCTCTCGCTACCGTTCATTGTCGGCGCGTCCTGCGACCACAGCTTCCGCGGCACGAATACAATTTTTGGTTGCTGAAGGCTTCCGTAAAACAAGGCAAAGCCAAGCTGCTGCTCGCCGGCATTGTTCACCCAGCGCATAACTGAAGCACCACTAAAGCAAGGCTCCTGTGGCTGCAGTATCAACTGCGGATGGAGCACAGTCGAGCGCTTCTCGCCAGCTTTCATCGCCGACACATGGCCAGGTGTTGATAGGCGCTCTTTCACCCCGAATAGCTGTGCACTGCCGTCCCCGAGCACGGCCAGCAGAAACGTTTCGGGGCTGGCATCCATCGCAATGCGAGCAGAGTCCGCATCGGCGGCGTTTGACGCTCTAGGAGATACCGCATCTCGACCAACTGGGTGCTCATCCAGGGCGTGGTCCGTCGCTGTACCCGACGAGCAGATACCGTTCGTCGTGCGGGAAGTGTCGGCAGCACGCTTCATCGATGGCAAGCGCGCCTCTGGCGAGTGCTCCGCAGCCACCAGCTGGACGACTGATGCAGGCGCACTGTTCACCGCATGGCAGAGCACAGAACGCCAGGGCGGGCTCTCGATAAAATTGGCATTTTCTGAGTGAAGAGCCGAACTATTCTCTTGATCCAGTCTCCAGAGTGAAATCAGAGTATCGCCGAGCGCTGCACTCGCCAGCAGCACAGGTCCTGCGAACGCAAGACAGCATATGGTACTCGAGTGCCCCGTGAAGCGCCATATTCGCTCAACTTCTACGTCCCGGGACGCACCGGGCTCCCGTGCATCCGCACACCATCGCGGAAGCTCGTAAGCGCTAAGGCACTCACCCGCAGCGACAGCAAGGTAGCGATCTGTGGGGGAAATCGCCAAGGCCTGCAATGAAGTTCCGCGTGTGTGCATGATGCGCAACCTTCGATGATGCTGTGTATCACTCCAGCAATAGACGGCATTGCACTGGCCATCCACAGTTCTGTCTGAGGAGCGTCGCACTTGCAATGCCCAAACAATCGGGTCGCTGTCGTGACATACCGCGTATACATGCTGGAGGCAACCGCCTCGCAAATATTCCTCCTGTCGCGGGGAATGTGCCGATACCACCAAGGATTCGATCCGGCCTGGCAAGCGGCAGACGTCACAAAGTTCAAGTGTTAGCGCCAAGTCGATCTCGCTTCCTGTCTTCGTTTGACGACGCTGGGAAGCGTTCAAATCTACGCATCGACTGATATCAACAGTGAAGAGACGCAGGGCACCGCTCTCGTAGCCGACGACGATCAAGAGCCTCGTATGCGCTTGCGGGTATCCTTGCTCCGGGGCGGCGGGAAAGCGATTCAGCTGCTCCGCGTTGGCTGCAGGACTTGGGTCTACGACATGACTGCGCTGCCGTTTCGCGGGCTCAAACTCGTTCGACTCGTCAAAAGAACACTGCAGCGCCGTGATCCTTCCTAAAAACGGCCCCGCACCACGCTGATTCATTGCCGCTAGCGAGAGATCCGGCGACAGCGACGGATCGTCTCGCCACTTTCCCACTAAGATGCATCCAGGGCTTTCGGACAGGCTAGCCCCATCCCCGTTGCCTTCAACAGAAGGCACACGATCATGTGCATAGACAATAAGCCTTCCGTCCGACCAGGCCATGCAGGTGCACGCAGCTGGCCAGTGGGGTATAGACGCTTCCGAGGTCGCTTCGCTCTCGCGTCTTCGCTTCGAGTTCCTCAAACTCAGGTTTCTCGCGGGCTCCTCAACTGCAGGAGTACGAAGCGCAACAACTTGGACGTACTGACCCTGACGCAGGTTGTTCAAAGCACCGCAAGGCCCGACGCGGTGTGGAAGCGGTGCGGCGGACACAAACGCTCCTTTGCCACTGCGAGATTCCAACCTAGCCTTCGATCGTGCATGCTGATATACACTGGAATCATTTCTCAAATCTTTCGCCTGAACGCGTTCGAGCATTGTGGACGCTCGACACGCTCTTCCGGAAACGAATGGCGCCTGACGCCACCGCCAGTTCACGAGTAGATCAGATGGCTCCCAAGAGCAGGAGTCCTTCCTAGAATCGACTCACGTTGTTTCAGGTTGTAAAAGAGAAAAAGGACACAACACACACTAGAGCGCTTCACCACGAGAGCTCGTTCTACAGATCCCTCTGTTAGCGCTAGCAGTAGCACGGCGATACCGTAGTCCGTAGCAGGCACGCTGGCAGGGCCGACGTCGTGCCCTCCGGCACGCACCACGACTCCGGGTGTCCGTCGATCGCCGGCGGCGGCGGCAGCGGGTGCAATTCGTTTTGTTTTCGATGACAGAAGGCGTTTCCATGGATCAGGGGATCCCAGATTGCCGGATGGACGGGTATTGGCATTCGGGAATGCGTCCAGGATGCTGCAGCCTATCTCCAAGTTCCATTGCTTGTACTTTCTCTCGGAAATACTGGTTGTTCTGTGGGTTCTATCGTGAACAGAGTGCCTGCGTCGCTGCTCCCGCCGTAGCGTCTATATCGCTGGAGTGGATGCAGCACGGAGATAGAGCTGTGCTTTGTCGTACCACTGAGGGTATCTGTTCGAGGAACGCTTCACCTGAAACGGTGTCGGGATACATAGTGAGTTTGGGAGCCAGAAATCTGTCCAGACAAGCCAAGTGCCTGCGACAGCTCGAATTGATATTCTGGGCGTCCACTGCGACCCGGGCGACGCCCAGATGCAGCGGAACTGCCCCGAGTCTCAGAGTCAACTGCGTTGCGTACGAGTTGCTCAGATCTCGCTAGAGCACCGGGCACGGAGGAGAGCATGGAGCACGAGCCTGGCAGACTCGCGCGGCTTGCAGGATCTGCCACCTATACGGTAAACTGTCGACAATATGGAGACATTTTCCCGCTTTCAACGTTTATCTCAGAGGACGAAAGAAATCGTTGTATCGTTGCTAGTTGGTGAATCGTTTTTGCTCTTTGTTTGCATAGCGCGGTCGATACGCGCACCTCCATATCTGGTAGTCACGAGATGCGCCTTGCATGTGGCAGTTGAAGGGAAACGCGAGACTGACCATTTTTTGACGTTTTGTTTTACTGTACAAGTCGCATTTGCGTTGAGCGCATAGCAAATTATAGTGTTTCATCTCAGTTGTGTTTTTACCTCCAAGCAAGTCTATTCAAGTGATTTTTTTGCGGTTTATAACTCAAGCGTTCAATGAGCGTTCTTTTTCAAAAATTAAAAAAAAAAAGCAAGTATGGAGAAGGATGGTGAGGATCCTGGAGGCCTGGTATCACCGCTTGGCAGAAAAAAAAGCGAAAAACAGCGCCAAACAAAGAGGAACAGGAGAAGACGAAAGAGCAGACGGTGGAGGCGTGACGTCATAAGCTGCGAGAAAGATGACAGTGCGACGAGATGGTAGTGAAAGCCTGCCTCCTTGGTCATATCAAGGAACCGTACAGGCAAAAGTTGCTAGAGCCCATCAGAAATCATGTCAATTCGTAGTCCGTGAGCATTACAAAAGCCTTCTTCACGACTAAGGTACTTGGAAAAATAGATGCATCGCGACGTTACATACATCGAAGCAGTCGAGGATACGGAAAAAGTTTTGAGCAAGGCCTTCATCCACCACTTCACGATTGGCAAGGAGACAATGTCGGGGAGCAATGAGCGAGTTCACGCCCTCCGGGAAAATTACGCCAAATATCGCTTCAACGGTACTCGATACAGGTGTGATGCGGATATTTGCACCTACGGGGCGATCAAGTACCTCACGAGCCTGAAGAACCAAAGGACCATCAACCTCGAACATTTCATGGTGCGCTCCATCTTTACACTCCACCAGGGGCCTGTCTGGAAAAGAGAGCTAGGCTATTATAGATGGCATCACGAACGATCCCCATCATGAAGATGAGATCGAATTTGTCGACAAGAAGACTTCACGCATGAGAAAGAGTGAGGCTTCTGCGATCCGTACGGCAGCACCGGAGCACTGTTCGGTTCTGGGGCTGGCGAATCCAGCAGAAAACTGATCAGATGTTAAATAAGATGTAGAAAGATGTTATCCCCGTATCAAGCGGTATTTCGTGTTCCTAAATCGAGAACTCGACCGTAAAGCCGAAAACAGCTGAATATGGAAAAAATGAAGAGTCGGAGAGACGCAAGGCTGTCCTGATGGGGAAGCGCTTCAATATCGTCACGTTGTGCAATATCAAGTCACATTTTGTGACAATCGACTCCAGAATCCTTTACGGCATCATGAAGGAGATCAGTCTATAGTTCGATGTAAGGAAGATATGGTTCACCTGCGAAAACCGAGAGACGCACCGGAAGAGTATCTTCGACTTCAAACGTCTCAAACGAGGAAGGAAAAGCCATCCATGGGGACGATCGAAAGCGATGGGGTAGCCATGTATGTACACTATCGGCGGTTGGAGGCGGATCGTTCTGTTCTGTCCTCGGGTTCGCGCTCTGCGAAATATGAACATTAGAAGGAGGCGGATCCCGCGACGCAGAAAGTGCATGAGAACGACTTTGTCTTTGGTGCGAACCCCGGGGGTACGAATATCATAACGATCGCAGTACCCAAGCGTGCGGAAGATGGTGTTGACGGCGATTTACGTCAGGGAGACATGCGTCTTTCGAGGTTCTCGAGAGCAATACACTATCGAGAATCCGGTAAAATGAATGCGAGGAAGAAAATTGAGACACGGAATGCAGGAGTGAAAGAGCACCTGGATGTTTTGAGCGAGGTGACGAGCCGCGGAGCGGACTTGCAAGCTTTTCGGGAGTTCATGGAAGTTCGCGTTGCTCGCTGGGAGGCGCTGTGGGAGGAGTGTACAAAGCCCCGATGGGCTCGTTTGCGTATGAATTTGTATTATGGGACACAGCGCGCGTTCGCGAACTTTTTGAATCAGTTGAGAGCCCTGAAGGAGGATGAAAATCAGAGGCTCGTATTAGCGTACGGAGCAGAGCGATGGACATCGAGAAAAGGATGTATGCCAGCTCCAACGACAACAACGTACAAGGAGTGTGCGCGGCGTTTCATTACGATACATGTAGATGAGTTCCGAACGTCCTATACACACCATGAACTGGGGTGTACACTTCAGAGGGTCGAGATGGAAAAGTGCCAGCGGAGCCCTGAGGATATCAAAGAGTACGGAGTGCTGACGGAAGAGCAAATGGAAATGAAGGCGAAAGTTCGAGGGTTACTTGCACTAGTGAGTACAACTACCAACGGCAAGAAACGGATGGAGTTTGTGAGTCGTGAATTTAATGCTGCTATCAATAAAAGATGTGCGGTGATCGAGAAAAGACCTCCAGAGTTGACACGAAGGAATTTTGTTGGACAACCTCTTGAGGTGGGATTATATGAGAAAAAGTTGAAACCAGTAGTAGGTGGCCGGTCCAAAAAGACTGAGAGGCATCTGTACATCAGTTCGAGACGTTTTATCTAGTGCGGGCCGTTCGCCTCCCCTGTGCACTGCCGGCGGCAGCGTGTCCATCTCACCAGTGTTCCTTCACCGCGCACTGAAAAACAGACAAAAAAGAGAAAAAAAAGCGCACTAGTGGAGAACGCTGGCCCATGGAAACGATTTGTCCATTAATTACCAGACCGCATTCGTTTATTCTGTATGAATTCATACATAAATGTACTAAAAGGACAGTGCGCGGCGTGACTGCCGTCGCGCACGCAGCTCTACGTGCAGCGCATTGGCACAAAACTGCTGTTCCCCTAGTTGTACGATACGGCCTGTTGCCGCTGGACCCCGCAGCTTGCACAGCACACTGGTGACACGTCGAAATGCCTGATACCAGGATCACGCTCCGAAAGAGAAGACCATACGCGACGAAATCGAATAAGATTCGGAAAGTGAAGACTCCAGGTGGGATCCTCAGAGTGCACTACCTGAAGAAGCGAACCAAAGCACCGCGTTGCGGCGATACCGGAACAAAGCTGAACGGAGTTCCCGTGCGGAGGCCGCGTGAACTTGCACGCCTCTCAAAACCGAAGAAAAGCGTATCTCGCGCATATGGAGGAGTACTCTGTGGTAACGCTGTGCGGGATAGGATTCATCGAGCGTTTTTAATCGAAGAGTCGAGAGCCGTGAAGCAAAGGCTTCGGCAACAGGAAGCGATCGCCCGGCAAACCAAAACAGCGGCTGAACGGGAAGAATCCCGGAAGAAAAAGTCGAAGAAGAGCGGAGCAAGTGCAAGCACTGTCAAAAAGGCATAGGGCCCTCAAGCAGCTGACGAAGAGGACGCGCTTGACTCGCGTTGGAGCCGTCGAGCCTCGCGTCGGGCCGCGACTCGCTCTTTGAGCTGGTCACCGCCGAATACCATGACCGAGGTCAAGTACACGCTGAGACCGATCCGTGGCGTCACACCCCGATAGAAACCACGGATCCCGTTCCGTTGATAAATCCACCGTGCAACGCTCCACATATTTACCGGGCGATTCTGTGGCCAGTCTTCCCTTTTCATGGCAGATTGCATCTCCACGCGAATCACCTCGATTGGTTGATTCCAGCAGGCCAGCGCTCCACCTATGACACTGCTTGCCAGACGTTCTGAGGTAGTCAGCGCTCGCTCTGGATCGTTGCGGCGAAAAATCCACTCGGTGGCCCTGCTGAGGCCGAAGCGACTGCCCCAGTTCGTGAGTTGACGAAGCGCTACGGCATTCACCCCTCGGTACATGCCCGCGATGCCGTCACGTTTGAGAATGTCAAAAGCGACTTGCCAGGTGCTCATGTCCTTGCCAGGCCCTGAGCGCGATCGCGTTACTTCCACGGTCTTCATGAAGGTACAAAATCCCATGGTCGTGTAGGCCTGGCAAACACCTCCGGCCATACCGCCAACAGCAGCTGACCAGCCCGGCGACAGGCCCATAACATGTTGCGCGTAAAACGTTGTCTCGGTCTGGGTCAAGAGCAGAACAGCACCTTTTGTTGCTGCCTCGATCCAGGCCCACGGAACGAGTCCCGTCCAAAAAGCAGCAAGTCCGCCTCTAGCGTACAGTTTCCGAACCGCCTCTAACAACGTGTCGTTCCGATTTGCAGCGAGGTGGGTTTTAATGACTTCAAACGGTTGCCCCAGAGTCGTCACCTCGAAAAGCTGCAGCGCGGCGCCCAGACCGAGGTTTGTCCAGTCGATGGGCTTTCGGCTGGGCTTCCTTGATTCCAGCCTCGATTCCTCGGCTGCCTTGGTGCCAACAACCTGCAGAGAACTGAGATCAGGCATCATGTTGCCCGCGGGGCGCACCGCCTCTGCAGCTCCGAGCACGATCGCAACGCCTACTGGTTACCGACCCCAGTACGCACGAACGAAAAGCGGGTCCGTTCAACTCGGCGAAACACGTTGCTGACCCCGAGGCTCTGTTACTCCAGCTAACTGCTAACGACAGCAGCGGTTACCTACGCTGTCCCCAGGTGCCGAAAACACGACTCTTCTTGCAGCCTGCCGCTGTACAGCCAGCGCTTGGCGTTCCATCTATGCTCTCATCGATGGCAATCGACGGTGGCTGGTGCAGCGTCGGGAACGCGCCTGGTAGTGCCCGCGCTGCGGTTTCCTCCTGAACGTGTGCGGTTTCGACGCACGGCTATCCCGAGACTCGTTTGGTCGTGCGGCAAGTCTCTGCAACCAGAGCGCCTAGCCATGTGAAGCTTTAAGGATCGCTTTTTGCTATAACCGGGTAGATGTTGCGCGCCGTAGGATGGCCTTCATCGGGAGACTACTGCCCGGCACAGACAGGAAGCGCAAATTCATGAACAGCTGCATGAGCCGAATTCCGAGCTCCATTCACCTCGTTTGTACGCTGTACAGTTGGTATATTCAATCGGCACCCGCCTGCTCCAGATTCACGAAAGTTATCGGGTAGTATACGAGAGACCTCAGTCACTCTGGATACGATTCTGCGTTTTTGTGGTCTCCAGAGCACTCTGTCTTTGTGGAAAACATTCTACAGTCATTTTAAAACACAATGGAACTCGCTTTTTTTGCGACTGTTTGATTATCCTCTCATACCTCCGACGCTTACAACGGCGGTCGTTTCTTTCCATCTGCTTCCATTGCCAACCTTCAACGGGTGTTGATTGCAGCGGTCAACTCCCGAATGCGCTGCTTTCGCTTGGTTTCAACGCATTTCATGCATATGTGAAAGCCAGAATCTACGCTCTTTTTGCAATTTTCATATTCTTTATATACATATTCAGTGCGTCTTCCGCAACGCTGACACATAGCACGGGTCAAGTGTTTCTATACGATCATCACATTTGCTCTACCGAGGGCTGCTCTGTGCCGCGTCGAGGCTTGCTCCACTGCCGCGCCCTCGAATGGCCATGAAACAGGACAATAGAAAAATTGGAGCATGTGTGATTTGAGTATGCCAAATCCAAGGAAAGGCGAAGGGCGGAGGTTTCCACTTATGAAGCTCATAATGATATCGGTCATTTTACGAAACCCCCTTCGCGGGCATTGCGACTCATCCTAATTTCGGGAATGTAACGAATTCTAGGGGCAAGGCGTCGAACGGGCCCTTTTGAAACGACAACACGGAATCCTATACTCAGGCATGAATCCGTAAGCCCTTATTGCTGCATGTTGAATATCGACGCTGTACATCTCAGTAAACGCTCGGAAAATATCGCAAGGCAGGAACAGCGCTCACAGTTCAGTGTTTCATTTTAACCTGACGCGAGTGTAGGTCCAGCGGTGTTTTCGGCGCTGAGCCAATGCTGAGCATTTACTGCCACTCTGGATACATTGCTTTTGTTATTGTTATTGTTATTGTTATTGTTGTTGCTGCTGCTGCAGATGTCACAGACACGCAGAACGGTATGGCATCGCTTTGATGGGCATCGGCCCTGGGAACACATCTCTAATGAATATGCAGCCTGCAACAGAGGTTTTCCTGCGCAAACAGACGCACCTTTACCGAGGCCGCTCTCGCTATCTCCCGGCGCTGAAGCCGTGTGACAATCACCGATCGCAACTACAGACCAGTGAGAGTCACACCAGCGATGCTGACGCCAAGCGTGCTTTACCTAGACATGATGCGCTTTGAGCGGCAAAACTCTATGCAGTGAAGTTGCCGCTTTTGGTCGTCTGTCCAGTCGTGTAGGCACATTCGCCAGCGAAAGGCTGCACAGGTCGATGCACGTTCTAGCGCTGCCCGTGCAATTCACGGTGCCCTGACCCAGCAGCGTACTTAGCGCCATGCCCACAGTGTTCATGTACGGAGGTGTGCAAGCTCTTGTCCCAAAGTGTCATGTGAGCGACCCGGGCATTCGAATCAAATGCGGAACACATGGTGCCAGCACCTGTCCAAGGCTAAAGAAGATGGCGTCGAGTACATTCCGGGCCCAGTTCCAGGGAACAGCAGTGCCCAAAAGGAAGAGTTTGCGTGTGACGCGCATTCCGGCTTTTTTATTCACACATCCACTTCATCTGAGGATGTGTCCAATTCGACGCTGATGGGGATGATCTCTCCGTCTTCCTCGGCATCGGTGCGCTCCTCGGAGTGAAAGTCTGCACTGAAAAGCGATGCCTCAGCGCCGGGCTCTAGGTCCCATTCACTATCATCCGGAAAGACGGATGCATCATTTTCGCCTTCCCTTGTTGCTCCTGTTGGAAGCGGTTTTGATGTCCCTGGCGACGTTCTCGCATCCAGCTGCTGTGCGCCAAGTACTCGGTCCACGTCGACGGCCTCGCCACGGCCCCAGAGGGTATCCATGTCGTAGTAGGAACGCGCCTCTGGCGACATAATATTCACAATAACCTCACCGTAATCTATGGTGACCCAACCGCTCTGACCGGGGGGTGAAGCGTTCACTCCCCGGAACGATGCAGAAAGTGGCTTGCGAGAGAGGACCTCCGCGACCCGCTCCTCAATGCGACGGGCTATGGCCGAGATCTGGGTGCGACTCAGACCAGTCGCAAACACAAAGAAACTCGTGACATACGTGAGATGGCTTACACGTATCGCAGTGAGCTCCTGTGCTTTGCGCTCATCCGCTGCCTCCAGACATACCCTTACGAGCGGCATACTGGGGTCCTCGTACACCGACGTTCGGTTACGTTCTGGAACAGTCCGCGACACAGCGTGCGAAGCGAGGCGCCGCCGCATCCTGCGGCCGCTCGCTGGACGCTCCTCACTAGAGTTTGACAGTAACGTCGCCAGGGCTGGTGCCTCATTCCGGGGCCGCCTTCGGACAGAGACCCGGCCGACTGGAAGCCTCGTCGTGTGCACAAAGCCTCCGACGCTGACCTGGGGCGGCCACCAACTCTGCCCGCTCGCAGTGGCTTTCGCCTGCTCTCCCAAAGCCGGACTCGTTGCCGTTCGGGAACCTCGCGAATTGTTGAACACCCCGAACCCACCGAATGTAACGTGATGCTCCGACCCACAAACGCCCTCGTTGATGATCCTTCTCCGTGCGTCACGGTTTGTCGCACTCCAGCACGACGCTTTAACAAAGGCCATTTTCAGTACAGCCGCATGAAACTACAGCCTGCAAGTCAGCGAGAGGTGCCAGCAACAACGACCGTGCACGCACGCGCTCTCACGCGGTAGCAAGTGAGGGTACGTGTTCACACAGATTCCAACGGATCCACAGGTACGCTTTATGGGGGAAAACGGCAGCGGGAGGCAAGTCGCTGCTGCTCCAAAAGAGTCACTTCGATGCCCTTAAGCAGAAATGACAATTAGATGCAAGTCGCCACTACTGTAACTGATTCACTGCGACGTCCTACGCGGAAACGACAGTTAGTAGCAAGTCGGTACTGCTACAACACCGTCACTATACTGTTCTATGCAGTACCGATGAACGCAGATAGATTCCCGCGGCGAGTATAGGCGCCGCCAAGCGCCTGCGACGCAAGCGGCGCTCCCTCGTCGCCGCCCTCTGAATGGAAGCAGCAGGCGCGCGTCGGCGTCTATCATGCTGGATGCGGCAGTCGTGCGATATAAAAAGTTACTCAACGCGATCGAGTGCATCCAGTGGCGCAAGGGGCGTCGTCGAATCGTGTCGAACACAACTGCAGCTCTGCCAGAGAGACCGATGCACTATCGTGGTGATTCGTCGCACAAAGGATCGAAAAGCGCTTTGTCTGAGCAACAAAACTTCATTCCCATAGAGTACACGAGCCGCTCAGCCGTCGCCGCGCGAGGATTCCGCCACAATCATCCATCGTATTAAACTGAGACAATACGCACAAATATAGACTTCCGCTGGCGTCTCGGCTACGGCCCTGCGCACCGTTTCGTGTGGCGCCTTCGCTGAGCGACCGCCAATGCTGCAGACCCAGACTAGCGTGTTTGCTGAAGGACTAGCGTATCCTGTTCGCACAGGAAAGCAGGCTGCTTCGGGTGCAGAAGCGACCGGGACAAGCATCGCTTCAACGGGCGTTCATGTAGCTGGCAGTAACGTGTCGCTTAGATTGAATGCTTGCGAGGACGCAGGGATGCGGCATTCAACAGCCTCATGGAGTACGCTGTTGTCGTGCAGGCCAAACGCGTCGCACCGTGCAACGAGCATAATGGAACTGGGCTCGGATCCCGATCGCTGCTGCATCGGTTCGGCTGCGCTCGGGGAGTTGTTAACGGACTTAGGGAGGCGGGCACGCCTTCGTATGCCACACATCCAATATCGTTATGACTTTGAAACCAGGTATCGGTACACCTATGAATTCAGAGCACAAGCTCAATGCAGTTCAGACAGGCGTGCTTCCGATATCATTCATACTTTCGACGCAAGTATCAGTACACCAGTGGCTTCAATGCACATGCTCAATGCAGCTCAGACAGGCGTGCTTCCGATATCATTCATACTTTCGACGCACGTATCGGTACACCAGTGGCTTCAATGCACATGCTGAACGCATCTCGGGTATGCCAGGGATCCAGGGGGAATCCAGAGTCTTCACTGTTGCTTGCGAACAATGCTTTTATCCGGCTTTTCAGACGATGCCAGCACCCAAGTTCAGAGCCCAGTGTCAACTACCGCACCTGAAGACTCCGCAAGCACAAGTCCTGCATCCTCCGACGGGTTGCGTTTCTTGTAACGCCCTTGAAGCCTCCGGAGGTGAGACGTCAGCAGACCTGGCGTCGACGGCGCACAGACCAGCGGATACTCGACAGCGATACGCTCGGCTGCTCAGCAGTTCGGATTTGAGGCGAGCGCCAACTGGACTGGATCGTTCTACGCTTCTAGCTTGCGACGAGTCAACGGACATTGTCTACTTAGTCGACACTATACCAAAACGTGAGCTGAACGGCTTTTCGCTGCCCGCAGAGCTTTGGCGCTGAGGGCACTGACGGTGCGTCGCGTGCAGCGAGCCTACAGCTTGAACGCGGAGGTACTGCAGCTGGCGAACAGAGTCGCCGGGCCAAGGAAGCTCGCTGGTCGAAACACAGGCCTCAGCTCACGGATTTACTGCTTGGTAGTGGTCTCGTTGGCGCCATGAACTTGTCGGACGAGTCGACCTGCAGAGAGAGCAGCGGAGTCTCGGACTCAAAAACGCCGGTTACTGCGGATGAGCGGCTGTCCTCCAAGAGTACGGTTTACTCTATCTTCGGTTTGCGCCCGCAGTCGCTGGAGGAACCAAACGAGCAACGCTTTTCTTCAGACGTACTGGTTCAGAGTCAGGAACGTGGAAAGAACGACCAGGAAGCGAGTCTGCCGGTTACTAGGCAAGCGGCTGCCGCTGGTTGTGGCGCGCAGTCCTGCGATTCCATCGCTACCGTACCGCAGTTAACTGGAACGTCTCTCCAATCGCGAAACAGCGAACCCGGGTTGAGCAATCCGAAAGAGGCTGCCAATAGCTTCGAACCTGCTTCGTCGTCGTCGTCTTTGTCGTCGTCATCTGCTCCTTACGCGAAACCCTTGGATACAAGTTGTGCTCCAGCGCCCACGGGTATATTCCAAACGCGACATGCGCAGCTGAAACTAGATCGTGGTGAGCTCTGGAAGCTGCGAAGCGTCTTTGAAGCTCATGACCCACAACATCGGGGTCTGGAACTGCCAGACTTTTACGAGCTGGTGCACGAGTACTTCCCCCAAGCAAGCCTGAATGATGTCGCTTTCATCTTTCGGTTGTTCGATGTCGAACAGAACGGTCGTTTGTCTCTGCGTGACTTCATGTGTGGCTACGCAATCATATGTCATGCGACGGCCGAGGAACGCCTTCGCCTCTGCTTTGCCATGGTGGACCGCGACGCCTGCGGCCACCTGGACGAGCGACAGGTTGCACAAGCGCTGCACCTGCTCAGCAGTTATGCTGACCTGCTCGTACAGTTTAGTTCTGTAGGTGACCACGAAAATACCGGGGATCATGATGTAGACGCAGATGCTTTGCTAGAGATGGCGCGACTTATGGTAGAAACGGCGACAAAGGAGCGCCTCAAGGGCACCCTAGGTAGCGCTCGGCAGAGTCGCTCAGTGTGTCCCATCGCAACAGAGCATGCTGAGTCTGAAGTGAACACACACAAAATTGCGTTCGACGAGTTTCTTGAAATCGCCTTGAGGAATCCGCACATCCAGCACTGGTTGGCGGACATCGGTAGCGCTGTGGGCGCTGTGCATCCATCGCTACGAGATCAGAAGGAGGTCGAAATGATTGTTCTCGAGATTGAGCGACTGGGTTTCATTCGGACAGAGGCTTGTGCGAACGCTGCAGCACTCCCGCTCGAGAGTCGTCCGTCGACCAGTGAAGCGAGCATGGCGAGTTCCGCTCCAGTAGCGCGTTCGCTGTCGAGTTCGCTGGAAGAGACGGCACCATCCAGCCAAGAGTACCTGCAACTGATACATCGTGGACGCTCACGTGAATCCAGCCAGCGTGGAGGATCTCTTTACTTGTCACAGTCGTTTTCCACAGTTCACCTTGCCGAGCAGGGCGGACAGCGACAGCTGTCGTTGCCTCAAACACCGGAGCTTCATCAAAATGAAGCGCGTGCTTCCATCCCACGCCTTCACGAGTTTAGCGATGCGGAATTGCGCTTCGGATCCAGCCCAATGCGGATGGAGCGCAGATATGGATCGTTTCTGAGGGCCAGTCGCAGTGTTCTGTCGCATGAGCGTGCCTCGGCGCCGGACTCGCCGCCTGTTACCCGAAATGCCGGGGAAGGCCGGGCGCTTGCCACCGTAGCAGACATGAATGAGGAGGACCAGGCCAACCTGGACAATGACGGTGAGCAGTCCCTTCAAGAGCATCCGTCAAAGCGACTCGAGGAGCACCCCGAGCTATTGTCGAATGAACCCGCTGCGCCGACGACGATGACGACGACGACGAGTGCAGAAAACTTGCGCTCCAGTGACCAGGCAGCCATTGCCAAGATGACTTCGTTCCTGCTGCACTCGCCTTTTGTCATCGAGTACACGGCGCTTCGGTTTGAGCGCAAAATCGGTGAAGGCAGCTTCTCTGAGGTCTGGTCCGGCGAGTGGCTCCATCTGCCGGTCGCCATCAAGGTATTTAAGCGCTTTGATCCGAGCATGACCGGCACCTGGCCAATGCTGCGCGACGCAGGAGCCTCGCTAACCGGGACTTGCGAGCCACCCGGTATCGACGATCAAACAGTTGGCACCGCAGCTGCTTCCGCGAAAACCGCAACCCGCCCGGAATGCAGCACTGCAGCAACAATCGATCATGGGTTGGCTTCTTCGAGCTCCTCGGACTCGGAATCCTCCGTCGAAGCGATGACCTTCGAGACGGACGTCCAAGGGCACAGCGCCGGTGCCAGGCTTGATGAGGCGCTCTTCGCAGCGGACGCGGCAGCGGGGCTCAGCATGTACGGTATCGACAAATCGCAAACGCATTACAATGGCCAGCAGCAGCAGCAGCAGCGAAAACATCCACGTCCTGGAATGCACCTCCTCGATGAGACACCGCGACGTCTCGATGAATTCAACCTCGTCTCTTTCGTTCGAGAGGTGGAGCTTCTGTCGCAGCTGCGTCATCCGAACGTGCTTCTCTATATGGGCGCCACTGCAGACCCCCGAAAACCGCTCTGTATCGTGAGCGAACTCTTTCCGGGTGGCTCGGTCCACGATTTGCTCTTCAAGCGACGGAAGCGCTTGAGCAAGCATCAAAAGCTGCGCATCGCTATTGCCGTGGCTCGTGGGATGCTCTACCTGCACTCCTGCAAACCGCAGATCCTCCATCGAGACCTCAAGTCGAGCAACGTGCTCGTCGACGAGTCACTGAACCGCATCGCGATCTGTGACTTTGGTTTATCCGCCCTGCGGCGTGCCGGTGCAGGTGAGTCGAGCAACTACGGGAGCGCCTGCGATGCCGATACCATGGGCACTCCCTACACCCTAGCACCCGAGGTCATGGGCGGAGAACCCTACACCGACAAGGCCGACGTCTACTCCTATAGCATTGTGCTGTGGGAGCTGCTGACGCGCAAAAAACCCTTCGAGAACCTCATGCCCGTCCAGCTGATGTACAAGGTGTACGCCCAGAACGCACGGCCGCCGCTGGGCGAGGTATATGCCGAATTCCAGGCGCTGCTCTCCCGGTGCTGGGAGCGAGATCCGCAATCTCGCCCCGACTTTGGGACGATACTAGATATTCTGGAAGACATCAGCCTCGAACTTGCGACGAACGCAGAGGATGCCTCTAGGTCATCCTCTGACGACGATACCGATAACACTGGCGTTGGTGGCGGCAGCGGCAGCAGCGGTGGCGGTAACGTTGGTGCAGACGCCCACGAGCGTGCAGCAGCACCCAGCCAGACCAAGCAGTTGCAGCTCATGAACGCAGTGGTGCAGAATGATCTTGCGCGGGTGAAGCGCCTCCTCGAACGTGGTGTCTCGCCTTGTTTCTGTGACTATGATCGGCGTACGCCGTTGCACGTTGCCGCTGCCGAAGGTTTTGTGGATATCGCGGTGTGTCTGCTGGAGCATGGTGCAGAGGTGAATGCACGCGATCGCTGGGGCTCGACACCCCTGAGCGAAGCGATACGCTTCCGTCATGAGCACTGTGCACAGGTGTTACGTGACCAGTACGGGGGCAGGATTTTCGATCAGAAGAGTCATTTCGAGCTTATCGATGCAGTTGCACGCGGTGATATTGCGGCGGTTCGCTCATTCATTGGCGAGGGCGTCGATGTGCGCCAGGCGGACTATGATCGACGTACCGCTTTACACTTGGCGGCTGCCGAGGGATACACTGAGGTGGCGAAACTGCTCGTAGAGGCCGGTGCCGATGTCATGGCGACGGATCGTTGGGGCAGCACACCACTGCAGGAGGCGATTCGCTTCAAACATCCGGAAACTGCTGTCTATATCGAATCGGTGATGGGTGCCCAGTTACGACAGCGTGCTCGCGGTTTAAGGCGGGATATCGGCGGGTCATCATCGAACGGTGCTGCCTCGCCACAGCGTTCGTTGCTGCGAACGAACACACCAGAGTCGGATCAGTTCGGACGGGGTCGATCGTCGCCGGCACCGCAGTCTCCGGGTAATGTCGATTACTATGGTGACTAGTGTCGATGGGAGCACTGCGAATAAACGAGTTCGGGTTTACTTGAAGCAAAGTTTGTTCGGGCGACGAAGACGAGTGCGGCTTCATGCGCTGCAAATGAAAGCATTCGGGTTCACCAGAAACGCTGGTTTATCCTGTTTCCAGCACCGCCGGCTGCGTGTGCAGGCGCCCCGGCAGCGCCAGCACATGAACGCAGGCCATGCACGAACCCGTACGGTAGAGAATGAACTGCTTCGGAGACCTCAGCTTCTTGAGTTGTACTGTTCGCCATGGGATACAGGCCGTGCACGAACCCGTACGGCAGAGAATGAACTGCTTCGGAGACCTCAGCGTCTTGAGTTGTACTGTTCGCCATGGGATGCGTTGTTTCGTGCAGCTCTCAAGCTTCCAGGGAGCGCGAACGAGCTGGGTAGCCCCAGCGGCACCCAAGGCACCAGAATATCCAGGTGATTTCGAACGCTTTGGCCAAGTGCCAACCTATACCGAACGTGAAGCCTTGGGTTGCGTGGGAAATTCTTTGGGTTCCGCTCCAGAGATCGACGATGCGTACCAGGAAGACGCTATGCGCTGAAACGCATTCATATGCACAACAGGATGGCATTCGATTCGCACGGAAACCCGAGGCCGTCGTATCTGGCACCGGGCGATAGATACAGACCGTAAAGCAACGTTCAAGGAGAGCGTCGATGCACCAGACGAGTGATAAACGGGATCAACATCAGCAGAGGTGTATGCGCTCCGCCCCAGCAACCTAGCTGGAAGCGAGTACGCTCGGTACGACTCGTCGCAAGAGCGAGGTACCCGACGGGGCACCAGAAAGCAGGGAAACGCGCTCTGTCGTCATAACGCTCCGTCGACATGCACCGACACGCGGGGCACACATCCGATACTGCGACAATACCCTACCGCTCGGAGGTGAGACGGGAATTCGTTCAGGTGAATGCACGCCGCCGCAACACCAGCACGAGCACCACCATGCTTGCGAGCGTGAGCGTGTCTACAGTCACAAGTTTTCGCAGCCATCGCCACCACTGTGCAGACAGCGTACCCACAGGTCGCCAAGCGCTTCCCGAGGTCAATGCTCGGAGAAAACGCCGAACGACATCGATACAGAGCACCAGATGCAGACCAATGATCATTCTGGGCGTGTTGGGCGAGCGCCTAGCACAAAATAAGTTCCGCCACCAGTACCAGGAGGTTCGCAAGTGCCAGCAACTCTCGAGTGCGGGCTGGCGTTCCAGACTGGACGTCGCGGCGGTTTCGCGCGGAGTACAGCTTTCCGGAGTGCCAGCGAAACCAGTGCACGGGAACTGCGGAAGCGAAGCGCGCTCCGATGCTGGAGTGAATGCAGCATCCGCACACATGTTTTCTGGCGCTGCTGCTGGTGCTGCACTCGTCGATGTTGCAGTCGATGTCGTTGGACTATCTCTCCTGCCGCCGATGATACCGTACAGAGAGCAATTAAGCAGCAGAAACTGACAGAGACTCGTGCTGAGCGACCACCAAACAGAGCAGCAAAAAGTTCGTGAGCAACCGGCTTCAGCTAGTCTGATTCCGAGAAGCAAGAGCCGTGCGCTATCGTACCAGTCCCAAGCACGGAAGAGCGCGCTTTGCCGAACGCACGAAACCAGCAGCCGACAGGAACTTGTCGCGAAAGGTCCTCGAACTTGTGCAGCTTCTATTGAGTGCTGGGAAAGCGTCCGTTGAGACGATGCGATGGCGTGACGTGGTTGCGGTGTAGCTGGCATAAACGCACCAGCACACTTAGATGATGATGATGATGATATGGCGCCTCGTCTCTGACGAGGTGGGCACGTAGAGTGCGACTCCGGCGTGGGCGGAGCAGACGGCGCCATAGCGCTCTTCGCCTTGCCTCCAGATGACAGATGTAGTCGCTGCGAAAGCGCGACTGCTAGCTGCCCGTCGAATGTTTCAGGAGCATGGACTTTTTGCGCTGCAACAGACGCCCTGAAGAGCTGCTTGCACTTGCACAACAGCCAGCGTGACATTACGCAAGCCAGGAGCACACTGATCGTCCATGCTATGATGCAGAGATCGCCCCGTCGCCAGACAAGTGCCATGTTGCATGGCATGAGGCGCCGCCCGCTTTGGATCAGGGGTTCACAAAAACGCCATGCGACACGTGAAAAACAGATCCCAGCTATTGCCTTGGATTGTGCAGCAGATGTCGCAAGCAACAGCTTCTCGCCAAAGGGCCAGAAGCAACCGAAACGGCGCCCTCGAGCAGCGAAGACACTTGCCAGGGTAAGGCCTGACATGAACGCAATGATCCATTTCACGAAACGCTTCGGAAGCAGCTTGACTGGTACAAACCGCGGATATGCGGTTATCATGGTAGAAGGTGAATTCGCTCGCAACTGAACTGTGGCAGGTTCATCTCGCGTACGGCTTGGTTGCGGTCCCAAAAGTGCTCTCTGGGACGGTCTTTCGCGCTTGCCTAGCACGCCGTCAAGACGTTCTCGTAGTGATGCCTCTAGACGCCTGGCGATGTACCATTTCCGCACGGCTGCCTCTACCTGCTCGAGCTGCCGCTCAACAGCCTCCTTGCAGCGTGGACAGAGTGCATACGCAGCATCGATAGCCTGGAGCTCTCGATCGTACTGCTCGAAATGGGGAGTTCCCACGCCCTGCAGCGCTGCCTTTCCGCGCTGACGCGTTGCAGGCAGAGGCTGGCCCGGTTCCAGGAGCGCCGCCCTCGCTAGTCTCCAGCGTTCCAGTGTATCCAGGCAGGTTGCGCAGAACACGTGCATCGGACAAGGCACGTCAAGCGGATCCGTGGCCTTCAATGAGCCTCCGAGGGGCCGGCTATCGGGAGAGGCAACCTCCTGTGCGCTCAGTGTCAAAGTGTGGCGGGTCGATGCCGGCAAAGGAGTGAGCGCTGGACTCGGACGCCCACATCGAGCCGCGTAGAACGCAGGCCAGTGCTCGTCGTATCCAGACTCGCTTTGGGGGTCAAAACCATTGTAGGCGTCGCAGTGAGCGCAGATCAGTTGCGATATCGGTGCAGAGCCTTGCCCAGACTGTGAGCTGAAGAACGCGTGTCGTATCCAGCGCCGTAAACGCTGCACAAGTGTTGTCCCTGGGAGAAGCGCACCGCAAAAGTGACAGTGGTGCGTCCAAACCTGCATCTAGTTTCAGGGACAACTGGAGGAAGCGCTACTTCCCAGCGAACGCGAAACCTGGCCCGGGGTTTGCTAAAAGATGATATTTGGCTTCGAGCTCGATATCCAAAAGCGCTTGCCGGGTGTTAGGTTGCCGTCTCGACGAGAGGAGGGGCCCGTCGTCCAAACTATGATCAAACCGCGAGTGATAAGCAGAAGATAAAGGTATTAGTGAGCTAGATGCTAGTTAAGAGAAGCAGCTCTTTTTTAGCGTTCAATACAACTCGTTGTGATCACTATACGGTAAAGCTATTTTGCGGGCTACCGACAGAACACCAGAGACAGCCTCTTCAAAGCGTCCAGCACGCCATGTCGGGTGGAGTACGAGACACACCTACTGGTGAACTAGATGACGTATATCTGAGGCAGCTGTTCCCTTGCGTTTGTGCTGTGATTACTGGTCATCTACCGACGGGCTCTCTAGTGACAACACCCAGTCGCATAGCAAAGCGCCACGGCGCTACGCTCAAGGTAATCGTCGATGGATTCAGGTTTGTTGCTCCCCCTGCAGAGGGTAATTCGATGCTACTTTGCGGCGGATAGCAGGATATCGACATCAACAAGTAATTTTCCATATAGATCACAGGTGAACCACCAGTAGGATAGATGCTTCATTGTGCAGTGCAGTGAAGACTGCAATCCTTCTTCAGGTGAGTAATACTATAGTACTCAGATGCATGAGGGACACTGAAAGAAAGATGTGTACGAGCACTGCGCCAAAAACCGGTATTCTTAAAGACTGCTTGCTCTCAACGTTATGAAAACGACCCGATGATCATCCGACGAAAAGCAAAAGCGACGATCGTAGCCGCCAAGGCCTCTCTGTTTCTTAATAGCTTGTTCGCGTTGTCTTGAAAACACTGGTGTACAATCGCAAAGAAAAAAGTCCTAGTTCAAGAAAGGACCTCTTCTACCGAAATCGCATCTGCTATAGCTTTTCTGGGACTCAGCAATCGTTATTCAGTACAAGAACGTCGGCTTGTTTTTCAGTCGACGAGACGTCCTTTGCACGAAACGGTCTGAAATTGGATGGGTATTCCGAGAGGGGCAGCCCGCTGCATGTGCGATTGAACTCGAGGAGAACGGCTGAATCCCTATTCTAGATGGAGTGGATTCATTTAGCGGCCTCACATTTGCTCGTAGAGAAGGTCCGGACAACAGCACCAACCCTTTGTCGAATCACTGAATACTTTTCCCCTGACGTTTGGCGACGGTCTTCCATTCGAAAACGCGGTATTTCATCGTTCCCCATGCGTTCACGCTTCTGCGGATCCTCTCGGATAGAGCTACTTTTCGATCCTCCGTACGCTGTGTGGTTCAGTCGCATCGAAGGATTATTTTCTACTGTGAAACCTAATGATCGCTCCACTGGGCGAGTCGCTAGATCCTTCAGCACATGATGACACACCGGTGCACGTGTCGTGTTTCGTCCGCAAGTCCTTCTCGCTCCATGAAGGCGCTCGCCTATGGGCACAAAGAAGCTCTTTTGCTTCTAAAAATAAAAAATCTACGGGAAATGTTTGAACATGCGAGTTTAGGATCCAAAAAAGCCATCACCGCCGGGTTCGACAAAAAACCAGAGAGCAAATCCTCTTCTCGCCGACCACGCAGCGAAGAAGAGCAAATGACGAAGAAGAGGAGAGATAGGCGAGGAAACTGTTTGCCTGATGTGATGATGACGAGTCTGTAATGGAGCATCGGGCACGAGTTCTAGAAATCCTTGCACTCCTGAGTTCAACCAGCGGCAACATAAGTATGGATTTTGTCAGCCGAGAGTTCAACACGGACATGCATATCAGACGGTATGCGGTGCTGAAGAAGAGACCCAAGTAGCTTACGCAATCAAACTTCGTGGACCAGCCTCTGATGCTTGACATGTGATTCGATAAACTGAGACCGATACCAGGCGGCCGGTCCAAAGAGGCAGGGAGGCAACTGCGTGAAAGTAGATGTATATACCATCCATCGACGTGCAACGTTATTCGTTTTAGAGAGTATACATTCGATACTGGACGCTCGCGAATGATGATTCGTTCACAAGGTCATGCCGGAAGCTCACAGAACTTGCCGCGTCAAATATTCGATTCCGTTAGAAAGACAACTGATATGCATTTTGTGACGATTGACGAAATCGAGCACGCCAGCAGGATATTACCGCTCACGGGATATGCCCACAGAAACCTGTGTCTCTTCCGTTTCCGCGGAAAAGAGTCTTGGACTCCGAAATCAGTCATCTCAGCGATCGCTTCCAGCAGGGCATGCGACAGCGCAGCATGCGAAAGGGGGAATCGACGGACTGGAATTTCATGACTTGGCCTCCAGTCTGGAATTTCCCTCCAGTGCGTGCATTATCATGGACAATATTGCGTCCAACAAATCCTCTGTCAAATGGAACATCGTGCTCTTGCGTGTGCAGCGGACAGCGTACTCGCCGAGGGCACCGCCCAGAAGAAGCCCGTGATTATCGGGTAGGCAACGAGCGGGGAAACGGAGGTCGACCTCGAGTGGCGCCCTCTCTACCCGTAGACGACAGGTACCGAGCGATGAACCAGGCTTTAACGCGACACAGGGCGCCCTCTTGGTGAAGAGCTTGCGTTGGATATACGGGAACACCTGACTGCATACAAGTGTCAGCGCTGCGAAGGCCGCTCCGAGGCTTCACAGAAGAAGAAGCTGAAAATTGCAAGCAAAGCGTAGAAGTAACGTTCGCATATGCATGAAATGCTTCGAGACCAAGCGGAAGCGGGAAAAGCGGTACTTTATCGCTGCCACCAACATCCTTCGACTGCCTGCATCGGAGCTAGATAGACAGGGCAGACCGGGGTCCATCAACCAGGAGCTACGGGAGTCCCGACAAAAGCCGTCACAGACCAAAGCCGCATATGCCACTGCTGACGACACCGAGAAGGAACCGAAACTTTAGTTTGTACGCCCGAGTTAGAGGAGTCACTCCATTTGATTCTGACGCGGCTGTAAAGCCACCTGAGAGAATCAACGAAGAGCAGCACCGTTCCCAAAGATTGATCCGATTGGCAACCCGGACGCGAAGTACATACCCCAGTCCGCATGAGCTGGGGTTTTGGCTGTCGTTGCAGGCGCTTTTGCGCAGAGCCAGAGGCTCCATATGCTACGAAGCGGTCATGCGGTATTCGCGAAGAGAAGCACAACACGCAGGCTCGTGGTACCAGAGTGACACCGAAAGGCTTAGCCAGGCGCTGGAACAGTGGCTGAAACGTGTTCCATCGCAGCTGACGCCTCTAAGGCCAGCCGATGACGCGATACTGTTTCGTAACCTGTGGGGTAAACGGGACCACTTTCTGGATGACAGCAATGTCGAAGCGTCGCTCTCCTCTGAGCAAAATCTGCAACAAGTTCAGACCCAGACACAAGTTCAAGGCCGCGGAACCCTCGAGATCCTGGTGGTGCCGCACGCTGGTTACGCTTACTCGGGTGAAACCGCTGCATTCGCCTACGCTCAAGTGGATCCAGCGCGCTTTGATCGCGTGGTGATTATCGGGCCCTCACACCACGTGTACATGCAGAAGTGCGGCTTATCGGGAGCGGAGCGGTTGGCGACTCCCCTGGGCGACTTGCTGGTAGACACCGCACTGGTCCAATCTTGGAGTCAGCTCTATCCGGAGCTTTTCGAGATACTGTCCAAGAGTACTGACGAGGACGAGCACTCAATTGAAATGCAGCTACCCTTCTTGGCGAAGGTGTTTCAGGGACGCTTACAACAGGTTCGCTTTGTGCCGATCATGTGTGGAGCGTTGTCGCCATCCAAGGAGAAGGCATGCGGGCGTTTCTGCGCAGAGCAGGTGTTGCAGCCCCGGACACTGCTCGTGGTATCTACCGACTTTTGTCACTGGGGTCAACGTTTTGGTTATACACCCGGCTGCAAGGACAAACTTGCTCAAGAACGCCAACGCCTTGGTGTAGGCCTCTCCGACTATATTCGTGCGCTCGACTCGATGGGCATGTACTTGATTTCCCTGAAAGATGCCGAGGGCTTCCGCGCTTACCTCCAGAAGACTGGCAATACGATCTGCGGCAGACATCCTCTGGCGGTGATGCTCTGGGCAGTGCATTTCGCGGAACCTTCTGCCTGGCGACTTGTGTTCCTGCGATATGCGCAGTCCTCAGCTTGTGTGGATGCGCACGATAGCTCCGTGAGCTATGTGGCTGGCGCTGGCTACAGGGTTTACGAAGAACCCAGAGAGACGAAATCCCTGAGGTAGGGTTACAACGAAAAGCCAAGATGAGCGTCGATGGAAACTGCTTGTTTGGAGCGGCGCAATGAAGGCATGATGCGGATTTTCTCGTGGCTCGCTTCGTTACCGCCGTTTGAGGTGCCCGGTTTCACTGCATCACTGGTATTTTGTCAGGACGCGCACGCTTACTTTGCTTGCAGTGCTTCGATGCGACGAGAGCATGTGTATCCTGCTCACACCGTTGGCATGTATAGTGCCGATCATCCCACAACGAACGAAGTGCTCTACTTGTTGCGGTGTTTGCCCCGCGGCACTGAGCGTGCCTCGTATTCTTTCTCCGAAGGGCGCATCACAAAACGCTTCCTCTTTGCGTCAGTCTAGAAGCAGATACCTCGATGTAGACGCACGGAACGCAAAGAAGAGATGCTAGCTCGTAAAAGTAGCAATGCTGTTTACCGAGCTCTAGCGCTCGTTCCAAGCCTCACAGCGCGTACACCTCGCTACTGGCAGTGAATTCCAGGGCAGGCGGCCACCAAGAGCGAGCCAGTGACCCTATGCCAATTCGGATTCAAGAAAAAGGCGCGCAGACCTCAAACGGCGTACTGCCTGCGTTGTTTAGCGAGAACACAAACGCGTTCGAAAGCGATAGTGCGCAACGAACCATTCGTCACCTCCTTGATAGGACCAGAGTTCTGCACATGCCATGAAGAAGGTTCGCCAGTAGGCCTCCCATCGGATCGCCTCCCTTTCGCTTCCATAGACTTGCCGAAAGAGTTTTCTAACCGCTTCACGATTGCGGTCCATGTTGCTCAACCAGTGCTCCGCGGTGTTCGCGTAGTGCATGCCGTTGACACTCCATTTGCGCTCCAGTAACAAGTGCTCCTGGAAACGATACAGCAATCTATCGCTTGGCATGGTACCGCCTGTAAAGAAATACCGAGCCATCCAGTCCGCTTCACTGGTCGCCTCGAAGTGGTACGGCACAGCACGGTGAACAAAGATATGGATGAAGAGCTTGCCCTGTCCGTCCGGCTTTAACCAACCCGCGATCTTTGCCAACAGTCTATCGTACTGCTTCATATGCTCAAACATTTCGACGCTCACGATGCGATCGAAAGCGGCACCCGCCGACACATTGCTGGGGCCGTCCCAGTCGTTGATGTCCGCAGTAAGCACCTGGATTCGCGGGTTCGATTCACCTTTGGTAGTCCAACCGGCGCTCTCAAGGCGGTTCTCAATAAAAGCCCGTTGTGACTTGGAGTTGCTCACTGCAACGATGCGCATATTCGGATAGCGCTCGGCGAGGTAGAGACTGAGCGAGCCCCATCCACACCCCAGGTCCATAACATACTGACCATCAGCGAGCTCAGCGCGTTCACATGTGAGCGCCAACATAGCCTCCTCTGCTTCAGCCAGAGATCCGGTGCCGCGGCACGCAAAGTACCCGCAGGAGTACTTGAGGCGTGGTCCGAGCACGAGTTCAAAGAACGCACTGGGTACCTCGTAGTGCTGCTCGTTCGCAGCAGTCGTGTGCTCTGCGATGGAACTGCGTCTATGCAAGTCCTCAAGAAACAACTCTTCTTTGTCGGCGATAATCGTTACGAGAGAAGTTTCAGGCTCCGATCCAGGACGAACGCCTGGGAGTGGACTGTACAGCTCCGCGAGCCGTTCACGGAGGAGTTTGCGTATGCCTGCTCGAATCACCCAGTCGGGCAGGAGGTTGCGCTCCAGCAACCTTTGCGCCACGCTCAAGAGCATTGTTGGAGTCAGTCCAGCTCTTGATACGAACGTGAAACAAAGTGAACGACTTGCAAGGAGTGCCTCCTGTTTGAACGCGGATAACAGCGTAACAAATAGTTATGAAGCGCTTTGGATCGTCGCACGGGGTATTGACGCGCAGCCTTTTGTGATTTATTGTGCTGGATAGAAAACGTACATTGACCATTCATCGTTGATTCCCTGATAGATATTGGCATTCGGTGAACGCATCCATCATGGTGCACGCTACCTTCAAGTTCCATGACTTGTACTTTTTATCGGATGTACTGGTTATTTCGTACGTTCTATTGTGCAC
>Ga0080006_1187887_pt1 | contig 31127 bp, 28 predicted proteins | sample RS3BMetagenome_FD_69209 | JGI IMG/M metagenome (GOLD analysis project Ga0080006, IMG submission 69209) | Ferric oxide microbial mat and aquatic microbial communities from Rainbow Spring, Yellowstone National Park, USA - RS3B (SPADES... ...
GCGACCGCGGCGTGACCAGCCCCACCCTCGCCGACGTGAAGGTCGGTGAGCAGGTGGCCGTGTTCGGTACCAAGACGGGCACCACGGTGGCCGCCACCAGCGTGGGCATCGGCATGCCCGGCATGCCCGGAGGCCCCCGAGGGACGGGTCGTACCCCGCCGGCCGCGGTGGGCACCGTCGCCTCCGTGGGCACCTCGTCGTTCACGGTGACGGTGCCGGGCGGCTCCACGGTGACCGTGGACGTCACCTCGGCCACCACCTACCGCGACCGCGGCGTGACCAGCCCCACCCTCGCCGACGTGAAGGTCGGTGAGCAGGTGGCCGTGTTCGGTACCAAGACGGGCACCACGGTGGCCGCCACCAGCGTGGGCATCGGCATGCCCGGAGGTCCGGGCGGCCCTGGAGGCTCGGCGGGCGGAGGCACGGCGCCCACCGCCTGACGGCTCGGACGGCCACGGTGAGGGTGTGGGGCGGGGCATTCCCCCGGCCCACACCCTCGCGCCGCCTCACCAGGTCGGCGGAGGCCGCCGCCCGCGAGGAGCGGGGCCGCGTGGCCGGGGAGACCCGCAGTTCAGGTGGGGATCCAGGCGGCCGGAGTCAGGTCCACACCGCAGCCAGGCGGGCTGCCTCGCGGCGCCCCTGAGCCCGCCCGGCGGCAGCCGACGGGGATCGGGTGGCCGGGTCGAGCGGGTTGAGGCCGAAGGAGGCGACCGAGGCCGGATCGGCCGACACCACGACCACGTCCGCCGGTGCGAGGGACGCGACCTCGTCGCCGAGGGTGGAGCTCCCGAGGGACGGGGCATCGGGCGCTGCCGGTGACAGGACCACCACCGGGTCGCACCCCGCCGCCAGGTCGGCGTTGGCCGACGAGCGCACTCCCCCGTCCATATAGCGACGGCCGGCGATGGTGACGGGGGGCCACACCCCCGGGACGGCACAGCTGGCAGCCACCGCGTCGACCAGGGTGACCCCGGCGTGCCGGTCGAACAACACCACCGCGCCTGACCCGACGTCGACGGCCACGATCCTCACGTCGCGGTCGGGCCATTCCGAGGTGGGTAGTCGACCGGCGATCACCGCCAGGCGGTCGGCCTCGTCCACCGTCCGGGTAGCCGTGGCCATGGCGCCGATCCTCCTCCGCAGGTCCTCGGGCGAGCGGCTCCCGTCGGCCGCGCTGGTCAGCCGGTCGAACAGCGTGCCCATGTCGACCGGCACCGCCAGCTCCGCGGAGGCCTGCGCCTGCTGGGCGGCGTACAGGTCGGCCAACGTCGCTCCGCTGGTGATCTGAGCGGCGACGGTGGACCCCGCCGACGTCCCGACGACCATGTCCGCCGCCACCAGCGAGGCGGCAAGGGCGGGGTCGACTTCCTCGATCCCGCGGAGCACGCCGGTCTCCCAGGCGATCCCCGCCACACCACCTCCGGCCAGTACGAGCCCACTCGGCACGACGCCCCCTCCTTCTGCGGACCTGCATGGGGTTGCCCCCGTCGGGGGACCGACCGCCCGATGCGCCGGTGGGTCCCACCGGTGTGCCGGCACTGTAGCGGCATCGCCCGCCCCTCCGCCGCGTGCAGCACCGTCCGCCGGCATACGCGTGCCGGCGCCGCCGAAGTGCGCCAGCCTGGGGGCATGATGCACGTCTGCGCCCTCTCCGTCGAGCTCCATCTGAACGCCAGCGGGTCGTTGAAAGCCAAGCGGATGGTCATCAAGCACCTCGTCGGGACGGCGCGGAGCCGCTACGGGGTGGCGGCAGCGGAGGTGGGCTTCCACGACCAGTGGCAGCACTCGGAGCTGGGGTTCGCCGCGGTGGCGGAGTCACCCGGACACGTAGAGGAGGTGCTGGACGCGGTCGAGCGGTTCGTCTGGTCGCACCCCGAAGTCGTGGTGATCGCCACCTCGCGTGCATGGGTGGAGCTGGAGCGGTGACGAGTTGGGACCCGATCGGTCGCCGGTCTGGCGACGGCTGGCCGTTCCTGGTCGGGCGGATGGCGACCGGTGGACGTCATTGACCGCCTGCGTGCCGGGAGGGAGGGCGACGGAACGTGGTAACGAGACCGCGATAGGTAGGGATACCATCCGTCAATGTTGGGAGGTGTTGCGTGAGTGACCGCCCGTGGTTTTGGCGAGGCTGTGGCGCGTCAGCGATGCGTTCGTAGGCTCGCGACGACAGGGCGAGCGGCTACGGCGGGACGTCCTTCGTCGGAGATATCCAGGTGGGTCCGAATAGACACCACGCGTGAACTGGGGAAATGGTCCTGCAAGGTGGCGGCACGGGCTCCTGGCACGGTAGCGGGCAAGGTAGGTAGCGCAGCCTCACAGCCGTGAACAACGACGGAAGTCCACCTGCGAGCCATTGCAGATGCCATGCAAAAGTACCCATGGCGTGGGGCAAGAGAGAACAGGTTCTCATCAAAAGAGGGGTTGCAGGGAGTGGTAGCCACCTCTATGGTGCCCGATCCGTGACGGCGGAAGGGACCAATACGATGTGGCGGGGAGCGCGAGACACGGTGGGTCGATGGCATCGACTGTGGGCGACGGTTCTCGCCCTGTGCGCGGTGACAGCGACGGCGTGCGGAGGCGCACCTACCCCACCGGTAGCCGGAGCGAGCGCCAGTCCTGGAGCCGGGAACACGCCGGCTGCGGTGACCCGGCGGTTGTCGTCCCGGTCGGAGGAGCGAAGGGTGGTGGCGGCCTGGGAGGCGGCGCAGGTGGCGTTCCACGACGCCGCCCTCACCGCCGACCCGTCGTTCCCCGCCCTGGCTGCGACGATGGTCGGTCCCCAGCTGGGCGGAGCAGAGTCAGCGCTCCGGGCGATGCGTGCCCGGGGGGAGGTGGCCCGGGGCCCCGACTTCTACGGCTTCCCACGGGTCTCCGCCGTGACCGCTACCGGGGTGACGGTGGTCTCGTGCGTGCACGACGAAGAATTGACGATCTCACCTATCCATGGGCGTCCGGTGCCGGGCGTGCTGGGGCAGCCCGACTACGAGCTGGTCACCTCGACGATGGTGGCGACGGGGTCGGGTTGGAAGGTTGCAGACCAGACGGTGAGGGTGGGCGCATGCGCCGGCTCGTAGTCGCACTGGCGGTCGGAGCGGTGATGGTGGTCGGGGTTCCGTTGGTCGGGGCAAGCCCCGCCTACGGGGGTGTTGGCGCCGGTGACAACTCCGGAGGGACGGTGACCGTCGGGGCGTCGGCGGGTGCATCCGGCGCCGGCACGCCCGGCGGTACCGGCTCCGGATCTCCAGGGTCGATGTCGGGGGGAGGGGGTGGCACCGTCTGCACCGACACGGTCCTCACCCTCAACAACGCCCTCGGGCCTCCGCCCGGCGCGACCCTCCCCGGGAGTTGGTACTCGATCACGTGTACCGACAGCGGGGGAGCGAGCACCACCGAGACCCTGTGGATCTCGCAGGGATCGGCTCCGGCCCCTGTTCCGCCGGTGGCTCCCTACACGGTCGCGCTCGACGCCGACCGTTCGTTGCAGCTGCCCCGCCCGGTGCTGTCGTTCGACCCACCGCTCGCGGCGGTGGTCAACCTCCCCACGTGGCTCTGGATCGACGCCAACCTGTGGCATCCCTTCTCGGTGAGCGCCACTGTCGGGGGGGTGACGGCGACGGCGACGGCGGTGCCGGTATCCGTCGCGTGGGACCTGGGCGACGGGGCCTCGCTGTCGTGCCCCGGACCGGGAGCCGTTTATCAGCCCGCTCTGGCCCCGTCGGCGCAGCAGACCGACTGCGCGTACACCTACCCGATGAGCTCTGCCGGTCAGCCGTCGGCGGACGGCAACCCCAACGACGGGTCCTTCGCGGTCACCGCCTCGGTGGTCTGGGACGTGTCCTGGACGGCGACGGGTGCACCCGGTGGCGGAGCGCTCCCCAGCGTCGAGACGTCGTCGACTGCTCGGCTCCGGGTGCTCCAGATCGAGAGCGTGAACGGATGAAGGCCGGGGATGGTCCGAGTGGGATCGCAAACCGTGGGGTGTGGTGGTGACGTCGATCCTCCGACGTGGGGTGCCCAGGGGCGGCGTGGGTCCATCGGCTGACCCGGCCGCCCGGCTCCCGAGTGGGGTCCGTGTGCGGCGCCCCGTGCTCGCCGTGGCGTCGGTGGGCCTGGTGGCCGCCAGCATCGCCGTCTTTGTCGGCATCGCCTCCCATGCAAGTCGCCGCGTCGATGTGCTGACGGTCGTCCAACCGGTCGCCCAGGGGCAGACGATCGTGGCGTCAGACCTGGGGACGGACACGATCTCGACCACGGGCACAATCGCGACGGTGACTGTCGCAGACGCCGCAGAGGTCCTGGGCCGGGTGGCGGCCGTGCCGCTCGTCCCCGGTTCGCTCCTCGTCGCGGCCGACGTCGCTTCCGTTCCGGCGATCCAGGCCGGAAGCGCGGTGGTCGGCCTCGCGCTCAAGGACGGGCAGCTTCCCTCGTCCGGCGTGAGCGCCGGAGAGACCGTGATGGTGGTCCAGACGACACCGCCGGGTGCGGCGGTGTCGACCGCTCCTCCTGTGGTGGCGGCCGGCATGGCCGGTCTCCCGTCCACGGGGTCGTCGGGCGGGCCCGGAACTCTCGCACCTTCGGGCGGCTCGACCGGCGTCCTGGTGCCGAGTGCGCTCGTCGTCGCCACGGCAGCACCCCCGACGTCCTCCTCCGGCAGCACCATGGAACTGGTGTCGGTCGAGGTGGCGGCCCCGGTGGCGGCAGACGTGTCGGTCGCCGCCGCGGCCGGGCAGGTAAGCCTGGTGCTGGTCCCCTCGGGAGGCAGGGGAGCATGACGGTGGTGGCCATGACGTCGTGCAAGGGTTCCCCCGGAGTCACCACCCTCGCCTGCCTGGTCGCCGCCACCTGGCCGGTCGACCGGAGGCCGGTGGTCGTCGAGTGCGATCCCGCCGGAGGTGACCTGGCTGCACGCTATGCGCTCTCGGGAGGCACCGGATGGACGTCGCTGCTCGCCGCAGTCCGCCGGCCGGGGGCTGAGACGTCGCTCGACGACCATCTCCAGCAGCTCCCCGGGGGTCTCGATGTCCTGGTGGGTCACGTTGCCGACTCGTCTGCCTCGTGGTCGGTCGACGTCCAGGACCGGGCCGAGCGGACCGTGGCGGCGTGCTCCCCTCCGGTCGACCTGATCGTCGACCTGGGTCGGCTGCCCGAGCGTGGACGGGACGTCTCGCCGTGGGTGGCACGAGCGCACCGAGTGTGCCTGGTGTCGGGGTCCGACGCCGCCTCGGCGATGCACGTCCTCGCCCACTCGGAGTCGGTGATCTCGTCGGGTCGCGGACGGGTCGGCCTGGTGGCGGTGGGACGCGGTGCGTACCGGGCACGGGAGATCGAGCGTCTGTCGGGGATCCCCGTGCTCGGCGAGATTCCCTACGACCCGGAGGCAGCGGCCGTGGTCACCGACGGCGTGGGATCTTCTCGCCGCCTGGCCCGATCGGGGCTGGTGGCCGCCGCGCGTCGTTTGGCGGGGGCGCTGGCCTCCGATGGCGATCTGTCCGACGCTGTGGCCGACCCTCCCGGTGTGACGCCGACCCTTTCCGGTGCGACGGCCTCCGGACTGGCGACGGTTCCGGATGGGGCCCGCATCGGCGGACCGGCCCGGGCGACCGGAGAGGAACAGTGACCGTGGAGCTGGCGACGACACTGCGACGCAAGGTTGCCGAGGACCTCGCGTCGGCGGGTGAAGACGAGCTCGACGAACTGGATCGGAGAGAGTTCGCCCGCGAACGGATCTATGCCCACCTCGACGAGCTCAGCAGGGAGGGAGTCCACGGACCGTCCGGGGCGCGCTCTGCCGCCGACGAGCAACACCTGGCCCAGTCGGTGTTGGACGCGTTGTTCGGAATGGGACGGCTCCAAGCGCTGATCGACGATCCGGAGATCGAGAACATCGATGTCAACGGCTGCGACCGGGTATGGGTGACCTTCGCCGACGGGTCCAAGCGGCTGTCCGAACCGGTGGCGGGGTCGGACGCGGAGCTCGTCGAGCTCCTGCGTTCGGCCGCGGCGCGTGTCGGTCTCTCGGAGCGGCGCTTCGACACCGGATGTCCCGAGCTCGATCTGCGCCTGCCGGACGGAAGCCGGTTGTCGGCTCTGATGGCGGTGACGGCACGACCTACCGTGTCGATCCGTCGCCACCGCTACTCGGACCTGTCACTGGCGGATCTGGTCGACCTCGCAACGATGGACCCCGGGATCGCCTCGCTGCTCGGCGCGGCTGTCCGGGCCCGCAAGAACATCGTGGTGGCGGGGGCGATGAATGCGGGGAAGACCACGCTCCTCCGGGCCCTCGCCTCGGAGATCTCGCCACGTGAGCGAATCGTGACCATCGAGCAGGCGTTCGAGCTGGGGCTCGACTCCACACCCGACCGGCATCCCGACATGGTGGCCCTCGAAGCCCGTCCGCCGAATGTCGAGGGTGAGGGTCAGATCTCGGTGGCGGCCCTGGTCCGCAGGGCTCTTCGGATGAACGCGGACCGGGTGATCGTCGGCGAGGTCCTCGGCGACGAGATCCTGCCCATGTTGAACGCGATGAGCCAGGGCCGGTCCGGATCCATGTGTACCGTCCACGCAAACTCTTCGGCCGGCGTCTTCCGCCGGATCGCGTCGTACGCAGTCCAGTCCCGGGAACGGCTTCCGTTGGAGGCGACCAACCTGTTGATCGCAGGAGCGATCCACCTGGTGGTGTTCCTCGACACCGATGCGCACGACGGTGACGGGTCGGGATCCGGTCGGGCGGCAGGCGGCCCGGGTTGGTCTCCCGCGGACCGTTTCGATCCCGACCCGGAACGTCCGGGCTTCGCTACTCCGGGACGCCGCAGCCGGTTCGTGTCGTCCATCCGGGAGGTGGTCGACGCCGAGGGGGTCCAGGTCGTGTCGAACGAGCTGTACCACCCCGGTCCCGACCGGCGGGCGACGCTCGGTGCGCCCTTGCGCGCGGAGACACTTCGGGAGCTGCTCGCCTTCGGCTACGAACCGGCCCTGGTGTCCGCTACGCAGGGTGGCCGACGGTGATCGCGTCAGCAGTGGCGTGCGCGGTCGCCTGCGGCCTCGGACTGACCGGGGTCGTTGCCGTGGCCACCGGGGCGGGCGTCGGGGGTCCTGGAGTGGAGACCCCCCGGCACCACCACCCGGGCAGAGCCTGGGGTAGATCCGCGCGGCGCCTGCTCCTGCCGTGTGTGCTCGGAGGTCTGGCCGTCGTGGCGACGGGGTGGCCGGTGGCGTTCCCGATCGGAGCACTCGCCGCCTGGGGACTGCCGGTTCTGTTCGGACGTACTTCGGGTTCGGTCTCCGTCGAGCGAATCGAGGCGATCGCCGCCTGGACCGAGATGCTCCACGGCACCTTGGCGGCGTCGGCCGGTCTCTCTCAGGCCATCATGGCGACCGCTCCACTGGCCCCGGCTCCGATCAGGGAGCCGGTGCTCACCCTCTCCGCCCGTCTGCGGGCAGGGACGCCTCCTTCCACGGCGCTCGTCGCGCTCGGTGACGAGCTCGACGACCCGTGTGCGGATCGGGTGATCTGTGCCCTGCTCCTGGCGGCGTCGGCCCGGGCACAGCGGCTGGGGGACCTGCTCGCCGCGCTGGCGGACTCCACGCGGGACGAGGTGGCACTCCGGTTGCGGGTCGAGACGAGTCGCGCCTCGGTGCGAAGCGGCATCCGCACGGTCATCGTCTTTTCGGTCGCCTTCGCAGCCCTGCTGTCCCTACTCGCCCGCGCCTACCTCGCCCCCTTCGGTAGCGTCACGGGTCAGCTGGTCCTGGTCGGTGTCGGTGCGCTTTATGCGGCCGGGCTCACCCTCATGGTGACGATGTCCCGTCCCCCCGAGGCGATCCGGCTGCTCGGTGGAACGGCGGATGCCCGGTGACGGCCGGGGTCGTTGTCGGCGTGCTGGTCGGGCTGGGTCTCACCGGCATCCTCTACGGCACGGTGGCGGTCGCTCCGTCTCTCGACACCGTCGCCAGGGATGCGGTTCGCAAGGTGGTTCCCGCCCGGCAGAGCCGGGGCACGAACAACCCCCTCGCGCTCCTGCACGGGTCCGGCATGGGTTGGGCGCGCGACGTCGGCATCCTCGAGCACCCGTCGTGGTCGCGTCTGTCCGCTGCCTTCGCCATCACCGGCACCTCTCCGGATCTCGTGGTGGCACAGGTGTTCGCCTGGGTGGGGGCCGGCCTTGTGCTCCCACCGGTCCTCTGGGGGCTCGGCGCGGTGCTCGGCATCTCGGTACCGCTCGGTGTTCCGGTACTCCTGGCTGCGGTCCTGGTGATCGTCGGTGTCTTCCTTCCGTTCGCACAGCTGCGCGAGGAGTCGACGCGGCGGAGGCGTCACGTGCGCATCGTCGTCGGCTCCTACGTCGATCTGGTGGTGCTGTGCCTCGCCGGAGGGGCGGGCATCGAGAGCGCTCTGGTCGCGGCAGCGGAGGTGAGCTCGGACTGGGCCTCGCAGCGTCTGGGGCGCACCCTCCTCCTCGCGCGTGACTCGGGCCAAGCCGGATGGCTGGCGATCGGCGACCTGGGGCGCCAGTGGGATGTTCCCGAACTGTGCGAACTGGCGTCGACCCTGCAGCTGGCGGGGACGGAGGGCGCCCGTGTCCGACAGGCCCTCACGGCCCGGGCGGTGTCGTTGCGGCGCCACGAGCAGGCGGACGCGGAGAGCGCGGCCAACGCGATGACCGAGCGGCTGTTCTTTCCTGGGGCACTCCTGTTGGTCGGCTTCCTCCTCTTCATCGGCTATCCGGCGTTCAGCCGGATCCTCGGGGGGTTCTGACATGCAAGCCGGTGACCCGCGGCACCCGGTTGCACTCCGCCACCGCGCGGCGACCGGGTCTGACGAGACCGCACCCTGGACGCGGTCGCAAGCCACCCCAGCAAGGTCGGGGGCCTCCGCACGGACTTCGAGATCGAGAACCATCAAAGCAGCGACAACAACCAATGAAAGAGGAAGTTACCGACATGAGCACCGAAATTGCGGCACTGTGGACCTATCTGCGAGCACGGGTCGAGCTCGCCGGCGGAAGGAACGAGCAGGGAACGGTCGTGGAGAAGGTGATTCTCACCGCCATCTTCGCGGCACTGGCGATTGCGGTGGGAGCGATCATCGTGGCCAAGGTGACAGCCAAGGCCAACTCCATCAACCTGAACTGAGAAGACCGGCCAGACCCCGGCGGGGGTGGACGCCCGTGTGCCGACCACTTCGTCGGTCGCGGTCAGGGCCTTCGGACCGGCGTGGCGGAGACGGGGGCTCGGTGGTGGTGGAGGCGGTCCTCGTCATCCCCGCGCTGATGCTGGTGCTCCTTGTGGTGGTCCAGTTCTCCCTCTGGGCGCACGCCTCCCAGGTCACGCAGCTCGCCGCGGCCGAAGGCAACCGCACCGCCCGTGCCTTGGGCAACTCTGCGGCGAACGGGAGCGCACAGGCGCAGACCGTGCTCGAGAGCTCGAGTGCGTCCATCACCGGCACCACCGTGTCGATCGACATCCTTCCCGGGGGAATCGTCCGGACCCGTGTGACCGGGTATGCCGTCTCGATCGTTCCGGAGCTGTCATTCCCCGTCTCCGCCACGGTGGTGGGGCCGCAGCAGGAGTTCCGTCCCGGTGCGTGAGCGGGGAGCGTCCGAGTCGACGTGCCGCAGGCTCGGACGCGCCGACGACGGGAGCCTGGTGGTGGAGCTGGTGGTACTGACACCGGTCCTCTTCCTCCTCGCGCTCGCCGTGGTTGCCTTCGGAAGGATCGCCGACGCGCGCCAGCTGGTCGTTGAGTCCTCGCGCGCTGGAGCGCAGGCGGCCGCCGTCATGCCGGACGCGGCGGATGCCTCCGCCGCCGCGCTCCAGAACGCGACGGAGGGCGGTTCCGGTCGGCGGGACCCGTGCTCCCGGCTCTCGGTGTCCACGGACGTGAGCCGATTCCAGCCCGGAGGATCGGTCGTGGTCAAGGTGGTCTGCACGGTCGACCTGGCAGACCTGTCGTTCCCCGGCGTGCCGGGTACCACGACGCTCAGCGCGTCGACGGTGGCACCGGTCGATCCGTACCAGTCGGTCCGATGAGCGCGCCTCGCCTGCCCGAGCAGAAGGCATCGCAAGAAACGGCGGCGTCTGCGTACTCGGAACGGGGTTCGATCACCGCATTCGTCGCCCTCCTGGTGGTGCCGCTGTTCGCCCTCCTGGGTCTGGTGGTGGACGGGGGGAACGCGATCAGCGCCCAGCAGGCGGCAGCGGTAGAAGCAGAGCAGGCGGCCCGGGCGGGAGCGGGCGCCCTCTCGGTGGCAGGCCTCCGTTCCGGGGTGGTCGCCCTGTCGAGCCAGCGGGCCGTCGCCGACGCGGTCGCCGCTACGGTGGCTGCGGGCCATCCCGGGAGCGCGGTCGTCTCCGGAGGCACGGTGACCGTCCACGTGGCCTACCGGATACCGACGGACATCCTGGGGATCGTCGGCATCTCGTCGCTCCCGGTGGAGGCCACCGCTACGGCGGTGGATCTCGCCGGCGTGACCGAGGGCACCCCGTGAGCGCCGGGACGTCCCGTCCGCACGGTGTGCGGACCGCGGTCCCACGGTCGCTGGCGTCGACGGGCGCCCTGGTCGTCCTGGTGGTGGTCGTCCCCATCTTGCTGGCGGGTGCCGGGAACCCGCTGCCCCGCGGGGGATGGCACGGCTTGCACACCCTGTTGTCGCTCCACGGCGGGTTCGACTCCCGGCTTGCCACCCGCTGGCTCCTCGACGGCGCCCTGCTCCTGGCCTGGGCGACGTGGGCATGGCTGGCTGTGTGCGTGGGAATCGAGGTCTCCGCGTGGTGCACCGGAAGAACGCCGACGCGTCTGCCGGGGAGCCGGACCATGCAGACGGTGGCGGCGTTCCTCGTCGGCACATCTCTCGCACTGGTGTCGATGGGGAGGACGCTTCCCGGTCCCCCGGCACGGCCGTCCGCGCCTCGGGCGGACATCGGAGGGTTGCGGGTGATCGCCGACCTGGTGCCCATCGACGCCCGCCGACCGGCGGACAGCCGGTTCGCAACCACTTCTGTCTCACCGGTGGTCGGGCCTGGGCTCTCCGAGCCGCGCGATCCCGGCGGGCAGCACGACGGCGGGATCGTGGGGTCGGTACCTGTCGGATCGCACCCGGGGTCCGTCCCGGTCGGATCGGACCGGGACGACCTCCCGATCGAAGGCAACCTCGCCGATCCGCCGACGGTGCGCGAGGTGGGGGGCAGCGTCCACACGGTGGTGGAAAGAGAGACGCTGTGGTCGATCGCCGAATCCCGGCTGGGCACCGCACGGCGATGGAAGGAAGTGGCAGCCCTCAACTACGGGGTGACGCAGGCGGACGGTGGTTCGCTCGACGCCACCCACTGGATCCGGCCCGGTTGGCGCCTGCGGCTACCCGCAGACGTTCCGGTGGACGTTGCAGTCGAACATCAGCGACGACGCGGCACCACGGTCGCGCGGAGCGATGCCGGGCGTATCGGCGTGCCGGCAACCGCGGTTCAAGGTCCGTCGGCTCCGGTCACGACTCCGGAGTCCACAGTGCCGTCCCCGGCGGTACGCGCCGTCGGAGGTCCGATCGAGCTGGTCGGTGCGGGGTTGGTCGGTGCCGGGGTGGTCGCGCTGGTCGAGCGGAAGCGGCGCGCACAGCAGCGGCACCGGTCTGCAGGCTCGCTCATCCCGCTGCCGGACCCGGCGAGCGGAGGGATCGAAGGTCGCCTGCGGGCGGGGGACCGCGGGGCGGTTCGGGAGGTCGGCGCCGCTCTCGAGCTGTTGGGGACGCGGGCGTGTGCACAGGGCGGGTCGCCCCCGGAGTTGCTCGGCGTGCAGGTGGGACCGGGCACCATCGAGCTGGTGGTGGCAGGGCTCGAGAGCTTGGGGCCGATCGAACCTCCGTTCAGCCTGCGAGGCGAGCGTTCCTCCCTGTTCCTCGACCGTCCGGTGTCGCCGCAGGCCGAACCTGACGCCGTCGGCATGGTCCGTCCGGGCCGGCCCTTCCCCTTCCCGGCGTTGGCGACGGTGGGAAGGGGGACCGAGGGGCCGACCATGGTGAACCTCGAGGCGGTCGGATCGCTGGCGGTACGCGGGACCGGTGCCGCGTGCGACGGGTTCGTGCGGGCACTCGCCCTCGAGCTGGCCACGTCGCCCTGGGCGGGAGGGGTCGAGCTCGTGCTGGTCGGGTTCGGCGACGAGTTGGAGCGCTTCACCGGCGTCGAAGTGGTCCGGGCCGACGCTCCGCTGGTGCATCGGCTGGATGAACGCCGTTTCAGGGCCGACCGGCTCCTCGCCGACACCGGGTTCCGGACCTACACCGAAGCCCGTCTTTCAGGAGCAGGAACCGGTTGGGATCCGTTGGTGGTGCTCTGCAGCCCCGACCTGCCCGAGGAACATCGTCGAGAGCTGGTCGCCGCCGGTCCGGGCCCGCGCGCCGGTGTGGTGGTCGTCGTCGCCGGTCCCGACGCAGCGGGCCGGCACGTGCTGGAGGTGCCCTCGGGTGGCCGCGGGTCGGCGCTCGATCTGTTGGGTGCGGTCGTGTTCCCCCAGCGGGTGAGCGGCCGGGACCTGGAGGAGGTGGCTGCCCTGGTGGCGACCGCCGACGACCGCCGGTCGGCCTCGGCCCGGTCCGCCCCCTACGACCGGATCACCATGCCCCTTCCTCGGGGCCTGGGATCGGATGGCGACCCGTCGGGATCCCAACCGGCATCGGCACGAACCAGCTCGACACCCGGCGATCCTGATGGCCGGCCGGACGCGGACGATGGGCATGCCGCCGGCCCTCCCTCAGGCGTGGTGGTTGCCCGGTCGCACGCACCCTCACCGGCAGTGCCGCATCCCCCACACCCGGAAGGCGGGATCCCCGAAGCGGGGTCCCCTCGGCCGGCTCCGGCGTCCGACCCGGCTCCCGCCGGGGTGGAGGTCGCCGTGCTCGGACCGGTGGAGATCACCGGGGCGGCGCGCCCGTTCACCCGGGCGTGGGCCAGGGAGCTGGTCGTCTACCTGGCCATGCACCCGGACGGGGCCACGAACGACCGGTGGGCGACGGCGCTCTGGCCCGACCGCCTGATGGCGGCCTCGAGCCTGCACTCCACGGCATCGGTCGCCCGCCGGGCGCTCGGGCACGCGGCTGACGGCAGGGACCACCTGCCGAGGTCGCACGGCCGGCTGCGGTTGGCGGCCACGGTGGGGACGGACTGGGACCGCTTCGTGCGCCTCGCCGACGCGGGCGGTACGTCGTCGGCCCGGGCGGCCCTGGCGCTCGTCCGAGGGAGGCCGTTCGAAGGACTACGCGCCTCCGACTGGACGATCCTCGAGGGGATCGCCCCGGCGATCGAGGCGGCGGTGGTGGACCTGGCCGGCCGCCTGGCCGGGGCGCTCCTCGGACAGGGGGACCCGGGCGGAGCGGAGTGGGCGGCCCGGCGGGGCCTCCTGGTCAGCCCCTACGACGAGCGCCTGTACCGGATGCTGCTGCGGGCCGCCGATGCGGCCGGCAACCCGGCCGGGGTCGAGTCGGTCATGGCGGAGCTGGTCCAGCTGGTGGCCGACGACGTGGAGCCGTTCGACTCGGTCCACCCGGCGACCATGGAGCTCTACCGGTCGCTGACCCGCCGGACCAGACCTCTCGCCACCACCCGCTGACCGGGCCGGCCCCGTGTCACAGCACGAGCTCGGCCATCGTCTGGAGGGTCTCGGTGCTGCCGGAGACGAGCAGGGTGGTGGCGATCGACTCCTTCCACCCTTCGAGGTCGTCGCGAATCTTCTCCTTCGGTCCGATCAACGCCACGTCCTCGACCAGCGACGTCGGCACCGCTGCCGCCGCCTCGTCCTTGTGCCCCTCGAGGTAGAGGTCCTGGACCTTGCGGGCCTCGGCCTCGTAGCCCATGCGGGCGAAGACGTCGAAGTGGAAGTTCATCGATTTGGCGCCCATGCCGCCGATGTACAGAGCGAGGAAGGGTCGGTAGCTGTCGGCCGCCCGTTCGAGGTCGTCGTCGATCACCGTGGGGGCGAAGGCGATGACTTCGAAGTCCTCCGCCGATCGCCGGGCCCCCTCGCGGGCGAACCCCTCCGCCAGGGAGGGCTCGAACGCCTTCACCGCGTTGGGCGAGAAGAAGATCGGGAACCAGCCGTCCGCCACCTCTGCGGCCAGGGCCACGTTCTTCGGACCCTCGGCCCCAAGGATGATGGGGATGTCCCTGCGCAGCGGATGGACGATCGGCTTGAGCGGCTTGCCCAGGCCGGTGCCCCCCGGGTAGGGGAGCGGGTAGTTGGGCCCGTCGTTGGTCACCGGTGCCTCGCGGGCGAGCACCTGGCGGACGATGTCCACGTACTCGCGGGTACGCCCGAGCGGCCGTTCGAACGACTGGCCGTACCATCCTTCGACCACCTGCGGCCCCGAGACCCCGAGACCCAGCACGAACCGGCCGCCGGAGAGGTGGTCGAGGGTGAGGGCGGCCATCCCCATGGCGGTCGGCGTGCGGGCCGACAGCTGGCAGAGTGCTGTGCCGAGACGGACCGAACGGGTCTGCGAGCCCCACCAGCTCAGCGGGGTGAGCGCGTCGGATCCGTACGCCTCCGCCGTCCAGATCGAGTCGAAGCCCAGCCGTTCCGCTTCGGCGACCAGCTCGCCCGCGCCGGCCGGCGGACCGGATCCCCAATAGCCGAGTTGCAGGCCGAGCTTCATGTCCCTCATCGTTCCCTCCCGGAGCCGCCCGGCGGACGCGCCGGTGCTGTCCGCGACCATAGCGGCGCCCGGGAGGACCGGTCCTGTGAGCCCGAGCTCCCGGGAGGACAGGTTGCTACTGACGCCGGGCGGCAAGGCCGAGGTTGACCCGCACGACGACGGCGATCAGCGCGATCCAGAGGACGACGACCAGAGCGATCAGCACGCCGGCGACCGCCTGGCCGATCGTCCCGTCCGGCCGGACCGCCTCGATGGTGCCGACGAAAGGACGGGCAGCACTGCCGGCAGTGAAGCTGGTCGTCGCCGATCCGAGGGTGTTGCCCGATGCATCGGTGGCTGTCACGAACAGGGCCTGGCGCCCGGTCCATGTCGGACGGTAGGTCAAGGTGGCCGTACCCGCGGCATCGGTCGTCGCAGAGCCGAGCGCGAGCAACGGCGCCCCGGCGAACTCGTCGAGATGCACGGAGAAGCTCACCGAGTCCCCGGCGAGCGAGCCCGGTTGCGCGGTCGACCCGGTTGCTTGCCCGAGGGAGGCGACGAGCTCGACGGACTGTGGGTTGCCGGGAGCCTGCTCGGCCCGCAGGGTCAGCGCGGGTGGCACGGTGGCAGCGCCGGCGATCGACACGAACCCGAGCACGGCTCCGATCCCGAGCATCCCTGCAACCAGCCCGACGCCGAGCGTGCCTCTCCTCGGACGCCTCCGCCGCCGGCCGTAGGCGTGTCCCGACCTGTTCATCGTGTACCTCCATTGCTCGTCACGTCGCCCGGATCGGCGCCCCGGGCGATGCTCGTCCCGCCGAGCGTCGCCGGTGGCCCGCTGCCCACGCCGGCCAACCGGCCCGGTGGGGGCGTGGTCGGGAACGGGCTGGCCGGCTGGACACCGGTCGAATAGGGCAGGGCAGGCACGGCCCCCGGCTCGCTCTCCGCCAGCTCCTCCATCTCGGCGATCGGGAGGATCGGCACGAACCGGAAGAGCACGAGCAGGAGGAGCACGATCGCCGCGGTTGCCGCCACCGTGATCGAGATCGGCACCCAGGTGAAGTGGTAGGTACCCCAGTTCCCCTCCAGTACGCCCCCTGCGGTGAGCGGGGAGTGCACGAGGGGCTCGCTGGCCGGGGGGACGACGATGACCAGGCGCTTCACCCACATCGCGAACACGACCAGGCCCGAGGCCACGATGACGCCCCTGGCCGTGCGGGTTCGCCGGAACGCCATCACGAGGAGTGGGACCAGGCCTGCGGCGACGAAGTAGAACCAGAACGGGATCCCGTACCGTCCGATGAGCACCTGGCGTACCCAGGCCGCATCGTCGGTGGTGCCGGAGTAGCCGTCGACCAGGTACTCGGTGAAGGTGAGGTAGAGGTAGGCGGCACCGAAGGCCAGCATCACGAAACCGAGCCGGACGAAGTGACGTGGATGGATGAAGGCTTCGAGGTGCCACAGGCGCCTGCAGGCGGCCACGGAGAGGACCACCAAGGCGACGCCGGTGTAGAGAGCGGCGACGACGAAGTAGACGGGGAAGATCGTCTCCTGGTACCCCGCCCTGGAGGAGGACGCGAACGCGAAAGACAGCACTGAGTGCACCGACACCGCCATCAGGATGATCATGATCGCCACGAGCCCGATCGCTCCGTGGAGCAGCTGCCGTTGGGACGAGGTGCCCGTCCAGTTCCGACCCAGCACCTGGTACAGACGACGGCACGCCCGCGCCCGCAACTCGCGCCGGTCAGGGTCCAGCAGACCCCGGGCGATCGCCATGTCGGGGATGAGGGGCAGGTAGAAGAACACAGCGGTGGCGAGCAGGTAGGTGCTCACCGCGAAGAAGTCCCACAGGATCGGCGACGACAGGTTCCAGTACGGGGGCCAGACCAGCTCCCAGATCCGCCAGGGGCTGCCGAGGTGGGGGATGATGAAGAGCATGCCGACCGGGGGTCACGAGGGCGGTGGCCTCGGCGATACGGGTCAGCGGGGCCCGCCAGGTTGCGTTGGTGAGCCGCAGGATCGCCGACACCACCGCCCCGCCGTAGCTCACCCCGATGAAGGCGACGAGGTCGGCCTCGTACACCGCCCAGAACGCCTGGTCGTTGTAGCCGGCCACCCCGAGTCCACCGGCGACCTGCACGATCCAGGCCACGATGCCGAGGATGACGACCGCGCCGAGCACTCCGACTGCCGGCCACCACCATCGGGGCGTCTCGAGGATCGGCCGCATCGCGGTGGCCCGCACGTCTGCTCGCGCCGCGGGCTCCGTCGGGGGTGCGCCCACATCGAGCGCGTCACCCGTTCCGGTGATGGGGTTCTCGTCGGACATTGTCCTCCCTCTTCTCCGCGGCGATGCCGAAGGTGAGGAGGGTGCCGTGGCTGCCGAGCACCCTGGCGGCACCGGTGAGCATGCCCGCGTACCATCCGGGCTGCCCCGCTCTTGCCGCGATCAGTGCGTTGCGCAGCGAGGGCCCGGAGGAGTTGCCCGGTCGGAGGAGCAAGGCAGCGCTCCCGACCCACAGCACCGCCCCCGGTGCGCCGTCGAGCGGCGAGGCAGCGCCGGTGAGCAACCCGCCGAGTCCCTCGGTGAACCACCAGACGGCCAGCGACCAGGCGAACGAGACGGCAAGTGCCGGGCGCACGGTGCGCTGGACCAGCAGGCCGAGCCCGATCGCCACCTGCGTGAGAGCGAAGAGCGCGTTCCATAGCGCGATGTGGGGCTCGAGGAAATGGGCCATTGCGGTGATCGAGCCAGCCACCGGGGCGGGGTTGCCCTGCGCGGCGGGAAGGAGCATGCCGGCGACGAATCCATGCCCGAACATGAACGGTTGGAGCTGGAGCGCGCCGTCGACGAGCCAGGCGAGACCGAGGAAGACCTGGACGAGTCGCTGGGGCGAAACCGTCGCTGCCGGGGACGGAGACCGCCACCAGTGCTGGAGCGGCGTCGCGCTCGTGTTGCGGTCGTGGCTTCCTCCGTGCACCTCAGGCGCCAGCGGTGTCGGTATCGAGGCCCTGGCCGTGTCCGGGGATGTAGTACACCCGGGGATGGGTGCCGTAGGACTCCTTGAACTTCACCGCGTCGTTCTCGGCCCTCTGATGCTCCTATGGATGCCAAGAGGCTGTCTTGAGCCACTCCTCGTAGCGACGGGCGCCAGGCGATCCTCCCCCGCAGCTACGCCGAGGAATCCACCAGCCTGGTCTATGCGCTCACGGTGTTCCGCTTCCAGGGCATCACCGTGGATCACACCTTCGGTCTCGGTGGCGCCGGCCTGTATCAAGAGGCCGACACCACCCAGCTCTCCCGGGGGCGGCTGTCCAACAACCTCTCTGTCGCCTCCCCAGAGAACCCGAGGTGGGAGATCGGCCACCACGCCGACGACCTCGCCCGGCGCGACGCCGTCCAGTCTCTCGTCACCGCCCTGTCCCAGAACCGAAAGCAGACCGTGGCCCGGGACTCAAATTCGACCTGGCCGACGCTTCTCTCCGACCCCTCAACACATCGAGCACCGAACAGTCCGGGCCCGGAGCCGACGACGAGGCGAAGACCTTCCTCGCCGCGCAACGACGGCGCCGAGCATGGGTCGCTGTTCACCGCACCGAGATCGAGACCTGGTCCCGACCGGACCGGAACCTCCGGCGTCACCAGTACCGGCTCGGCCAAGCCGCTGCCTACAGCCAGCCGGACTACACCACGGCCGTCCTCGGTCCGCTTCCCGAGCGCATCACCGGTGTCAACCGGTGGCAGTCAGCGGCAGGGGTCATCGAGTCGGCCGGCTGCGCAGCGCCAGGAAGCTCCGAGGGCAAGCTCGACCAGCTATGGCTCTCGTCACTCTGGGATCGGCCGCAGGCTCTCGATGCCGCGTGGGCCGACGCCACTCGCGACATGTCGCCCCTGAGCGAACCACCGCCGTTCTCATGGACTCGTGACAATGGCTCTGGACGCCACCTCGTCGACGGCTTCGGGCTGTGACGGGCCAGCCACCTGATGACGAGGCCGGCTACAGGTACGAACCAGCGACGCCAAGTCATACGACCGCCGCGCGCGTCTGACGGTTCGATGGCTCGTTGCAGAGGGTGCGGGCCACGGTGGGTTCGCTGCGTGTTTCCGAGGCCTGAGGGACGACCGTCCACCCAGTGACCAGGCTCCCCGCTCCTGCACCACCTCCGCCGGCTTCCGTAGACCCCCGCCCACCCCTACCGAGGAATTACGGGGCACCTCCACAGTGGTAGCTCGCTGCATCACGGCGCGCCCCTCCCGCAGAATCGCTGCAGGTAGCAGGTGGGGCCGCATGTGCCCACCTGCACCGGACCGGCGCGGCACACCACGTGCAACGCAGAACCAAGGAGGTTGGGTTCGAATGGATACGACGATTCGCGGAGACGCGGAGTCCCCGAAGCCGGGCGGAGCACGTCGACGGCTCGGAAGGGGCCGTAGCTGGCTGATAGCCGCCACCGGGGTACTCGCCGCCGCCGGTGCGCTCACCGCCTGCAGTTCGGGGACGGGCAGCGCAAGCAACACCACCGCGGCACCTCCGCCGGTCACGGTCCACGTGTCCACCGTCGTCATGACCGGCGGCATGATCAAGCACAGCGGGTGGCCCATGTACCAGCCCTCGGACATCACCGTCCCGAAGGGTGCCACCGTCGACATGACCATCTACAGCTACGACGACGGCACCGCCGCGCTCCCGTCGAACATGGCCATCTACACCAAGGCCACCGGCGTCACCGGCCTGACCGAGGGCGGCCAGCCGGTCACCACCGTCGCCGCTACCGACGTGGCCCACACGTTCACCGTGCCGCAGCTGGGCATCAACGTGCCCTTCGGCGTGGCGCCGTCGCCCTCAGCGAGCGGTGAGAAGCAGCCGCTGGTCGTCACCTTCAGCTTCAAGGCGACCAAGGCCGGCACGTTCACGTGGAAGTGCATGGCCCCCTGTGGGAGCGGCTCGGACGGCATGAGTGGCCCCATGGCGACCATGGGCTATATGGAGGGCTCCCTGACGGTGGCGTGACCGCCACCGTCAGGTGAGACCCATCAGACACACCGCACATCTGGCATGGCGAAGGAGGAGCAGGGAATGCAATCGGTAGGCGACCAGGAGATGGATGGCCGGCGAGCGGGGGAGGACCCCGCCCGCCGGCCCGCCCGCCGGCACGGGGCCACGGCACGGAGGTTCCGGTCACGGGCAAGGAGCGCGGCGGTGCTGGGCGCTGGAGCGTTCCTCGCCCTGTCGGTGGCGGCGTGCTCGTCCGCGAGCGCCAACGGCGGCTCGCCGTCGGGCGGCGCCCTCGTGGCGAGCTCGGTGACCGTCCACCGCACCATGGAGATCCAGACGGGGAAGATGGACGGACGGTCGGGGTGGCCCCGCTACTCCCCCTCGAGTTTCACCGCCCCGGCCGGCGCCACCGTGGTGCTGACGATCGTCAGCTACGACGACGGGACCGCGCCGCTGCCGCCGGCCTCGCCGTGGGGCCAGGTGTGGGGCGCCGACGCCACCTACGGGGCGACCACCGGTGGGACTGAGCTGGTCGACGGCACGCCGGTGCACAGCATCCCGAACGACCAGGTGGCCCACACCTTCACCATCCCCGGCCTCCTCGTCAACGTGCCCATCCCGGCAGCGCAGTCGAGCAGCCACCCGGTCACCGTCACGTTCACCTTCCGGGTGACGAAGAAGGGGACGTTCCACTGGCTGTGCGAAGCGCCGTGCGGCAGCGGGGAGACGGGCATGGGCGGCGCCATGAACACCGCGGGCTGGATGGTGGGAGATGTCACCTTCACCTGATCGGGCCGGGGGCCACCGTGCCCCGGCCGCCGTCCGTCATGGAGTGAGACACGAGGGAGAACTGCTTTGAGTTGGTTGATCGATCCACATATGCACGAGCCAGAGGAAGGCGGGGCGAGCGCCCCGGTCCCGATGCTCGATGTGAGTCCCGGTGGGTCCTGTGCGTCGGGCCCGTCCTGCTCGCCGGGAACGTGCCCGGTTCCCGACGCCGGCCGCAAAGACGGCGGCGATCCGTCGGTGTCGCGCCGATCGTTCCTGCGGCTGCTCGGCATCGGAGCCGGGGCCGCCGCGGTGGTCGGTGCCGGGTTCGAACTCCTCACGTACCGGGAGTACGCAGCCGGTGCCGCCAACGCCAACGGCACGACCAAGGGTGGTGCGGTGAGCGGGGGTGCTGCCGCCTCCATGGCAGACCCGTCGGCGCCCCCCACCCACCAGTGGGCGATGGTGATCGACCTGCGCAGTTGTAACGGATGCAAGTCGTGCACGGCGGCGTGCCAGAAGGCGCACTCTTTGACCGAGGACCAGACGTGGATCGACGTCTTCACCCTGACCAGCAGCACGGGTAAGGAGTTCCCCTTCCCCCGGCCGTGCATGCAGTGCGAGAACCCCCCATGCCTTCACGTGTGCCCGGTGCACGCCACCTACCGTCAGGAACAGGGCGTGGTGCTGGTCAACGAGACCCGGTGTATCGGATGCCGGATGTGCATGGCTGCCTGCCCCTACCAGGCCCGCTACTTCAACTGGAATTCAGGTACCACGTACCCGGACACGGGCATGCCGCAGGATGCGCAGTTCCCGGTGCCGCAGCGACTCGGCACCGTGGGCAAGTGCACGTTCTGCGTGGGGAACCTCAACAACGGCCTGATGAGCGAGTGCGCGGCCGCGTGCTCGATGGGGGCGATCTACAACGCCGACATCATCACCGACGTCGCCGTGAACTCGATGGGTAACACGGTGAAGCTCTCGAAGTTCCTCGACGACAACGACGCGGTGACGTTCAAGCCCGAGCAGAACACGCATCCGAGGGTCTGGTACATCCTCGGCCACGGCCAGGACCTCGACGCTGACGTGTCGCAGGACGCCTCGAGCTCCGCGAGCTGATCGCCATGACCGACACAGATGGGAACGGTCGGGCGATGGCCGACGAGCATGCAAGCGGGCGGACGGGAACGAGTGGGAATGCGGAGGCGACAGTGAGCGATACAGGAACAGGATTCGGGGAGGCGGCTGCTGCGGGCCGCGACGGTCACCACGCCGACCCGGAGTGGTCAGAGGCGGTGCGCACCGCAGCCATGCGGCCGATGCTGGAGAAGCCTGGCGCTCTGTGGAAGGCGGGGATGGCCGGTCTCACACTGGTGGTGCTGGCCGGAATCGGTGCCTGGATCTACCAGTTGAAGCACGGCCTGGGATCGGCTGGCTACAACGACCAGGCGTTCTGGGCCGTCTACATCGTCGACGTCATCACCTTCATCGGCGTCAGCTACGGAGGTGCGGTGATCTCGGCCATCCTGCGCCTGACCGGACAGAGCTGGCGAGCTCCCCTCACCCGGCTGGCCGAGGGGATGGCACTGGTCACGGTACTCATCGGCGGGGCGTTCATCTTCCCCCACCTGGGCCGGCCGGAGCGTTTCCTCAACATCGTGGCGTACCCGAACATGTCGTCGCCGTTGGTGTGGGACTTCCTGGCCATCGCCACCTACACCGTGGCCACGATGATCTTCTTCTACCTGCCCCTCATCCCCGACCTTGCCATCGTCCAGCGGACCCTCGGATCTGCTGAGCGCGGACCGCGCCGAGCCGCCTACCGTTTCCTCTCCTTCGGCTGGCTCGGCAACGCCAGGCAGCGCCGCCTCCTCCACGGGGCGCTGACCATCGTCGCCCTGCTCATCGTGCCCCTGGCCGTGTCGGTGCACTCGGTGCTGTCGTGGGCATTCGCGTTGACCAGCCGTCCGGGCTGGGCGGAGACGGTGTTCCCGCCGTACTTCGTGGTGGCCGCCCTGTACTCGGGGACCGCGTTGGTGATCGTCACCGCCGCCGCCTTCCGGCGGGGTTACCGCCTCCAGTGTTTCATCACCAAGCGCCACTTCGTACGCCTGGGGTACCTGATGGCCGCGCTCGGCCTGGTGTACGCCTACCTGACCTTCGCCGACCTGATCTCGGAGGGCTACACCGGCATCACCAGCGGCTGGATCCGCGAGACGGTGGCCGGTCGCTACGCACCGGCTTTCTGGATCTACGTGGTCTTCGGCGAGATCCTGCCGATCGTCCTGGTGGCGGTGCGCAGGACGCGGAACGTGGCCGGCATGACGGTGGCAAGCGTGGGTGTCGTCATCTCGCTGTGGATCAAGCGGCTCGTCATCGTGCTGCCCCCGGTGACCCAGCCACTGGTCGGCGGGCACTGGGGCTCCTACCACTTCACCTGGGTGTCGATCACCATCACTCTGGCCGGTGTGGCGGCGATCCCGCTTCTGATGATGCTCCTCTTCCGCTTCGTTCCGGTGATGTCCATCGACGAGATGGAGGAGGCGGGTCCGATCGGGTCGTTCGAACAGGTCTCCACCGAGACGGAGAAGGCCATCGCCGAAGGTGCCGTCGGTGGCGTGGGCGCCGAGGTCAAGGTGCCCGTCGGAGCCATGGCGGCGTCCAACGCGCCCACCCCTGCCGGCCGGGTCCCGCTCGGGTGGCTCCGCCGGACGGGGGGTGCCACCATCGTGGTAGTAGTGGCCGCGGTGGCCCTCGGGCTCGTCGCCCTCATCGGCGGCGGTGCAAAGGCAGCGGGTGCTGCCACGCCGGCCCAGCTGGCCGCTACCCAGCCTCCTGTAGCCCAGCAGACCATGGCTCCGGCCGCTGCCACGCAGGCCGCCCCCTCGACCCCGGTGGTCCTGGCGGTCACGCAGCCGACAGCAGGGAAGTCAGCCCTCGACCTGACGGCGACGGTCGGCACGCCGGCTGGCACCGTTCCCAGCGGAACGACGGTGACCTTCTCCGTGATGGTCAACGAGTTCAACGGGAGCGGGCAAATGCAGATCGGCCAGGCTGCGACGACCGCCTCGGGTGTCGCCCAGTTTACCTACGAGCCGACCTGGACCGGCGAGGAGCAGTTCGTCGCCCAAGTCGCCGGCCCGGGCGGATCGGTCGCCGGGACAGCATCGGCCTCCTACAAGGTGACCATCGACCCGCCCGGGCTTCCGAAGAGCATCTACGAGTACCAGCGCCCGTTGACCACCACCGGCCACTGGGTGGAGACCACCCTGCTCACCATCGTGGCCATCGTGTGGATTCTGTTGCTCGGGAGCCTGGCGCTGGTGGTGCTGCGCATGCCGAAGCTGGGCCGGCAGTGAGGGCCGCAAGACCAGTGGCGAAGCGATCGATGACCGGACGCGAAGGGAGAGGTTGGACGATGAACAGAGGAGCGGCACAGGCAGGAATCCCGGCGCCCGGATCGGGCGCGGGCGAGTCCGCCGGCGCTGGGCCCGGTTCGATGCAGGGATCGGCGCGGTCGACGTCGCGGCGTGGCGGCGCCGTGCTGGCGGCGGTGGGCGCGGGCGCGCTGCTGCTCGCCGCGTGCAGCAGCACACCGAGCGCCCAACCGAACGTGGCCAAGCTCACCGGCAGCGCGCCGTGGATGGTGACCCGGCCCAAGGCACCCGTTGGCTCGGGCAGTTCGTCGGCAGATATCAAGCTGCAGATCAACGACGTCAACACCCCTGAGGGTTCCGAACCGGCCTACGTGGGCTCGGGAGGTGCCGGCGCTCAGGTGCTCTTCACCGTCAAGGTCGGTCAGACGGTCAAGGTGACGATCGTCAACCACGACGCCATGCCCCACACGTTCACGGCGCCGGACATCAACGTGAACGCCTCGGTCAATCCCGAGTCCAGCACCACCTTCACCTTCACGCCATCGGCGGCGGGCACGTTCTCCTGGTACTGCTCGGTCCCCTGTGGCGACTGGGTGATGAGCCACACCGGTTACATGAAGGGCTCGGTGACCGTCACCGCCTGAGAGACGGGCCCTCGAACGTTCCCCCTCCCTCGGGGTCACGCCCCGGTGCACCGGCGGCGAGACGGCCGTCGCCGGTGCACCGGGGCGACTGCATCGGGCATCCACAACGAACTGCGGTAACGAACAGCCTGCAGGCGAGGCGCCGGGCAGGCAGTACATGGAGAATGGAGCTCCGCTATGACAACCGTGATCCATCGAGGCCAGTTCCGGTGGACGGGCGACGTGGCCGAATCGCCCGGAGGCGACCGGGACGACCGGCATGGGGACCACGCTGGCGGCCGGCCCCCCTGGTTCCGCTACCGGCCGTCGCTGCGCCTGGTGACGATCGTGCTGGGCGCCATCTGGTTCGTCGACGGCCTCCTGCAGCTGCAGCCGTCGATGTTCCGCCAATCGTTCGCCACCGACGCCCTGGCCGGGACGGGCCAGGGCCAGCCGTGGTGGGTCTTCCACAGCGTGACCCACGTGGCCTACGACCTGGCGCCGCACATCGCCCAGTGGAACGTGCTCTTCGCCCTGACCCAGCTGGCCATCGGCGTGTGCCTGGTCGCCAACCTGGCGGTGAAGCCGGCACTTGCCGCCTCGATCGGCTGGTCGGTCTTGGTCTGGTGGTTCGGTGAGGCGTTCGGGGGCATCTTCAGCGGGTGTGCCAGCCTGATCACCGGTGCGCCCGGCGCGGTGCTCGTCTACGGTCTCCTGGCCCTGCTGGTCTGGCCCCGTGAACACGGCGAGGCCGGAACGCAGGTGGGACCGGAGGCAGCTGAGAGCATCATGGGCGCCTGGGGCGGGCGGGCCATGTGGGCGGTCCTGTGGGTCGGCAGCGCGGTCCTCCAGCTGCTTCCGGCAAACCGGTCGAACGGGTCCATCAGCTCCGCGATCAGCGGTGCCGGCTCCGGCGAGCCTCACGTCCTGGCATCCCTGTCGAATGGCGCCGCCCACCTGATCGGCACCCACGGGACCGGCGCGGCGGTGATTCTGGCCGTGGTGGAGGCGGCCATCGGTGTTGGCGTGTTGTGGCGGAAGCCCAACGTCGCGTTGGCTGCCGGTATCGCCGTCTCGCTCGTCTTCTGGGTGGTTGGACAGGGTCTCGGCGGGATCCTGACCGGGAGCGGGACCGATCCGAACGCAGGCCCGCTGTTCGTCCTGCTGGCGCTGACCCTGTGGCAGGGCGTGCCTCGTCTTGCAGGCACGTCGCCGTGCTGCTCGACCGAGTGGTCGGCAAGTTCAGGTCACGCCACCTGCGCTGCGCCCCCGGAATGGTCGAACTGGAACCGGGCAGGTGAACGGTTACCTCCTCCCCGGGCCGACTCCACCAGGTAGTAGTACGTCCGCCCACCCTGCTTCTTTCCGACAATCGATGGCATGGATGGGCAATAGACCCGCTGGCATCAAAACGCGAGCACTCGGCTGGGACACACGCGTGTCATCTCACCGCCCTGCTACCGATTATTCGGAAGAAATCGTCCGGCGACTCAGATGTCATGCACCGGGGATAGCCCGGGAACTCGGGCTATCCCCGGTGCCTGCCGGGCCTGGGGACCCGGCAAGGTCGGCGGCCAGTGTGGTGCCAGCAACGCGAAGTGGCACGGTGGCCGTCACGCGTGTGCGACCGTCGGGTGACGAATCGATGGTGAGCGTGCCCCCCAGCAGGCCGGCACGCTCCCGCATCCCCCGCAGGCCGAGGTGGCTGTGGTCGGGAGCGACGTCCGGGTCGAAGCTGGCGCCGTCGTTGACCACGGACAGGTGTACGAGCGACGCTTCGTACTCGAGCGAGACCTCGACTCGCCTAGGAGCGGCATGCTCGAGCGCGTTGTGCAGGGCCTCCTGGGCGATGCGATAGAGGCCGAGCTCGCACTCGGGCACGAGCCGGCGTTCCGGACCGTGGACGGCGAAGTCGAGCCGGAGATCGCCCGGTGCATCGTCCTCCTCGTCGGCAACCAGGCCCTGCAGGGCGGCGACCAGGCCCAGCCGCTCGAGGACGGGGGGTCGGAGGCCCTGGGCCATGTCGCGCAGCCTCCGGGCGGTGTCGAGCAGGTCCGCATGTGCTTCGGCCAGGTGATCCGCCACCTTGGGAGCCACACCCGGTTGCATTCCGGCCAGCTCCAGCCGCCTGGCCACGTGCAGGAGTGTCTGGAGCGGATCATCGTGGAGCTCGCGGGCTAACCGGGAGCGCTCATCCTCCTGGGCGCCGAGGAGCGCGGCAGCATAGGCCTGGACGTCGCGCCAGGCTCGGCGCTCGACGGTCACGTCCTGGAGGAGGATCTGGAACTGGGCCCCATCCTCGCCGGTCGACAGGCTGCTCAGGTAGCGGAACTCGGCAGGTTGGCCGTCAACCTCGAGGTCGACGCGCCCCGAGCTGGCGGCGTCGGCCAGGGCGGCGGGCGAAAACCCGAGCAGGCCGTCCATGGTTCCCTCGAGGACCGAGCTCCCGAAGACCGACCAGGCGGCAGGGTTGGCGTCGAGAACGCGGCCGGAAGCATCGAAGAGGAGGATGGGAGCACGGGTGGCGGCGAAGAGCTGGCGGTAGCGGGCCTCGGTGGCCCGTCGGCGGGACAGCGCCACTGCCGCCGCCGACCGGGCGAGGCTCTCGCGCTCGATGCGCTGGCCGACGATGAAGGCGACGGAGTCGATGAGCAGGAGGCTGACCAGGTCGACGCCCGGATCGCCATGGTGGTGCGGGATCGCGAGGTCGGGGATCCACAGCAGGGTGGCCCACAGGGCAGTGGCCGCCGAACCGTGCAGGCCGAAGCGGAGGGCCGCATAGGCGACGGGGACGAAGAGCGTGGCCACGGGGATGCTGGCAGCCGCCGACGAGTTGACGAGGCCCGAGTGGTCGAGGACCAGGTGGGCGAGGGTGAGGGCCACCACGCTGGCCTGGACGACCCAGAAGGCGGGATCGGTGATGGGCGGGTGGAGTGCCTGGCGCAGCACGTCGGCGGCACGCACCGATGCGAGCGCCGAGCGCCAGCCGGCGCTGTCCCCGACGGGGACGTCTCGTGCGGCGACCTCGTGCGGCTGTGGTCCGGTCCCGCCGGACGTTCCAGCGGAGCGGGCGCCGTCGACCTCGGGAACGCCGGGTCGGGCCGGTTCCGGATGGGTGGTGCTCACCGCCGGGGGGGAGCGAGGGTGCCCGGTCCCCCGCCGACGATGTGGTGCTCGTAGGCCCACAGCGCCGCCTCGGTGCGGGAACTGGCGCCGAGTTTCGCCAGCATGTTGCTGACGTAGCCCTCGATGGTGCGGATGCCCAGTCCCAGCTCGGAGGCGATGTCCTTGTTGGCGGAACCGTTAGCGATCAGCGTCAGGACCTCCACCTCGCGGGGCGTGAGGGAGACGGTCGGCTCGCGCTCGTCACGCCAGCGGCGCTGCAGACGCTGCGCCACCTCGCGGTCGAGGACGGTTGTCCCCTTGGAGACGGCCATGATCGCCTCTGCCAGCTTGGTGCGGTTGGCCGTCTTCAGCAGGTAACCGGCGGCGGAGGCACTGAGCGCGGCGGAGATGTAGGCATAATCCGAGTACGCGCTCACCACCAGGCAGCGCGTTTCGGGCACCCGCTCGGTCGCCGCATGGAGCACCGCGATCCCGCCTCCTCCCGGGAGCTCGAGATCGACCAGGGCCACGTGGGGGCGGAACGTCGTGAGCATCTCGATGGCGGACTCGGTGTCGTCGGCCTCGCCCACCACGCACAGCCGCGGTTCCGACTCCACCAGCTCCCGCAGACCGGCGCGCACGAGGGCGTGGTCGTCGACGATGCCGACGGTGATCGAGTGCACGGGGTCGTCGGGTTCAAGCACGGTGTTGCGAGTCTAGGGGGGGCCACGCGGCCCCGGTCCCCGTGGACCGGGCCTGCCCGGTGGGGTCCGGGCCGGTTGGGTCCGGGGCCCCGGTCGTCAGGCGCCTAGCGGGAGTTTCGTGTGCCCAGCAGACGTGGGCACTGGCTACAAAGGAAAGGAAGGTGATGCGGTTGTAATGATCCACGTCGACAAGCTGGTGTCCGCCAACCGGTGAGAGTCCGGTCCGGGTAGCTGCCAGGAGGCCCGGTAGCAGGCTGGCGGCGTCGGAGGGAAACGTCCGGCGTCGAAGCCCAGTGACAAAAGCCCCTTTGGGGGGAGCGACTGTCCAGGCCGTAGCATCAAGCGAATCTTGCAGCCTCGTGAGGCTAGCCCTGCAAAGGGACAAGGGAGTGCCGAGCCGCTGAAATCACGGCGAAGGCCACGGAAGGCGCTGAAGACCTGGAAGCGCAGGCGCCGAGGAACTCCCCGGGGTAGGGGGATCGGCATGGACAGAAGGTGGACACCGGAACTGGGGAGGCCCTCGTCGGCCCCGACGGGGCATCGTCGGGAGCAGCCGGTGCGTATAACCGGCCAAACGGGAAGTCGCATCGAGCCGGCAGGGCGTCGGATGGGGTCGTACTAGTGATGACGGCCGGGACAACACAACCCGGTCCGAGCGAAGGACCCCTGCTGCATCACGTGTTTGCAATGAAGGGAAAGGCCGGTGAATGCCTGATGGCTAACGGCACCGAAAACAAGGTCCGAGAACTTCAGACCAAGCTGTACCAGGCGGCCAAGTTGTCGCCGACCAGACGCTTTCACGCGCTCTTCGACAAGGTCCATCGCCCGGACTTCCTATGGAGAGCGTGGGTGGATGTCGCCAGCAACGGCGGCGCACCCGGCGTGGACGGCGTTGCCATCGACCACATCGAGGAACGAGGCACCGAGGGGGTCAAGGAGTTCTTGGACACCTTGGCCGCCGAACTCGAAGACGGTACGTATCGGCCGCTGCCGGTGCGGCGGGTGACCATACCCAAGTCCTCTGGTGGAGAGCGCCATTTAGGCGTGCCCGCTGTCCGGGACAGGGTGGTCCAAGCGGCCACCAAGGCGGTTGTCGAACCGATCTACGAAGCCGACTTCCTCGACTGTTCCTATGGGTTCCGCCCCGGCCGATCAGCGCATCAAGCGCTGGATGCCATCAGGGCGGAGGTCAACCGGGGACGGGTGTGGGTGGTGGACGCCGACATTGCCAGCTTCTTCGATTCGATCCGGCCCGAGGTGCTCCAAGCCGCATTGGAGGAGCGCATTAGCGACCGGCGACTCCTGAAGCTCATCATGGGATGGCTCCGATCCGGGGTGATGGCGGGGGAGACCCTGTTGCACCCCGAGACCGGCACTCCCCAGGGTGGAGTCATCTCTCCCGTTTTGGCGAACGTGGTGCTTCATCGCCTCGATCGCCAGTGGGCAGCACAGCACCAGCGACTCGGCGTCCTCATCAGGTACGCCGATGATCTCGTTGTCCTGTGTCCGACCCAGGAGAGAGCCGAGGAGGCCCTCGCCGCCTTGGCGTCGATCCTCGCCGAGCTGGGACTTTCCCTGGCGGAGGCGAAGACCCACGTCGTGGACCTGCGAGAGCCAAAAGCCGGTTTTGACTTTTTGGGTTTCCACCATCGCCGAGTGGAGAGCTTTACCCGAAAGGGGAGGTACTTCTGTGCTCGATGGCCCTCGGACCGCTCGGTCCGGCGGGCCAAAGAGAGGATCAGGGCTGTAACCGACAAGCGGTGGACACCGTTGCGGGTCGAGTCCATCGTGGAAAACCTCAATCAGTACCTCATCGGTTGGCGAGGATATTTCGCCAAGGGGAACTCGACGACGGTGTTCCATGATCTCGACGAGTTCGTGGCGGAGCGGATCGCCCGCTTCATCTCGAACAAGCACGGCCATCACGGTCGCAACTACGGCCTCCGAGTCCTCATCGATCACGACTACCTCGGGCTCGTCCGTCTCGTTGGCAGCATCAAGAGCGGTCCTGTCAAAAGCGTTCGGTCCGGTCCGGCGTATGCCGTCTGGTGAAGGGATGTGGTTGAGCCGTGTAAGGGAAAACCTTACGCACGGTTCTTTGGGGGGGCGCTGGAAACGGGGTGGTCCGACAGGTCACTGCGGGTCCTGGGCCGGTGTGCTGAGAAGCCACCACAATGGCCTGGTCGGGACCCAACCTATCGATCAGCTGCTACCGCGCCAGCGCCCTACCCGACCGGGCTATCCCCGTGAACTGATTTTCGGGGCTCCGGAAGATTTCTTCCAAACAATCGCGTGACCAGCGCGTTTGTCCTGGCAAGAGGCTCGCGTTTTGCCGATCGATGTGGTAGTACCTAGATATTGCATATCTGGTGGGAAAGAAGCAGGACGGGAAGACCTACTACTACCTCCAATCATTCACGGGGCCGTTTGACCTGATCGGCGCGTATCCGCGTACGTGCCCCCCTGGCAGGGGAAACTGGGGTTTACCGACCAACCAGTCCCCCAGACAGAAGGGCACCTACGAGATGGAAACTACCAGCACACTTCCCGTGGTTGTGGCATCCGGCGGCGACCAGGTCGTCGGCCACGTCGGCCTCCATGCTCTTGGGAACTTCGCCGACCGATTGGGGCTCGGTGAACACCTCTCGGCGCACATCCCCATTCGGAGCGAACGGGCTCCGCTGCACGACCGAGGCAAGGTCCTCGTCCATGCCGCGTTGATGCTCGCAGGCGGAGGGGAGAGCTGTGCGGATATCGAGCACCTCCGTGCCCAAGGTGACCTGTTCGGACACGTCGCCTCGGACTCGACGGTGTTTCGGACCTTCCACGAGATCACCCCGACCACGAGGGCCTCGATCGCCGCGGCACTCGCGGAGGTGCGTTCGAAGGTGTGGTGCAGAAGTGCCGCGGCCACCGGCACCCACCCGGT